>Ga0066187_1000018_pt1 | contig 81641 bp, 80 predicted proteins | sample WorMetexBAHAMAS1_FD_58706 | JGI IMG/M metagenome (GOLD analysis project Ga0066187, IMG submission 58706) | Marine gutless worms symbiont microbial communities from Max Planck institute for Marine Microbiology, Germany - Inanidrilus exumae... | ecosystem: Host-associated > Annelida > Digestive...
ATTTTGCATGATCCCGCCATTAATGATATGCAATGATGATAAAACGCTATTCAATGTATGCTTAACAATAATTGATTCTTTTTCTAACATCGATTGGGAATTATAATGGATCAGAAACGCACCTACAAAGAACTTGAAGACAGAATCAAGGAGTTGGAAAAAATCGTTGATGAATGTCGGCTCTGCGAGGAAGCTCTGGCAGAGAAAGAAAAAGCGTATCGAACCCTCCAGGAAAATGTGCCGATTGGACTTTTTAGGTTCGACACCACCGGTAGACTCCTTTCTTCTAATCCCGCAGCTCTTAAGATGTTTGGATACGATGTTGATGATGATTTAACTGGCAAGCATATCCAAAATTTCTTTAAGGCTCCTGAAACAGGTCTGGCAACGCTAAACCTGGTGATAGGCACTGGTGGCGTCAAGGATTTAGAGTTTGAGCTAAAACGCAAAGACGGCTCCTTTTTCTGGGGGGCGACAAGTTCTATCCTAATCCGGGACCCGGACGGCGGCCACGATTTCATTGACGGTTTCGTGCTGGACATCACGGACAGAAAACGTGCCGAGAATTTACTCGCAAAGGAAAAGGCCTTCTCCGAGGCGATCATCAACGGCATGCCGGGTGTGTTTTACGTATATGATGAAAACCGGCGATTGATCCGGTGGAATAAAAACCATGAAATCGTCACCGGTTCTACCGCAGAGGAAACGATTGGTAAGGCGCCGAGGGACTGGTTTAAAGCGGAGCACCAACAGACGGCTTCCGACGCTGTAGATCGCGCCTTTGCCGATGGGTATGCCGAGGCCGAAATACCATTTGGTAAGAAAGATGGCACCATAGTGCCCTATAAATTTAATGGCAACCGGTTGGTCACAGATGACGGCAGCTACATGCTGGGTCTGGGTCTGGACATTTCGGACCTCAAAAAAGTTCATGAAGATCTTAAACATTCGGAACGGCTTTTGGCCGACATCATCGAATTTCTACCGGATGCAACCTATGTAATTGATGTCCAAGGTCGTGTCGTTGTCTGGAACCGGGCCATAGAAGAATTGAGTGGCGTTAAAAAGCAAGAAATCGTAGGTAAGGGTAACTACGAATATGCGCTCCCCTTTTATGGAGTCCGCCGACCGGTCCTGATAGATCTGACACTTAAATGGGATGATGAAATCGCTCGACTGTATTCAAACTTGACATGTCGGGGCGACATTTTATTTTCGGAAACCGTTAATCCACCATTCAGGTCTGAGCCTTCACTTTTCTGGAATAGTGCAAGCCTATTGTACAATGCACAGGATGAAGTGTTCGGTGCTATCGAGGTGATCAGAGACATCACCTACCGTATGCTTGCAGAACAGGAAAGGAGAAGCCTCGAGGTACAACTCATTCAAGTACAAAAAATGGAGGCCATCGGCACCCTGGCAGGAGGAATTGCACATGATTTTAATAATATCCTGTCTGCTATCTTGGGGTATACTGAGCTATCGAAACTGGCTTTAGACGAAAAAGATCAATTGTCAGATTTTTTGAACAATATACTTAAGGCGGGCGGGCGGGCTAAAGATCTTATCAAGCAAATTCTTACATTCAGCCGGCAAACTGAATTTGAGCGACAACCTGTCTCCGTCAAATTATTAATGAAAGAAGCATTAAAGTTGCTCAGGGCATCATTGCCTTCAAGTATTGAAATAAATCAGAACATAAAAAGTGAAGCACTTGTGATGGCCGATCCAACGCAGATTCATCAGATTATAATGAACCTTTGTACGAATGCTGGACATGCCATGCAAGAAACTGGGGGTACCCTCACAGTGGAACTTTCAGATATAGAAATAGATAATACTGTTCCGCATGAATCGTCAGAATTAAAGACCGGGAAGTACTTACAATTTTCAGTAAGCGATACCGGCGTTGGTATGTCACCTGAGGTTCTCGCGCAGATATATGACCCTTTTTTTACTACTAAAAAAAGAGAGGAGGGTACAGGGTTAGGCCTAGCGGTTGTCCATGGTATCGTAAAAAATATAGAGGGGAGGATTTATGCTCGTAGCCAACCTGGCAAAGGTTCCATGTTAAACGTGCTTTTGCCTGTTTTCAAGGGAATCTCTGAATCAAGTAAGGAGATCGAGGAGGCTCTGCCAAGAGGGAACGGGCAGATTTTATTTGTGGACGATGAGCATGAAATTATTGATATCGGGAAAAAAATGCTTGAAAGTCTAGGTTACGAAGTTGTCACCCGTACCAGCAGTATCGATGCCTTGGAGTTATTTCGAGCAAGTCCGAATTCCTTCGATTTGGTAGTTACTGATTTGACTATGCCTCAAATGACAGGAGACAGGCTAGCTGCTGAGCTTATTTCCATAAGAAAAGATATTCCAATCATACTATGCACTGGTTTTGGTAATCAGTTATCAGAAGAAAATGCCAAGTCTATTGGCATAAAAAGTTTATTAATGAAACCAATCTTAAGGGCAGAACTGGCCAGGAGCATTAAAAATATAATAGATGATGCCCAGAATGAATCATCACAATAACTATCCGAAGGTTAATCACGTGGAAGGACGCAAACTTCCAAATACCAGCACTATTTCAAACTTTATGTCTGAAAATGAGTCGTTACAGCCATTAGAAAAATATATCCTAGATAAATCGTAACAATCAGACTTTACTTGATATTTATAAGGCTTGGCAAGATACAGAAATGTCTATGAGAAAACTGATTTACTGCTTACCTGAGATGAATATGGTCTTCTGGCCGGACAAGGCTCAAGAGTTTTGGTTTTAAATAGTTTAGAATACCTTCATGGCGATACCATGTATAATAGGCAATCTAATCATCGATCTAATGCCCTCAAGTTTGTTTCTTATATAAGATAGTGTTAGATTCATTGTACGCTAAAAGTGTTATAAAACACCGTCTTTTAATTTCTCTTTCGGGAGTTTATTCATGTCCAAGAAAACAGTAATTACAATTAATGGAAGTGAATCCCATAATTTATATCCAGCATTTGTACTAGCTTCTTCATCTGCTGTTTTAGGTGATGAAGTTATTATTTGGTTTACCCCCAGAGCGGGCCACGCATTATTAAAATGGGAACTAGAAAAGATTAAAGGTGTTGGAATGCCAAATTTAGTCGACATGGTGAAAAATGCTCAGACAATGGGAGCCAAACTTTACCTCTGTTCTGCCGCAATGGATATAATTGGCTGTGAACCAGAAGATTTGTGGGAAGGAGTCGAATTAAAAGGTTCTACGACTTTCATTTCAGAGGCGCATGGCGCTTCTTTATGTTTTTCATTTTAAGAATTTTCTATTTTTACTTTCCGTAGGTCAATTAATCAGATGTCTCCTTTTGTTCGCTGCCTCTTAAATAGCCATTTCAATGCTTTCCTAATCGGCAATACAAAGTGGGGTTCCACATTTTGATTTTCCAATGAAAAAAAATACCTCATGTAATGACCTTTGTTAATATTCGAATTTTCCACTTTCAATCGGAGACATTTCTTTTTATAAAGCTGGCAACTGGTTCAACGACCTATGGCTGGACATTAAGAGCCGTATGAATCGGGAGGTTCACGTACCGATCTGTGAGGGGCTGAGGGGGAAGTGCCCTCGGTTTACTCGACTTGAGGTTCACCGATCAACATTTTTGTGTTTTTGACATTTACAGCGCATACTTATAATAATGGTTGTAATAACGACAGGTTGATCTCATGGTAAGAAGAAGCACGTAGCTGAATCAAGTGATATATTGCTTTGCGGGGATCTATCGTCATACATTGTTAAATATTTCTGAATCCCTTGGTCCTTGTATTAGGGTTTTCCCAAAAGCCTTCAAAAAAAGGCTTAAAAACCCATTAAACTTGCTATTCGCTTTTGCTATTTCCAGACCTTCTCAGGTAACTGCAAAGGGATACCAAAATATTCTTCTGCAAGCCCGGGATCGTATCAAGCAAATGGTCAAACGAATTTCCGTCCACTACCAGTACGGTCATATCAGTTTCAGCTATTACGGATGCTGCTCGAGGCTTTCCATCGATAAGGGATATTTCGCCGAAAAATTGGCCTCCAGAAAGATAGTTGATGATTTTTCCGTCCTTCTCAACCCAAGCTTTACCCTCCACGATGAATGTGAACTCCGACCCTTTCGTTCCCTGACGTGCCAAGAGTTCTCCTTTTCGAATCGGAGTCTCAACCGCATGCTTAGCAATTTGATTTAGATGATTTTTGCTGAGTTTACTGAAAAGAGGCACTTTTCTTAAAATATCAACATTCTGTGAACGGCGTCTAAATATCATTCTGTCCCCTCCTTACTGATTTAACTTTTTAAAAGTTACATCATCAGGATGATTATTTGGCCCCCAACAGAACAGATACATTCCGATAGGGGTTAGACAGACACATTTTGGGGTGTTTCTCAAAGGGGGGTATCCATTTAAAGAAGCTCCCCGATTTGAGGGAAAATACACCACATGTGCTTGTCTTAAATGACAAAGAATACAAGGTTTGCTTGCCAGCTTCTACTCGTTTGAAAAAACCAGTTATTATTAAAGATATCGTAAGGAAATCAAGGGAATGTAAACTTCATGAAAGTCAACATTCACGTTTTATCCGGGCACTCATAAAATAACTGGTACGGGCAAAGTCTTTTGCAGTATTCGTGAAACAGAGAAGGGAAGAGCACGGTAATTGCATCGCCCCGGTTCTCAATAAAAAGAGTTGGCTCCAGTTCATCCATAAAACCCGAACTGACGAACACTTTCTTCACAGGTGAATTCACCCCCATTAGAGCAAGACGGACACAGCGCGTTTTAAGATCTTCATGCAGTGCCCTTAACTCGAACACCCCGGTGGCATCGATGAATCCCACTGCATGAAAATCCAGCAGCAGAAATTTAATCGGCGTTTTATGCTCATCCAGACGCTTCAGGATATGGTCCATCGTATATTCGGCATTGGCAAAATAGATGGCGTTGTCAGAGCGCAATTGTAGCAACTGCGGGCAACTGGGCTTGTTCAGTTCATCGGCATTGATGAACATTTTGAACTCTGGGTCCTTTGAGACGCGCACAATACGGGGGTGCATCGTCATCCACAAAAAGAGCATGAGTGACATCATCACCCCGATAAGAAGCGCATAGTCGGGCTTGGTCAAAAGTGCCAGCACGAACACGGTGATCGCCACAATGCCGTCATTGCGATTCTTTTTCCAGAGCCCAAAAACTTCCTTGGGGTGAAATAGAAGGAGCACCGCACTGATCACCAGGGCGGCCAGTGTCGCTCGCGGTATATATGTTAAAAGCGGCGTGAGAAACAGCAAGGTTACAATCACACTGAGGCTGGAAACCACGCTGGAGACACCCGTTTTCGCTCCTGAAGATAAATTGATAGCTGTCCGTGAAAATGACCCGCTCACAGGATAGCACTGGAAAAACGATCCGATCATATTCGCCATACCCTGACCGATAAATTCCTGGTCAACATCCACTTTTTGTTTGGTTTCAGATGATATGGCCTTGCCCACGGAATAGGTTTCCGCAAAACTGACCAGCGCAATTACCATTGCAGGCCCCAACAGCGCACTAATAGTATCAATATCAAACATGGGCACATGGGGGATCGGCAAGCCGCTGGCAGTCTTACCGACAATGGCAATGCCGCTCTGATCCAACCTGAAAAGGAAAACTGCGACGGTTGTAAAGATCAAGGCAACCAGTGCTGCCGGTAAATTGGGACGCACTTTTTTTATACCGTAAATAATGCCCAATGCGGCAAGACCGATCATGGAAGTCTGGACGTGCAGAGAAGGAAGACTTGTTACAATTTCAAACAACTGGTGGAAGACATATTCATGCCTCTCAACGGTGAGACCCAAAAGGTGCGGCAACTGCGTTGAGATAATAATCAGGGCAGCGGCCGCCGTAAACCCCTTTACCACCGAGTGAGAGATAAAGGCCATTCCGATGCCCAAGCGAAATATCCCGATGATAAAATAAATAACGCCGACCATAAAGGCCAGCAAGAAAGACAGTTCAACAAATTGCGGACTACCGGCTTCCGCCATGGGTGTCAGTGTCGTCAGAACGAGAAGGCTCATGATGGCTATGGGGCCGGTGGCAAGTTGCCGAAGGCTGCCCCACAGGACGCCAATTAAAGGCGTGACGGCTGCTGCATAGAGACCGTAAACAGGTGGCATTCCAGCCAGCATCGCATAGGCCATCGCCTGGGGGATGAGCACAACCGCCACTGTGATGCCTGCTATCAGGTCGCCTCTCAGAAAGGACTTCTGATATCCCTTCAGCCATTCCAGAAAAGGAAAAATGCGAAACAGCAGATCGAGATGTTGACCTTCACTGTACTTCATAGCTTTTACTCCCCTTGCAAGGATCCTGTTTGATGTAAATTAAATTTCACTAATTGCCTCTCATATTTTGGCCTCCTTCCAAGCGGGCGCATTGCAAACAGTACGCTCTTTTTTTGAAGCTCACCATGTACTTTCTTTAGAATTCATGAAACGCTCTGAATACCTTTGTGCCTAGCGAAACTCCAATCTCATACCAAAGATCTAAAAACTTAAAAATTCCATAAAGGTGAATGATATCTAAAAAACTTCGATCAACTTCCCCCTAATACCGGTTTCCTTTTATATTGATACCTCAACTATGGTCGGTCTGGGTTTCGATTTTGATGGCGAGATAAGTAACGAATCTTGATTTTTATATTTATTTAAGTGGTTTAAATATAATCAAATTGTCAGAAAATTTGGCTATTGTCAAGATGGTTCCGATTTTATCAACTACGTTCACCTTTCCGAAGCCTCTTTTAACCTGGCAATCAATTTTGTCAAAGATGCTGGGATTGCAATTACCGACATATCTTTTAATGGCTGACGGATTGGCTGGTTGACAGCTTTACAAACTTGATCAGCAGTGAAAAAGCCCTATAAATAAATAGAATCATTAGATGCGATGAAAATGATACAGAATGAGATATTGAAAGAAGGCAAGTTCGGCAAGTATATCTATACAAACGTACCATTAAGACCACTGTAGGTTTCGATTTACGTTTCAATTCGATGACTTTGAAATGAGCTGAATGTTTCCATCGGTTCCATTGATCAGGACCAGATCCCCGTCGGAGAAAAACGTTTCGGCTGATCGTACCCCTGTCACCATCGGTAAACCTTGTTCCCTTGCAATGGTAGCAGGTGAAGACATCACGCCGCCTCTTTCGCTAATGATCCCTCCGACCATTTGGGATAAGATTGAATAAACGGGTGATAGCCTCGAACAAACCAGAATGGAATCCGCTTCGATTTTTTTGAAATCTTGAGTCTTTTGAATGAACACAGCCTTTCCTATGGCAATTCCCGGGGCGATGGGTGTTCCCTTAATCATGTTCTTGGTAGGATATACCTCTCCAAGATAGTCAGTGTCTCGTTTTACGTCATGGGTATTTACAAGGCATTGGAATTCATCCGGAGCCGATCCCACTCCGAATTCCGTTAGATGGTTTGGACGAATATTTGGATTAAGTTCCATTGTAGAGCCTCCTTTAGGTTTGGGTTGTTCTTCAAAACATACTCGACCATTTTCACTCCGTTATTAGATCTAAACGAATTTTATGTTCACATGACTTGACATATCAAATTAATAAAACTTAAATGCAATTAAGATTAACTGAATAACTAAGGAATGCTATATCAACGATGATTCTGAACATGAACCAACTGAGGGCGTTTTATACAGCCGCCAAGTTGAATAGTATAACCCGGGCGGCAGCGGAGTTGATGGTGACGCCGCCTGCAATTAGCATGCAGATCAAACAGCTTGAAGAAACACTGGAGATTCGATTAATGTTTCGTCACGGCAACACCATCCGACTCACTGAAGTAGGGGAGTCAGTTTTCCAACAAGCCGTTACGATCTTTGAAAAAATACGGGAAATGGAAAATTACCTGGATGACATTTCCACGGCTAAATCAGGGGAGATGAAAATAGGGTGTCCGCAAACACCTGCAAAATACATCATGCCTCAATTAATTACTCGATTTAATGAAACTTATCCGGGCATTCGAATTATTGTGGATCAGGGGCTTACCTCTGAAATGGTCGAAAAACTCTTAAGTCATAAAAACGAATTGGCCCTCTTGCGGTATCAACCGGAAGAAAAGAGAATAAAAGTAAAGGTAATTGGAACTGAAGAGGTGGTGCTTGTTGCTTCTTCTGAAAGCCGTCATATAGCGGCAAAGGAAATATCGGTCACACAAATGTCAACCATCCCATCGATACTTCCAAAGGAAGGTTCCGGGATGCGGGATGTGATATTTGAATACTTAAATCGATTTAAGGTGACTCCGAATATTATAATGGAATCCGGTAGTATTGCTTTGATCAAAGAATTGATTCGGCAGGATACCGGGGTCAGCTTTTTGGAGAAATATGCGGTAGCTGAGGAGTTGCAAAGCGGTGTTTTCAAAACAATCCCAATTTTAGAAGGTTCTCCCAGCATTCAATTCGGAATTGGCTATATCCAACGCAGGCATTTATCTCCTGCCGCCTGGGCTTTTCTCCGGATGCTGGCCAAAAAGGAAAAACTCCAATTCTTTTGAGCAGATGATTCGAAAATTTTAAACCATAACCGAATATATCGTTTCTTTTTCATCCAACATATAGAGATATATTTATAACATAAACAGATACATGATCGACTTAAATTGACATTGGTATAAACGATTACAAGGGTTTTTACATAAGATTTCAGGGATAAAATTATGACATCGAGAGCTTTGAAAGATATCGAAAAACTGGAACAAAGAACAGTCCAGCTGGCAGTCAATGGAATGGTTTGGATCGATAAAAACGGGAGAATCTGGCATGCGAATGATTCTGCCTGTCAGATGCTGAAATACAGCTACAGAGATCTTACCCGTAAAACCATTTTTGAAATTGATCCCAATGTCAATCCAGATAACTTCGAAGCAAAGTACCTAAAAACGATTCGCAAAAAAGAAAGATACCGGTTTGAATCCGTTAAAATATGCCGGACCGGGCGCCACATTCCAGTGGAGGTGACAGTATTTCATGTCCAGCATGGCACCATGGACCTTTACTGCGCCTTTTTCTTTGATATTTCCATTCGCAAACAGATGACAGATAAACTGATTGAAAGCGAAACCCGCATGCGGGCCCTATTTAACAACCATTTCCAGCTCACAGGCCTTTTGGACCATAAGGGACGTATTCTAATGGCCAATAAAACTTCCCTGGATCTTGTCCAGGCAAGAGAAGAAGATGTCCTTGGCATGCTGTTTTGGGAATCCCCCTGGTTCATTCATTCCAAAGGTCTGCAGAATCGTGTGAAAGATTATGTGAGAAAAGCTGCCAAGGGAGAGATGATCCGGACAGAGTTTGAACTTATTGATGCAAACGGACGGACTATTATTTTTGACAACTCTTTTAAACCGATCAGAGATGCCAGCGGCACCGTCCAGTTCATTGTTCCTGAATCAAGGGATATTAACGATATCCGAACGACTGAACAAAATCTTAAAAACGCCTATTTAGAACTCGAAGCCCTGAAAAACAAGCTTCAAGATGAAAATCTCTATCTTAAAGAAGAATTGCTGGAAAAACAAAAATACACAAACCTTGTAGGAGAAAGTGAGGCGTTTAAGAATGTATTGCTCCAGATTGAGCAAGTTGCGGAAACGAATGCAACGGTTCTTATCTTAGGAGAGACGGGTACTGGAAAAGAACTCGTCGTCAACACCATCCACAATCTGTCCAACCGGTCAGACCGGCCCCTGATCAAACTCAATTGCGCGGCAATCCCGGCATCGTTGATTGAAAGTGAACTGTTCGGCCATGAAAAAGGCGCCTTTACCGGTGCTCATGCACAAAAAGTCGGCCGATTCGAACTGGCTGACAATGGTACGATCTTCCTGGATGAAATCGGAGAACTGCCCATTGACCTTCAAGCCAAACTGCTTCGTGTTCTGCAGGAAAGTGAATTTGAACGGATCGGCGGCACCCGAACCATAAATGTCGATATCCGGGTTATTGCCGCCACCAATCGGGACATGAAAGAGATGATCAAAGACAACACCTTCAGGGAGGATCTCTACTATCGACTTCATGTGTTCCCCGTGCACATTCCACCGCTACGGGATCGAATTGATGATATCGAGCTTTTGGCAAACTTTTTGATTAAAAAAATTAACAAACGGCTCGGAAAAAATATTACCGCAATTTCACAACGGGGTATGAAAAAGCTCAAAGGGTATTATTGGCCTGGAAACATTCGTGAACTCGAAAACGTGTTGGAACGCGCAGCCGTGCTCTGCCGGAAAAGCACCCTGGATATTGGCCAATGGTTCCAAACCCGGGAAGAACATCCTGATAAAGCCGAAGAATGGATATCTCTGGAAGACCACCAGCGGGAGTACATTATCAAGGTGCTTAAAAAAACAAGGCGGCGAGTCAGGGGAGCGCATGGTGCCGCAAAGCTTTTGGATATGAATCCCAGCACCCTTGAAAGTCGCATCCGCAAATTGAGAATTAATAAATACGAAATATAAAAGTTTTTGCCATATTTCGTATTTATTAAGGCACGACCCTTCCTCATTTTCAATCCAATAATTTCAATTAACATATATATCAATATGTTATTTGTTATTCCAGCCTTCTGGCACACTCCTTGTATTTCTCTGTTTCAAGATGATTAAAAAACGGAGATTTCATGGAAGCGCCTTTAATTCCCATAACCCAAAGCCAAGTTGAAGAATTGATGGCAAGGCAGGAGCCTTTTGTCCTTCTTTTTTCTGCCACCTGGTGCGGGGAATGCCAGATCGCCGAATCGATCCTGGGAAGATTGAAGACCCCATCGGATAAGACGATTGCCATATATAAAATTCTGACAGAAGCAGAATCAAATTTTAATCTTTCCCTGGGCGTTCACCGGCTTCCCACCCTGGTCTTTATCAAAAACGGCAAAGTGATTCAAAACATCTACGGCATCAGGGCCAGGAGGGATATCCGGACACACATAAACGAATTGATGGATAACACCTCACATCATAAGCATTGTAAAGTTTCCAATCATGATTGAACTCCCAATAAAAAAACCCCGTCATATGAAAGCCTGGCTGATTCAATGTCTGGCAATCGTTTCGTTAATCATTGCTTATGGAGCGGGCATTTTTAAAAGCCAGAATGACATTGAAGAAAAAGTCAAAGCCCAACTACCGTCAAAGGCGCTCATTAAAATAAACAGCAGCCCGGATGTGTTCACGGTTCTCAATAAAACCACCCGGCAAAACCAGGGATGGCTTGTTATCACAGAGCAACAGGGATGGGGAGGACCCATGGAAGTCGGGGCATGGATCAATTCAAGCGGCACTCTGGAAAGTCTTATCATCCTCGACCACAGGGAAACTCCGGTTTTTTTCGAGATCCTGGAAAAACGAAAATATTTTGATCAGTACGCCCAGAAAAGTATCCAGGATCCTTTTCAACTTCACCAAGATATTGATGGGATATCAGGTGCGACTGTATCGTCACGTGCAATTGCTGAAGCCACCCAAAGAAGCACACATTACTGGGGTCGAAACCACTTTAAATTTGCCATAGAAAAAACGCCGATGCAATGGCAGATTGGCGCCAATGAATTTATCCTGATTGTCCTCTATGCGGTAATTGTGATCAGTGCCGTAAAAAAATACAGAAAAATTAGGTACATCACCCTCGCATTCAGCATTGTTTTTTTAGGATTCTATCTCAGTGCCCCGATTTCTATTTCCGCTTTTGGTGCGCTGCTCATGGGGTACGTTCCTTCAATCTCTGGCCAATTCTTCTGGTGGCTGCTGGTATCGGGGGCAATTCTCATGGCTGTCATTCTTGGCCGGAACCTGTATTGCACCTGGGCTTGTCCGTTTGGCGGCATACAGGAATTCATCCACAGGGCCGGGGGTATGAGCGTTCGGGTCCATCCTGCGGTCACACGATGGGCCACAAAAATCGTTTACTTCCTGTTCTGGCTGGCATTTATGGTCATGTTCCTGACGGACAATCCCGCTATCGGTACTTTTGAACCCTTCGCAGCCCTGTTCAGTTTCAAAGGATCCAGCCTTCAGTGGTACCTGGTCAGTGTGACAATTTTCGGTTCTTTTATCATTCCGCGATTCTGGTGCCGTTTTTTCTGCCCGGTCGGGCTTGTACTGAAAAAGCTGGCCAAAACCCAAAAACAGATTTTGAAGCGTGTTCCCCCGCAGCGCCCGAACAGCCGCCGGGACCAAGCTGAAACCTGTATCGCCCAAAGGCAAATGGTATGAAAAAAAAATTATTAAATAATCTGCTGCCGGCACTGCTGTGTCTGGCCGCCACGCTTTTAATTGTTACCCAGTTTTATAATGCGGTGGTTAACAGCTAAATCATAACTAAACCTTTAATCAAAAGGAGAACCAATGAAAGAGAAAAAAAGAAAAGAAAAAGGCTTGAGCAGACGGTCATTTCTGACGGCTGGTGCAGCCGGATCAATTGCAAGTGCTGCTGCATTGACACAGATGACGACGGAAGCATTTGCAGAAAAGGTGGAAAAGGTCACAAAGGAATTTAAAATAGAGGAACATGATGAGTTCCCCCATGAAGTGAGGAAAGACTATAAGTCGATTCCGTCCTACAGCACATGCCATGGACACGGTTTTTTCGGAGACCAGCTCAAAGCAATGGGGCTAAAGGTTGACAAGAAGATGCGGGAATCCGGAAAGAAATTTCTGCATGCCTGCAACTACACCTTTAACAATGATAAAAAGGGGGATGATCAGATTTCTAAAGCGGTTTACGGCGGCGCATGGGCGCTCAGTGCCACAGCTGCAGGCCCGATGCCCGGCGCTATAGGTGATTACGGCCTGATGAGCTGGGATAACTATTCGGATAAATTCCCCCCGGCCAAGCAGGACAACAATTTTGTCCACAAAGAGAAGGCTAAATTTAAAAGCAGAGAACATGCCGCTGATGTCATTAAACGGGCGGCCAGACTCTATGGTGCAGACCTTGTGGGTATCACCCGAAGGGATGAACGCTGGGATTATTCAAAAAACCTGAACTATTTACCACCGGCGGCCAGAAAGATATTTCCCATGTCGCCGCAGAAGTTTGGACAGATGATGAAGGCGGGGGGGGAAGGTATGAAGCGGGCAATGGAATCCCACACACCGGACAAATGGCTCCACGGCTGGGAACAGGCGGGTTTTATCCCGAAAACCGTCATTGTCATGGCGTATGAAATGGATTATGAGTCCATTGCTGCTGCACCGACAGTAATCGGATCTGCTGCTCCTGCCGAGGGGTATTCTCAGATGAGCAAAACTTCTCACCAGTTGGCAGTCATGATTCGGCAGCTTGGTTATCGCGCCATTCCATGTGGCAACGACACCGGCATGAGTGTCCCCTATGCCATTGCAGCAGGATTGGGGGAAGGGTCGCGCATGGGCCAATTGGTCACCTATCAGTATGGCCCGCGAGTCAGGATTTCAAAAGTCTACACGGATTTCGACTTTGTCGAATATGACAAGCCTAAATCCTTTGGGGTCTTTCATTTCTGCAAGAGCTGCAAGCGATGCGCCGACGCCTGCCCCAGCAACGCTATCCCACTTGATACAGAACCTTCGTTTGAACCCACTCATGAAGACAAGGATAATGCATATTTCAATGCCAAAGGGGTCAAAAAGTGGTATCTCAACGCCCGCAAGTGTTTTCAGTTCTGGGGGGAATCCGGACATGACTGCGGCGCATGCATCACGGCCTGCCCATACAACAAACCGGATTTTTGGCATCACCGCCTAGTTGAAAAGATCAACCAGGTCATGCCGGGAGCGGCCCATGACTTCATGCGGGAAATGGATAAGGTATTTGGTTACGGCAACACCTATGATGTTGCCGCAGTAGACCGGTTCTTTAAAAATCATAAAAACAGAAAATACAATGGAGGCATATAAAATGGGTGTTCTTTCAGGGATTGAAATCCTCTTTTTTATCATGGGCATTTTGGCCACTTTGTCTGTGCTGGTTATGGTTAAACTGAATCAGAAATATAATGCCGTCTGGTACACCTGGACCATTGCCGGTACCGGTGCATTCCTGCTTATCTTTACCTTGGGTTGGTCTGTGAGCAGCCTGCTTGAAGGCGAAATCCAGGCAGCGAACATGGGGTTGCTGGTTTTCGGGCTTCCAGCTCTGATCTTGTTCGGTGTGACGCGTAGAATGATTACCGCGGTCGATGCCGGTAAGGTAATGCAAAAAACCGACTAAGCTTTGCTGTGAAAGGCGCTAGCTTCCAGAATCAAGGTTAGCGCCTTTCACTTTACCTTCGACCTACAATTTGAAAACGCCTTATTAAATTGCCAATAACGGCTTTCAGCCTTGTATGGGAATAAAGAAAAACTACGCGGACCCATGTGCTTCAGGCATTTCTACCGGTTTTTTACCGACAGGTTTTTCGAATCGGATCACGAACAGTAAAATGGAAGGAATCACAAAGACCGTAAAGATGGTAGACACCGCCAATCCGCCAAGCATGACGCTCCCAAGACCCTTGTACAGCTCGGTGCCGGCACCGGGGAATATGACCAGGGGCAGCATGCCGAAAATACTGGTGGCGGCGCTCATGTAGATGGGGCGTAGGCGAGACCGTGTGGAAGCCAGCACCGCCTCATGATAATCCATTTTCCGGTACCGGATGTTGTTCAAGGACTGGTGGACGATGAGGATGGCGTTGTTGACCACCACGCCCACCAGAATGACGAAACCCAGCATGGTGAATATATCAAGCGGCTGGGGCGTGATGAAGCGGTTCAACAGCCAGAGGCCGACAAAACCGCCGGCACCGGCCAGGGGGACCGTCAGCATGATCACCATGGGATAGATGAAATTGCCGAACAGGGACGCCATGAGCAGGTAGGCGATCACCGCCGCCAGCACGAAATTCCACTGCATGGCCTGACGGGCCAGGGTGAGCTTGCCGGCGGCGCCGCTGGTGCGCACATCCACATTTTTAAACAGGCCTTTTTTGCGAAACGGATCGAGGACTTCGCTGTCGATGCGTTCCATGGCCGTCTGCAGGGCGATATCCTTTGGCGGTGTCACTTGAAGGGTGATGGTTCGGCTCCGTTCCAGGTGACGGATGCGGCTCAATCCGGTGGATCGCTGGATACTCGCCAGAGAAGAGATGGGGAGGACCTTCTTTTTTGGGGTTGCGATCATGCGGGTCAGCAAGTCCTCGGGCGCCACCACATCCGCATCGGGGGCCTTTAGGATCAGGTCCACCTTCTTTTCCCCCTCCGCCTTGTACTCCCCGATCTTGCGCCCGTCCATGAACACGTCGAGAATCACCCCCAGATCGGAGGAGGTCATACCGTTGGCGCGAAGCCGGTCCCGGTCCGGTATGATGTTCACCTCGGGATACATCAGCTCGATGGAAGGAACGGGTCGGACCTGGACACCGGGAATCGCGCCCCGTGTTTTACCGAAAATCATGCCGGCCACCTTGACGATTTCATCGATGGAAGCCCCGCTGACGTCGATATCAACGGTTCTTCCCCGGGCAAGACGGGTCTGGAATATCCCCACCTGCATGGCCACCCCGTACATGCCCGGAATGGATCGTACCAGTTTTCTGAACATGGGCACCAGCTCTCCGGCGCGCTCCCAGTCCTTGGTCATGGCACCCATGAACATGAACCGTTCCGCACCCACGTAGAACGTCCGCATGATCTGGGGCAGTCCCTTATGGTCCTCCGCCATGTAGGGCGTGATCTCCCGGTACAGGTACTGACCGATCTGTTCCCTTTCCTGATGGGAAAGCCCGGGGGGCGGCACCATCATCGACATGACGAAATTGCGGTTCCCCTGGGGCAGGTATTCCATTTTCGGTGTCAGTCGCTTCACCAGCACGCCGGCCATGGCCACCAGGATCATCACGGTGGCAATGCGGGTGAACCAGTTCCGGGTGGCCAGCTTCACACCGAACATCATAAATTTGGCGAGCAGGTTGCCGATCCATACGATGGGGTTTTTCGAACCGGAGGTTGTTTTGGGACTCTTGGCATACAGCTTGGAGGCAAACATGGGGATGACCGACACCGAAACAAAGAGACTTAGCGAGATGGCGAATACCACTGCAATGGCAATGTCGCGAAACAGCTGGCCGGCCTCGCCCTTTAAAAAGACGACGGGCAGGAACACGGCGATGGTCGTCAGGGTAGAAGAAAGAATCGCACCCCACACCTCCTGGGTGCCGTCGTATGCCGCGCTGGCCCCCGATTTTCCCATCTTCCGGTGGCGATCGATATTCTCGATCACCACGATGGCACTGTCTACCAGCATCCCCACGGCAAAGGCGATTCCCGCCAGGCTGACCACGTTTAGGTTTCGTCCCATGAGATCCATGAAGATGAAAGTCCCGATGATGCTGATGGGAATGGCGGTGGAGACCACTACGGTGGCCCGCAGGCTTCGGACGAAAAGAAGCAGTACCACCACTGCCAGTATCCCGCCGATGATGATGTTCTCCTTGATGATGTTGATGGCCCCGCGGATGTAGCGGGTCTGATCGGCGATCCATTTGAGATTTAGTTGTTTTGGATTGAGCCGGGATTCATTCAACTCGGTAACGGCGGTTTTGAGGCGTTCGGTCATCTCCAGGATGTTGGTGCCGTGTTCGGGCCGGAACCCCACCACGATTCCCTCTGTTCCGTTTAAAAACACGGTACCGGTTTTTCGCCGGTACCCGGATTGAACCTGAGCCACATCCCTTACCAGGATGCGGCGTTGGCCGGTGGACTTGATCACCACTTCAGCAATATCCGCAAAGGATTTGAATTCGGCTGTGGTCCGGATTCGATAGTCCCGGCGGCCCATCCCCAGGTTGCCGGCGGAGATGTTGACGTTTTCAGCGGCCAGGGCACGTATCAGGTCCGGGATGGTGATCTGGTAGGCCACCAGGCGCTGGGGATCCACGACGATCTGGACCTCCTCTGGTGTGCCGCTGCCCACCAGCAGGCTGGCAACGCCGTCGATGCGTTCCAGATACTGCCGGATGTCGTTTTCAAAATACGAACGGTAGGTGGCGATGGGTTTCGGGTTGCCTTCGACGGTCTGGAGCGCGGTCCAGACTGTCGGAGATGTACTGGCGCCGGTGGCGTTGATCACCGGATTGTCCGCCCCGTCGGGGTAGGAGCTGACCTCGTTGAGTTTACTGGACACCCGCAGCAGGGCGTCGTCGATGCCGGTTCCGATCATGAACCGGAGGGTGACCGTAGACCTTCCGTTGACCGAGTCGCTTTCCATTTCGATAAGGCCGGGAATGCTTTTCAATACCGCTTCCTGCTCTTCGACGATCTCCCGTTCCATCTCGTAGGGCGTGGCACCGCGCCAGGTTGTGGTCACCGTGATTTCAGGTTCTATCACCGAGGGGCTCAACTGGTAGGGAAGGCGGTTCAGACTGATCAGGCCGAATAGCAGAATGAGTACGACGGCGGCAACGACCGTTACCGGTTTATTTATCGAGTAGCGAATCAGGTCCATGGGTCAATTCCGATCCTGTCCAGACGAAGGGTAAAAGAATTTTCGGTTATACACCAATCGCCTGTTTTTTGAAAAAACTAGCTGGCCTCACTGCGCTATTACTTTTAGCGGCTGGCCGTTGCGAATCCGCTCGTTCCCCTTGATGACCACCGCTGCCCCGGTCGTAAGACCCTTTGCTTCTATTCCCACGTTGGATCCCTCGTATCCCGTTACGGTCACCGGCACCATTTTCGCTTTTCCATCGGCCATCTGAAACACCACTTGCCGGCCCCGTTTCTTAATTACGGCATCCCTCGGCACCATCAGAGATTCCCTTTTGGGCCCCACCGGCAGCAGGGCCCGTGCCTCCATCCCCTCGATCAGGGAAAACCGGTTGGCCAGTCTCAATTTAATGGCAAAGGTGCGGGTGGCGATATCGCCTTTTGGAATCACCCGGATAAATTGCGCGCGGGCACGGCTCCCGTTGAAGGACACATTTACTTCCATCCGGGGTTTCAGAAAGGAGAGAACTTTTTCAGGAACATCCACCACGACATCCACAATCTGGTTGACGGCGATAACGGCGACGGTGCCGCCCGGTGCGACCCATTCCCCCTTTTCAACTTTTTTCTCGATGACGATTCCGGAAAAAGGGGCCGGTATTTGTTTTTTCTGTTTGATCAACAACTGGCGATCGTAGGCCGCCTTCAATCCGGATGCCTTTTTCACCAGTTCCATCCGGCGGTAACGGTGATCGTCCAACATCACCTGCGAGATCGAATTTTCACGGTACAATGCCTCCATACGCGTCAGGTCCACCGTCGCTTTTTCCAGCTCCACGAGGATCTGTTCATGTGCGGCTTTTTGGGAGGCGATCTCGGTTTCCAACAGGTCGCTGCCCAGAACCAGCAGGTTTTTCCCCGCATCGACCCGGTCCCCCTCCTCAAAGAGCGTGGCCGTCACGATGCCCTGTACCTCGGTGGCCACCCGACTGATACGGCTGTAGTAGACCGTTCCGATAAATTCCGCCACCGGTGCGGAAACGCCTTTTTCAACGGCAGCAACCTGTACGGGAGCCGGGGGAGGGCCTTTTTTGGATTTATCGGAGGATGCCGCTTTGGACTGGGCAGCTACCCCTGCAGCCGGAAGCCCCCAATGGATCCATATGGGAGAAGCAAATAGCAGAAGAATTGTGATGACCGCCCTGTTCATGGAGCCTCCTCATACCGCATCGGTGTTGCTGTCGTGACACCAAACGGTAAATGCTGATGCTGACGATGAAAATGGGAAACCGCCTGTGGCCGAGACGAAGGGCTCGCTTAATAGTATCTGCACCCATTCATCCCAACTGGCGGTGTTGCGGAAACTCGAAATATCCCACGATGCATTACGTTGCCACGTCTTGCCAGCCGGGCGCCTGAACGCCAAATTCCGAGAGCTTATTATTGCGCGAACCCTAAAAAAAATGAAAGATAACCATATGTTGGATTTTGATTTTTGTCAATTGCCGGAATAGGTTGTGGGATGGTCTCGGAAAACAAGAGAGGGGCCGATGTGCTTTAAGGTTTCCATACCCATTGGCGAAGTGGTGAAACCTCGTTGTATCTTTGATTTCCATTTGGAATATGATAGGGATTCGGTATTAACTCCGGAATCATAATATGGTGTATTAAAATTAGGCTTATTTGTTGGAACTCATCGATTTTGATTCATCAACTTGATTGGCTGAAACAAGGGTTCCAGGATTCAAGGATTCCAGGGTTCAAGGGATAAAAATCCAGCTCATCCTGCTGTTCAGTCATTTATTAATCTTGAACGCATCTGGAGATTAATTGGCATCGCAACGCGATACCATTTTCCACTTGAATCCCTGACCCCTCGGCCCCTTGAACCCAGGATAAATTCAGCTTAAGAATTCTTGGATTTAAATGCCCATTTTTCACTACCGGAAGTACGAATAATTTTAACGAACCCGGAATTTTTTACCCGTCCAGATTCGGCAATTCTTCCAAACCACGGGTCCTGAATGAATTGCTGCCGCCCCTACTTGGAAAAACGATCATGAATCGAGGTGAAAAGGAAAAACTCGGCGATGTCGGCACGATCTCCCTTGGCGGCTATTATGGAATCGGGCTTCTCGCCACGACTATCGGTTATATTGTGGTCATTCTTTTAAACCTGTTCACACCCCTCGAATTCTTCCGGACCCGTATCATGTATCTGACCGGCAGCGAGATCCTGACAACACACCTTTTGCTGACCAAGCTTGCTCCCAAGCTGCTGCTGGTACTCTTTGTCGCCTACTTTCCGGTTTTCTTTGGGATGAACCGACTGCTGCGGCCTGTGGCCGGCTGCCTGGCGATGATCCACAAGCAGGACCGGCCATCTTCCCTTGTCATGGACAGGGCACGTCGTCGCCTGCTCAACCTTCCCTTTCTCTTTGTACTGATCAATGTCGGGATGTGGATCCTGATACCGTCGATTCTCACATTCTCCGCCCATCTGGCGGGCCAACTGGATCACCGGACCGGCATCATCCTGGTGACGCGCGCCGCCATGGTGGGCCTTATCGCTTCCGCCATCGCGTCCCATCGGATCGAGGCCTATTCCAGACAGAAGCTCATCCCATATTTTTTCCCCAAGGGTCGCCTCACGGAAATCAAGGGCGCCGTCAGGTTGTCCATCATCAAGCGGATCAAGCTGGTCAATCGCCTGGGAAATGTGGTTCCCATGATCATTCTCTTGGTGACCCTTCTGACCCTTCAGTGGGAGGTGGATCCTGCGACGGTATCCGCCGATGCCTACGGAAGGGGAATCATCACGTTCACCGTCTTTCTATTTTTCTATTCCATCATTGCCACCGGTCAGCTCAATCGGGTGGTCAGCCGTAGTATCACGCACCCCCTCAATGAGATGATGAATGTTTTAAAGAATGTCCGTACCGGCGTGTTCGAAAAGAAGGTGAAGGTGGTTTCCAATGACGAGATCGGACACATTGGGGATGTTGTCAACGAGATGACCGAGGGTTTGCAGGAACGGGAATCCATGCGCCAGTCGCTGGCATTGGCAAAGGAGGTCCAGCAGAGCCTCCTTCCGAAAGGAACCCCAAGGTTTAATGGACTCGATGTCGCCGGGACCAGCGTATACTGTGATGAAACCGGAGGAGATTACTACGACTTTATCGAAACCGATCCAAAAAACGGCGGCAATGTCAGGATTGCCATTGGAGATGTGTCGGGTCACGGGATCTCATCGGCCCTGCTCATGGCGACCGCAAGGGCCTTTGTGCGCCAGAGATCGGGCCAGCCCGGTACCCCCGGAGAAATAATCACCGACGTCAACCGGCACCTCACACGGGATGTGGTTGAATCCGGCAGTTTCATGACCCTGTTATACCTCGTGATGGATGTAAAGGCAGGCAACATTTCCTGGGTGCGTGCCGGGCATGATCCGGCACTGTTTTACACTCCCGAAACCGATACTTTCGAAGAGCTAAAAGGCCCGGGAATCGCTCTTGGCCTCGATGACCAGTGGGTTTATGGAGATTCCAACCGCAGCGGTCTCCATGCGGGCCAGATCATGGTGCTTTTCACCGACGGCATCTGGGAGGCCCATAATCCTGCTGGAGAGCGGTTCGGCAAAGAGGCGGTAAAGAGGGTGATACGGGAAAATGCCGATCAGTCTGCCAAGCAGATTTCCCGGACCCTTATTGGCGCCTTGTCCGAATTTCAAGAGGGTTCTTCGCCTGAAGACGATGTGACCCTGGTGGTAGTCAAGATTATCGGTTGATAAACGGCAGACGATGAGGTTTTATGGAGGTGGAAACTGATTCGTTAGTGCCCGTCCAATGTCATTAACTTTAGTCGATGCGGCTATAGAAACCGAAAAGAGGACGATTACAACTAAATGTCCAATGTCCAACAAGGAATGACCAATTCAGAAGTTTGATAGCCCTTTGCCCGATCCATTATGTTCTCGTGCCACGCGATGCAAGCGTCATGGCCGGATCGCAAACAGCAGAGCCAAGCGATTACTTCCTTGGACATTCGACATTCCATGTTCGAAATTGGAAATTCAAACACGCTATTCGATAATTATTCACAGCTAAAAGGGCCTTGAGCTCATGAAATCCCGCCTCAGCGGGATTTGACGGATATTCGTTAAAAAAATATATGGCGCAGGCGCGGTTATGGAACGATGCCCCAAATGCTATACCCATCCGAAGCTGACACAGTCAGGTTGGTCCACGAAAACCATGAAATGCCCGGTATGCAATGAGCGGTTTTACAGCGCCGCGGAACTGCGTGAGAAGAAAAAGCGGTTGAAAAAGGAAGAGGAGGTGCCCTCATGGTGGCCGCTGTGGCAGCAGGGGTGGTACCGGAAATAGAAGAAGATCCCGGATCCCCCGAAGCACTTCTCGTTGAGATCCAATCAGGATCGACAGTACTTCTGCTCTGTTCAAGGAAGATTTGAGGGCTGGCGACTATATTCAATTAAAGGTGCCGGATACCGGAGTGGGCATTCCCACAGATGTTGTCGACTCGATTTTCGATCCTTACTATACAACCAAAGAGGTTGGTAAAGGAACAGGTATGGGGCTCGCTGTTGTTCACGGAATAGTAGAAAAATGCGGCGGTAAAATTTCAGTTCAAAGTCAATCGGGAAAAGGATCCGTATTTAGCGTTTATTTGCCGATTACAAAAAAGCGACAAGCACAAGAAATCTATAAAAGTGAAGATCTGCCACTCGGCACTGAGCATATTTTGTTTGTAGATGATGAGGCACCCATCACTAAAATGGGCGATCTAATTTTAACCGGGCTTGGCGATCAGGTGACGACGCGGACAAGCAGTATGGAGGCTTTGGCGTTATTTCGAACAAAGCCTGGAGATTTTGATATGGTCATCACCGATATGACAATGCCCAACATGACTGGCGATATCATGGCGATCGAGATGCTGGCAATCCGTCCGGATATCCCCATTATCCTCTGTACTGGATACAGCCAAAAAATTTCTGATAAATCGGCTGCTGAAATGGGTATCCATGCGTTTTTATACAAACCGATTGTGAAGGATGAATTGGCCAAAACGGTTCGAAACGTATTGGATGCTGGCCTAAGCGAAGCGTAGATCCCACTGATAGCGGGGATAAGGGAAATGGCTAAAACAATGAACCCCGTGAACCCAGCCTATATTAAGGCACTTAAAAACATCGTTAAAACGAGTCCATACCCCAGCCATATGCGGATGTGGCTGGACCATATCGAAATGGATCGTGCGGATGTCATTCTGCAGTTGGCCGAGTGTCACCTGCAGCCGTTCGGAATCGTTCACGGAGGAGTTGTGGCCACGCTGATCGACACGGCCACCTTTTGGGCCGCTTTTCTCAAACTGCCTGAAACCGACGGCCTCGTGAACGTGGACCTCAAGCTGAACTACCTTCAGTCGGTCGTCAGGGGTCGATTGACGGCAAAGGGCACCTGCGTCCGATCCGGCAGTTCCATCTGTTATTCGGAAGCGAAGATTTTCGATGACCGGGAAAACCTGATCGCCCACGGTACATCCACCCTTATGGTGCTGAAGGGAAAAGGATTGAAACTGGGAACTGAAAAATTTCTATAGGAACAACGGATCTCTACACGAGGAATCGGTCCATCCCATTGGGTGGTTTCCACACTGGCGGAGGTATCTGATATGAAGACACGTATTACGGCGCTTTTTGGCATACAGCATCCCATCATTCAGGGCGGCATGCATTATGTCGGTTTCGCGGAGCTGGCATCTGCGGTGTCCAATGCCGGGGGGCTCGGTATTATCACCGGGTTGACGATGAAAACACCGGAGGATCTCGAGCGGGAAATTCAACGCTGCCGGGAGATGACCGATAAACCTTTCGGGGTCAACCTGACCTTTCTACCGACGGTCACCGCGCCCGATTACCCGGGCTATGTCGATGCCATCATTGAAGGCGGTGTGAAAATTGTGGAAACCGCGGGCCGCAATCCAGAGGCCTATCTGCCCAAGCTGAAGGCGGCCGGCGTCAAGATCATTCACAAATGCACCTCCGTTCGCCATGCCCTGAAAGCGGAGAAGATCGGCTGTGACGCCGCGTCCGTGGACGGTTTCGAATGCGGCGGGCATCCGGGTGAGGATGACATCCCCAACATGATCCTGCTGCCGCGGGCGGCGGATGAACTGCGTATCCCCTTTGTCGCTTCGGGGGGAATGGCGGATGCGCGCAGCTTGGTGGCTTCCCTCTCTTTGGGTGCGGACGGCATCAACATGGGAACCCGCTTTATTGCGACAAAAGAAGCACCCGTGCACGAAAAGGTGAAGCAGGCGATTTTGGCAGCCGGAGAACTTGACACCCGCCTTGTGATGCGTCCGCTTAGAAACACAGAACGGGTCTTGAACAATCCTGCGGTTGAACGGTTGATGGAAAAAGAAAAAAAACTCGGCACCGAAATTCGCTTCGAAGATATCATCGACGAGGTGGCCGGTGTCTATCCTAAAGTGATGATGGAGGGAGAAGTGGATTCGGGCGTATGGTCCTGCGGTATGGTCGCCGGCCTGATACACGACATTCCCACCTGCCGTGAACTCATCGATAGGATCATGTCACAGGCTGAGGCGATCGTTCGGGAGCGCCTTGAGGGGATGCTGGCCGGAACAACAGCGGCATGACCCATTTCATACCGTCGACTCACCACGGAAAGTCGGCACGAATGACACCCTTTGAAGCTGGAGATGAAAATGCAACCTGAAATAATCGGCATATCGGGCAGCCCCGTTCATAACAGCAATACGGACCGCATGATATCGGCCATTCTGGAAGCCACCGGACGAAAATCAGAATTTGTAAAGCTCAGCCAAATGATCGTCAGACCCTGCATGGCCTGTAAGAAATGCGTATCCGACAATGTTTGCAAGGTGGATGATGATTTTCCCGCACTGGCTGAGAAGATAAAGGGCGCCGGTGCCTTGGTCATCGGCGGATATGCGCCATACGGCCAGATCGACGGTTTTACCAAGGCGATTTTAGAGCGATTCTGGTCCCTGCGGCATGTGAACAATCTGCTCAAGGGAAAGGTGTGTGCAACGGTCCTGACGGGCCTTGATCCCAGGATCCTGGATCAAGTCAACCAGGCGCTGGCCACTGAATTAAGAGAGTATGAAAACATGGAGCTGGTGGGTCAACTGACCGTTCAGGGAAACGTTCCCTGTGTGACGTGCGGAAGGGGGGACGATTGTCAAATGAGCGGCCTGAAATTGCTGTACGGTCCCGATGCCAGGGCAAAGGAGATTGGGTATGTCCGGGTCGAAGACCAGCATCAGGTCTGGGAGGAAGCTGCTCGACTGGGACGCCTGATCGGGGAATCACTGAATTCTAAACAAAGGTGACGCATAAAATGAAACGCAGAAAATTCCTGGGATTGGTGGCGGGTGCGGCGGCCATGACCGCATGCTCCGGATTCAAGGAGAACTCGCAGGTCGGCGCCCACGACAGCCCGCCTGTTTCGGGTCCGCTGGAAAAGGTTCACCTTGCGGGAATTCCGAAAGGCGCTCCGGACCGGGATCTTGTTCGGGCGGTGAAAGCCGCTGCCCTGTCGGCCACTGATTTTTCCTGGCTATCCAAAGGAGATACCGTTTTTATAAAACCGGCCCACAATTCCGGACTGCCATATCCTTCCACCACCCATCCATTGGCCCTGTCGGCCATGATTGAGCTTTTGAAGGAAAAAGGTGCCGGAAGGGTTCTGGTGGGGGACATGGCGGGAATTCAGCACCTCAAACTCACCCGGGAAAAATTGAAGGGAAGCACCCGCAGGCTGATGGAAAAAAGCGGCGTTGCCCCGGCGGTCGAAAAGGCCGGCGGCGAACTTTATTTTTGGGAGGAGGCTGGCTGGGATGCGTTCTTCGAAGAACGGCCGGAAAGCGGCTCCCACTGGAAAAGTAGCTTGATGATGCCGAAGATTCTCAATGAAGTGGATCATATCGTATTGATGCCGCGATGCGGGCGGCATGCATTGACCGGCAGCACCCTCGGCATGAAATGTGCGGTGGGATATTGGCGGACCGACACCCGACTGGAATACCACCGGGACGCCTCCAGTCTCCAGGAAAAAACCGCCGAGGCCAACACGGTTCCGACACTGATCAACAAGCAGCGACTTACGGTATCGGCCGCGGACAAGGTGTTGGCCTGCTTTGGCCCGGACAAGGGTTTCGTTGCCATGCCGGATACCGGATTGATAATGGCCTCTACGTCGGTTGTGGCCCACGACATGGTTTCCCTGGCGTGGCAGCTGGAGATGCATCGTATGGCGCCGGAGGGAGAAAAGTACATCTTCAGCGACCCTTATACCAGCCAGATCGTGGTCAACCTTGCCAACCGCTGGGTGGTGGGTCTGCTGGATGGTTGGGGGGCGGTACTGGATTCTGAAAAACTGGTCCGAAATGACTTGGGCAGCATCTGGGATGACCGGGTGTTGGCCCATGCTTTCAAATTGGGCGGCGGAGCCCCTGGGATCCAGCTGGTGCAAGCCAACGCGGCTGTCAGCGAACCCATCATCGGAATGCTGACTCAGAATACCCGTTTACCTGACAACCGTGCATGATATCCATCGAAGCTTCGAAAAAACCGTTAACCCTAACATTGCGTTTGAATGACAGTCATGAGCTCAGGTATCATCAGTCTATTGTCGGGTCTGGGGGGGATGTTCGGATGGGGGATATACGATTTTTTCGCGGGGGTCTATTCCAAAAAGATCGGTCCTTTTCAAACGTTCTTCTGGTCTCAATTGGCCGGCCTTTTTTTCGTCTTCCTGCTGTTTTCAGCATTTTCAACAACACTTCATACCCAATTTTCAACGATTTTTTTACTCCCGGTCGCCGCCCTGTTTTATTCGGCGGGGTATCTTTTTTTCATGAGGGGTTTTGAGATCGGAAACATATCGATTGTTGCCGCCATCATGAATCTCTGGGCGGTGTTCACCATGCTTTTCGCCTATCTGTTTATGGGACAGCGGCTTTCCGCCTTGCAAGGTATCGGTGTTTTTATGATCATTTCCGGGGCAACCCTGGCATCTATAAAGATGACCGAAATTAAAAAAAGGCGCCTTCAGATTTCATCGGGCGTCAAAGAAACGATTCTAGGCGCGTTCTTTTTCGGTGTATTTTGGAATCTAAGCGAGGTGATATCCGAAGACATCGGGTGGCTTCCCACCACGCTGTTCGTGAAAATCGGCATTATTTTTTTTCTTTTGCTCCTTTCCTTTTTCATAAAGCGAACGCTATACTTGGAGGCCTCGACCCTCCAAACTAAATTCATGGTTGCGATGATGGGCGTAATCGAAGCGGGGGCCGTGGCGATCGTTAATTTCGGTTTGACTATTGGAGATGCCATTCTGATAACACCCATCGCATCTGCCCTGTCGGTGGTGACCATCACGATGGCGATTATATTTTTAAAGGAAAACATCTCGAAACTTCAGGGTCTAGGCATCATGACCGCGGTCTCCGGCATCATCGCCACGGGACTTTGAAAAAACTTATTTTAAGGGAAACGCCGTCATGCTGATGATCATCCCTTATTGAACCGCTCTGATCTGAAAGGCATTTTGATCCAATATGGAGCATGGCACGATCATTCTGATTGTCGGTTACGTATTTGGTTTCTATATGGCATGGAACATTGGTGCCAACGACGTTGCCAATTCAATGGCATCCGCCGTGGGCGCCAAAGCCATCACGATACGCCAGGCGGTTTTCATAGCCGGGATATTGAACATTCTCGGTGCCACCATGATCGGATCCCATGTGACCAAAACCATTCGGAAGGGGATTGTATCCACTGAAATCCTGACCGATCCAAACCTCGCCTTGATTGGAGCCCTTTCGGCACTTTTAGCGGCAGCGCTCTGGGTATCGTTTGCCACCTGGAAGTCCCTTCCGGTATCCACAACCCACTCCATCGTCGGCGCCATGATCGGTTTTGGCATCATGGTGGGAGGTTTTTCCGTCATTAATTGGGGTAAACTGGCGGCGGTCGTGGCCAGCTGGGTGATATCGCCGGTATTTAGTATGGTCATCGGTTTTGTAATGTTCAAAACCATTGTCAGGACCGTCCTTTCGAAGAAAGATCCTTTTCAACAAGCCATCCGGTTTTCTCCAGTTTTCGTCGGGATCGCCTTTTTCGTCGTGGTGCTTTCATTTCTATTTAAAACACCTCTTGGCAAAACGCTGGCGATCGGCACCCCGGCGGCGGTTTTGGTGGCGGTTTTTTTATCGACGATACTGGGCTTTCTCTCAAAAAAATTGCTAAAACGGTTTGTGGATCGCAAGCGGGAAGGTGCAGAGGAGGAGGTTTTTAGAAAGATCCAGATCGGCACCTCATGTTATGTTGCATTGGCTCAGGGCGCCAACGATGTGGCAAATGCCATCGGCCCCCTTGCGGTGATCTATTTTTTGGTCAAAACGGGCAGCGTCGGAACCAAAGTGCCGGTCCCCATATTTCTCCTGTTTTTTGGAGGCCTCGGTATCGCCTGCGGAATCGGGATGGCAGGTCATCGCGTGATGGAAACCATCGGCAAGAAGATTACCGTTTTGAACAACACCAGAGGCTTTTCTGTTGACTTTGCCGCCGCCACGACGGTCATGGTGGCATCCAAAATGGGGCTTCCTGTTTCCACGACCCACGCTGCGGTGGGAGGTGTCTTGGGTGTTGGACTGGCCAGGGGTATGGAAGCGGTAAACTTCAGAGTCATTTTACAAATCATGCTATACTGGATTCTGACGGTTCCCGCTGCAGCCGTCACCAGCATCATCATCTTCAAGATACTGAAGGTTTTATTGGTGTCATAAAAAGGGGAAAGAAGAGATGCGAATACCTTTCAGCAAAATGTTTATGACTTCACCGTTCGAAGGACTCGAAGAGCATGCCGAAAAGGTCAAAGAGTGTGCCTGGACCTTCCAGCAGGCATTGGAATGCCACATTTCCAATCGATGTGAGAGATTCGACGAACTTCGACAAGCCATCATTGAGATGGAAAGCGAAGCCGATGCTGTGAAAAGACGGATAAGGGGCCATCTCCCCAGGGGAACGCTCCTGCCAGTGGATAAATTCCAGCTCTTCCGGTATTTGAGGGAACAGGATGCCGTCCTGGATTCGGTTGAAGACGTACTGGACTGGATTTCATTTCGTAGTGAACCCGGCATTCCTGACGAACTGAAAAAGGATTTTATGGTTTTTGCGGATGCGGTCGTGGATCCCATCGATGAATTAAGCCGGATGGTGAAAGAAGCGAGGAAATATTTCCACAGCTACAACGAGGATCAGCGCGTCCGCGTCAAGCAGATCATCGCGAACCTTCGGCAGCAGGAACACAATGCCGACAAGCACGAGGACAAAATCAAGCAAAAGCTGTTTAACACGGATCTGGATCCCATCACCGTATTTCACATGGTCCGACTGGCCGAGTACATCGGCGCCATTGCGGATCATGCCGAAAATGCAGGTGACATGATGCGGGCGATGGTGGCCCAATAAGGCGCAGTGCCTGGTTTTTTAAATTGGACCCATCTTGGCTAACCTTTTGTCCGTCCGGAAATAGCCCATTTTCCGCTGAGCGGCGTCCTCCGCGGGTTATCCGGCTGCGACGTACAACAATACGTCTCGCCGGAAACCGCGTGTCTTTTGTGCGTCCTTGACCAGTCCCGCCTTGGCGGGACTGATTTCTGGATTGAACACGGATATTGCCCTTTAGGTTACCATGGATGGGTACTCATTTAGATCCCTCCCGATGCAATTCCAAATCCAAATCCTAAGCTCCAAATAACTATCAAGTGAAAAAATCCAAATGATTCCAAATTGTTTTGAATTTGGGGCATTGGGAATTGCGATTTATTTGGAGTTTGATTTTTGTTAGTTGAATGATCTACCGCCTCAACAAACACACTGCTTGAGCGAAGCTTTCGATTGGCCATTATTTCGAGGATTCAACACGATTGCCTACTTTTGATCCGCCCACTTTGTGGTGGACTTATTATGCCTAACATGATTCTAACAAAAACCAAACCATTTGATCATTCCTAACATTGTCCTAACAATTGGTGTTTAAAGTGAGGTCGCCGTTAGCAGAAGTGTAAACTTAATATCCTGTAAATATTAACTATTTAATATGAGTGCCCTATGAATCTTTTTTTGTTTGCGATCGGAATTTTATTTCTCATTGCGATTATGGATCTTGTCGTGGGGGTCAGCAACGATGCCGTCAATTTCCTCAACTCATCGGTGGGCTCCCGGGTCGCCCCCAGACGAACCATCATGGTGATCGCCAGTCTGGGTATATTGGCGGGTGTGACCTTTTCCAGCGGCATGATGGAGGTGGCACGGAAAGGTATTTTTCATCCCAAACTCTTTTTCATGCCGGAATTGATTACCATCTTTCTGGCGGTGATGCTGACCGACATCCTGCTTCTGGACCTGTTCAACACCTTCGGTCTGCCCACCTCCACCACGGTTTCCATCGTATTTGAACTTTTAGGGGCCGCAGTGGCGGTTTCATTGATTAAGATCATGGAGACCCAACAGAGCATGTTCATGCTGGCGGAATACATCAACACCAGCAAGGCGCTGGCGATCATTTCCGGAATATTACTATCCGTCGGCATTGCGTTTGCCTGCGGCGCATTGGCCCAGTTTCTGACGCGTTTGGTGTTCACCTTTGATTACCAGACCCGGATCCGAAGGTACGGTGCGGTGTGGGGGGGGCTGGCCCTGTCCATGATCACCTATTTCATTTTGATCAAAGGGTCCAAAGGCGCTTCGTTCATGAGCCCGGAAACGGTGGCCTGGATCAAGGCCCACACATTGACGTTGCTTTTCGCCGGTTTTGGATGTTTTACCGCGTTGTTTCAAGTGATGCTCCTATTCACCCGCATCAATATCTTAAAGCCCATTGTGTTGGCCGGGACGTTTGCCCTGGCAATGGCCTTTGCCGCCAACGATCTGGTCAATTTTATCGGTGTACCCCTGGCCGGTTTTCACGCCTACGCATTGTCCCAAACCGGTGCCGATCCCTTAACCATGTCCATGGCGGGGCTTCAGAAAAAGATCCAATCGGACACCCTGTTTCTCATCGGGGCCGGATTGGTGATGGTGGCCACCCTATGGCTGTCGCGAAAAGCGCGCAGCGTCACCAAAACCGAGGTCAGCCTGGGCCGCCAGGAGGAGGGGTTGGAGCGTTTCGATTCTTCACAACTGTCAAGGATTGTCGTCCGCATGACCGTTCGGATTATCGATGCGGTTCGGGATTTCTGTCCGGCACCCCTGCGTAAAAGGGTCGGTACCCGGTTTTCCACCGTCGGTTTCGAACCGGTGCCGGGGTATGATGGCACCGTTCCCGAGTTTGACCTGATTCGTGCCAGCGTCAACCTCATGGTGGCCAGTGCCCTGGTTTCCTGGGCCACCAGCATGAAACTGCCCCTTTCCACCACTTACGTGACTTTCATGGTGGCCATGGGCACCTCCTTGGCGGACCATGCCTGGGGATTGGAAAGCGCCGTTTACCGAATTACCGGTGTGCTGACCGTGATCGGCGGATGGTTTTTCACCGCATTGATGGCGTTTACCGTTTCCCTACTATTTGCCTTTGCCATCTATTATCTCAAGGGTATCGCCATCATCCTGCTGCTGATTCTGGTTGGTTTTCTCATTTTCCGCAATTTCACAATTCATGGCCGCCGGCAGCAGGCGGCTGAGGAACTGGAACTCCTCGACCTCAAACGGGTGACCGATGCGGAATTTGCCGTCCGCACCTGCTTTGAGCACAGCGGAAAGTTTCTGGAAAAGGTTCGCGATAACCTTTCTCTCTGCTATGAGGGGATCTTGAACCAGGACCGCAAAACATTGAAACAGCTCCGCCGGGAGACCAGCCGGATGCAAAAATCCTCCAATATCATCGCTGCCAATATATTCAAGGCGATGCGTCTTTTGGGGCAGCAGGATGCGGCCGGTGCCGGGAAATACGCATATGTCATATCCGCGCTTCAGGAGATCGCAGAAAGCCAGCGGGACCTGATTCTGCGATGTTACGTGCATACTTCCAATCTGCATTCCGGATTGCTGCCGGAACAGAAAAGGGAGCTTGCACAGGTACACCGGTGTGTGGATGCGCTGTTGGAAAAAACCACCCGCATCCTCCTCAACCGGGAATCATACGAGTACCGGGATGTGGCCGCCCATTACGTGAACCTCAAGCAGATCCTGGAGGAGTTCGACCAGAGGCAGATCCAGCGAATTCAAAATAGTCTGTCAAAAACACGGCTCAGCATTCTATTTTATGCCACCAACAACGACAGTTTGAAGATCAGCGAGCAGGCGCTGCATCTTCTGACGATATTTGACGAAACGTTTCAAATGGCGAAATAACCGCGATGCCCCGTTCTGTTTTCAAAGCCGGATTTTTTCAATTTTCACCTCACTTTGGTGATATCGAAAGGAACCTTTCCACAGTGGAGAACGGGCTTTCCGGTCTTAAAGCGGACATGGTGGTGTTACCGGAACTGGCCTTTACCGGCTACCGGTTCCGGGACCGGGAAGAACTCGCCGCCCTGGCAGAGGATCCCGAAACCTCTTCCAGCGTCGCCAGGTTGACGGCGCTCTGCCGGCACAACGGGTTCCATCTTGTCACGGGGTTTGCCGAGAAAAAAGGGGATAAAATATTCAACAGTGCGCTGCTCATCGGCCCTGTGGGAGTGCTTAACACTTACCGGAAGCTCCACCTGTTCAATCGGGAAAAGGAGGTGTTCGATGCCGGCGATATTCCTTTAGGGGCGACCGAGGTGAACGGGATCCGGATCGGTATGATGGTCTGTTTCGACTGGGCTTTTCCAGAGGTGGCCCGGACGCTCGCGCTTGAAGGTGCGGACCTTTTGTGCCATCCCTCCAATCTGGTGCTCACCTATTGCCAAAAGGCCATGCAGACGCGATGCTTGGAGAATTCAGTCTATGCCGTAACCGCCAACCGGTACGGAACAGAGTCGCGTGCAGGGGATACCCTTACCTTTACCGGCCAGAGCCAGGTGGTGTCCCCCGAAGGAAAGGTGATGTGCCGGGCAGGGGCTTCAGCCCAGGCATGCATGGTATCGGATATCGATGTGGGTATGGCCCGGGACAAACAGATCACCGATAATAACCATCTCATTTCGGATCGCCGGCCCGCTTATTACGGGAAACTGACAAATACGGGCTAACACCACCGGCAAATTTCCGGCTTTGTGCCCAATTTCCCTTTCGGCGGCCATTGGATCGGAACCCTATTCCGATATCCAGTTTATGCCGACGCGTTGAAGGGGATTGTGAAGCGCTCTAGAATCAATTCTTGAAATTGCCCACATGCTTCTGGTAAGTATGTACTCCATATAATAAGGCAAACCGATTTTCACATTCTATAACGACAAGCATATCAAAAAACACGGGAAGACCTCTACTGGGCGAAGTGATACTGGGTCTTGCAGGGTGAACGGATGATCGTCGTCGAATCGGCAGGCATTACCGATGTGGGGAAAAAACGGACGGGAAATGAGGACTCCCTGTTTTATGATGATGAGATGGGGCTCTATGTGGTGGCAGACGGTATGGGGGGCCATAAAGCCGGCGAGGTGGCCAGCAAGATCGTCGCCGATACCCTCCGGGACCAGATGACGCGATTCCGGGAGGGCCAGGATGCCGACAAATTGGTGGAAAACGATGCAAACCTGTCCATCGATGCACTGCAACTCAATTCGACAATTCAGATCGCAAGCCGCCAGGTATTCGACCAGGCCCAGGAAAATACGGAACAGAAGGGGATGGGATCGACTGTTTCAGCGGTTTACCTGACCGATCATTCCATGATCATCGGGAATGTGGGCGACAGTCCCATCTATCTGATCCGAGACGGTGAAATGAAACTGGTATCGGTACTCCATACCATGATGGCGGAATATGAGGCCATGGCCCCCGACGGGGCTAAAAACCTGTCCGAGCAGTTCCGGCACATGATCACCCGGGGCATGGGGCTGGAGAAAACCGTTAAACCGGATGTCAGCGAAATCCAATGTCTAAAAAACGATATGCTGATATTGAGTTCGGACGGCCTGACGGACATGGTGGAACCCGAAAAGATCCATGAGGTGGCCGGGAAAGGCGGTGTGGATCAGATCTGCCAAAACCTGGTGGACCTGGCCAATGAAAACGGAGGCAAGGACAATATCACCGTGATCGTCCTGAAAATCGTCGACCGGATCGAGAAAGGGGATGAAAAAGCCCAGGACACGCCGCTTCCAAAAACCACTCCCCCTCCCCGGAAAACAGAGCGTCTCCCGGTCAGCATCGACACGGATGATGCGTCATTCAGTGGGTTTATCCACAATCTTGATTTGAATGGCGCCTTTGTCGAAACCAGCGATCCATTTTCAGTGGGATCGGAAATTTATCTCACGGTTTCCGACCCTGAAGAAGACGATCCCTTTATGATCATCGCCACTGTTGCCAAGAGGCGTTCCCGCGGAATCGACGTCACATTTGAGAATCTAACCGAAAAAAAGAAGGGGCTGATCCGGAACCTCATCGAGAAGCTGTAATCAGCCGCTTTTCCCCGCAAAAAACATAAAGCCCGTCATTTTCAGAAAGACATCCAAGGGTCATGTTGAGCTGTTGAGCCAACTGGACGGATAGCGTCGTGGGCCGGGAAACGGCGAGCAAAATCGGAATTCTGGCCCTTGCCGCCTTTTGCACCAGTTCATAACTGATGCGAGAGGAGAGGCACAGAAAAGCGCTCTGGTTCAACTTCCGATCCAGGAACAACCTTCCGACTGCCTTGTCCAGTGCATTGTGCCGGCCGACATCCTCGGCGGCCGTCAACAGCCGGTACTTTTCGTCGTAGATGGCCGAGGCGTGGGACGCGTGGGTGCGGCGTCTGAGTGGCTGATGGTCTCCGATGGAAAGCAGACATTGCAGCACCTTTTCTGTTTCCAAACGCACGGTGTCCGCCATGGGCTGAAGGTCGAGGCGAAGCTCCTCCACCAGCTCCTTGCCGCAGATGCCGCAACTGGTCTGGCTGATATACCCCCGCCTGTCGAGAAGATCGGAAATCCGCTCTTTGCGGGCATCATTCAGCGTCACTGTCACGACATTTGTATCCGATCCGTCACAGAATCCGATCGTCGCGATCTCCTCGGGTCGATCCACGATGCCCTCCCCGAGGCAGAATCCCGCCACATGGGCGATCTCCTCTCCGGGTGTTCTCAGAACCACGGAGTATGGATTCCCCTGGATTCGAATTGAGAGCGGTTCCTCCCCGATGAGCTCCCGGTTTACCTGTTTTGATCCGTTGTTTTCCCGCATGATGGCGGGATATGTACTATCTGCATTCATATTTTTACCCCTATCGGTGGTTCTCATCTTGATACCGCAGGTTGTTCCAACCCACAACCTGCCATGAAAACCGATACTTTTTTCTTGACAATATTTGCGAGTGTAATAAATATAGTTGTTTTTTAAAATATTCATTCAATGTTGAAGTCACAAGGAGGCCAAAGCAAATGTACGCTGTGGTTAAGACAGGCGGAAAGCAATACCGGGTCGAACAGGGCCAGACCATACGGGTTGAGAAAATAGAGGGTGACGTCGGCGCAGCAGTTACGCTGGATAACGTGTTGATGTTTTCGGATGGCGAAAACGTGAACATCGGCCAGCCGAATTTGGAAAATGTGACCGTCAGCGGACATATCGTTTCCCAGGATAAGGCCAAAAAAGTCCTGGTTTTCAAATACAAACGACGAAAACGGTATCGGCGCAAACAGGGACACCGGCAAGCCTTCACCGAGATTAAAATCGACAGCATCCAGGGGTAATTCCCCGATATTTAAGGGATGAGGAATAACAGGGCGGGTCAGCCCCGGCACTGTTGATCCGGGATTCCCTTTTGGAGAGACAATCATGGCACATAAAAAAGCAGGCGGCAGCTCAAAAAACGGACGGGACAGCAACGGACAGCGCCGGGGTGTGAAACGCTACGGCGGGGAAACCGTAAAGGCCGGCAACATCCTCGTTCGCCAGGTGGGTACCCGGATCCACCCGGGGACCAATGTCGGCATGGGCAAGGACTACACACTTTTTGCAAAGGTCGATGGTAAGGTCGCCTATGAGCGTCTGGGCCGCTCCCGTAAAAAAGTCAGTGTATATGACGCGTGAAATTCATCGATGAAGTAGTCATCATCGCTCAATCCGGAGATGGCGGTAGCGGATGCGTCAGTTTCAGGCGCGAGAAATTCATCCCCAAAGGCGGTCCGGACGGCGGTGATGGCGGCAAAGGTGGCGATGTCGTTTTCAACACCACCTCCCGCAAACGCACGCTGTACGAGTTTCGGCATACCCGGCATTTAAAGGCAAAAAACGGTATGCCCGGCATGGGAAAACGCCGGGCAGGAAAAAACGGGGCCGATTGCAGCGTAGAAATTCCCCCCGGCACCCTCATATCAGATGCCGATACCGGCCAGATGATCCACGATTTCACCCGTCCCGGCCAGCGTGTCGTCCTTCTAAAGGGCGGAAAAGGCGGTCGGGGAAACTATCGGTTCAAATCATCCACCAACCGGGCCCCCCGTCATGCCCAGCCCGGGGAGCCGGGGGAAGCCCGGACGTTGAAGCTGGAATTGAAGCTCCTGGCGGATGTCGGTATCGTCGGTCTTCCCAACGCCGGCAAGTCCACTTTGATCGCTCGGATCTCGTCGGCACGCCCCAAAATCGCCGATTACCCGTTTACCACATTGGTGCCCAATCTGGGCGTGGTCAAGACCGGGTGGGGTGAACCCTTCGTCGTGGCGGATATTCCCGGCCTGGTGGAGGGGGCGCATAGCGGGACCGGTCTGGGCATTCGTTTTCTCAAGCATATCGAACGCACCCGCTTTCTGATCCACCTCATAGACGGGGCGGCAATCCAATCATCCCATCCCTTGGCCCCTTATGAAACCATTTTGAACGAACTCTCCTCTTATGAAGGGGACCTTGCCCGAAAACCGCAGATTGTGGTACTCAACAAGATGGACCTGCCGGGAAGCGAGGAGAAGGTGCGTCTTTTCCAAAAGGCCATCCAAGGTGTTAAGTTCCTGACGATTTCTGCAGTCACCGGTCGGGGCGTGGACCGCCTGATGTCTGAAATTCAACGTTTGATGGACCGGGACGATGAAAACCAGTCAAGCTGAATTTTTCAAGGGAATCAAACGCATCGTCGTAAAAGTCGGCAGCAATGTACTGACCCGGGACAACGGTCTCAATCTGGCAGCCATTCGATCCGTGAGCCATCAGATCGCAAGGCTTGATAAATCGGGAATCGAAGTAATTCTGGTATCTTCGGGCGCCATGGCCGCTGGTATACGGAAAGTGGGCTTAGAGCGAAGACCGGACGAGATCCCCAAACGGCAGGCGGTGGCCGCCGTGGGACAAGCCGGCCTGATCATGGAATATGAAAAGGCCTTTGCCCGATACGCCAAAAAGGTGGCCCAGATTCTCTTGACGCGGGATGATCTGAGCCACCGGAAACGGTATCTCAATAGCCGCAATACCCTCAACACCCTGTTGGCGTGGAAAATCGTACCGATTATCAATGAAAACGATACGGTTGCGGTGGAAGAGATCAAAGTGGGGGACAACGACAACTTGGCCGCCATGATCACCCTGTTGATGGATGCGGACCTGCTGATCAACCTAACCGATATCGACGGACTATTTGAAGCGGACCCCCATACCCATCCCGATGCGGAATTGATTTCGGAAGTCTCCACCATCGGCCGGCATATCGAGAAAATTGCCTCCGACATTCCCGGTGCACTGGGCACCGGCGGTATGCACAGCAAAATCACAGCCGCAAGAAAGGTAACAGCAGCCGGAATTCCCATGATCATTGCCAACGGAGGGAAACAGAACATACTGCAACAGCTTCTATCCGGAGAACCCCACGGCACTTTTTTTGTTCCCAAAGGGAAAAAACTGGACAGCCGTAAATGCTGGATCGCATTTTCATCCAAACCCATGGGCACGGTGACCATCGACAGGGGAGCGGCACTGGCCATACTGGATAATGGCAAGAGTCTGCTACCCAGCGGTATCATCGATGTCTCGGGCGATTTCGGCATGGGCGCACCGGTCCGTTTCTCTCTTAAGGACGGCGGCACCCTCGGCACCGGTCTTGTTAACTACAGTGCGAAAGATATCCGGAAAATCATGGGGAAAAAAACCAGCCGGATTGAAGCGGCACTCGGTTCAAAACCCTACGATGAAGTGATACACCGGAACAATCTGGTGGTGGTGACAGACAACTAAGGGGTTCACTTTTTTTGAAAACGCGGATGGGTAAATGGTTGACCGGAATAAAAACCCGGGGGCAAAGGGATATTCGTCACCCACCGGCAGACAGCGTATCGGGCTTTTCGGGGGAACCTTCGATCCGGTTCATACCGGACACCTTGAGGTTGCCGAGGAGGTGCGGGAACGGTTCGATATGGAGAAGATCTTTCTGATTCCCGCAGCCCTGCCGCCCCATAAAAGAACCCATCAACTGGCCCGTGCCAAAGACCGGCAGGAGATGATACGGCTGGCACTTGCCGAGTACCCGGGATTGTGCCTATCCGATGTTGAGCTGAACCGTGTGGGACCCTCCTATACAGTGGATACGGTCGCCCATTTCAAGGCGCTTTATAAGAGCGGCACAGAGCTTTTTTTCATCCTCGGGATCGACGCCTTTCTGGAGATCGACACCTGGAAATCTTTCGGCACACTTTTCGAACGGGTCCCTTTTGTCGTCATGTCCCGTCCGGGGAGCAGGCCTTCATACGACAGCCGGGGATCGAGAGAGATTGCGAATTTTATCAATACGCGCATCGCATCGGGTTACCGGATCTCCCGGGATGGCGCCTTTTTTTTACATCCCGCAAAACAGCGGATCTTTATGCATGACACCCGGCCGGCTGACATATCTTCGACACAGATCCGTCATCGAATCCGGGAGGGACGATCCATTGATGGGCTGGTGCCCGAATCGGTGAAACAGTATATTGAAAACAAAGGAATCTACGATGACCGTGGTACTTGACCCATACCTGGACCCTTACATTCAGGCCGTTAAGGGAAAAAAAGCCTTCGACATTGTACTGCTGGATGTTCGGGAGCTGACAACCGTTGCCGATCTTTTTATCATTTGCAGCGGCCGATCCACCCGTCAGGTGTCGGCCATTGCCGAATTTATCAACGTGGAGTTGAAAAAAGAGGGAAAACGCCCATTGCAAACCGAAGGGCGAAAAGAGGGGAATTGGGTGCTCCTGGATTACGGCGATGTGGTGATTCATATCTTCTTTGAACCGGTCCGGACCTTCTACGATTTGGAGGGGCTTTGGTCCGAAGCGAACCGGATCGATTTAGAAGACGGTGAAGAAGGGAAAAAAGGCGCGCCTCCAGTTGGGGAAGACCCTATCATCGACGAATTCATAGAATAAGGGGATCGAGAATCCAATGGCGGACAAACCGAAGTTGAACGCGCTGATCATTCTGGATGGCTGGGGGATCAACCCCGAACATGATGGGAATGCCGTTTCCCGGGCGAACACCCCCTGCCTGGACCGGCTCCTATCGGAATATCCCGGCACACAACTGATCTGCTCCGGTGAAGCAGTGGGGCTGCCCCCCGGCATCATGGGAAATTCCGAGGTGGGGCACATGAATATCGGGGCGGGCCGCATCGTTTACCAGGACCTGCTCAGAATCGACCGGGCGATCGAGGACCGCTCCTTTTATGAAAATAAGTCGTTCAACCGGGTCATGGAAACGGTCCGGGAAAAAGACGCCACCCTTCATCTATTGGGACTGGTATCGGATGGCGGGGTGCACAGCCAGTTGACCCATCTGCTCGCATTGTTGGATCTGGCCCGGAAAATGACGGTCGATGTCTGCGTCCATGCCATCCTTGACGGGCGGGACACCCCCCCGGACAGCGGGGTGGGTTATGTTCAAAAAGTGGTCCGGCATATCGAAAAAAACAACGGTTCCGCCCGTATCGCCACCATCTGCGGGCGATTTTATGCCATGGATCGCGATAAAAGATGGGACCGTATCCAACAGGCCTATCGCCTCTATACCCGGGGTGTTGGAACCGTGGTTTCGGGCGATCCGGTTCAGGCAGTCCGGGACGCATACGCAAAGGGAGAAACCGATGAGTTCGTAAAACCCATCGTCATGGAAGGCGCCGGCGCTGACACACCGGGAGTTATCCGGGATGGGGACGGTGTGATTTTTTTCAATTTTCGGGCGGATCGGGCTCGGGAGATTACAAAGGCATTGACCGATCCCGGGTTCGACGCATTTGACCGGGGCAAGCCGTCGATGCTTAGCGGTTTCGTCTGCATGACCCTTTATGACGAAACCTTCGACCTGCCCCTTGCCTATCCGCCGGTTCATCTGAGCCGCATCCTGGGTGAGGTGATCAGCGAAAACGGATTCAGGCAGCTCCGGATTGCCGAGACGGAAAAATATGCGCATGTCACCTACTTTTTCAACGGGGGGGAGGAAAAACCGTTCCCCGGGGAGGACCGATGCCTGATACCCTCACCAAGGGAGGTTGCGACCTATGACCTGAAACCTGAGATGAGTGCTCCGGAAGTGACGGAGGAGGTGATCCGGCGGATCGGCACCGGGGAATACCATTTTATGGTCCTGAATTTCGCCAACATGGACATGGTCGGCCATACCGGAGTGGAAGCAGCGGCAAAGGCCGCCGTCGAGACGGTGGACCGCTGCCTTGAAAAGATTGTTCGGGCAATCGTCGCCCACGGGGGAGTGGTAATGGTGACCGCCGACCACGGGAATTCTGAAAAAATGAAAAACGATAAAGGCGGACCCCACACAGCGCATACCACCCACCCGGTTCCCTTTGTTCTGGTGGACGACAGCCGTAAAGACGCCCGCCTGAGAATCGGGGTCTTGGGGGACATCGCCCCTACCATTCTCCAAATCATGGGCATCCCCCAGCCGGAGCAGATGACGGGCCGTTCATTAATCGATAAGTAAAAGGGTACAAACAATGTCGGACGGAAATCCAACTCATGACATGATAGAAGATTATCTCACCGGTGGGAAGATCCCCAACATCGGGGCCGAGATGAACCGCCAGGCCGTGGTACGGTTTCTGGTTGAACAGAAAGGTTATGACAAGACCGATCTTACGGCCGGTGTGGAGATCGCACTGAACATCGCTGGTGAGACCTACCGGAGCCGGCTGGATCTGGTGGTCCGGGCGAAAGACGCATTCGCCATGGTCATCAAATGCGTTGCCGGATCGCCCGGATCGCGGGAGCGGGAGGTGCTGGCATCCGCCAGGGTTTTAGATAGAAACAGCCAGATCCCTTTTTCAGTGGTGGCAGACGGAAAAACCGCCATCGTGTTGGATACCGTCTCTGGGAAACGGCTATGGGTCGGGATGGATATGATTCCCGGCAAGGAAAGGGTTATGGAGATTTTGGAAGACCGGGAATCGGTTTTGCTTGAACCGGAAAGACGGGAACGTGAAAAGATCATCTTCCGGAGCTATGACATGGACAATGTGAACCGCCTGTGGGAAACGTGATTCGGCCGGCACTTGCTATTTGCCGCTGACGTCCACACCGCAATGTTTGCAGACCTTTGCCCTTTTTTTGATGATCTCCGCGCAAAAGGGACATTCCCGGGTGAAAAACCGCTCGTGTATTTTTCCCACCGCTTGATCCAGCTCTCGCTGCAATACCTGATTGCCCACCTTGAGATTCCTCAGCGGTTCGATGGCCTCCAGTTCCCCAACATCGCCGATCATTTCTGCCGCTTTCGTCCGGACGCGCATGGGCTCGGCGGGGTCCAGAAGCAGCCTTAAGATGGACGGCCCATCTTTGGAAACGTAACATTCCGCTAGTATGGAGAATCCCTTCTTGATGTTCTCCTTGAGCATCTCCTGTTCCAACAAAACCTGTTCGTCAATGATCTGCCCCTTGGCACCCATGGGACTGAACACCGGAATCACCTCGAACTGTTTCGTACCCGGGTAGTTCATGCACCGGTAGGATGCCGTATGGGCGTAATTTTCCTGCAGGTGATCCCACCCTTCCTTGTACAGTGAGCAATCGTCGTTAAAGCACAGAAACAGATACGGCGTTCCCCAGCCCAGTCCGTCCCCCACATTGATTTCCGGCGTTTCCCAGATATTCATCATCTGTTTGCAATGGGGGCAATAAGGTTTTTGCATCGCCATCACTTTTTCCAGCACTTCTTCCCGGGTTTCAAATGCCATTTGATATCCTCCCTGTATGACTTAAAAAAACCGGCAGACTGTGCCGGCTCTTCATGCGGTTTGAAAGCGTTGATACCGTTGGGGTAAAACTAAGTGCCATCCCGTTAATGTCAACAACACATTGCGTATTCCATGATCTCCCCGTATGCACCGATTTTTCGGTTTCTCTCGGCACCCGGCTCCAAACGGTCCTCCGATCCTTTTGCTTTTGATTTCGGACCGGCAGACCGGCCTGTATTCGACAATAATGTCGACCCCGGACCCGCTTTGTCGATTCCTTGCGGCGCAGTTTCGAGATAAACAATTGAAAAAACAGTAAAATAATTCTGGCACACTTATTGATATCAATAAATCGCAAAGAACGTCTATCCATCGAATTGAAAAAGGAGGATTCCAATGAAAAAAATGTCAACGTTTTCGATTCTGCTGATGGCCCTGTTTTTTATCGGCTGTGCCGGCACCGGCCAGTACAACACCCAAAGAGGCGCCGCCATCGGTGCGGGGCTCGGCGCCATCGCAGGCCAGGCCATTGGCCAGAATACCGAAGCGACTTTGATCGGGACCGGGGTCGGAACCCTGCTTGGGACCATTATCGGCAACGCTCAAGACCAGCGCGCTGTCCAGCAGTCGATGTCGCATCCGTCCTATTCCCAAGCACCACAGGAAGCGCCCGTCCGGTATGTGGCACCCACCCCTCAGGAGCGTACCGACCCCCCCGGAAAATGGGTGACCGTTCCCGGTCACTGGGTGGGGAACCGATGGATTCCGGAGCATCAGGAGTGGCGGCCGATTAATCCCTACTAAGTGGAGACGACATAGCGGCCGCCTTCACCGTTGGAAAAAGCAGGCCATTATGGTATTCCAGTACGGGTGATCACCTGTGATTTGCGGGGTAACGATGGGTAATTTCCGAAATATGATCCTGTACCGGCTTCACCGGATGGCCCGCCCGGGACGCTGTATCGGATTTCTGCTGCTTCTTGTACTCCTATTTGCATTCGGTGTGGAGGCGGCTTCGACCATCGAAGGAACCGTCGTCTCCGTTCAACCGAAAAGCGGACGGTTCACCCTGCTGCAGAGCGGTACCATGCGTGTGGTGGAGGTTTTGGCCCCTTCCGGTAAACTATCCGGAGTGGTTGCTAAAGGTGCATACCTGAGAATCTGGGGTGATTTTTTGCAGTCCGACCCTTCGCTGTTCAGAGCCCTGAAAATGGTCGGGAATGGATCTGCCCCCAAAGGAAGGGATCCCACCGGAGTGCGGTTCCGTCTGAACAGGGGCAAACGGGCTCCGTGACCGGCCACACCCACGGTGCAACGATCAATCCGAGGGATGCCATGGCGGAAAAGGGACACAACGGAATCGAGGTTTCCGCCTTTCCCGGTAGGGTGGCGACGTGGAAAGGCAACCTGCTGATTTTCGGCCTGCTCATCGTGCTGGTACTGGCCTATTTCTATCGGCAGGTCCAGCAGGCGCATCAAACTTTTCTGGGGCATGTGCAGCTGAATTCCGGCATCATTGCCGGCGTCATCAAACGAAATGCCGACAGTGCCGTTCTTTCCCAGGAGGTGATCGGAGAGATCATCCGGACCTTCCTATCCGGCAACGCCCGGTTTGTCGCCTATCTGGACGGGATCGAACCTTTTTCTGCAAACGAGCTTACCGCCTATGCCAAAGAAGCGGGTCTTGCCGGAATCCGCATCACCCGCGCCGGTGGGAATCTAACCGAAGGCCCCGTCGACTGGCTCCCCGAAATCAATATGCACTGCCGGGAAAAGATGCCTTTGCTCAGACATCTTCCGGACTCCCATCTTTACTGCCTGGCATTCAAGCCCTCGGCGTCAACGGGGTGTATTACCGTCGGTATCGCCGCGGACCGGTTTGAGGCCCTTCAAGAGCAGATCGGCCTCTCCCGCCTTCTTGAAACCATGTCCGGCCAGTCAGGCATTGAATATATCCGAATCGACACCGGGGACGACGCCTTGGGGGAGCCCCCTGCACCCAAAACGGTCAGGTGGATCGACGTGCCGGACGGCCGCATTGCCGAAACGCGTTTGCCCATTGGAAACAACCAGTTGGTTCTGGCGCTGGATGCCCGGCGATTTCACACGCGGATCCAAAGTCTGTGGCGGGAATTTTTCGTATTCAGCGCCACACTGGCCTTTTTAGGGGTGCTGTTGTCCTGGCTGCTCTTCCGGTTACAGCGGGCCCACCTGAAGCAGGCACAGCAATATGAAAGGGAGCTGGCACAACAAAGAGAGGATGCCACATTGGGCCGGGCCGCCGCTTCCATTACCCACGAAATCGGAAATCCTCTCAATGCCATCAGCATGGGATTGCAGCGACTCGAGATGGAAGCCGGCGGTATCGAACCTGAGCACCGTGAGCTCATCGACACCATGCGCAAAGCGGTCAGCCGGACCAGCGGTATTATCAACGGTATCCGTCGGTATGCAAAACCCCTTTCACCCAAAAAGCAACCGGTGGACCTGTGTCGTTTGGCAGCACATATTCTGGCATTGTACCGGCAACCCTGCGAGGCTCAAGGAATCGAGATATCGCTGAGTGCCGACACCGATGTCACCGTTTCGGGGGACGCCCCCCTTCTTGAGGAGATGACCGAAAACCTGGTCAAAAACGCTGCGGAGGCGCAGCCTTCGGGCGGATTTTTATCCCTGACGGTTTCACGGAAAGGCCGGCAAGGCGTGTTGTGTGTGGAAAACGGCGGGTTCGATCCTTCCATCGAAAATGTCAAAACAATTCTGGCGCCCTATTTTACCACCAAGACCCGTGGCACCGGACTGGGCCTTTCCATCGCTCAGCGGATCGTTGCGGTGCACGGCGGAACCCTGCAGCTTGGCCGGCCGGAGCCCGGTCGGCTGCGGGTAACGGTCCTGCTGCCGGGAGCCGATACCGACAAAAAACTGAAAGGTGATCATGAAAATTCTGGTCGTCGATGATGAATCCTCCCAGCGAAACATGCTGCAGGGTTTTTTGCAAAAGCAGGGATTTGAAACCTACACCGCGGAAAACGGCATGCAGGCCCTGGCCATTTTCAATGAGCAGCCCATTGGATTGGTGCTGCTGGATCATATGATGCCGGATTTGACCGGGGATGCCGTGCTTGCCAAACTAAAAGCGATCAATCCGTTGGTGAGGGCCATCATGATTACGGCCTTCGGTAGTGTGGAAACCGCCGTGGAGGTGATGAAGCTCGGTGCCGATGATTTCCTTGAAAAACCGGTGGATCTGGCCCGGCTCCTGGAAAAGATCCGGCGCATCGAGCAGCGTGTCGCCGTGGAGACGGAGGCCGCCGACGTTACGGAGGTGGTGGACAGAGAAAACCTACCTCTGAAGATCGTGGGGGACAGTGATGCCATGAAAGAGGTGCTTTCCCTCGTGACCCGCATCGCCCCGACGCCTTGGACAGTCCTGATTCGGGGTGAAACCGGAACCGGAAAGGAGTTGATCGCCCGGTTGATTCACCTGATGAGTGCGGCCAAAGAGGGGCCTTTTGTGGGGGTCAACTGCGGTGCCATTCCAGCCGATCTATTCGAATCGGAACTGTTCGGGCACGAAAAAGGGGCGTTTACCGGTGCGGTGGCAACCCGAAAAGGGCGGTTTGAACTGGCCTGTGGCGGTACCCTTTTCCTGGATGAGATCGGCGAATTGCCCCTCTCCCTTCAGCCAAAGCTGCTTCGGGCACTACAGGAGAAACAGATTTCACGGGTGGGCAGCGAAAAAGAGATCCCGGTGGATCCCCGCGTGATCGCCGCTACCAACCGGGAGTTGAACCTGAGTGTGGAAAAGGGACAGTTCAGGGAGGACCTTTACTACCGGTTGAAGGTATTGGACATCGAGTTGCCACCGTTGAGACGGCGCAAAGAGGATATTCCCGACCTGGTGGCCTATTTTCTGGACCGATTCGCCATGGCGGACGTCACTTTTGACCCGGATGCAATGACCGCTTTGATGAAGTACGAATATCCCGGGAACCTGCGGGAGCTGGAGCACATCATTCAGCGGACCGTTACACTGGCCCGGGGCAAATCGATCCAGAACACCGATCTGTCCCCTGAAGTGCGGTTTCCCCATACCATCGCACAGGGCAGCCTGTCGGATCGCCTGGAGGCAGTCGAGCGGGAGATGCTGGTCACGGCACTGGACAAATCGGAGTGGGTGCAGACGCGTGCAGCGGAATCCTTGGGGATCAGTGAGCGGGTGCTGCGGTACAAAATGAAGAAATACGGTATTGCCAAACCCCGGTGATCCGGACCGGGTGTCAACCGCATTTCGTTTTACCCATCAGGCTGAAGGGCCATCGGTACCGGCCTGACCTTTTCCAGGAAATCGTCAAATGGAAAATTTCGTTTCCCCTCCTTTCAACCGGCCCATTACCATCGGAAACCGGGTCATCGAGAATCGGCTGGCCCTGGCCCCTTTGACCAAATTGGGAAATGTGGCCTTTCGGGAACTTCTCTCAGAATATGGCGGATACGGACTGCTCTTTTCGGAGATGTGCGGTGCCAGACGCCTGCCCCACGAAAACAGGCGAACCTCCCCCATTTTCCGATGGCGGGACGAGGAAATTGGGAAGCTGTCTTGGCAAATCGTCGGAACCGATCCGTCGGATATGGCCGATGCCGCCCGGCGAATCGAAAACGAAGGGTTTTTTGGCGTGGATATCAATTTCGGGTGTTCGGTGGCCGCCATTTGCCGGCACAGCGGCGGGGCCGCCCTGCTCAAACAGCCCGACACGGCGACCCGGATCGTCTCTGCAGTCCGAAAGGCGGTTTCCATACCCGTCACGGTCAAGTTCCGCACCGGCTGGCAGGATGACCCCCTGCCCGCCGTACGACTCGCCAGACGATTTGAATCCGCCGGTGCGGATGCACTGACCTTCCATCCCCGGGTCGCACCGGATCGGCGTTCCCGTCCACCGCGTTGGGAGTATATCGGAAAGGTGAAAGACGCGGTGACCATTCCGGTTTTCGGTAACGGCGATGTTTTCACGTTGGCGGATGGTGATCGAATGATGGAACAAACCGGCTGCGACGGCATCGCGCTGGGTCGGATCGCGGTGGCCAAACCCTGGATTTTTGCGGAATGGATGGGAACGCACCAGCCGGAGCCGGATTGCTATAAAAAGGTGGTATTCCGTCTGATTAAGTTACTGGAACGCCATTTTGATCCCCAAAGAGCCCTTGGCCGGTTTAAGAAGTTTGCCTTTTACTTTTCGGCCAATTTTCGGTTCGGGCACACCCTCTATTCAGGAATCCAAAATGCACCGGACCTAGAAACGGCAAAGGCGGCGGCTGAAAAATTTTTTCTCCATCCCCCATCTGTTACCACCCACCCGAATAGAAACTTCTTTACCTAGGCACTATTGGACGATTTCATACCCCTTTTGCTTCCATTCAACGATACCGTGACGGAGATTGTAGAGGCTCTTGAATCCTCCCCTTGTCAGGATTTCGGCCGCCACGGTGCTGCGGTTTCCGGAGCGGCAATACAGCAGGATATCCTTCTCCTTGTGCGATTGAATCTCGCTTAATCGGGCCTCCAACTGCTGAACGGGGATGAGCTGTGCGTTCTTGAGACGACCGCTGTAATATTCTCCGGGTGTCCGGACATCCAGCACCAGCAGATCGGTGCGTTCCATCAGCGCCTTCGCCTGGCTGGCGGATAGCTCCTGATATCGGGTATCTCCCGAAGATGCATATTGCATCACCACGATTCGGCCGGACTGGTTGCCGTCTCCGGTGGGGCAGTTGCCATTGCAGAAAATCGGGTAAACCCCCACTTTTTTCGCTTTGAACCGGACTTCCAGATCCTGACCGTCCTCGGCTGTTTTGGATATGCCGTATTCCGGTATGTGGATGGCGTAAGGAAAGCGTATCTCTTCGATTATGAGCTTCACGGTTTCACCGCGGTATACATATAGGGTGTCCAGCGGTGAGGCGGTGGAACGCCGGATGACCCTTGTGCCCTCGATAATTTCACCATCCGCGGTGTCCGAATCGGATCGGGCGGCCCCTGCATCGGAAAACCGTTCGACGGCCCGGCGGTAGGTGTCCTTGGGGTGCAGACCCGTTAATGCGTGCACGGCCCTTCCGTTTTTGATGAACAGCACATAGGGAACGCCTCTGGCCCCGGCGGCCGCAGCCAACTCCCGGTTGCGGTCGATGTCGATTTCGTAAAATGAGGCGCGATCCCCAAATTTTTCCGATAGAGACAAAAGGATGGGGGCGAGGATCTTGCAAGGCTGGCACCATTCCGCGCTGAAATCGAAGACCAGCAGCCGGTCCTTTTCCGTCCCGATGATCCGGCGGAAATGTTCGGCATCGGACACCATTTTAATCCGGTGCGTCAGCGAGGCGGGTTGGGTTGTCTGCTGTTCGGCGTCACCGCAGGACAAAGGGATGAGCAGAAACAGAAAAAAGTATAGATAGCGGAACCGATAACGGTTATGGTGAACGATCATCTTCGATCTCCGGAGGTGAATTGCGGTTGCTTTATTAGTTGGCATCCCCAGCGCTTCTGTCAACCGGTATGATCTGACATTTAAACGCCTGCTGCCGGTGAAGCATTCCATATCAGGGCTTTTATCATTAAGGCAGGCGGCAGTTCCAGTCAAGGAGGTTCCCATGACATATGAAGAGATCCGGCTTATCCATGACGGCCCCATTGCCTATCTGACCCTGAGCCGACCCGAAAAAATCAACGCCATGTCCAAAAAAATGGTTTCTGAAATGACCGATGCCCTGTCAGGCCTTGAGCAGGAGGAGACCATTAAGGTGATTATCATCCGAGCCGAGGGCAGCCATTTCTGCGCCGGACACGACCTGACGGAGATGGTCGGCAACGGCATGAAAGACAACCAGCAGATTTTCGATCGGTGCACCCGGATGATGCAGCTCATCCACACCGTCCCGCAGCCCGTGATCGCCCAGGTCCAGGGAATTGCCACGGCTGCGGGGTGCCAGCTGGTGGCAGGATGTGATCTGGCGGTGGCCGAAGAGGGCGCCCGATTCGCAACCCCCGGCGTTAAAATCGGACTTTTCTGCACCACCCCCATGGTGGCGCTCTCCCGTGCTGTGGGACGAAAGGCTGCAATGGAGATGCTGCTCACCGGGAGGGCCATACCGGCTGAAGAGGCCATGGCATGGGGTCTGGTCAATCGGGTCGTACCCCTTCAAGATTTGGCAACAGAAACGAGAAAACTGGCCCTGCAGATCGCCGAAGCCAGCCGGTTCGTCCTTTCCATTGGAAAGCGGGGGTTTTACGCCCAGATTGATCAAGCGGAGGACCCGGCATACCATTATGCCAAACACACCATCGCCATGAACCTTTCAGCCGAGGATGCCCAGAACGGGATTCGGGCGTTTCTTGATAAGAGAACGCCGGTATGGAAGAATCGGTAGTTGGGTGATCAGTCGGTGAAAGGAGATATCAGGTTGCCGCCGGAGTTAAATGCCATGGGGACCCAGCCGGAGGCCAGATCGAGGGTGTCACTGTTTTGGATCTCCGTAAGATAGGCTTTGGAAACGCTGATCTTCGAGAGGGCCAGGGTATTGCGGATGTGCACCACGCGAATATCGGGAACCGATATCATCCCCAGGCATCGGATGGCACTTTCGATGCACTCTCTGTCCGTATCGAAGTAGATGGGAATGGCGCCCTTTTCAGGGCTGATCCCTGTCAGGCAGTTGATGTAGGTTGTTTTTCGGTCGATCTTTTCCACAAGTCGGGTGGTGGTAAAGTCCGCGAAACCGATTCCCAGTGCATTGCCCTCTGTCTCGGGCGTCAGATCCCTGACAAACAGCCGCTTTGTTCTGGGTTCTGCTGAAAATGTTCCCAGGATGTCACGGTTTACCCCTGTCACGTTGGTGTCCATACCCGTTCCGGATATATTTTTCCCAATTTCGTCCACGATGAGCAGGTCGATATCGGCAAAGGGAATTCTGGCCATGCGGCGACGGGCTTCTTTCAGCAGTTCCTTTTCCGTTTCCACAAGATTCGGCGGCAGGGCGGCCCGGACAATGGCGGTCCGGTCATATCCGTTTTCCACCAATCCCAAACCGCACAGAAGCGGTGCCTTTTCCATCATCACGAGCCCCACGGTCTCGATCACCCGGTTCATGCCGTACCGTACCGTTGCCTGATGGTAGAGCTTGGCGCCTGCATGTTTGCCCATGCCGATGGCCATCATTTTCATCAAGCCGCTTTCGATGGGGCCTTCAAATTTTGTGTGGGGCTTGATCCGGTTGATGACAATAATATGTTCCGCTTCGCCGGCGCAGCGGTCCAAATATACCGGCAGCCCGTCCAGGTTCCGCCCGATCTCGTTTACTTCCATGGTGGACCGGATCTCGCATCCCATGGAGGACGCGGTGATGCCGTATCCGGCCAAAAGAGCGGTCTGGCCATCGTCGGTGGCACCCCCATGGCTCCCCATGGCAGGGAATATGAATGGCTCTCCCCCGGCCTCTTTGACAAAATTCACCACCGATCGGGTCACCGGTGCGATATTGTCGATGCCGCGGCTGCCCGCGGTGATGGCAACCCGCTGTCCGGGGCGGATTTTATTTTTGATGCCGATGCCGGACAATTCCCGTTTAACGGCTGCCGGTATGTCTTGTACATGGTCGGGGTCGAACCGCTGTTCGACGCGTGCCATGTCAGGGAGCTTCATACCTTAAACTCCTTTGGTCATAATTCCCTGTCTTTGGAAACCTCTTCCAGCTGCCGGTCGGGAATCCCCAGAAAATAAAGCAGACCGGAAATATTATCACCCGTGATCATGCCGTCGCTGTATTTTTTCAATATTTCCTTCGGGCTGAATCCGATGGCCAGTCCGGCGTTCTGGAGCATGAACCGATCATTGGCGCCATCTCCCACGGCAACGATCTGATCAACGGTAATGCCTTCATTGCGTGCAATTTGTTTCAGGATTTCTCCCTTGTACTCCGCATCGATGATCTCTCCGGTGATCTCTCCGGTGATTTTACCATCTTTTATTTCCAGTTCGTTGGCGAAAACATAATCCAGATTGAGGCGCTTTTTGAGATAATCGGTAAAAAAGGTGAAGCCGCCGGAGATCACGCCGACCTTGTATCCCATAAAATGGAGGGTAGAGATGAGGTCTTCCGCGCCCGGTGTGAGATGCACGGTTTTGAACAGCGGTTCGAGCTGCTTGACACCGAGTCCTTTCAATAAGCCGATACGCTGCATCATCGCCTGCTTGAAATCCAACTCCCCGTTCATCGCCCGGGAAGTGACTTTTTTGACGTGCTCTCCCACACCGGCCAGTTCCGCCAGTTCATCGATGATCTCTCCTTGTATGATCGTGCTGTCACAGTCGAATACCACCACCCGTTTCTGCTTGCGGAAATTGTCACCTTTTTGCAGGGAGACGTCCAGCCCGCTTTCCTCCGAAAAACCATAAAGGACATCACGCAGGGCCGCGATATCACCGGAATCGGAGGTGTCGATGGCCAGTTCCATGGCGATATAGTCTCCCCGGGCGATCATTTTGATCGATTCGATATTCACCCGGTTCTTGGCACAAATGCCCGATACGGAGGCGACGATGCCGGGACGATCCTGTCCCATTACGGTGAGGACCATCATATTCTTGGTGGGATTGCGTCGTCCTCCCTCATAGGGTTCCACACGAATACCCAATTCGAAGTTGTCGCTGATGGGGGAGATTTTCTCCATCATCTCCCGGTAACCCGCCGTTGAGGTGCTCAGGTCCACCACCAGGAACATGGAAAAATGGCCCCGGACCACTCGGGCGTCGATGTCCACAATATTGATTTTCAGGTCCGCCAGGATTCGGGAGATGGAATAAACCAGACCCGGTTGGTCTTTGGAAACTGCCGATATGACGTAAAGAGAACTCATGGGGTATCCTTGTAGATAGCGCTTGATCGCTGCCGCCTCCCGACGCCATACGGCGGCGAGAGTCGCTTCCTTGATTATAAAAGAGGACACTATTACAACAGGTATCGATTTATATGCAATAAGATTTTAGACAAACGGCATGGTGGAGCGGGCCGGATTTTGACAGGCAGGTTCACAGGTATTATGGTTACTCGTGTTTCCATCCTTTGTGGATTTCTTGAAACTGGCGAACATTTGGACAAGGAGGTTGACGTGAATCGATCCAATGATACGCACTTGAAATCTATGGGCTATGTTCTGTGGCTGTTTGGCTTTCTGGGAGCGCATCGGTTCTATTACGGAAAGCCCGTGTCCGGGACCCTTTACTTTCTCACCCTCGGGCTTCTTGGCATCGGGTGGATCATCGACCTGTTTCTCATCCCCTCCATGGATCGCCAGGCGGACCTTCGATTCAGGGCCGGACGGATCAACTACACCGTCGCGTGGATCCTGCTGACCTTTCTCGGATTGTTCGGCATCCATCGGATGTATATGGGAAAATGGATCACCGGGATCGTCTATCTGCTCACAGGAGGCGTGTTTTTGATCGGCCTTCTTTACGATTTCTGGACGCTCAACGACCAGGTTGCCATTGCCAACAGCACCGCCTAAATTCGTTATCCGGCATTTTTGCAGATGAATATCTTTAACCGCATCCGGAGGAGAATGAAATGTCTATTTCCCCCCAATTGATCTGGTTTTTGATCGGGGTCCTGTTTCTGGTCGGCGAACTTTCGGCACCGGGTTTCATCCTCATCTTTTTTACCGCCGGCTGCTGGATCACCGCCATTGTCACGGCCTTTTCCGGAATCGACACCACGATCCAAATCGTCCTGTTCATTTTTTCATCCCTGGTTCTCCTGGTCCTGCTGCGAAAATACGGCTTGAAAACGTTCAAAGGGGAGACCCGGGAACCCGCTGCAGAAAAAAGCAGGGATGCCAAGATCGGGAAAACAGCCATTGTCACCCAGCCCATCACCCCGGATACGCCAGGAGAGATCAAGGCCCTGGGCAGTTTCTGGCGGGCGGTGGCCGATACGTCAATCGAAGCGGGGCAATCCGTTGTCATCGAAAACCCGGCGTCGGAGGACGGTTTAACCTATAAAGTAAGCGCCCTACCAGGAGGATCCCATGAGTGAGACCCTGATCGTCGTTTTTATTCTGGCCGTCATCGTCATTGTTCTGCTGATCAAAACCGCAGTTGTGGTGCCCCAGAGATCGGAATATATCATCGAACGCCTGGGTAAATACCGAAAAACCCTGAGCGCCGGTTTTCATATCCTGTTTCCCTTTCTGGACAAGGTGGCTTACAAGCGGTCTTTGAAGGAGGAGGTCCTGGACATCCCTTCCCAGGCCTGCATTACGTCGGACAATGTTTCCGTTTCCGTGGACGGTGTGCTCTATCTACAGGTGGTCGACAGCAAATTATCCGCTTACGGCATCGATGAGTACCGGATTGCGGCAAGCCAGCTCGCCCAGACCTCCCTTCGATCGGTGATCGGGAAGATCGAACTGGACCGGACCTTTGAAGAGCGGGAGACGCTGAATCAGCAGGTGGTCGCCGCTATCGATGAAGCGGCTCAGAATTGGGGAGTCAAGGTGCTGCGCTACGAAATAAAAGACATCACGCCCCCCCAGACCGTCATGGATGCCATGGAAAAACAGATGCGTGCCGAAAGAGAAAAGCGTGCCGCCATCGCCACTTCCGAGGGGGACAGACAATCTCGGATCAACCGGGCCGAGGGGTTGAAACGGGAAGCGATCGAGGTGTCCGAAGGGGAGAAGCAGCGGCGGATCAACGAAGCGGAGGGGCAGGCCAAGGAGATCATACTGGTGGCCCAGGCCACCGCCCAGGGGATTCGCAAGATTGCTGAATCATTGAGTACCACCGGAGGCGAAACCGCCGCCAACCTGAGGGTGGCGGAACAATACATCACTCAATTCGGTCACCTTGCCAAAGAAAACAACACCATGATTATTCCGTCCAATATGGGGGATATGTCCTCCATGGTGGCCACGGTGATGTCGGTTCTGGATCATACCCGAAAAGAAACAACCGGAAGCACCCCTGAATGATCCTAAACATCTGGGCCGTTGTGTGATATAACCGCCCTTCGTTCCAGACCCCGGATATCGATAATTAGGCCAATGGATCAATCAGGAAAGGAAAACAGGATGTCTGATTTGAAAAGGGAACTCACCACCAGAGAATATGCAGCAGCCACCGGAATTTCCGTTTCGCAGGTTGGCCGTTTGCTGAGAGCAGGCAAAATAGATGGGCGCAAGGTCGCCGGAAAATGGATGATTCCGGAAGATGAGGTCCCACCCGCACCTTCCTTGAAAAAAGAAACCGGGAAATCGGCAGCAGGCTCTGAACCGGCCCCAGACCCCGTTGCCGGAAAATTATATTCGGTTTCCGAATTTGCAAAGAGGACCTATTTAACCAAAATCGGTGTGGTGCAGTGGCTGGAAAGCGGAAAGCTGACCGGGAAACGGGATGCCGATGGCGCCTGGCAGGTGTATGCAGAGAATCTCGATGTTCCGGCCTTTGCACGGCTTGTAAGATCCTAGCGGCCTGGATTTTAGGGGTTGTTATCATTCCATTTTGATAAAACTTGCAGCATTATCCCAGAACGGAACATTTTCTTTGACGCGACAGGCGGGTTTCCCGGATTAGAGGATGACCTCCTCCCTGAATCCGAACTGGATGCTGTTGTCCTGATAAAGGACCCGGGAGGGCATGAACCGGTACAGCCGGACATGGAATTTTTCCGAGAATGCCTCCAGATCGATCCGGTCGGTTTGGGAAAAGAATTCCCGAGTGAACGGGAATTTTTTCAGGTAAGCGGTGACCGCCGTAAGGGCGCTCCACCCGGCGGAAGTTGTTTGAACAACGCCAGACATCTGGAGGCCGCGGATCTCCTGCCATGAAGAAGCCGGTGTGAAAATGGCCGATGCAGCGTTTCCGACTGCCAGGGATTCTTTGATGTGTCTGGATTCAGGGCTGGAAAAAAAGTAAAATCCAGATTTGTGATACACATAGTAGACCGGAGCTGCCCAGGCTTCGCTCCGGGCCGCCGTTGCAAGGGTCATGGTACTCTGTTTGTCAATGACGACAAGGGCCTTTTCTTTCAGATCCATGGGTCACGATTCAATTATCGATCGTTCCTGTTTATAAGCCGCCAGCCAGTCATATTCCCCTTTGTCACTGAACTGGAAATGGATGCCGCAAATTTGCCCGTCTCGGTTACGGGAGATATGCGCCACAATCCCATTTAAATATTTCGTGCCCGATTCCAGGGCGATGGGGATGGACTCGATTCGCTGGCCGATGAAGAACCCGGCTGTCCGGTCTTCGATCATCACACCGATTCCCTCCGCACCAATATCGAAGACGCGGTAAACGGCCCCTTTTATTTCAACTTCCGTCTTCCTGAGCGAATAGAGTCTGTCCCCGTCTCTTTTGTTGGCATGATCGGCCATGGGAGCACCCCCAAACCCCAAATTTCGGGATATTGTCAATTTCCTTTCACGGCATCGTAGTCTTTCAATGGCGGGCCTGTCAACCAATGCCCTCCATGTACGGTTCTCGTCTTCTTTTACGCTCAGTGCCATCAGGCGTCTATATTCAGAATCTCCTTTTCCACCGCCGCTTCCGTCCATTGCGGGTCTTTTTCTTGTTTCCCCTGCTCAAAAAGCGTGATGAGCCGGTGGGCATTTTTCTTGGCCCTGCGGCGGCCGGCCCCGGTTGCCTGCTCGATGGCGTTCCATTTTTTCGAGCGAATGAAATCGGCAAACGCGACCGGCAGCTCAGGAAACAGGGCTTTGGCAATTCCCGTCATGAATGCGACATAAAAGCCCAACCGGGCCCTGCTGCGCTCCCGGATAATTCGCGGCAGCGTTCCCCGTTCACCGGTATCGGCAAGCAGGTCCTTCACGGCCCGTGCCGCCAACTCAACGGTGGTGTGGGGAAATTCGGAAATGATCTCCCGCCATTTATGACGCGGAAAGGTGTTGTCCTGCATCTCCCCCAGCTCGTGATAGATATAAAGGTCTTTGTGGATATGATATATATTGGAGAATTGGCGTTTCAGGTTTTCAGGGCGATGGTCTCTGATGCCGCAATTATTCAGGGCAAATGTAAGGGCGCCGCGACCTGATTTGTTGATGTACTGCATCTGGTCCCACAGGTAGAGACTGCCGGCTTCCCTGCGTAGCAGAATGTGACGGTCCTGAGAGGATGCCGGAATGGTCAACAGGTCGCGGGCCAGTTCGCGTCCCGTTACCAAAAGGCTGATACCATCGATCTCCTGTTTTTCTTCTACAACGCCCAGAAAGAAAGTGGGTTTCAGGCTGCGTCCATATCCCGCTCCATAATAGAGCTGAAAGGGCGCCAGCACAGCATTGATGCCGCTGCTGTCGAAGGGATCATAGGTCCGGCCGTTCACGGTCAGACGAGTGAAGGCGTCTTGCGCCATCGCTTCCCACATCTCCTCTTTTTGACCGATCCAGTCCAAAACTTCGGCGGAGTCCCTCTCATCCCACGGATTCAGTTTATTTTCCCATTTATATAGATCCCGCAGCCGCAGTGCCAGGCCGCATATGGAAAACAGCCCGGCGTTCGTGGCGTCCGATATGTTGCAGTTGTTCATTACCTGCCGGCTGATGCGTTTTTGATCAATCATGGGCTTTCCTTGGTTGAAGGTTTCATCTCTAATCATATAACCGGTCTTAGGGTATTTCAAAGAATTATTATCGGATCGAAGCGCTTGATTTTGGAGAAGGCAAAGCGTAATTCTTCCAGATATTGATGGATTTTCCAATTGACATACCATATACGGTATGAGAATAATGTTATCTCGCCTAACAGAAAATCCAAAATAGCCGCGAAGCAGGGATTCAATTACTTCCATCTATTCATTCTCAGGAGCAGGCTGATGGCACAAAAGGGTAAGATACTTGTCACGGATGAAGGTCGTATCAACTTGGGAAGCCACATCTGGGATGACCGCCGTTTCACGGACCGGTTGTCCAAAAACAACCCCATCAGCCCGGAACAGGCCAGGGACATCAGTCAATTTCTAAAAGGCACCATCGATGAACTGGCCATCGACACCATTACCCAGCCGGTCATCGACGAAATTTTCAGGATCAAGCTATTGGAGCTGGGGCTTTCCAAGGTGACCCCCATCCGCCTTGAAAAGTCCTTTTTTATCCGGAACGGGCTGTCTCTATCCAACAATGCCAAAACGGTCCTGGAGAGACGGTACCTGAGAAAGGACCGATCCGGGAAAGTGATTGAAACCCCCGCCCAGATGTTCAGAAGGGTCGCACGGCATATCGCTAGGGCCGAGAAAAATTACTCGGACGAACCGGAACTGGAAAGGATCGAAGAGGTTTTTTACGATATGATGACCGAATTCAAATTCCTTCCCAACTCTCCCACTCTGATGAATGCCGACAGGCGGCTGGGTCAGCTTGCCGCCTGTTTTGTGCTGCCCGTAGAGGACAGTATGGAGGGGATATTCGAAACCCTTAAAAACGCGGCCATCATCCATAAATCCGGCGGCGGAACCGGCTTTTCATTTTCGCGGCTGAGGCCTAAAAACAGCATGGTGGGGACCACCGGTGGGATCGCCTCGGGTCCGGTTTCCTTCATGAAGATCTTCAACACGGCCACCGAGCAGGTCAAACAGGGCGGTACGAGAAGAGGCGCCAACATGGCCATCCTGCGGGTGGACCATCCGGATATCATGGAGTTCATCAGCTGCAAAAAAACCAGCAGCGAACTGAACAACTTCAACATATCGGTGGGTCTTACAGAGGCGTTCATGGAGGCTGCGAAAAATGAGATGGATTATGATCTTTTGGATCCCTGCAGCGGTGAGACGGTCGGAAGCCTGAACGCCGGCGCGGTCTACCAGGCGCTTTACTCCCAGGCATGGGAAAACGGGGACCCGGGCATCATCTTTTTGGATCGGGTCAACCGGGACAATCCCACCCCCGAACTGGGCGAAATTGAAAGCACCAACCCCTGCGGTGAGCAACCCCTTTTGCCCATGGAGGCGTGCAACCTGGGATCCATCAACCTGTCCCAGTTCGTAATTGAAAAAAACGGGACGCCCACCATCGATCATCGGGAACTGGGACGGACCATTACCGATGCTGTACGGTTTTTGGACAACACCATCGACATGTCCCGATATCCCATCCCGGAGATCGACCGGATGGTAAAGGGCAACCGGAAGGTCGGCCTGGGGGTAATGGGGTTTGCCGATCTATTGTATCAGCTCAATATTCCGTACAATTCAGAGGAAGCCCTTGAAACCGCCGGGGAAGTGATGCGGTTTGTACAGGAGACGGCCCGGGAAGCGTCAAAGGCACTGGCCGGTGAGCGCGGTGTATTCGAAAACTTCGATAAAAGCGTATATAAAAATCGGGATGGTGCCGTTTACCGGAATGCCACCGCCACGACCATCGCTCCTACCGGCACCCTGAGCATCATCGCCAATTGCTCCAGCGGCATCGAACCGCTTTTTGCCCTGAGCTATGTCCGCAACGTGATGGATAATGACCGGCTGGTGGAGGTGAATCCCCATTTCGAGGCGATGGCCAAAGAGAGGGGGTTTTACAGCCGGGATCTGATGGACAGGATCGCCCAAAAGGGCAGCATCCACGATATGGAGGAGATCCCGGAGGAGGTCCGGAAAGTATTTGTCACCGCCCACGACATCTCCCCCAATTGGCATATCCGCATGCAGGCGGCTTTTCAGAAATATACGGACAATGCGGTATCCAAGACCGTCAACCTCCCCATGGATGCCACCCTCGACGATGTGCGGGAGGTGTACGACCTGGCCTACGACCTGGGCTGCAAGGGTGTGACCATCTACCGGGACGGCAGCAAGGACAATCAGGTTCTTTCATTTTCCGGCGGTAAAACAAGCGAAGGGCCGGAGGTCATCAACACAAAGGATCGGCCCGAAACCCTCGAAGGATTCACCACCCGGATCAAGACCGGGTACGGGTATCTTTATGTCACCGTCACCGAATTCAATGGAAACCCCTTTGAAGTGTTTGCCACCATCGGCAAGTCGGGCCGCTCCACCACGGCCAAGACCGAGGCCATCGGCCGGCTGGTGTCCCTGGCGCTCCGCTCCGGTGTCACCGTCGATAAAATTGTGGAGCAACTCAAGGGGATCGGCGGCGAGCATCCCATATTCCAGGCCGGCGGATTGGTGCTTTCCATCCCGGATGCCATCAGCCGCGTGCTTGAAAACCGGTACCTGGATGAAGAGAAACGGAAAGAGAGCGGCGTCGGTAAATCCCTTACAGGCACGGGATGTCCGGAATGCGGTCAGACCATTAGCTTTGAGGAGGGATGCATGAAATGTCACTATTGCGGCTTTACCAAATGCGGCTAAACCAACTGCCGGAGGATGACAAATGGAAACCGATGCGCTCACATATGACGACGTTCTGCTGGTGCCCTCCTATAATCACTGGGAATCCCGGCGGGTTGTAGACGTCTCGATTACCGATAAATCGGGCAAACTCTCCCTTGATTTGCCTGTAATGACCGCCAACATGGATACCATCACCGAAGAGGCGATGGCCAATTTCATCGGCGACAAAGGCGGGATCGGGGTCTTGCACCGATTCATGCCCATCGAGGAAAATGTCCGGATGTTCAAAGCTTGCGTCCATCCGGTCTTCGTCTCCATCGGATGTTCACAGGCCGATCTGAAACGCGTCGAAGCGCTCCGGGATGCCGGTGCCGGCCTGTTTTGTGTGGACGTTGCCCACGGGCATGCCCGATATGTGGGCCGGACCTTGAAAAAGTTGAGGAGTATGCTCGGCAAGGAGGCCTGCCTCATGGCCGGCAATGTTGCCACCTACGCCGGAGCGGATTATTTGGCCTCCTGCAGCGCAGATATTGTCAAGGTCGGCATCGGCGGCGGATCGGTCTGCACCACCCGCATCAAGACAGGTTTCGGTGTCCCCAATCTCACCGCCATCCGCCATTGCGCCAGGGCCGATCGGTCCATCGTGGCAGACGGCGGGATTCGTTATCCCGGCGACATTGTCAAGGCCCTTGCCTTCGGTGCCGACTTTGTGATGGTCGGCAGCATGCTCGCGGGAACCCGCCCCACCCCGGGGGAGGTGGTGATGCGCCGAGATGAGGCCGGCGCCGAGTATCCTGTCAAGGTGTATCGCGGCATGGCATGCAGCGAGGTCCATGATGATTATCACGGTGGGATGGCGGAATGGAAAACCGCGGAAGGCGTCTCAACGGATGTTCCCTACGTTGAAACTGAAAACGAGATCGTCGCGGACATTATCGGGGGGCTTCGCTCCGGGTTGACCTATGGGGGCGGCGTCACCATTCGGGAACTTCAGCGGAAGCTGGACTATATCCATATCACACCGGCCAGCCGGGTGGAGAGCCTGCCCCATCGGATTTTGTAGCTCCATCGCCTTTTCGTTTCGGTTCAGTTATCTATCTGCCTACCGTACTTTCGCCGCAATCCCCGAAACTGGTCGTAAGTCAGACCCAGTAGGACTGCGGCTTTTTTCTGGTTGTATCTCGCTGTTTGAAGGGCCTGTTGAATCATGCGGATCTCCAGGCTTTGCACCGCCGATTTAAGAGGTTGACCCCCCGTTTCGGGGGATTCCATCTTCCCCGGCAGGTTTTCCGGGCCGGCCTTTTCAACATGCCCGCGGGGTCGGGATCGAAACGGATCCAGGACCACCGCTTCGATGTTCGCTGTATCGGAGCGGTAGACAGCCCGCTCCACCACGTTTTTCAATTCCCGTATATTGCCCGGCCACGGATAGTGTGAAAGCGCCTCCATCGCAGCGGAGCTGAAAACCGGCACGAAACCGCTGTCCAGTTCAACTGCCATGAGCCGTGCAAAATGGTTTGCCAGCAGCGGAATATCCCCGGCCCTTTCCCTTAGCGGCGGCAGGGTGAGCACTTCAAATGAGAGCCGGTCCAGGAGATCTCTTTTAAATCGTCCCTCATCTGCGAGTTGCACCAGATTCGCATTGGTGGCGCCGATGATCCTCACATCCACATCCACGGCCACCGAACTGCCCACCCGTTCAAAGGAACCGTATTCCACCACCCGGAGGATCTTTTCCTGCACCTCCATGGGAAGCGTCCCGATCTCATCCAGAAAAAGCGTGCCGCCGTCCGCCGCCTCGAAACGTCCGGAGCGCTGCTTCAGGGCGCCTGTAAAGGCGCCGGCCTCGTGGCCGAACAATTCCGACTCGAGAAGGGTGGGGTTCAGTGCCGAACAGTTCAGGGAAATCAAGGGGCCTTGCCACCTTTTGGAGAGATAATGAAGTCGAACGGCGGCCAGCTCCTTGCCGGTTCCGCGCTCTCCCATCAACAGCACCGGGCGGGAGACCGCCGCCACCCGGGACAACCGCTCCTGGAATTCGATAAATGCTTCCGACTGGCCCAAGGCCTCCCTGGCATCTAGGGGCGTCTTCTCCTGTCCTGCCACTTTCCTGTCCTCCCATCCTTTTAAAATCGGTAATTTTAACTAATATATGGTATTAATAACCAGATTATAGGAAATGTCAACGAAAATCCATTTTTGATATATTGCATAATCATATATGATATCAGATGGTTATTAATTTATTCGGTCTGTGGCACGAATCATGCTGTTTACTTTTCCAAATTCAAACCACAGGAGGAAAACCATGGGAGTATTTACAAGATTTCGTGACATTATCAGCTCTAATTTCAATGCCATGCTCGACAAGGCGGAAGATCCCGAAAAGCTCATCAAACTCATGATCCGTGAAATGGAGGACACATTGGTGGAGTTGAAAGCATCCTGTGCCGGTGTGATGGCGGAACGCAAAAAGCTGGAACGCCGCCTGGAGGATGTGCGGTCCAGGGAAACCTATTGGCAGGATCGTGCGAAACTGGCGGTCGACAAAGGCCGGGACGGCTTGGCCCGAGAGGCGCTCCAAGAAAAGAAGCGCTTTACCGACCTGACGGCCGCTCTGGACACGGAGATGTCAGATCACGGCGCCATCATCGAGCAGTACCAGGATGATATCCGCCAGCTGGAGGACAAACTGGAAAAGGCACGTGAAAAACAGCGGGTGCTCGTGCAGCGGCACATCCACGCCCAGAAAAAAAAGAAGGCCCAGGAGGAGATCCGTCGTGCGGACAACTATGAAACCATCGCCAAATTCGATGACCTGGAAAACCGGATTGAACGAATGGAGGCGGAGGCCGATCTGGTGAACTACGGCCGGAAAACCGACCTGGACGATGAGTTTGACAAATTGCTCCACGACGACGATATAGAAAAAGAGCTTGAAGCGCTGAAATCCTCCAGAAAGGGTGAGGGGGAGGACGGCACGCCCTAAGGGACAAGATCAGGCAAGGATGATGTTACGGGAATCGGTTATCCTGTCCCTGCCACCGGCACCCGCCACCATCTTTTTCCTACCCTGCGGCATGAACTGTAACCTTTGGCTGGAGCGAGAATAACATGAACGCTGTTTTTATAATTGCCATCATATTCGGGGGGATCGTCTGCTCTTTGGCCGTCATCGGCGGCACCATTCTCATGGCCATTCGTCTGAGACATGGCGGTATATCCCGCAAGGACCGGCAGCATCAGGCCGATGAGGCCGGCATGGTTCAGGAGATCTACCACGGCATGGCGCGGATGGAGGAGCGGGTGGAGGCCCTTGAAACCATTCTGCTTGACCGGAAAGGAGAGGATCGACAACCATGAGACGATTTTATCGCAGAAACAAAAGGGGACCCTACCGGTCCCGAAACGGTGCCATCCTCGGCGTGTGCCGGGGGATTGCCGAATATTTCGATTTCAACGTGTTCTGGGTGAGAACCATCGCGGTTGTGGTGTTGTTTCTCAGCGGCCTTTGGCCCATCGTTGCCATTTACATCGTCGCGTCACTGTTGATGAAACCCGAACCCGTACGCCCTTTCGAATCGGAAGCGGAGAGGGATTTCTATGACAGTTATATCCATTCCAGGGAGAGTGCCGCCCGCCGGTTGAAACGGCGGTTCGCCAATCTCGACCGGCGGGTCCGGCGGATGGAGGATACGGTGACCGGTCCTGAGTTTGACTGGGAGCGGCGGATGAGTGCCTGATGTTGAAAGGTCCGGCCCCGATTCCAGCCAGTGGAAGATGGAATTGGCATCCTAGCGAAAGATGCCTTTTTTGGCGGCAACTGTCTGGTATCGGCCGGACCGCTGCCGTCATGGGGCCCGCTTATAAGTTGACAGGTTGGTAACCCTACTATATCCATTGGGCTGTCCGTTCGGTCAGCATTTCTTCTCCTTGCGCGCCATCCTGGATACGGTATTTTCTGGGTCGCCTTAAAAGCCGGGAGGTGATAGATGATCCATATCGACCAATTTTCTTTCGGCAAAATCGTTGTCAACGGATCCTTTTACAACAACGATATCAAGATCAGCGGCGGAAAGGTGATATCCGAATGGTGGCGGAAATCGGGACATCAGGTTCAGATCGAGGATGTCACGGATATTCTGGCGCGCAAACCCGATGTCCTGGTCATCGGCAAAGGGGATCCCGGACTGATGCGGGTGGCCGATTCCCTTCGCCGACGCCTTGAAAAGGAGGGGATCGCCCTAGTGGAGGAGGGTTCTGCCCTGGCGGCGAAAAATTTCAACCGCCTGGTCCGAAAGGGCCGTTTGGTGGCCGCCGGATTCCATGTGGGATGTTGACCGTAGTTGACCTTCAGGGCCCAGCCCCCAAGAAAAAACGAAAGGCCTGATCTTGTTGTCGCCAACCCTCCCTGCACTGAACGACAAAGAGGACCGCGTACTGCCCAAGACCCTCCCCTTTGTCATCGATGCCCATGTCCACGTGTTTCCCGATGCCGTTTTTAAAGCGGTGTGGGAATGGTTCGACGCCCATGCCTGGCCCATCCGCTACCGCCTGACAGCAAAAGGGGTCGTGGAGTACCTGCTCTCTCGTGGAGTGGGACACGTGGTCCTGTTTCAGTACGCCCACCGTCCCGGCATATCCGCCGGTCTCAACCGCTTCATGGCGGACCTGTGCGCCCGGTTCCCCGGCAGGGTCACCGGCATGGCCACCGTATTTCCCGGTGAGGACGGTGCCCGGACCCTTTTGAAAGAGGCCTTTGATCTGGGGCTAAAGGGAGTGAAACTCCACAGTCATGTCCAATGTTTCGACATGACCGCCGAGGAGATGACTCCCGTCTATCGGATCTGTTCCGATGAGCATAAACCCCTGGTGATGCATGTCAGTCGGGAACCCAAAAGTCCGGCCTACCCATGCGATCCCTATCTTCTGTGTGATGCCGGCAAGCTGGAGCGGGTGATTGCCCGGTATCCGGATCTCAACGTCTGCGTGCCCCATCTGGGGGTAGACGAGTTCGATTCCTACCGGCGGCTGATAGAAAAGTATGAAAATCTATGGTTGGATACCGCCATGGTCCTTACCGAATACTTTCCCATGAACAACCGGTTTCCCCTTACGGAAATGCGGCCCGACCGCATCATGTACGGATCCGATTTTCCCAACATTCCCTACGCCTGGGATCGCGAACTCAAATGCATGGAAAAAGAGGGGTTGTCCGAAGCGCACCTGGCGCAGATTCTGGCAACCAATGCGATCTATTTTTACGGGATCGAGGGGATCGGTTTCACCATGCGGTCTGAACAATAGAACCCTTCTCAACATAATCTTTTGCCCCAAACTCGGCGTTAGAGCCTCGCTTCAAGTCCTCGACATACTTTAGTCTGCCTGCGGGCTGAAGCTCAGCTCCGCCTTGATTTAGAACCAAAATCTTTATTTTGAGACGGGCTCTACTGTGTTCGATTTCCCAGGAAGAATTTTTTCAGCTTGGTGGTGATCCATTTCGCCGGTTTACCGGTGATTGCCCAGCCGATGGCCAGAATCATGACGTGAAGCATGACACGGCCCGCCATGGAAAGGTCGGGCGGTACAATCTTTGGGGTGAACAGGATGGAGATGATAAAGCCGGCCAGAATGCGCCAGGTATCCTGCGAAAACAGGATATAAAAAAAGATGTAGGTGGGTGTTTTGGGTCGTTCGGGGCGGTTACTCAATATATCCGTCCTTGCATATATGATGGCGGAGTCCGTTAATGTTATTTGCCCAAGCCGCCATGCTGCAAATCTATGCCAGCATTAGCGGCTCCTTTTTTGGGGCCGTTATTAAACAATCAAAACCATGCGGTCAACCCAAATCCGGCATCGCCGAAATTTGATATTCTGGAGGGTCTCATGTCGCTTTCTGTTGATTCTATAAATCAATTCCACTCCGACACACCTTTTACGTGGATATTTCTGATGAATGTTACCATCGGATATTCACACCATTGAAGTGTTCATTTGTCAAACCTGCTGTTTCAGCAGATTTGATATCGCTTGATCCACCCGCTCGCGATCGTCGCCCCCCAGCGGAAACACCGGCGGTTTTTCCGTTTGATCGCCCGGCTGCGTCATGTGGAGCTTGACCGCCGGCAAAAACCGCTTTCGGTCTCCTGGAGTCCCATGGTGATTGCATAACTTGTGCCTTCGGGCAAAAGCGGCCCCGCCGGGATGATTTCGGTGGCTTGAGGGTAAAAATTGACCGGCGGTTCGGGCGCCATGGGGATGCATCGGGCCCCCTTTCCCGCCTTGATCTGTTCCACACAATTGTTGCACGAAATGCAGGCGGCGTCTCCATCGTCCCCTGTCTGCCAGCGGCTGACCAGATCCGGTTCACATATCAGCGGCCGGCTGAGGGAGATGTAATCGGCGATCCCTTGGTCTACGATCCTTTTTGCGGTAGTAATGGCGCGGATCCCCCCCACCAGGATCAAGGGAACAGCGACCTGCTGTTTAAAGGCACGGGCTTCTGTCTCGAAATAAACCGATTCTTCCCCGGATGCCTTGAGAAGGTCAGGATTGTTCAAAAGTCCGCCGCTGAGTTCCAGGGCATCGATCCCGCCGACCTCCAGCATTTTCCCTACTTGTAGTGCCTCCTGAAGGGTGAGCCCGTCATCGATTCCGTCATGGGTGTTGAGTTTTGCCAGGATCGGAAAATTGCTTCCCACCGACTCACGAACCCGGGCCAGCGCATCGAGCAGGCAGCGGGTGCGGTTTTCGATCTTCCCCCCGTAGCGGTCGGTTCGGCGGTTGTATCGCGGACAGAGCATCTGACTGAGCAAAAAGCCGTGGGCGGCGAAGATCTGAACCGCGTCAAATCCGGCCCGTTGCGCCCGCTTTGCCGCTATTCCGTAGGCGGCAGCGAGATTTTGCATATCTTCTTCGGTCATCTGCTCCAGGCGGGATCTGGAAAGATAGGCGCCTCCGTAACCCAGTTGAAGGGCAATTTTACTCCCATGGTCGTGAACACGTTTTGTGAGCGCCTGCAACCCTTTCATCCGCTTGTCACTGTCGATACCCAGTTGACCCGGTGCGTGTTTGCCTGAGGGGTGTATATAGGCATGGCCCGTAACGATCAAGCCCACGCCTCCCCTTGCAAGGGTGGCATACAGGTCGATGAGTGCCCCTGAGCAATCCCCGTTCTCGCCGGCGAGCCCCACCCAGGTGGCCGACCGGACGAAGCGGTTGCGAATACTCAGTTTTCCGATGGTTGACGGTTCGAAAAGACGGCGCATCCCTTGATTCTCCCCCGGCCTAGTATTTGATGAACAGATGGTGCGTATGATTACATCTTGCGCTAAAAATATTGACGCGATTATATACCATACCAGATATGGAGAAGAACATCATCATAGGATGGTAAATAGCCGTTCTTCGGAGCTGATGAAAGGTACGCTATCGGTCTCAGGGAGCGTATTTCATCATTTAATAAACCATTTCGCTCAGCCAAAAGGAGATTCGAAAAAGGAGGATTGGATGCAGACACATCTGATGATCGATGATCCGGAGATTGCCCAGTTGGCCGCAGAGGAAATCCGGCGTATTGAAGGGACGCTGAATTTGATAGCAGCCGAAAACCATAGTCCGTCCTCCGTGATGGAGACCCTGGGTTCAGTTTTCAACACCAAAACCATTGAAGGATATCCGGGGAAACGGTTTCATGCGGGATGCATCCATGCGGACCGGGTCGAGCGGATTGCGGTGGAACGGTGCCGGCGGCTTTTCAATGCCGACTATGCCAACGTGCAGCCTCACAGCGGCACGGCGGCCAACCTTGCCGTCTATTTCAGCGTGCTTGAGGTGGGAGATCGGATCCTGGCCATGGATCTTGCCCACGGCGGTCATCTATCCCATGGCCACCGGGCCTCCGTGACCAGCCGGTGCTTTACTTTCCGTCACTACGGTCTCAACTGCGAAACGGAACGCATCGACTATGACAACGTCCACCGGCTTGCCGTCGAATTTCGGCCGAAGATGATCGTGGCCGGTGCCAGTTCCTATCCCCAGCTCATCGACTATGAAAAGATGGCGGAGATCTCCCGGGATGTGTCAGCCTATCTTTTTTCCGATATGGCCCACATTGCCGGCCTGGTGGCCGCCGGAACCATCCCCAGTCCCGTACCCCACTGCGATTTTGTGACCTTTACCTGCTACAAGACCCTCATGGGGGGGCGGGGAGGTGTCATACTGGCAAGAAAGCACCTGAAAGCCCGGATCGATCGGGCCGTATTCCCCGGTTGCCAGGGCACCAGTGCCGTCAATTCCATCGCGGCAAAAGCCGTGATCTTTAAACTCGCCATGACCCCTGAATTTGTCCGTGTCCAGAAAAACACCCTTTCCAATGCCGTCTGCCTGGCGGATGGGCTGATGAAGCGGGGGTATCGCATCGTCACCGGCGGAACTGGCAATCACCAGGTTCTGGTGGACGTGGGCAGCCGGGGGATATCGGGCGGTGAGGTGGAAGCAATTCTGGAGTCCGTCGGCATCATCGCCAACCGGAATGTCATCCCACACGATGCGGGCGATCCTGGAAAGGTGAGCGGCATTCGTTTGGGGACCGCGGCGGTAACGACAAGGGGAATGGGCCTTTCGGAAATGGAACAGGTGGCAGAGTTGATCCACCGTGCGGTCACATGCCATGATCAGCCGGAATCCCTTGAAGCGGTGTCCCGCGACGTCAAAGCGTTGTGCCGGCGGTTTCCGGTGTATCCCTAAATCCTGTTTGCATCGAGTAGTGCGGCCAGATCCTGTACGCTGTCAGCGATGTAATCGGGGTGTTCCCCCGCCAGCTTTTCCCTGGAATGCCAGCCCCAGGTGGTCGCGATGGAAACGACCCCCGCCTTTTTTGCGTGGCGGATATCGCTGGTCGAATCCCCGATCATGCAGGTCCTGTCAGTCGCGACATCGAAAAACCGGCGGGCCCGGTTGATTTTTTCCGCCTTGTCTCCCGGTTCCGTTGCCCCCAGAATGAAACCGATCTTGTCTAAAAGGGCGTGGTCGGACAGTTTTTGTTCGATCACATCCCTGGCGTTGCCGGAGACGATGGCCATCCTTTGGATGGTCAGGCTGCGCAGGAGTTTCTCGATTCCGGGATAAAACGCCATGGCAGCGCCCATGGTCTTAAATCGGTCGAATGTGTAAAGAGAATACCGTTCAGCATTTTTTTCTCCCAAGCCGATGGCCCGGCCCAATTCGGTGTAGGTCATGTTTTCCAGAGATCTGATGACCGACTCGGTGGGAAAACGGTCGTGATTCACGGAACGGCAATACGCACAACCTGCAGAGATCGCCTCGCTTAGAGAATCGACCAGGACCCCGTCGTAGTCGAAAATCGCCAATTCAAACCGGGCAGACAAAGCTTTATTCAACACCGCACCTTTCCTTGCAGACCCTCAAAACCTCAACGCATCCGGTATAGGACTTCTGTGCGCATTTAATGAACTTCTCTTCACAGGCAGTATGGCAATCCTGTTTTTTACTTTGCGTATTGTCTTTCATGATGCCTCCTTCCATATCGGCACATATGCCTCATCTAACGCTGGTTGTTTTGACCGCACCCGGTTGCAGGGGCATGTTTCCCATGAAAAGATCCGCATTTGCTGACACGCTTTTCCGAACCCGCATGCCGTGAGGTCAATGAATGGCAAGAGACTTTTAAACATCTCATCAACCCCTTAAAAATAGTCATGATCGTTCCAAACACAACCTGGTGGACAGGGACTTTTCCGGCCGGCACCGACCTTTTGCCTGGGAGTTGTAATGCTCCGGATGCGGTACAAATCATATCGAAGGGAAAAAGAAGTGGAAAGTAACGGATCGGAAGGCGGATTAGGCCCGGTGCAATTTAATCAGGGTGACCTCGCTTTGCGTGTTGAAACGGACGGGGATGCCCACGGTGCCGCATCCCTGGCTGGTGTACCCGGTCATCTTTCCATATCGCCACAATCCCCTGTAGTATTTCCTGCCGTGCTTCACATGGGTGATGATCGGGTACCCGCCGGGCAGGCAGATCTGGCCGCCATGGGTGTGCCCGCACAAATAGAGCCGATACCCGTTGTCGTCGGCGGCGTCGAATAGCGCCGGCGTGTGAACCATCGCGATTTTAAAGCCCTCCGGCGATTCCTCAAGGGCGGCGATGGCCCGGTCCGTATAGTAGTAATAGGGATCGTCGATGCCGGTAATATGGATCCGGTCACCGTTTCTTGAAATGACGGCCGATTCGTTGGCCAGAACGATAACACCCATCTGTTCCAAAGGGTCCACCATCAGGTGGGAGTCGTGGTTGCCGAGGGTGGCGTAGATGCCGTCAGTTGCACGGATGCCGCCGACGATGGTTTCCATGGCATCCATCGATCGTTTGATCCCACCGCGAGTGCCGCCCCTGAAATCGCCGGTCATGACGCAGGCGTCATAGGACAGGTTCCGGATGCGGTCGAATATCCGATGCGCATACCCGGGGATAAAATCGGGGTGGAGATCGGTCAGGTGAAGCAGTGTGTATCCGTCAAAGGCGGCGGGTAGATTGTCAAAACGGAGATCGAGCCGATTGACAACGATGCGGATAGCGTTTTGATATCCTTTTTCATAGAGGTTGACCATCTTTAGTAAAACGCCGAAAAATCCGATGAGTGTTTCGAAAACCGGCCAGGTCTGCCGGCTCTTTTCTCCGTATCGGCGGTGTTTGTAATTGTCCGCTTCGAGGACGGACCGGGTCAATCGCCATATCAGGCGCCTTTCAAGTTGCTTGTCGGTCGGTCCGACGCCGGAACCGATGGCTGCTGTTTCAGGATCTAAACGCACTGATATTTTTCCAATTTCCAGTCCGGTAAGAGCCGGCCGGCGAAGGGCCACATGCGACTTCCGACGGCCGGCTTACGATCGTTATTGTGCACGAGCCTTTTTGATCTCTTCGATGGTCGGCATGGCTTCCTTGCCGGGAATGGTCACAATGTCCGTCGCCGTCAGGAATGGGTAATCCCCCTGCTTTTTGGTGACGCCCATGAACATGGGCAGCATGGCCTGGTGGTCATACGCCCGCATGGTGACCTTTCCCACCGGGGTATCCACCGACATCCCCTCCATGGCGTCGATGAATTTTTCGGTGTCGATTTTGCCCGCTTTTTCGTAGGCTTTTTTGATGAAATTGGCGGCCATGAATCCGTACACCGCACCCACCGCCGGATACCGGTTATATGCGGCTTTGAATTCCGCGACAAATGCTTTGTTCTCCGGTGTTGCCGGGTAGTAGAAAAAATAGTTTGAGGTCCCGATGACGTTTTCAGGTGCATTGAGTCCCAGTGGTTTCAGGGTGGACAGTTCGGTAGCGGTATGCATGTAAAAGGGCACGCGGTCGTTAAACCCGGTGGCCTTTGCAGCCTTCAGGAAGGGAACGCAGTCGCGTCCGCCGGTGGCCACGATAACCGCATCCGGTTTGGCGGAGAGAATGGCGGTGATGTAGGGCGTGAAATCGGGCTCGCCCACCTTCCACCAGGTCTGCCCGAGCAGTTCCACTCCAGGTTTCAACTTTTTCAGATTGTTCCAGACGCCGTCGGCGATAGCATGGCCGTATTCATAGTCGTCTCCGGCGATCCAATACTTGAGATAGGGACGCTTGGCCAGACCCACGGCCGCGGCCTTTCCTGCAAGGGCGGAATTTTCGGTAAAGGAGAACACATACCGGTGTCCCTTGGCACCGGTGATTTTAGCGCTTTTGGAAAAGGTCACCAGAAAGGGCAGTTTCTCCTTTTTGCAAAGGTTGGAGATGGCCAGCGCAAGGGAGCTGTTGATGGTTCCCATGAGGATGTCCACGTCTTCCCGCAGGATCAGTTCCTTGGCTGCGGAAAGGCCCAGGTCCACCTTGAACTTGCTGTCGCGGGTGACAAATTCGATTTTTCGCCCCAACACCCCGCCAGCTGCGTTGATCTTGTCTACGACCAGTTTGAAAGCATCCCTAACGTCGTTGGTGTAAGTGCTTGCAGGGCCGCTGTAACAGTCCACGATACCGACCTTGATCGCCTTGGCCGCCATCGCTTGGGTCCCCGTTGAACAGATGACCAGCAATACCAGCATAAAAACCCATCCCTTATACTTATCCATCTTACCCCCTTTTGTTTGTGCCGTCCGGCAGGTTTGAATATCAACGTGTTAGAAGATTATCGATGCGGAACGATCCGCCGATAATGGAGAGAATGATCAATCATGGATGAAAAATATCTACAGTTTCGCTTTTCCATAGTCAAGCCCAATGATCGGTTTCAAAAATTTCCGGCGGCGGCCATCATCCGGAACCATCGAATATGGGGATAAATCATTGTATTTCGTATCATTTCCTGGTAGACGGAGAGAAAAGGAGTCCGCCAATGACTGTCAACCCCAAATCCACCGCCGCGTTGATCCTGACCTTGATCCTGGGAATTTCTGCGGGTGTGTGGGCGGCAGACGACTGGTTTGCCACCGGGCTTTCCGCCCTGAAAACAGGCCAGTTCGCCGAAGCCCTTTCTGCTTTTAACAAGGCCATTGAAAAGGATCCCCAGCATGCCAATGCATACAACGGACGCGGAGCCGTATGGCACAAGCTGGGTGCCTACGAACGGGCCGCTGCCGATTACACCAAAGCCATCTCGCTCACGCCCGGCTATGCCAATGCATACAACAATCGGGGGGTTGCCAGATATCAGCAGAAGAAATTTACGGAAGCCATCAAGGACTATGAGCGGGCGCTTTCCATCAATCCAAATTATGCCAATGCCCTGAGCAACAGGGGGGCGGCATGGGAGAAAAAAGGGGAGTATGAGCAGGCCATTGCCGATTTTGAGGCGGCGCTCTCCATTCGCACCGCCTACGAAACCTATAATCTGATGGCCTGGATCCTGGCGACCTGCCCGGATAAACGGTTCCGCAACGGCCCGAGGGCCGTTGCGCTGGCCCAAAAAGCCGTTGCCATGAAAACGGATGCCCGATCCCTGGGAACCCTGGCGGCGGCATTTGCGGAGGCGGGTCAGTTTGCGGATGCCGTTGAAAAGCAAAAGCAGGTGATCGATCTGCTGCAAAAGTCGGGGGCGGAAAAAGCCCTGGTGGAACACATGGCCCGACTGGAAGATTATCAGGCGGGAGGAACGGTGGGAGAAAAAACAACGGCAAACCGGGTGATCGAGGAGGAGACCCTCACCGCTTCCACTCCACCTCCACCGACGCATGAAAAGCAAAAACCCGCCGAGAAAACCCCGGTTCCCGTGATGACCTCCAAAAAGCCTCCGCTCAAATATCCCTATACCATTCAGATCAGCTCCTTTCGAAACCGACAGACCGCCTATCGCGTGGCGGCCAAGTACAAGAAAAAAGGGGATGTCGCCTTCAATGCATTGGCCCGCGTTCCCTCAAAAGGCGGAGACTGGTACCGACTTTTCATGGGGATATATCCAACCTACGATGAGGCGGAAGCTGCGGCCGATGTGTTGCGGCAGAGAAAGTTCCGTTCCGTACAGGTGTTGAAAATGCCGTGGGCCGTCGAGTTGGCGCCATCCGATACCGAAGAACGCCTCGGCTTGAAAGGATATGTCCCCTATCGCATACCCTCCTATGAGAATCGGCTTGTGGTCGGCGCTTTTTCTTCCAAGAAAGAGGCGGAGACCCAGGCGGATGAGCTGCGAAAAGAAGGGTTCACCCCCCGGATTTTCCGACGATAGCAAAAGGAATCATCTTCCCATATGACTGACGGCTTCAAATCCCCTACCCCGTCCGGCGGCGGCCATCGCAATTCCCGGATCACATCGCTGGTGGTGACTGCCACTTTCAGCCGGCTGCTGCTCAACACGGCCAGGCGATTTCCCTACACCTTTGCACCGGTTCTCAGCCGGGGCCTCGGGGTCCCTTTGCCCGCCGTGACCGGTTTGATCGCCGTCAATCAGATCACCGGTTTTCTCGGCATTTTTTTTGGTCCCCTGGCGGACCGATTCGGTTACCGCATGATGATGCTGGGAGGGCTGTGCATGCTGGTAGCGGGCATGTTTGCAGCCGGTCTGATGCCATTTTACGGCGTGGTAATGGTATCCCTGCTGCTGGCCGGGTTGGGGAAAAACGTATTCGATCCGGCCATTCAGGCCTACGTTGGACAGCGCGTGGCGTTCAACCGACGGGGCCGAGTCATCGGGATTCTTGAATTTTGCTGGGCGGGCAGCACCCTTTTCGGCATACCGGCGGTGGCCCTGCTCATAGATCGATACGGCTGGCGGTCCCCGTTTTTCGCCATCGGCGGCCTGGGGCTGCTGGGACTGCTGGTGTTGCGGCACATCTTCAAACAGGAAAGGCCGCGTGTGGATTCGGGTTCCGGTCGACAGCAAGGCGTTTCCGCTACCGCAACAGAGATCCTCCGTGCCTGGCACCTGCTTTTGAAAAACCGAGCGGCACTTTGCGCCATCTGTTTTATCTTTTTCGTCAGCGTCAGCAACGATATCCTTTTCGTTGTATACGGAGCCTGGCTCGAGCAGTCCTTCGGGCTCAGCATCCTGGCCCTCGGGGTGGGGACCAGCGTGATCGGAGCGGCGGAGTTGACAGGAGAAGTCCTCACCGCCACCCTAGCGGACCGCCTGGGATTGTCCCGTTCCGTCATGATCGGGCTTTTTTTGAATATTCTTTCCTATCTTTTGCTGCCGTATGTGGAGCAATCGCTGGGTCTGGCCCTTGCCGGGCTCTTTGCCGTGTTTCTGACCCTTGAGTTTACCATTGTATCCGCCCTTTCCCTTTGTACCGAGATCGTTCCGGGGGCGCGTGCCACGATGATGTCCATGTTTTTCGCATCGGCCGGTCTGGGCAGGGTGGCGGGAGCGCTTATCGGCGGGCCCGTGTGGATGGCGGGCGGGATCCTGGCAACCGGCATTGCATCCGCCGTGGTTGCGGCTTTCGGGCTGGTGATGCTGATATACGGACTGCGCGGCTGGCGGCCATCCTGATGGACCGAGACCCTATTGACAAGCCCCACGAAATGACCATACTATTTCGATGATCTTCGGACCCTTACAGGGGAAATTTGAAACTTCACCATGGAAACCGATTTTAAAAGCTATATCGAAGGCCTGGTGCGGGACGTTGTAAAAGCCGGCGGCACCATCGCTATTTCTGAAAGGGACGGTTTTATCAAGCTGATCTTCAAAAACCCCTTCACCATCCATCTACATGCCCACGGCGGGGGAACGCCTGTGGAGGAAATCACCTCCATCAACGAAGATTTCATCCACATCCAGCTCGCCAACAAGAGTATGGCCGTTCCTCTGAAACTGTTGGCCGTTGAGTTGTGGACATGATTGCGAAATCAAATAAGCACAAATTCCAAGCACCAAAAAGCAAACAAATCACAAATTCCAATATCCAATGATCCAAGCCTAAAAAGGAGATACCCTGTTTGGAATTTGGCTTTTTGGGATTTCAAGCAGCAATCTTACCCAGCAGGGCAAATCCCCTCAGCCAGCCCTGCTCACTCTTGGGATGGGTGCTGGATCCCTTCCTTTTGATACGCCGCGGAAAGATCCAGATAGTCCTGTACCGGATGCGGCGTCTCTCCTTCAGGCAATTCAGGAAGCACCTTTTTGGTTTGGGCCGGTATTCCGGCCACCAGATGACAGGAAGCCACCAGCTGCCCCTCCCTGACGACCGCACCCGCGGCGACGATCGCTCCCTTTTGAATATGGGCACCATTTAGCACAACGGCATTGATGCCAACGAGGGATCGTTCCTCCACGCGGCAGCCGTGGACCACGGCATTGTGTCCGATGGTCACATTATCTTCAATAATAACAGGGAAATCGGCATCCGTGTGAAGGGTGCAGTTATCCTGTATGTTGGTGTTTACGCCGATGCGGATGGGTGCCAGGTCCCCCCTGATAACGGTGCTGAACCATATGCTGGCATTGTCGCCGATCTCGACATCCCCGATGATAACCGCGTTGGGTGCAATGAAAACGTTCCGTCCGATTTTAGGCTTTTTACCCTTGTATGCTTTGATCATTCCAATCTCCTCTATCCGGTTTCAGGATTCCAACCTCTCCGGCAAATTCTACAATGGCCCTTGCGCATGCTTCCGGTTGTTCCATGGGTACGAAGTGGCCTGCATGGTTGATAATCTGCAGCCGGTAGTCGCCGATCCGTTTTGCCAGACCCCTGGCCACTCCCGCTTTGAATATATCGGAATGCTGGCCCCGGATCGCCAGGACCGGGCAACGGACGCGGGGCGCGTAGGTCCACACATCGAGGGGAACCGACTCGAAAATTTGGGCCTCCATTTCGGGATCGCATCGAAGCACGGTAGATGATGCATCCTTTTCCAGGAGACCGCATTCCAGATAAGCGTCGATAAACTCTTCGGACCATGTTTTAAAAAGGCCCCGGCCGGAGGCAAACCGGCGAAACGCTTCGATCCGGCTTTTAAAGGATCGTTTTCGACGCCGTGCCCCCCTTGCCAGCGGCACCATCCCCCCCAGGCCCAGCATTCGCACGCCCCGGATCAGCCAAAGAAACGGTTTGGAAAGAATCACCGGGTCGATCAGGACAATGCCCGAAAACAGGTGGGGGTAGGTCGCGGCCGCGATATAAGTGGTCACGGCCCCCAGTGAATGGCCGATGCCGATCACCGGAGGCGTTGCCGTTCCCTCGATGATCTGCTTCAGATCTTCGGCAAAAACACGCCAGTGGCGGATCCGTTTAATGTCGGGGCGGTCCGATCCGCCATGTCCCCGGATGTCGCTGGCAAAAACGGTAAAGTCTTTAAGGAGAAACCGGACAAAAGGGGAGTAGGTCCCCGCACAGAATCCGTTGGCATGAAGGAGGTGCGTCTCGGATCCGGTGCCACCCCAGTCCAGGTAGTGGATCTTCCCCCTTTCCGTGTTGAAAAACCCCTCTTCGGGCTCCTTGGGCGCAAAGAGAACCATAGGCTACCCCTATACAATCCGAAGGGATGAGACAACCGATTTTTACAATACCGGATCCGGAATCGGGTCTCACCGCAAGGGTCTGCAAGTCCCTTGACAAGGCACCGGTGCGACTATAATTATAAATAGTGACCGTCCAGAAAGGGTCCATTTTCCGCTGAGCTGCGTCTTCCTCGGGTTATCGCGTTGTTTTGATGCGGCGTACGGCAGTACGCCTCGCCACAAACGCGTGTTTTCTTGTCAATCCTTGCTCAGCGCGAAATATTCAAATTTCTGAATCGAACACGTGTTGTGCCCAAAAACGCTTCCTCGATGGGCACTGATATATATACACTATCTTTTCTTAAAAAGGGCGCCTTCCATGAAACACCTTGGAGAAATGCTGCTGACCCGGGAACCGTTTTCGGAGATTGTCATGGGCAACACGGCATTGGTCCGGGCCATGGTGGAATCGGGCACACGGGTGGTGGCCTCCTACCCGGGATCCCCCACACCGGAGATCGCCACTGCCATCAACGCCATCCCAAAGGAGAAAAGGCCTTTTTATTTCGAGTTTTCCACCAACGAAAAAGTGGCCACCGAAGTGGCCTTCGGCGCGGCGGTCAACGGGCACCTTTCAACGGTTTTCTTTAAAAGCGTTGGCCTCAATGTGGCGGCGGACACGTTTGTGCAGCTCAACCATATGAACATCATCGGCGGTATGGTGGTCATCCTGGGGGATGATCCGGGTGCCAACTCCTCGCAGAATGAACAGGACAACCGGCACTACGCCCGGCTGAGCTATACCCCGGTCGTGGAGCCGGCGTCTCCCTCGGAGATGTACGCCTACTATATGAAGGCGGCCGAATTGGCCAGACGCCACCAAATGGCCGTCATCCTGCGGGCCACCACCCATGTCTGCCATGCCAAGGAAAAGGTGGCCTTTCAGGGCTGGAGCGCCCCGGAACCGGACGACACGCCCCGTTTCAATGTTCAACACGGACCCTATATCCCCATTGCCGCCCCCTGCGTCCACCCCATGAAGGAACGGGCTTTAAAACGACTTGGGGAGGCGGCAGGGTTGGCCGAGGGGGACGCGTTCAACCAAATAGTGGACAACGGCAACCGGCAAAGGGGCATCGTGACCATGGGCCTGCCCTTTCTGTCCGTGATGGATGCCCTGGAACCGGTCCTGGCGAAACCGGATGTACTGAAGATCGGAATGGTCCACCCCTACCCCAAAAAGCGGGTCCTCGATTTTATCCGGTCTCACGATGAGGTGAAAATCATCGAGGAGCTGGATGACATCCTGGAAAAGGAGATCAAGTCCCTGGCCTATGACCGGGGCATCAAAACCCGGATCCACGGCAAGTCCGGGCCGGAGGAATGGATCGGGGAGTATACCCCGGGAAAGGTGGAGGGGATGCTAAGGCGGCTTTGGCCCGACCTGTATTCGGACCCTGTCGAAGCGTTGCCTGCGGAAGATCTCGTTGCCGACCGTCCCGCCCAGATGTGCCCGGGTTGCGGTCACCGCAGTGCGTTTCATGCCATCAAACAGGCCCTATCTGAAACGGATATTTCCGTTGCGGATATCGGGTGCCACACCCTGGGGTTTCAACCCCCGTACAGCATCGGTGAACTGCTCATGTGCATGGGGGCTTCCACCGGTATCGGATCGGGGCTTTCGATTTTCAATGACACGCGGCGCGTGGTGGTGTTTCTGGGAGACTCCACCTTCTTTCATGCCGGGCTTCCCGGTATCGTCAACGCGGTGTTCAACCGCCACCCCGTCACCCTGATCCTCATGGAAAACGGCACCACCGCCATGACCGGTCACCAGGACCATGCCGCTTCCGGGAAAAACTTCAACGAACCCACCGATACGATCCCGGTCCGACAGGTGCTGGAAGGCCTCGGTGTGAAGCACATCTACGAGGTGGACACTTACCAGCAAAGCAAATTAACAGATTTGGTCCGGCAGGCAATGGCGGATGAAGGCTTCAGCGTGGTCATCGCCCGGCATCCCTGCATGCTCAAATTTATGCGGGAGCAGCGGAAAAGACCCAATTTTGTTCCGAGAATGGTGAACATCGATCCGGTAAAATGCCGCCGGACCTATGACTGCATCAGCCGTTTCGGCTGTCCCAGTTTTCAGATGGGAGAAGACGGCAGCGTAATGGTCAATCCCGATCTTTGCATCGGTGATGCATCCTGCCGGCAGACCTGCCCGGTAGAGGCCATCGATAAACCTGAAATCGCCGCGTCGGCCGAAAGAGGTTCATCATGAATCCCTTTAATATCTATCTCATCGGCGTGGGCGGGCAGGGAATCGGTCTGCTCAGCGAAACCCTTTTGAGGGCGGCGGACCACGCCGGACTGACCGTCAAAGGGGTGGACACCCACGGGCTCGCCCAGAGGGGCGGCACCGTGGTTTCCCGGATCCGGCTGGGAGCATCCGCTCATTCTCCCCTTATCGCCGACCGCCGGGCCGACATGGTGATTTCCCTGGAACGGTGCGAAGCGCTTCGGGGCATGAACCGGGCTTTAAGGGACGAGGGGGTCCTGGTGTATTATGATGCCGCCTGGCAACCGCTGGCGGTCCGGCTGGGGGAGGCACCCCCTGTGACCGGCAACATGATACAAAAAGAGGCCGGGAAGCGGCGGATTCGGGTGGTCAAGATCTTTCGGGAGGATCTCGCAGACGCCCGGATGCAGAATATGGTGGTGCTGGCGGAACTGGCCCGGCAGGGCCTGATTCCCGGTGTTGAAAGCGATCACTTCCGGCAGTCCCTGGACGATCTCATGACAGGTGACATGCTGGAACGAAATATGACCCTGTTTGAAACGGTTTACAAAGAAACTACAGAACGGAGGGAGCCCATGACCACCAAAATCACCTATCAATGCTCCAAATGTGGCAAAACAAGGGAGTTGATGCCGGAAGACACCGTACCGGACTGCTGTTCGACCCCCATGGACCCCCCCGAGCCGCTGCCGGTATGCGAGACCACCGCCACTGCCGAGCATTCCCGAATGGACGACGATATGGGACCGTGCGATGACGGCCGGTCCGGACAGTGAGTGTCCGTCCATAAATGATCTTTTTTCGCGATATCGCCGTCGGATACCACGATTTAACTCCTCGAAATCGCCTGCTATTTTGAGGAGTTAAATCGATAGAGGACGCCGCCAGGGGCCGAAAGATGCCGTTTCCGGATGGGCATCCGTTGGGATTAGAGGAGGGTAAACCCATCCCCATCTTTCAGCGCCGGAAACGATTCCCTGTAGGATGATAGTGGGGCGTGGGCCAGGCTTACGGTTTCGATGCAGGCCTGGTCTTTCCCCTGAAATAGCGTTTTTCCGGTGGGATCGATCACCATGGAATCCCCGCTGTAGAAAATCTTGTTTCCATCCTCTCCGATACGGTTGACGCCCACCACGTAGCTCAGGTTTTCGATGGCCCGGGCCACCAAAAGCTGCTTCCAATGTCGGACCCTTTTCTCCGGCCAGTTGGCCACAAAAAGGGCGACGTCGTAAAACGGTTCCACATTCCGTGTCCAGGCAGGAAAACGGAGGTCATAACAGATAAAGGGACGGATCCGCCAACCCTTCAACTCGACCGATAGAAGAGAATTACCGGCGGCATAATACCGGTGTTCTCCGGCAAACCGGAACAGATGCTTTTTGTCGTAGCGGTAAAGACTTCCGTCCGGTTTGCACCATACCAGCCGGTTGTAGAAAGCCCCCTTTTCCTCGATGATCAGGCTGCCGGCGATATCCACGCGCTTTTCCGCGGCCTTTTCCCGGACCCAGTCAACAGATGGGCCGTCCATGAACTGGGCATTGGGTGCGGCGTTCATGGTGAATCCCGTGGTAAACATCTCCGGCAGCACCACCAGATCGGTGGGACACACGATCCTATCGATGAGATCGCTAAAACGGGAGAGGTTCCGACTTGCATTCTCCCAGTCAAGCCGGGTTTGGATGAGGGTGATATTTAGATCCTGCATAGCTTTTCCGCCGCCTCCTCAAGGGTTTCATCCTTTTTTGCAAAGCAGAACCGAAGCACCTTGTGGTCGTCTCCACCGTGATAAAAAACCGACGGTGGAATCGCAGACACCCCATGCTCCCGTGTGATCCGTTTTGCAAATTCCCGGTCCGACTCTTCGGTGATGGCCGAATAGTCCATCATCTGAAAATAGGTCCCACCGCAGGACAGGGGCTTGAATCGCGATGAGGCCATTAAAGAGAGAAACCGGTCTCTCTTTTTCTGATAAAATTCCGATAGGGTCATATAGGGATCGCGATGGTTTAAAAATTCGGCATAGGCCAGCTGGATCGGTGTGTTGGAGGCAAAGGTGAGAAACTGGTGGATCCGCTGAAACTCCTTTGAAAGGGCTGCAGGCGCCAGACAATATCCGATTTTCCATCCAGTGGTGTGGTAGGTCTTGCCAAAAGAACTGATCACGAAGCTCCTTTGGGCCAGTTCGGGATCCCGGGCCATGCTTTCGTGCCGGTGCCCGTCGAAAACGATGTGCTCGTATACCTCGTCGCTGAGGATGAGGATGCCGGTATCCCGGGTGATTCGCTTCAATTCCGTTAGATCCCCTTCAGAGAGGATGGCACCGGTCGGGTTGTGGGGAAAATTGAGGATCAACAGCCGGGTCCGGGACGATACGGCGGCCTGAACCGCATTCCAGTCGATGCGGTACTCGGGAAACCGCAGCTGTACATAGATCGGTTTGCCACCGTTAACCCGAATCACCGGTTCGTAGGCGTCATAAGCCGGTTCCAGCAGGATCACCTCGTCCCCTGGATGCACCACCGCCGTGATGGCCGCATATATCGCCTCCGTGGCCCCCGAAGTGACGGTGATTTCCGTTACCGGGCGATAATCCGCTCCATACAATTCGGATGTTTTCTCGGCGATGGCCTCCCGCAGGGGCATCACCCCTTGCATGGGGGCGTACTGGTTGTTCCCGGACCGCATATTTTTTTCCACAAGGGTGAGCAGATCCGGGTCTGCATCGAAATCGGGGAACCCCTGGGAGAGATTGATCGCGCCGCATTCGTTGGAGAGCTGTGTCATCACCGTGAAGATGGTAACGCCCACATCCGGTAGTTTGGATTGAATGTTCATTTTGCTCTATCCCCCGTAATTAAAGGGTTGGGTCCATTGGCAATGGCTGTTTCTATAGCTTCAACAGCTTGCTTTTTCAATAGAATCGTGGGTATAAACCCGGAGCGCTGCAAAATCTTGGATCCTTGACACGTTTGATCTTCGAACCCTACTTCTACTTTGAAATGGGAGTAAAAACAAATCAGTGTCCATCGGGAAATGGTAGTCCCGCCAAGGCGGGATTGGTTTCTGGCAAGGATCGAGAAAGTTTTCAACCCAAGCAATCGCAAGGCAAATGCTTGCTCAGGGAATAGCCTGCTATTTT
>Ga0066187_1000019_pt1 | contig 81592 bp, 74 predicted proteins | sample WorMetexBAHAMAS1_FD_58706 | JGI IMG/M metagenome (GOLD analysis project Ga0066187, IMG submission 58706) | Marine gutless worms symbiont microbial communities from Max Planck institute for Marine Microbiology, Germany - Inanidrilus exumae... | ecosystem: Host-associated > Annelida > Digestive...
TATCGATTCTGATCTCGTCGCCATCCTTGAGACGGAAAGGCGTTTTGGGTTTCAACTCCCTGCCGTTGAGATGGGTTTTGTTGGTGCTGTTCATGTCCACGACAAAAAAACCGTCGGCATTGGAGCCGATGGCGGCGTGCCGGCCGGAGACCGTTCCCTTTTTAATCACGATATTATTTTTGATGGATCTGCCGATACTGAAAGTGGACTGCCCGACGGAGTAAACCGTTTTTCCGGACACATTTCCGACATCCTGGAGCTTTGCTTTCAAGGGGGTGTTGGCTCCCATTTCCTCTTCCCTGTTTTAAGTTAGAGCTGTCATACGAACCGTTGGTTCTGGGCTTTTAACTGAATTCTCGATCGATCTGTCGGTCCACCCCGAATAGATAAGCGATCAAGGCAGCACGTATCCACATCCCGTTTCTTTCCTGGCGCCAGTAAACGGCCCGTGGGTCCTTGTCCACTTTGACATCAATTTCGTATCGGCGGGGTAGGGGATGCATAATAATGCAGTGAGATTGAATGGTGTCCAGATCCTCCTGACGAAAGTGAAATTCCGGGTAGCTGTCCGACTCCTCCAAAGGCGCTTCCGAATACTCCTTCTGGATCCGGGTCATGTAGATGGCATCCAGTGAGGGCATGACACCTTTGAAATCGTCTGTTTCGTGGTACTTGATATCGTGTTTTCTCAAAAAGGATTTGATATCCGCTTTCATTCTGAAAACTTCCGGGGAGATAAAATAGAGGGTGACATCGCGGTAGTTCTTCATCAGATAGCTCAAAGAACGTACCGTTCGTCCCCGCTTGAGGTCACCCACCATGGCGATCTTCTTCCCGTCCAACCCCCCGATGGATTCAAATGATCGTTCAAGGGTATAGATATCCAGCAACGCCTGGGTCGGATGTTGATCGGGTCCCGATCCTCCATTGATTACAGAAACCGGTCGTTCCGTCTGGTTTAAAACCCAGGCCGTTTTTTCAGCGAATCCGGCTTCGGGGTGGCGGATAATGATCAGATCCAGGTAACTCGAAAAGGTCCGTATGGTATCTTCCGGCGATTCTCCCTTCACCTCCGAACTGGTGGTCGTTCCTCGGATTTCCGATGCCTTCATGCCAAGGATGTGACAGGCATTCAAAAAGGAGATGAAGGTACGGGTGGAGGGCTGAACGAAATAGAGCATGGCACGTTTGTGGGATAACAGGCGCCCCAATTTGTTGGCGCCCATTTTAGTTTTGGCCATTAGTCTCACCTGATTGGCCAAACGACACATAAAATCCAGGAATTTTCTGTCGAATTGTTGGGCAAAAATCACGTCATAAAGGCGATCGTTTTGGGTGAAAAAACTCAGTTTATCCCGGACCTCGATATCGTAGAATTCTCTCCAGCCTTCGTAATTTTGAACCGTTTCCTCTTTGGTGATGGTCATTTTTGGCTCTTTCGGTAAATAGTTAGGCTTTGGTCAAGGACGGCAGAAATTATGATGATCTAATCTGTCGGGCAATCGTATCAGAAATTCCCCTTGTTGTAAATTGGTTCAACGGCCGGCCGCAAACCGGTAACAGAAGAGATTTCGGGTGATGATAAAGGCAACATCGAATTTACTTGGTATCCCAATTGACATCAAAATCGGTCCGGGCTCATTTTCAGGATCGACGGGTCCCAAAACCGGGGCAACCTGTCATTTGGGCGTGTTTCCGGTTGATGGGGTACTGCCGGCAGATAGAGGGCTTGGCCGGGTGAATTTGGCATATGATCCGATTTTCCGAAGAGCGTGTCTTAAGAAAGGGGCAGGGGGAAGTCACTTCGATGGTTCCCGGTGTCACCCATATTCGGTATACCGTTTCGCCCTTTCTGTTTCTGAATCTGCCCACCCATTTCAGAATATCATGCCTTCCATCCTTCTCCCAACGTTCGACGTCTTCCGGTATCAATGCATCATGGTAATTCAAAGACCGGCAGCAGTGGCCGCACTGCTGGCAGGAAAAATCTTCGATTCCGGTTTCGATTCGGATGCCGTCCGAACCGGTTTCCGGATTCGGCTCGGTCGTGGCCCGTGTCTGAAACACGCGCGCGCAGATGGCAGCCATCAGGTCCGGACCCGGATCGACGGATTCCAATACCCGGCATACATGCTGACCCAAAGCGGTTCCGTCCATCCAGCACAAGCTGCGATGACCGGGCAAACGGACCCACGCCCCTTTTTTATGCGTTTCCGTTTGTACAGACGCATGATCTCCGGTAATCAATCGAAGAATCTCGCAGAACAGAACGATCTGCGGGTCATACTGGCAAAAATCGATACGAATCGATTCCAGTGCCTCCTCACAGGTCAGAATAATGCTGTCTCTTTGCGTCATTGTGACTCATCCGATTCGTTTCCGTTTCACTTCTTCGGAACCGATCATCCAGATCCGTCAAGGCAGGGGATCCGTCGTGTAGGCGACGTTGGCTTCCTCCGAAGTGTATAACGGAAGGTCTTTACTTGCCCGGACATCTTCCACAAAATCGGGATTGAGGAGAAATGATTTGCCGGACAAAACGATGTCCGCCGTCTGAAGGGCTTTTTCGCCTGTTTGGCGATCATGGATCTTTCCGCAGATCATAAGGGGTAACGAGGTGACGTCGCGCGTATATTGGCAGATGGTCCGTTCGGTTCCAAATCCGCCTGCTGCATAGTCGTAGGTTGAAAGTGACAGCGCATCGATGGGCTTTTCGCTGATCAGGCGAATCACCTCTTGCCAATTCTCCGCGGTTTCGAACAGGGAAACTTCCGGGTCCGCCACCCCCCAATCCGATATGCGAAAAACCAACAACCGGTCCTGGGGGACCTCCGGACGGACCGCCTGGATCACTTCATGTGCGAATCGATAGCGGCTTTGTACCGAGCCCCCATAACTGTCTGTTCGTTTATTGGAATAGGCGGATAGAAACTGGCTGATTAAATATCCGTGAGCGCCATGGATCTCGATGCCATCAAAACCGGCGGCCATGGCCCCCCGTGATGTTTCTACAAAACCGTTGATGACATGATGGATATCAAACGGCGTCATTTCATCGGGTGGTGGATAGGGTGCACCGGTAATCGGGTTTGCCTGTCGGGGGGTGAGGGGGCTGGGTGCGATGGTCCGGCCCGCCGGGTTGACTTCGGGCCATGCCATCCGCCCGCAATGAAACATCTGTAGAATGGAGACCGCCCCGTGAGCACGGATTGCGTCTGTGATGGGACGCCACACATCGATCTGGCGCTGATTGAGCAACCTGGCTTGACCCGGATATCCCTGGGCACTTTCATAGTCGGTTACGATCGCTTCGGTATACACCACGGCAGCTCCTTTTTCCGCACGCCGAACCAGGAAATCCAGTACGTCCTGTCTGGGAACACCGTCTTGTACTGAGGACATGCGGGTCATGGGAGCAACACCGAGCCGGTTTTTAAGGGTGAATCGATTGATTTTGAATGGAGAAAAAAGGTCGTTGTTCATGGGGTCCGTCTCCTTTCCCTTTCGGTTTGTCTGGCAAATGAAAGAAACCTGACAGCTTCCGTTTCGTTACCCAGGGATTCATAAATCCGGCTGACTTTCCGGTAATAGTGCGGCCTGTTTTCCGGGTCCTCCTGAATAAGCGCGAGGTAGATTTCCAGCAGGGCCGGCGTATATTCCGAAAGATCAAAGCTGATATCCGCGTATCGTCGCTTAATATAGGGATCCACCCGTGTATGACAAGCCGTGCATCGATCCAGTATCTGGGCATACAGGCTGCGCGCCATGGCAGCCTCATCGATCGATTCATACGTATCGGCCAGCGCCCGGATGATCGATTCATTCCAGCCGAATTTATCGATAAAGCCCCTATATCGGATCTCGGCTTCCCGATGTTGACCGGCACGATTCAGCGTCTGTCCCAATAGGAGGCAGTAAGCCACCGAATTTTTCAGCTCCATGGCACATTGGGACAGTATCGATTCCGCCCGGCCGAATTCTCCCTGGTCCCAGAGGACTTCACATAACAGCTGGTATCCGGGCAGAAGATCGGGATGCGTTTTTACGAAAGTCTCCAGCAATTGCCGGGCGTTCTCCAGTTCCCCCAGGTTCATGTATGCGGTGGCGAGCTCAAGGGGGATATAGGAATCCTGAGTTTCGGTTTGTTCCATAGCCCGTGACAGAAGCTCGGCCGCTTCCTTGAAATCTCCCCTGTTAAGTGCCAGGTATCCTGATTTGAATGTCTCCCCGTAAGACAGATAGGCCGCCTGGATCGGTTCCGGGAGGGTACCGCACAGGATGACAAAAGGGTCATCATCCGTGTCAGCTGAGGCGTGTGGGGCGTCCGACAGCGCTTCTCCACCATCCGTGGATACCGTACCCTGAGGCTCCGGCAAGGCCTTTTGATCCAGTTCCCGAAGACAGTGCCGGATGCCGCACTTCAACTCCTTCTCGTGTGTGAGATCAAGCGCCAGTTGAAGCAGCTCCCTGGCTTCGGCATCGTAACCCTGCTCCATGAGATCGCGGCCACTTTTCAGATGATCTGCGGCAAGGGATTCCTTGGATCGGCGAAGTTTTTCTTCCAGGCGGCTCTTTGTCTCCACCGCGTTCGGGTGGGTGTTGTCAAGATGGTGGAGGGCCGTTTCATATTCTATTTTCGCCGGGCCCCAGTTCCCCCTTCCAATGAGGGTATCTCCCTTTTGCTCTCGTATTTGCGGATCGGTTCCCAACCATCGGCTCAGCCATCCCATCATCAAACATCCCCGGTCGTTTCATACAGTGTTTGAAACAGCAATTCGGCCATATCCACAATACGGGGCCCGGTTCGGCAGGTCAATCCGCAATGAAACTGATACAACCTGTTGCGACTGACCGATGACAAGGTCTGCCAGCGAGGATCGGCCTGTAAGTTCGGTACTCGGTGAGGATCCGAGCCGCAGATAAAAACCACGTCCGGATCCCAGGCTTTGAACTGCTCAAATGAAACTTTTGGATAGGCCGCCTCGAGGCCGGTGGATATATTGATACCCCCTGCCCGTGTGATGACGTCGTATTGGAACGAGTGCGGTCCTGCAATCATGAGATGATCCGCGTCGATCTCCAGGACACGTGAGACGCGCAGACGACGTTCCGGCTGTATGCTGTCCAGCTTCCGTGCAAGTTTATCGAGTCTTTGATCCAGCCGTTTCAAGACTTTATCGGTCCTCGACCCAGCCTCCAGAATCCGCCCGATACGGTTTATATCGTCGAGAACCTCTGAAACCGTTGTCGGATTCACCTGCTCGAACCGGATCTGCAGGGATTGAAGGACCGGTACCAGGGCGCTATGCGCACTCTCCAATCCGAGAACCAGATCGGGTGAGAGAGATTGAATCCGATCCATGTCCGGTTCGAACCATGCGCATACATGGGGGATGTCGTTGACTTCGGGTGGATAATCGCAGGCATCGGTGACGCCTACCACACGATGACCCGCACCAATGGCAAATAGTGTTTCGGTGATGGAAGGTGTCAGCGACACGATTCGTTGATACATTTCAGTTCACCGTCACTGTTATTCAGCGGTTTTTTTGAGTCACCCCTATATAATGGATTTGCACTGGATTGTAATCAACAATCTGAATCTCTGTCCACATCTCGGTGAAATCGATTGATTTTTTCGAAGTCCGGTTTTAGGGCGGTTGGGTAAGCCTTTGTGTGAACGGAATCGGAAGGATACGCTTTTTCCACCGGCATGCTTTTGCAGATCGTCCCATTGATTTTCCAGGATTAAGGCGCATAGTTATACTAATACCGACGATTCGCGAACCGTAACCCCATTGCCAAACCCTATCGAAGGAGGCTCTGAGATGAATCTACAGGAAAAATTGGATGCTTATAAAAAAGACTTCCAGAAAAAGGTCCCTGCGGCGGCCCTTGAACTGATGCACCGCACCACCGATGAACTCCGAAACTCCGGAATTCTAAAGGAAACCGTCAAACCTGGGGATCGGGCACCGGACTTCAATCTTAAGAACGCCGACAACCGAGATGTGGCCCTCGGTGATCTCCTGAAAGAGGGAAAGGTGATCCTCAGTTTTTATCGCGGAAGCTGGTGACCGTATTGCAACATGGAGCTGGAAGCTCTGGGAGAAGCCGCGGACAAATTCTCAGAAATGGGCGCAAAGCTGGTGTTGATCGCCCCTCAGCAGGTTGAGTTCAACCGGGCGATCGGTGAGGAGAAGGGCCTGACCGTCGATATTCTCAGCGACCCTGGAAATGAAATAGCTGCCCGGTACGGCCTGCGATTCAAATTGCCCGATGATCTAAAAGCCCTTTACCAAAAGTTCGGAATCGACCTTGTCAAATATAACGGGGACGATTCCTGGACACTGCCGTTGCCGGCCCGAATTGTGATCGACAGCACCGGAGTGGTACGGCATACCGCCATCGATGCCGACTATACGCTACGGCCGGATCCACTGGAAACCCTGACGGTGCTCGAGAAGATGCCGTAACGGCAGCAATTGACAATCCGTTTGTTGCTAAAGGGCGGCGGACTCACAACTTTAGAAAAATAAAAACGTACTCACCGCCATTGATATCGATGGTGAGGTTGCCTCCACGGGAACGGGCGAAGACCCGCCAAGGCGGCTCGTCAGATCCCCCACAGTCGTAATCGGGGTAGAACTCGCCGGTTTTACCGTTGTACCAAGACAGCATCATGGCGTCACTGGCGATATCCCGTGCCTTGTTTCTGGCTATATCTCTGGCCTCTTCTAAGGAAAGGTTCGGACTTTCGACCCTGAGTGAAATAACGGTTTCGTCCTCATCCGGTCCGCTGGGTTGGATTCGTGTCATATCTTATTCTCCGTTATGTCTGTTGCCGGTGATCATTGAATGCCGCCAAGGCTTATTTTAGCTATGGCAGTAGATAATACCGGTCAGCCCATGGTCAGTCGATTTCGGCCGTTTCGTTTGCTCTCGTACAGAAGGGTGTCGGCTCTTTTGATCAGGGTGTCGACGTCATCGTCGGCCTTTACAAGGGTGGCGCCGATGGAAACGGTGACATGAAGACGTTCCTCTTCATGTTCAATATAGGAGTTCTCCACCAGCATCCGTAACCGGTTCCCCAGATGATGGAGATCGTCGTCGCTGATATTGCGTATAATCCCGATGAATTCTTCACCGCCCCAACGCCCGTATAAATCGAACGGTCTTGAGTTGTTGGTGAATGTACCGGCAACATATTTGAGTACGTTATCTCCCATGTCGTGGCCATAGGTGTCATTGAATTTTTTAAAAAAATCGATATCGATAAACAGGATGCCGAAAGGCACATTAAGACGTCTTTTTTCCTCAAACCGGCTTTGAAGCTCTCTTTCGATATAGTTTCGATTGGCCAGTTGCGTGAGGTTATCCAGAAGTGCCATTTTTTCGAGTTCTTTAATTCTCAACGCGTTGGCCTTCTGGTCGCTGATGTCTGTAAACAGCTCAACCCCTCCCGCCAGGTTGCCCTCTGCATCGGTCAATATGCTGACACGAACCGAGATCGGTACACGGAAACCATTTTTATGGTGGAGGTACACCTCCGCTTCCCGTGGCTGCCCGTCTTGCATGGTGACTTCCAGGGGGCACCCATCCAGGCACAAACTCTTACCGTCACTGTCAATATGGGTGAGGATGTTGTCGGAGCAAGATTTGCCGACCACCTCCTCTGATGAAAATCCTGAAATTTTCTCCGCAGCCTTGTTCCAGTAAGTGATTTTTCGATTTCGGTCGATGAGGTATAACCCGTCGTGAAGGCTGTCTATTATCCTGGCATAGGATTCCTGATCAAATTCCATCGATGTCTCTCCGTCTGGGATTCCGAATGTTGCCCATTTTAAATTCAAGCCAGCCGGTAATGCCGCAGTGGGCATACCGGCAGGTGACTACTGCCGAATTTACCGTAAATAGTGTGGAAGATTCAACTAATTTCTTAACATAGAGGTTCCGCGGCACCGGATGATGGCGGGTTGCGGCCCCTTGAAATCGGTCTTAGCTTTACTCACAATTAAAAGGAGCATTCATGATGATTGAACACGTATCTCCCGAATTGACGCGAAAGCCCCTTGGCAACACCGGTTTATCCGTGACCCAGGCCGGGTTTGGCGGGTATCGCATCACTGCGGGTATGTCTGTCCATATGTCGGCCCTCAAACGGGCGTTGCTTTCAGGAATCAATCTGATCGATACCAGCACCAACTACGGCGACGGCGGCTCCGAGACCCTCGTGGGTCAGGCCATGGGAATGTTAGTTGAATCCGGAGCGATCGCTCGGAATGATATTGTCGTCGTATCCAAAGCCGGGTATCTCCAGGGTCGGAATTATACCATGAGCCAGCAACGCAAACAGGAGGGGAAACCCTTTCCCGATCTGGTCGAGTACGGAGATGGCCTGGAGCACTGCATCCATCCTGAATTCCTCAAGGACCAGCTGGACCAGAGCCTATCCCGGTTGGCGATCGATACACTGGATGTTTTTCTGTTGCACAATCCGGAATACTATCTCCATTGGGCTGTCAAGCATTCGGTTCCGATAAAAAAGGCACGTGGGATTTTCTACCGGAGAATCCAAAACGCATTTAAATATTTAGAAACCGAGATAGAAAAAGGACGAATCCGGTTTTACGGCATTAGCTCGAATCAGTTCCCGGAACCGGCCGGTACAGATGGATTTGTCAGCCTAGAAACGATCTGGAAACTGGCAGAGGGGATATCCGCTAATCACCATTTCAAGGTGATTCAGCTGCCTTTTAATCTTCTGGAATCCGGGGCTGTTCTGGAAAAGAACCAGGAATGCGGAATGACGGTGTTGGAGTATGCCAGCCGACACGGCATCGGTGTATTGATCAATCGCCCCCTCAACGCCTTTTCCGGTAATCAACTCGTTCGGCTTGCCGATATCCCGATGACCCGGGCAGCGGATGAAAAAGAGATCATCCGCAGTATCCGGGCCGTGGCAAAATCTGAAATCAAGCTCTGGAAACAGATGCTTCCCGGGCTCGATATTCCCCAGGGATTGAAATTGCGCGTCAAGGAGCAGGCGGCCGTCGCCGATACCTTGAAATACTACTGGCGGAATTTCGGTTCCTGGGAGCGGTTTTGCCAACTGAGAGACGGCAATTTTGCGCCGCGTATTCAGGGCGTTCTGGATTTTCTGGTGGAACATGCCGCTAATCATGACGACCTGTCTCGCTGGATCGATTCCCACTTAAAGTGCCTTGAGCAGGCTTATGCAGCCGTCGGATCGATCTATGCGGAATCGGCAGCGTTGAAAAATCGGCGTATCCGCCAGGCGCTTTCGGATGTGAATAAGGAATGGGGAGGTGAGGGGACCCTCAGCCAAAAAGCATTGCGGGTTCTCTGTTCGACCCCCGGCGTTTCTTCGGTCCTTATGGGAATGCGGAAACCGGATTATGTCGACGACATTCTTAAAGAACTGCAACGTCCCGTCAATGAAGCCGAAAACTTCCATGCGTGGAAGGTGCTCAGAGAGGAACTATCGGACCTGTGAGTCAGTTTCTATTTACCAATTCGCGCATATGAGGCAGCTATTGCATCCTGACGCTTCCACGGTTTAAAAAAAGCTTTAGAAATGATGATAAAAGTTCATCATAGCCTGAAAAGTCGAGGTCTACGGGTTTTTACTGCCAGTCCCTCTTCTATAAGTCGAAGCACTTGCGGTTTCATTTCAGGGAACTGATACCCCTCATAGCTCTGACTGAACAGGAGACGGCCGTTTCGATCCCGCCAGTAATTGCCCGCATGATCAAAACAGACCCGTGATGTGACCTCAAGTGCCTCTATCATTGTTCTCAGCTCGGTCAGCTGCTCATGGGGAGATAACATGACAAATTCGCCAGTTTCGCACTGCCGGTGGAGGGGAGTGCCCGGTGCCGGGAATATGGGCCTGGATCGAATATAATGGGGGTTGATCTCGTTTAGCACGTGGGCGGTATGGGCCGCATGCTCTTTCCACAGGGCTTTTCCCCCCAAGCCGGGCATCCAATATTCGGATAACTGAAATCCTGCCTGGATCGCCTTTTTGCCACCCTTGATATGACCCTCTGCCGTCACCCCTTTGTTGATTTTTTTGAGCAGTTCATCGTCTCCTGTCTCCAAACCCACATGGAGCCGGTCAAGGCCTGCCATTCGGATGGCCCGGAGGTCATCCATCGGTTTTTGAGAAAGGGTTTTGGAACGGGCGTAGGAGGTGACCCGCTCTATCGAAGAGAATGTCTTCCTCAGATAGGTTAATGCCGCAACCAGGTTTTCCGTCTTCATGAGCAGGCTGTTGGCATCTTGCAAAAACGCGGTTTTTCCACCGGAAACAAGCCAGTTGCATACCATATCGAAGCCATGAAGATGGTTGAGCCGCGGCGCTTCAGACAACAATTGGATCATCGCTTGGCGCGTTACATGGCCATCGTGCCCGATGCGTTTGGAGATCGACCGAATTTCGTTGCGGATCCATTCAATGGAATCGATATCCTTTTTAATTTCCTCAACACTTCTGAGTTGGAATTTGTTGTCCTTGTACATTCCGCAGAAGGTACAGTGATTCCAGGGGCAGTTCCGGGTGAAACGGATCAGCAGGGAATGACTCCCCCCTTCACTGGGGGGTCGGTAGACGCCGACCTCGAAACTACAGTTTTTACCGGTGAGCTTCAATTTATCTTCCTGTAAACTTCAATTGAAACGGGGCATTCCATTGGTTAAAAACCAGCGGCGCTGGTCGCGGTTGTATCTCCAATCCTGTTCGTTGCGCATTTTTTTCAGGACCATCCGATCGGTTTTGAAATAATGGATGACCACTTTCTGGGTTACCCGGGCGCCATCTTCGGATATGGTTGCCTTTTCCACTTCGCAGCTGGTGATCCGATAGTCTTTGAGCAGCTTTAGGGTGTCGGGATGGTCTTTCAACCAGGTCGGTTCGATGTAGCGCATGGCAGGTTCGAACTGGGAACGCGCAAGGAGGGTGCGGTATCCCCTTTCCGCATCCTGGAACCGCTTTAGTGTTTTCATCTTGTCCATGGTGGCACACCCGATCAGTATTACCAGGAACGTTGCAAAAATGATCTTTCTGGTCATGTGAAGTTATCCCCTCCGCGAAGATGTTACCGGCGACCGTGTGATTCGGGTCCCAATACCGGTCACCCGTTGTTCCGTTCATAGACGAGGATTGAATTCGCTACCCATTTTCTGCCCATACCTTTTTTGTCCGGTCCATCATCTCCCATTGTTTTGACCTACGTCAAACCATTTCTTTCCGTTTTCCCTTAATCTCGACCTCATGATCAATTTGAACCCGAAAAGGCGGTGGACAGCAGATGGGAAATGATATGAAAGAACTGAAAGCGTCCAGCCATTTTCTCAACCTCCTGCTGGACAATATTGACTCTGCGATTCTGATAGTGGACGACCAGATGGAGATCCATCAGTTCAATAACAGTTTTCTCGATCTGTTCGATTGTACACCGGAGTGTATTTTGGACCGTTCATTCGGGCGCGTCAGCGGATGCATCAATGCAGTAAAAGCGGACAGCGGGTGCGGAAACACCTCCCGGTGCAGGCGATGCGAGGTAAGAGGCCTTATTCTCGATACACGGCCGGAAACGGAACCCCCTAAAACGCAGCACATTGAACATATTTTCTATATCCACGGTTCACCCGTTCTGAAGCATCTTTCGATCCGGACCCGGCCCATCCATTTTCGGGGCCGGAACATGATTCTCGTCATCATTCGGGATGTATCGGAAAACGAACAATACAAAAAAGAGCTTGAGGAAAGACAAGCGGAAATAGAACAGGAGTTACAGGCGGCTGCCGACCTTCAGAAAAGCCTATTGCCCGATGCGCAGATCGACATCCCCAATACATGTGCGGCCTGGCGATTCGAACCCTGCCATCACGTAGGGGGCGATCTTTTTCAGATCTACCAGGACAGCGATGATACGGTCAGCACCTATGCACTTGACGTCTGCGGGCACGGCATCCATTCTGCATTCGTTGCAGTGACCGTGTCGCAATTTCTCTCCAGTTTGCATAACCGCATGCGCCTCACCGGAAAACGATTCCCTCCGGAAAAAGTCATGAACCGGCTGGATCGGGCATTTCCAATGGACCGATTCGATTGCTTCTTTTCAATTGCCTATGCCACTTTGAATATTCGAACGGGTCGTCTGGTTTACAGCAATGCTGGCCATATGCCGCCCTTGATTTTGCGTGCCGACGGGAGACTGGATATCCTCCAACCCCATGACACAGTGATCGGTGCCGGATTCGAGGGATCCTTCGGCCAGTATGAGGAAACACTCAAAAAGGGAGACCGATTTATTCTTTACACCGACGGCCTGGTAGAAAATTATGGCCGGGATGGAGAACGGTTCGGCAAGTATAAATTTTATGCCGCCATAAAGGAGATGTATCGTCTATGCCTGCCGGATCTTGTCAAGGGAGTATTCGATCGCTCCAGCAGCCTCCGGAGTGGAATGCCGCCCACGGATGACATGAGCCTGGTGGCCATCGAGTTCACGCCCTGAAGCCCGGCAGTTTCACCTTTTCTTTTGACACCCGGTAGGTGAGGTAACCGCCGCTGAGATTTTTTACAGTAAAGCCGTTTTGTACCAGAATACGATACCCGATATAACCCCGGAGCCCCACTGCGCAGAATAACAGGTATGTTTTCCTGCGATCCAGCTCCGCCACCCGCGTCCTTAAGGTTTCCAGCGGAATGTGTATCGCCCCGTCGATGCGCCCTTCGCTTTCAAGTTCCTCCGTGTTTCGTAGGTCCACGAGCACGGTTTTTTCAGCATTCATTTCGCCGATCTCTTTCCAGTGAATGATTTCAAGGTCCCCCTTCAAAAGGTTCGATGCGACAAAACCCGCAATGTTGACAGGGTCTTTTGCTGATGAGTAGGGCGGCGCATAGGCCAGTTCAAGCTCCTCGAGATCATAAACCGTCATGCCGCCTTTCAGGGCGGCGGCCAGCACGTCGATGCGTTTGTCCACGCCTTTTCCGCCGATGATCTGGGCCCCCAGCAGTCTGCCGGTACCGGGTGTAAAGAGTAGTTTGACGGACATCATCTCTGCACCAGGATAATAGGCGGCATGGGAACCGGAGTGAGTATAGCTCGTAAGGTAGGGTCTGTTTTCCCGGATGAGGGTCTTCTCGCCGGCACCGGTGGAAGCGGCGGATAGACCGAAAATTTGGACAATGGCACTGCCCAGCGTTCCTTTGAAGACGGACCGCCGTCCCATGGCGTTGTCTGCGGCAATGCGCCCCTGCTTGTTGGCCGGTCCTGCCAGTAGGGGCAGCGTTGGCATACCGGTCACCAGATCGGTAACCGCTGCGGCGTCACCAATGGCGTATATACGGGGATCCGATGTCCGCATGCCGGCATCCACCCGGATGCCTCCGTTTTCATCGATTTCGAGACCCGCCTGCCTTGCCAGGTCGTTTTCCGGCTTCACACCAATGGACAGAATGACCAGATCGCATTCCAATGTTTCGCCTCTGTCCGTCGACACCGCCGTACGCTGTTCATACCTGAAGAAGGATTCGGCACGGGTGTTCAGTTTTACGGTGATCCCCTTTTCCGCAAGGTGGGCCTGCACGATGCGGGCCATTTCAGGATCAAGCGGGGGCATCACCTGTTCTGCCATCTCCACGATCGTGGTTTTTACACTTCGCCCTGCCAGATTTTCCGCCATCTCCAGGCCGATGAATCCGCCGCCCACCACAAGGGCGGTATCCGGCTTCTCAAGGTCCAAAATTTCCTTGATACGATCCGAGTCGGGGATGTTCCTTAAGGTCAGCACGCTGTCCAGATCGACGCCCGGTATGGGCGGCCGGACCGGTTCCGCCCCTGGCGACAGGATCAGGTAATCGTAGGACTCTTCATAGCATCTGCCGGTTTTCACTTCCTCTATTGCCAGCTTGCGGTTTTTGCGATCGATGGCGGTCACGGCAGATAGGGTGCGAACATCGATACGGTATCGATCCCGCAGCATTTCCGGAGTGGTGACAAAAAGATCGTCCCGGTTCTCTATCACTCCCCCGATATAATAGGGTAGGCCGCAATTGGCAAAGGAGACAAATGCACCTCTTTCAATGAGAATGATATCGGCGTGTTCATCGATTCTACGGGCTCTAGCAGCGGCGGTTGCACCACCTGCCACACCTCCCACGATCAATAATTTTCGAGTCATCGGTCTGCCTTTCTTCCTCCGTTTGTATTGACGCTCAGATCCAAATGCCAATGGCATCTCTTCGGTATGAGGCGATCCCCCTGAAGCCTCGGGGGTTTTAAAACAGCCAAAAGCGGTAATGTCAACAAGGCATCTTGCCGTAGATCATCCGGAATCACGAATTGAACTTCCTGTCAGGACGCATTCACACCCGCACCGATTTAAAGAGGATCTGCCGTTCCGGAGAACATGGATATGTTTAGTATTCAATTAAAGGTCGTGTAAGGCGATATTGTCTTTAAACACTTGTCATTACAATGAAACTATCGTAGACTGATCAAGTATTGATGTGTTTTACCACCAATTTGTGTGACGTCATCACAGCTCATTTCGGTATTATGGGATAAACACTGCCAAGGAGCACCGCCCATGCAGGAACTGACAAAAGCGCAAAAGGCCCGACATGCCATCCGTGAATTCAAAACCATTACCGATGCCCTCGCCCTAAGGGGTTTTTACCGGCCATCGGGGAAAATGGGGAAAGCCCTTGAATTTTGCCTAAAGAATCTCAGGCCCGAGATATACGGCTCCATGAACGATCCCCGGGTGGTGGAGCTAAAAGGCCTGGAATACGTGATCGACCGGCTGCCGAGGGGGGTCGAGGAGTGTACCAAGATCATCCTGACAGAGGAGGATCCTTTTGAGAATACCGCATTTGAAAAGATCGAACCTTTCAAACGGAGAAGAACCGCCTACCGTGTCAGTAAGAATGAGATATGTATCGTAATTTCAAGGGGTTTAAGTGAGATTTACGACATCCTCACCCACATCACTTTTCTTTACGCCGAAGCCAAAAAGATCTATTCCCGGATGATCGACGATTCCGGCAACACCAGCGTAGAGTGGAAAGATCTTGAAAAATCCCATTTCAACCATTCCCAGTTGGGGGCCGGTGACCTGGATCAATCCATTTGGAACCTGAGCCTTCTTTTGGGGCGGCCATACCAGGAAGCCCGTGAAACCTATGAATACCTGGAAAAGACCCGAAAGGAACACAGCAGCAACAACGGGTTATTCTCCCTGATTTATTATCTGGGCCATATGATCGAGACGGAAAAAAAATCCTTGGATGATGCCCTGGTGATCTATCTGACGCCCTCTCTCATGAATATCATCGGTCATCAGCGGTACGGCAAGAAATGGGCGGCGGACATCAAACAGAAGCTGCTGGAACTCGGTCTAGAGAAACGGCCCTTGCATATTGTCAGTGCGAATCTGCATAGTGTGGTCAACTCCCTTTACGGGTTTTCCGCGGTTCGGGAACCGTTTGATGGCAAGGATACCGGAAACGTGTACGATTTTTTCGATGCGTTGAGAGAACAGGGCGAGGAGGTGATTCGCCATGCCCTCGGGAACGGATTATACGAGATTCCCGACACCTCCGGCACCCATATCGACTGTCAATTGATCGACTTGTCGCGGCTGGAGTCGATTCCGTTTCATCCCGGGCTCGATTTGAAGGTTTCCGACCCGAAGGGCCCCAGTCCGGTGATACTCGTGATGGATTATGCTTTCGGGGCCCAGGCGTTCGAGTTGATGGAAAACTTGTTGAAGCCGATCCCGGTAAACGGATCTTTCCAGCATCTCGACATCAGATCGATATCGATCATGGGCAAAGCCGGTATCCTTCCCGGTAAACAGGGAGATATCATACTGGCCTCGGCTCATGTTTTCGAAGGGACGTCTGACAACTACATTGTGGAAAACGACATTGCTGAAGAGGATTTTAGTGATGATATCGATGTGTATATCGGTCCCATCACCACCGTTTTGGGCACCTCCCTGCAAAATCGGGATGTACTGGAAAAATTCCAATCCGACTGGCAGGCGGTGGGCCTTGAAATGGAGGGGGGGCATTATCAGCGGGCCATCAGTGCCGCCATTATCAAGGGCAACCTATCAAAAGATGTTAAATTGAGATACGCGTATTATGCATCGGACAACCCGCTTTCCACAGGCGCGACACTAGCGGCCGGCGCCATGGGCAGCGAAGGTGTCAAACCGACCTATATGATCACCCTCATTATTCTTCAAAAGATACTGAACCCGCCTTTTGCGGATGATACTACGCCGATGGAAGGGACATGATCCCATTATGCCGAGACTCTACATCGAAGAGTATACGCGCATTCTGGCCGGCCGGTGCGTTCACATCGCCTGTCGGGAAGGGGTACTTCGCGATCATTATTCCGAGATTCTCACCGATCTTAAATTCCTGACCAGACAGGGCATTGCCACAATCCTGTTTCACAACATGGCAAACCGGTTCGCCAACCAGAAGCATTTCCGTTCCATGGCGGATCGACTGCCCGAAACCCGCATCATTCGGGTGCCTCCCCAGACCGATTTCTATCAGGCGGTCCTGGATCGAAAACCCGCTTTCAAGCTCATATTTCTGGAACGAAAATTCCTGACGGATCCAAAAGGCCATCGGATCAACACACTGAACACCCGATCGGCTCTTGATACGATGCGGCAGTACAACGACTTGATCTCCAATGCCAATTTCAGGTCTGCACTGGAAAAAATTTGTCGACATATCGAAACCGGGCACCTGGATCGGGTCCATATTCTGCCCGCTCGAAAACATACGATCAAGCACGAGCTGTTTACGGTGGAGGGGTCCGGCACCCTGATCGCCAACGATTTTTCAGAGACCTTCCTGCCGGTTTTGAGCCGGGAGGATGAAGAGATCGTATCCGGCATTCTCAACCTTTACAAGGGTAAAGGATATCTCAAGCCGCGGGGACGGGACTATATCGCCTCCCACCGGGATCATTTTTACATGACTCAGATCGACGGCATCGCCGTGGGATGCGTGGAGTTCAAAGCCCTTGATGCCAGGACGGCCGAATTGGGGGCACTGGCCATTTCCACCCGTTTCCGGGGCCAACGGGTCGGGGTATTCACCGTCCGCTCCTTTATCGAAGAAGCCCGCGCCCGGGGTTACCGGCGCATCATCTCATTGACTAAAAATCCCAGACTGCAGTCCCTTTACCGGACGCTTGGCTTTGTTCGACAATCCCCGTCCGATTATGCGGAGCGGCAGGCGCAGTCGCCCCACACGCCCATGTTTGTCCTTTACGAGTTGCCGTCATCCGGTAACCCCTGATGTTTAAAGAGATTTTGCCAGTTCATGAAACAGTTTGACATAAGCGGTCTGCCCCATTTCAAAGCTGCTCAGCCTAAAAAATTCATTGGGGGCATGTACCGCTTCATCGTTCAAGCCGAAAGCAAAGTTGACGGTGTATACACCCAGGCGCTTTTTCATCATGCCGCAAAACGGAATGCTGCCGCCCATCCAGATATGATACGGCGCTTTCCCATAAAGGGCCCGATGTACGGTTTCAGCGGCCCGGTTTCCCGGATGATCCTGAGGTATGCGATAGGGAAGGGCGGTGGCATTCAGACGCTGGATCGAAACGGAGACACCGGCAGGGGCAACGGCTTCCAAATGGAGCGCCACCTGTTCCCGTATCTTTTCAGGGTTCTGATCCGGTACCAGCCGGCAGCTAATTTTTGCGTGGGCGGTACTGGGCAGGACGGTTTTGGTGCCTTCTTCCTGGAATCCGCCCCAGATGCCGTTGACTTCCACTGTGGGACGCAGCCAGGATCTCTCATAGGTGCTGTATCCAGGTTCGCCGAATACGGTTGAGACGCCGATATCCCGGCAGTAGGCATTCTCATCGTAGGGAATGGCGGCCACCTTCTCTCTTTCTTCGACCGACGGTGTAGCAACCGATTCGTAGAATCCGTCCACCTTAACACTACCATTCGGATCATGAAGGGAAGCAATCATTTGGGAAAGGGCGTGTATGGGGTTCAAAATCGCACCGCCGAAGGTGCCTGAATGCAAATCGCCATCTGCACCTTTAACATCCACCTGCAGGGCGCAGAGGCCCCTTAACCCCATCAGCAGCGCCGGTTGATTCCGGCGCCACTGGCCACCGTCGGCGCTGAAAACCATGTCGTTGGTCAGCAGGTCCCTGTTCCCGGCGATGAACGCCTCGAGTTCCGGACTTCCGATCTCCTCCTGCCCTTCGAACAGGAACTTGACATTGACCGGCAGCCTCCCCGCCGTATTCAAACAGGCCTCGGCGGCCAGAATGGGAATCAGCATATTGCCCTTGTCATCGGAAGCGCCCCGTGCATATAGCCGGTCCTTTACGATAACGGGATCAAATGGCGGATGGTGCCAAAGCGCCAGGGGATCCACGGGCTGGGTATCGAAATGACCGTATATCATGATGGTGGGACCCTCTCCGGCATGGAGCCAGTCACCATAGACCACCGGATGGCCGCCTGTCGGGAGCACCTTCACATTTTCGATGCCGGCGTTTTCCATGCGTTGGCTGACCCACATCGCGGCTTGGCGCACATCTTCTTTGTGTTCGGGGAGACTTGAAATGCTGGGTATTTTCAAAAAATCGATCAACTGGTCGATAAATTCCGGCTGGCGACGGGTCAGATAGTTATGTACGGCTTCCATAGTGGTTTTATCCTTTTTACGGTTTATCCTTCCGATGGGCGGGATAGAAGGGAGAGACCATGGGGAGAGGGTGGAATTTATGGCCGGCCGCTTAACACGGACTCGATGATCTCCTCCAGGTGGTGGATTCTCACCGGCTTTTCGATGAATCCGTCGAATCCCGATCTTTTGAGGCGATCGGGACCGTAGAGATCGACGGAACCGGAAAACGCATATACCACGACATCAGGGTGGGTGTGTTTGATCTGTTCGCATAACTCGGTACCGTCAATATCCGTCATAATCAGATCCAGTATGACAAGCACAATCTCCTCTGTTTCGAGGATCATCATGGTGTCTTCGGCATCAGCAGCGGCTAAGGCCGAATACCCCAGTTTGGACAGGATATTCTTCATCAACCGCCGCTGGTCCTCTTCATTGTCAACAATGAGAATCTTCTTATGAGGCATCGCGTCTTTTTCGTCTAATGCTTCTCGCCGCACTGGTTGCAAAACTTGGAATCGGGCAGGTTTTCGGCACCGCACTGGCCGCAAAACCAGGGCCGGGGCTTTTCATCTGCCGGGTGACCGCAACTTGAACAGAATCGGGCACTGGGAGTGAGATTATTGCCGCAATGGGTACATTCGTTAAAAACCACCTGTTGATGCCCACACATGGGGCAGAACTTCGCCTGAGCCGGGATTTTGCTGTGGCACTCCTGGCATTCCGCAGTCGGTGGGGCGGTTCCGGTAGGTTGGGCCGGCGCACCGTCGGGAGCTTGGGCGGGTGCCTGTTCCCCCTTTCCAGGTGTAAAATACTGGGCGAACATGGCGGGCAACATGAGTCCCATTCCAGCCCCCATTCCCTCACCGGCGCCGCCTTCAGCATCCGATGCCTTCTCCATGGCCATGGCTGCTTTCATCTGCATGAGTTTGTTCATGTCGTCGAACACCCCCATGCGGCTGCGATCGTCGATTGCCTTCTGGACATCGGGAGGCGGTGTGATGGCGTTGATATACAATTGTGTCAGCCCAAGGCCGAAATGTTTGAAATCCTCCTGCAGTCGCTTGGCAAGTCCCACCGATAGTTCATCATATTTAGCCGGAAGGTTCAGAATGGAGTCAATCGTTTCCCCCATGTAATCATTGAACCTCGATACGATTACCCGGTTGAGGTACTCCTCAACCCCTTCGGTTGTGAAGATTCCCTGGGTTCCCACCATGCTGTTGATAAATAAAATAGGCTGAATCACCCTCAGGTTGAAAATTCCGAAGGCACGCAACCGGACAAGACCCAGTTCGGTGTCTTTGAAGGCAACGGGATCACGCGTTCCCCATTTCAGGTTGGTGAATATTTTTAGATTGACAAAGTACATCTCCGCCCGCAGGGGGCTGCTCCCCCCCCATGGGAGGCTTGCGATCTTGGTCAGAACGGGGATGTTGCCCGTTTTTAAAGTATGTCGACCGGCTCCGAAAGCTTCGATCGCCTTGCCCTTATAGAAAAAAACCCCTGCCTGACTCTCTCTAACCGTCAGCTGGGCGCCCCATTTGATCTCACCCGATCCGGTTTCAGGCAGTCGGTAAACCAGGGTTTCCCCGGTTTCATCAAACCATTCAAGGTTTTCTAAGAAAATAATGTTGTCGCTCCCCATGGGTTTCTCCTTGTTTGTATGGCAGGCCGGATGGAATCCCAAAAGCCCATCTGTTAAACAAGTATCCCCCCGGCTGTTCCTGCCGGGACTGGACGGGTTTTTGGAAAAACTGTTGCTGAATATGATAACGGATCTGTTTTTCGGGTACTTGTTGTACACTATAACACAATCCTGCCTTTTTTAAAAATGGCGTCACGCCCAAAAATAAGATTGAAATATGGATAAGATGCGTTAAGATTCCTTCTCTTTAGAACCTGTTTTGAGGAAACGGTACCTGGAATGAACTGCATTGCCTTCATCATATTGATTGCGATCCTGGCCGATCTTGTCATCAACTGGGTGGCGGATCATCTCAACCTCAAGGCGATCAGAAGCGACCTGCCGGAGGAATTCTCCGATCTCTACGATCCTGAGCGGTATGCACAATCTCAAGCCTATCTGGAAGTGACCACCCGATTCAACCGCCTGGCATCCCTGTTCAGTCTTTTTGCGTTACTTTTTTTCTGGTTCGCCAGGGGATTCCCCCTGCTGGAGAGATGGGTCGATTCCAACCGGGTGGGGGCGGTTGCGAGCGGACTGGTTTTCATCGGGGCGTTGACATGTTTCAAATTTGTTCTGAATTTGCCCTTTCGCATCTACGCCACATTTGTGATCGAGGAACAGTTCGGTTTTAATAAAACCGATGCCAAGACATTCATCTCGGATCTGCTCAAGGGGATGGCTTTGACGGTTCTTCTGGGCGGTCCCCTGTTGGCCGGTATCCTCTGGTTTTTCGAAGCGGCAGGCGGTAATGCCTGGTGGATCTGCTGGGTGGTTGTGACGCTTTATCTTCTCGCTGTTCAGTTCATCGCACCCACATGGATCCTACCTCTTTTCAACAAATTTACACCCCTTGGGGAGTGCGAACTGAGAGAGGCGATTTTCTCCTACGCCAGGGACATCGATTTTTCCCTTGCGAATGTGCTTGTCATGGACGGTTCGCGCAGAACCTCAAAATCCAATGCTTTTTTCACCGGTTTCGGCAAGCACAAACGTATCGTGCTGTTCGACACCCTTATCGAAAGGCTCACGACGACGGAATTGGTCGCTGTTCTGGCTCACGAGATGGGCCATTACCGGAGAAAACATATCCCCAAGATGCTCCTTTTCAGTACCATTCAGACGGGTCTCCTTTTTTTCCTTTTGTCTCTATTTATATCGGCGCCCTCTCTCTTCGAGGCCTTTTATGTCAATGAGACATCGGTCCATGCGGGTATCGTTTTTTTCTCTATGCTGTATGCGCCCGTGGCGTTTTTTATCGGTATCCTGCTCAATATTCTCTCCCGGAGAAATGAATATGAAGCAGACCGGTTCGCCGTTACCACTACTCGTGACCCCGATGCCATGGCCGATGCACTGAAAAAGATATCGATCCAAAATCTCTCGAATCTTTTTCCGCATCCCCTCCACGTGTTCCTCAACCACTCGCATCCACCGGTGCTGGAACGTTTGTCCGCCATATCGAAAATCCGGGTGGGATAGATGCCAGGTTTTCCGATACATGTCTTGGTCGTGAGTGATATCGAAGGCAGTTCCCTGTGCCGGCGTTATGAGGATTCGGTATTTTTGGATAAGGGGTGGCCTGCTGCTTGCTTGGGAATGACCCTGGATGTTCAGGCTGTGGTCAGTGCGTTGTTCCGGTCGGGTGTCCGGAAGGTAACGGTGAAAGATTTTCACAGGACAGCATACAATCTGCTGCCTGAAAAGATAGATCCGAGGGCTCGCGTAGTGCAGGGATACAAAAGCGGACCTGTACCGGGGATCGGCGATCCCAGAAACGCCGATGCCGTCATGTTTCTGGGAATGCACGCAGCTAGCGGAACCGGGGGTTTTTTAGCCCACACCCTAACATCCCGTATCGCGAACCTTAAGGTCAATGGTCGCCCCCTGTCGGAAGTGGAGTTGTTTTCCGCTTCCCTGGCACGGTACCACCTTCACCCCCTTTTTCTATCGGGGTGCCCCATCGCCTGCCGACAGGCCGAGGATGCGATTCATGGAATCCGCACCTTTCCTATATCCAAACCGAACGATAATGGCGGGTTCGACGCTCGGTCGTGGCGACGAAAACTGGCAGAAGCCGTTGCAGCCGCCCTTTCAAACAAAAGGGTCCGGCCCTATCAACCCGCGGGTCCCTTTGCCGTTTGTGTGACCCTGCGGGAGGGGCCTGTCGTCGCGAAGAAAATTGCGGCACGATGGCAACTGGATCGAAAAGGGGCAGACTTGATCTTCAAGGCCGCTGATGCCGCCGAGCTGTACCGCACCCTGATTCGCATCTGCTACTTCACCCCTTTTTTAGAGCGGATCATTTCTGTTGGGCTGCCCCTTTTTAATCTGAAAGGTCGGTTGGGATTGACCTGGGTTCGACGCCGGCTTCGCCAACAACCCCTTGGATGATAAATGAAAAAGAACCGTTTTGATATCCATCGCTGCATGACCATCCTAAAAGAGCAGTATGCGGGTTGGCAGGCGCCCAGCATCACCCTGATCTCATCCACCGGCGCCTCTCCTTTTCAAGTTCTGGTATCCACGGTGTTGTCACTGCGGACAAAAGATGAGGTCACGACCGCGGCTTCCCGCCGTATTTTCGATAAGGCGCGGTCACCCGAAGAACTTTTGAAGCTGGAGGAAGAGACGATCCGCCGTCTCATCTACCCGGTGGGATTCTACAAGACCAAGGCTGCCAGGCTCCGGGAGATCAGCCGCATCCTGCTTGAAAAATATGATGGCACCGTGCCGGACACCATCGATGATCTCCTCACCCTTCCCGGCGTCGGCCGGAAAACCGCCAATCTTGTCCTGGTGGAGGGGTTTCGAAAAGATGCCATCTGCGTTGACACGCATGTTCATAGGATCAGCAACCGATTCGGATACGTCAAAACCAAAAATCCCGATAAAACGGAATTCGCGCTCAGAAAAAAGCTGCCGCGGAAATATTGGATCACCTATAATGAGATTCTGGTGGCTTTCGGTCAGATCATCTGCCGGCCCATTTCACCGTTTTGCAGCCGGTGTCCGGTAACGGATCTGTGTCCCAGAGTCGGAGTCGGAAAAACCCGGTAGGGCGGGCGACTCGTTACGGGTTGGGAGTTCAGCGTTTAGGGTCAAGGGTAGAGGTGTGATATACGAGGCTGGAAATCACGGCAATGGGATATACAGCCGCAATAGGATAGAATAAAACCGTCTGGAGATTTCATGAAAAAACAGAGGATCAAACTGGTTTCCTGGAACGTCAATGGGATGAACGCCGTGATGAAAAAAGGATTCAGGGAATCGATGGCAAAACTGGACGCGGATGTGGTGCTGATTCAGGAAACCAAACTTCAGGAGATTAAACTCACTGCGGAAATGAAAGATATGGAGGGTTATACTTCCTATTGGGCGTTTTCCACGGTGAAGAAAGGCTACAGCGGCGTTGCCGTCTATTCGAAAATAGCGCCGAAGGTCGTGAAGTATGGCATCGGAAAGCCGGTTTATGACGACGAGGGGCGTCTTATCGAGATGGATTTCGGTGACTTTGTGCTGTTCAATGTCTATTTTCCAAACGGACAGATGAACGATGACCGACTGCGTTACAAACTGGATTTTTACTCCGATTTTTTTGCCCATGCGGACCGGCATAAAGAGAAAGGAAAAGCCGTCATTGTCGCCGGAGACTACAACACGGCCCACCATGAGATCGATCTGAAAAATCCGAAGGCCAATGAAAACAGATCCGGGTTTCTGAAAATCGAAAGAAAGGTGCTGGATCGAATTATCCAAAGCGGGTACGTGGATACCTTCCGCCATATCCATCCGGATATCGTCAAATATTCCTGGTGGTCGTACCGTTTCAGGGCCAGGGAGCGAAACGCCGGATGGCGTATCGATTACTTCTTTGTATCGCGGAACATGCTGGACAACAGGTGGATCAAAAGCGCTTTTATCGAGAACGATATTCTAGGTTCCGACCATTGCCCGGTGGGGCTGGAGTTGGAGATATCATAGCCTTTTGAGTCATCTTCAAAACGTCCCATTTAGCCCATCCACCAACGGTGGATGTTTACCGACAACGGCCGATGCATCCCACCAACGGTGGATGTCTAACGCCAACGGCGGTTAAACCTCTGCGTTGGGCTTAGATTTTAATCCTAAACAACGGTTGCTATCCGGAAGGCGTAAATTTCAGAGTCAATTGGGCGTCGTCCTCCACCAGGTCGATGCCTGTTGCGGAAATGGCGATGGAACACGCGATATAGGGAGGCGTGTCGATCGATTTACCGAGTTCCACCCATCCACTTTTTTCCAGGTAGACCAGATTCCAATTCAGCGTTTGGGGATCGACGCCGCATGCTTCCACCAGGGCAATGGGTTCCATGGTGGCATAGGGGAACGCCTTGAAATGTTCATAAAGGGTCATCAGGATACATTTCCTGAGAGAAAAATGCGCGCTGTTTTTATCGTCGTTTTGGGGGGGGTTCAATTTCGTACCTTTCTAACCATCATTGGTAAACGCATAGTTTCACCGGTAAGATTCCCCGCGTTTGAGGATTTCAGGAGTGATCGGTTCCAACGGACCCTGTGATCCAGAAACGACCGTCCCACATTTTATTGAACTTCCGATGCATAAGAAAGGCCAACCAGATCTGTTCCAGCGTGGCAAAGAGATTCCGAGGCAGATTTTTCTTCTCTCCATACCGGATTTTGGTCCAGTTGAAAAAATCAAGGGTGATGCTGTCATATGTCTTTCCGGCCACCTGGGCCATTTCGATGAGTTGATCCTGGCGGGGAAGCCATACGAATTGGATCAATTGAATCAGATTGCCCTTTGAACATATTTTATAGCCTTTTTTCATCTTGGATTGCGTCATATCCGGACAAAGCCAGCAGGAGACGCCATTTCGGTCGTCCACATAAAAGTCGCCGTAAACTGGTCTCCAGAGTCGTTGGATTTCCCGGGCACCCCTGCATAGTTCGATATATTCTCGACTTCTGTCCATTCCGCTCGTTTTGTAACGGTATTTTTGCTAAAAACTGATGACACCGGTTTCGTTGATTGTATAGGTCTTGGTCCCGCTGCCATGAAAGGCCGTCATGGAAAGCGTGTCTTGGGTTCCGGCTACAACGGACAGGGTGACCAGAGGTGAGGACTGGAGCCCGTAGGATTGCAGAGTGGCGGTGCTGACCGAACCGGATTGATAATCGGAAAAGTAAGCTTGGGCCGCGGTAAAGGCATTTTTGATATCGGCATTGGCCGATGCATCGTATCCCTTCTGCCGGTAGGAGAGAAAGTTCGGTACGGCAATGGCCGCCAATATGCCGATAATGGCGATGACAATCATCAGTTCGATCAGGGTGAAACCGGCCTCTAGGTTGCGGGATCGGTTTTTACTATCTCGGTCAGTACTGTTTTTGTCGGTTGTGGCCATTGCGAATTCCTCTTTCTATAGGTCTGGGGGCAGAAAGCCATATCGTTCGTAGATCTTCCGAGCCGTCCGCGTTGTGATGAAATCGATGAATTGATCACCATTTTCGGGATTCGGTGCCCGGTCCAACCGGCATATATAATAATTGACCCGTTCGTGCTGGTCAAGATCCGGACCGGGATCCACCATATCCATCTCTATCCCTTCCGATCGGGCATGGATCACCTCGGTTGCCCAGACGGGTCCGGCGTCCACGGATCGTTTTACGATCCTTTCAGGCGTCTCGCGGTGGTGGACCCGGGTCAAGACGGTTGTCCCTTCCCTCCTTTTTTCCTCCATGATGCGGTGGACCAGACGGTCGCCTCCCGCCTGCCGGTACATATCGATGATATGAAATGCGATATCCTCGTTTTTCGGATCCGGTTGGGAGATGCGAATTCTTTCCTGCCCGAGATCCGAAACCGAGCGGATGCGCGCCGGGTTTCCCTTGGGCACCATGAGAACCAGACGATTGTGCAGGTAGAGACGGGGGGGGTTGATGGTGAGATGTCCGGTATCCTGTAACCGAACCATTGCGGTAAGATTGACGGAGGTGTAAACGTCCGGGTAAATCGTTATCGTGTCATCCCGAAACACCGCCCCTCCGGAGAGAATTTGCCGGAGTTCCAGACCGGGGGGCAGCGTTTCAAAATAGATTCTCCGTATATCTGGATGCTGTTTTTTAAAGGCTTCGATGAGCGAATCCATGACCATAAACTGGTTCCCCGCCATGAACAGCACCAGGTCTGCCGAATCTGCTGACTCGAGATTATGAAGATCGTCCCCACGGTCATCGGGGATAACGGGCAGGGTTTCACGGTGTATCACAATTTTTCCTTTACGGTCCGTTGGTTGCCGGTCGGCCCACCGGCAGGAGATAAAGTGGATCTTCATCCGGTCCGGCGGTGACCAGATCCCTGACCGGGTTGTCGTGGAATGCACCGATGGGAACCGAACCGAGATGTATGGCAACGGCCTGCAGGCACACATTCTGCGCTGCATGACCGACCTCCATGTGGACGTAACGTTCACCCCTTTTGCCATATTTGGCCTTTGTCCGGTCATAAACGGCGCAGAACACCAGGACCGCCGGTGCCTGGCGGATCGCCCTTTGCTTTAATGCGGCATTGTAAAGTGCTTCCCGAAAATCGCCTTTTCGTCCAAGAGCCAGTCCATGGTGTGCGGGCAAATAGCGATAGATTCCCGGCGGCAGTTCTGTGACATTACCGGCAATCAGGTAAACCTCCAACGGGTAGAGTGCGCCGGCAGAAGGTGCTGCCCTAAAGCCTCTCCGGTTCGTCACCCCCTGGGCAGCCCATAAGAGCTGGGAGATGTCAGCAAGGGACAACGCCTTGTCTTTGAACCTGCGTACGGACCGCCTGTTGGAAATCGCGGTTTCCAGACTCACGTGGCCCTCAGCTGACGGATCCGGGAGTTGGATCATTTCATCGGTCGTGATTCGTTCCATCGCCTCTCCTAGTGCACCGCTATTTGGGAACATGACCAACAGGAATGCAAAAAGCCCCAGACAGACCAGTTTGATGGGAACCCATACCATCCAACGATGTGTATATCCTCTGCCTGGAAGCGGTTTTCGAATGACACTCATTGATTCATCTGAGGGGGTGAAAGGTTCCACGGCTGTGAATTTGCGATACTTTACCAAAACGTTTTGGACCAGGCGCTGGGATTTATCCCTACACAAATTAAGATGATACTGCCGAATGAAAGCCGATCAGGGCCCGACCTTTTGGCCGCAGGCGGTGCAGAATTTGGAATCCGGCGTTAGGACAGCCCCGCATTGTGTGCAATTCTCATTGGTTTGCCGGAGGCTGATTTTCAGTTTGGTTTCGGCCATAATGGATTTGATCTGGTCCTTGGTGAGGTTTATCTTCCGGACGAAGGCCAGCATCTCCGATTTTTCCGACTGGGTGAGATCCCCGTCTATCATGGCCACCAGTAGCATGTCCTCCAGATTTCGAATCTTATCTGAAAAGCGTCCGACGGGCGTCATCTGGTGTCCATCTTCGGCAACTTTTTTAAGTGCCTGGGTCAACTGGCTTTCCTCCGCCTGAATATCCTTGCAGATTCTGCCAATCGCGTCCTGTTCACCCGGATGCAGCTTCCCATCGAGTTGTGCGATTTTTACGATATTGGCCAGGTAGGTGATGACTAGGTCGGTATTGATCATTCATTCCTCCTACTCGCATCCGCAGCCGCAATCACACCCATCGCCGCACTCCGTCCTCTGGGCCATGGCTTTAATGATTTCACGGTTGTCCGGCAGGGTGATGTTCAGGATTTCCGCTTGCAGGCAGAGTTCGTTCTGATTGTCGATATGTGGAATAACGGTGCATCCCAGGTGGGCAAAATAGGAGGGCGCGGCCTCCGGCTCTATCCGGATGTTGACGACATCCCCCTTTTTTTTGTTGGCCAGATCATATTCAAAGGGGGTGATACCCTGGCTGCCGATCCCGAATATAAATTCCAGTGTCTCCGATGGCGGTGCGGGCGCCTTGTTTTCCGATGAACCCCAGACCGATAGGGCGACCGAAACTTTTTTGAGATTATCAACGGTCAGTTCCAGTTGGTGGGACATGTGAAACTCCACAATCATCAACGGCAGGATTTCATCTCTGCCGTGTCGGTTTTCAAAGTTTGAAAGCTTTATGATTTCCCTAATTTGGTGAATAATGATTATCGTTTATACAATCTCTTTGCAACGTTTGGCAACGGTAAAACGAAAGATATTGCCCAGTGCAGGTTGAACAGAAGCAACTGGATCGCAGCATATTATATACAATGGTCACCTGGGAATGATCTGGACTCTGGTGCGAAATCCATTGCATTTTCTTCTCCTGGGGGTATAATAAATTCAACTTGTTGGAATTAAATGTAATTATTGCTACTTGGTGGCAATCTTTCACTCAATGACGGAACTTTTATTTCGGGTGACCCTGCCGGATAGGGGGCTCGGCCTCAGACCTTTTTATCGATCTAGGCATGCCGGGTATGAAGATGGGCCCCAATCGGGTGCGTCTCAAACCTTCCGGAAAAGGGGCTCACATCGGGAAGGGCGTCATTGTGAGGTGCCCCAGCGGAAAGCGCGTCTGGTATTCGAGAATAACCGTTCCGGATCGGGGCACCATGGAATTTGTCTTTTATGTCATCTATTAATGCACTCTGCTTCATCTTTTTGACCTCCGGCCTGACGGTGGGATTTGGCCACTGCATCGGGATGTGCGGTCCTATCGTGGTGTCTCTTTCCATAGGGCGGGCCGAAAGGCCGCTGGTTTTACCGCTTCTTTTTTACAATCTCGGAAGGGTGGTCACTTACACGGTGATGGGGGGGATCATGGGGGCCACCGGTTCCTTCACTCTGGTGGCCGCCCATATTGCCGGTATTCAGAAAGGGGTTCTGATATTCGCAGGCGCCCTCATTCTCCTGATGGGCGGGATCATGGGGGGCTGGATCCCGGCCGGTCGGATATTCGGGACAAGGGGTGCCACAGGGGGGATCGTTTCTGCCGGTTATCGGAAACTCTCTGCAGCCGAATCCTCCGGTGCCTATTTTCCAGCAGGCCTGCTGCTGGGATTGTTGCCTTGCGGGCCGGTATACACCGCACTGGTCGCCGCAGCCGGTTTCGGAGTAGAAGCGGCAACCGCCTACCAGGGGGTGCTAGGCGGCATGGCACTGATGTTCTGCTTCGGCATCGGGACCATCCCGGCCCTTTTCATCGTCGGGAAACTCTCCAATATGGGGTGGATTAAATCCCGTGACAGGATCTACCGGATCGGGTCGGTTCTGATGATGGGGGTGGGGGGGTATTTCGTCATAAAGGGTCTATTTTATTAGAACCTAGAACGTAATATCCAAATTTTCAGAATTCGATTGGCTGACTTGGGGTAAGAACAGTTAATGACGTTGATACAATTGGGAACTTTTTTTCACACAAAAAGAGAAAAAAAACCCACAAAATGAGCTCAAAATTTCTAGGTTTCCAGGTTTCGATCACAGCCTCCCCTTTTTTACATAATTGACTATCTCAATAAAAGATAATATCTTTTAATTATATTAAATAGATGAATCCGTTATAGAAAAAATGAATAAACTCATTTGGTTTTGGTATAAAAATTGCGTCAATTAATTTTATTGCTATTTTGCCCTTAAATCAATGATGTAAAAAAATTACTATAACCACCGTGGGGGGATAAAATGATGATGCAACGTCTAACTATCGGACTTGCCATGGGTTTGATCGTTTTGCTGGCTGTGGTCGGCCTGTCTGTGACCCCGGCATTTGCGACATACGATCATTTTAAAGGTGATTCGTACAAGCATAAAAAAACTGGCGATTACAAAAAAAAGTATAAATACAAAAAGGCATATAAAGGGAAATCCTTTAAATTTGGTAAAAAGCATCGGAGCTACCGGTATGATTCGGATGGGGATGACGATAAAAAAAGTCATCGGTCCAAAAAGAAATACTGCTCCAAATCCAAAACCGGTTCCCATAAACATTTAAAATTTGCGAAGTTTTCTTCATGGGAAAAGCCTAATAAAAAGAAGTGGAAAGGGCACAGTCGCAAGGACTGCAATAAAGGATCGCCGAATGATGACGGTGATGATGACGGCGATGACGATGATGGCGACGACGACGGCGATGATGACGGCGATGATGACGGTGATGACGACGGCGATGACGACGGCGACGGTGATGACGACGGCGACGACGACGGTGATGATGATGACGGCGACGACGACGGTGATGATGATGGAGACGATGACGACGGTGATGATGATGACGGCGATGACGACAGCCATCCTACAGCTCGCTGGACCGCTGAATACCTTGGGGCCGAAACTTTCACCCACACGGACGGCAGCCTCCGCACTACCGTATCTTACGAGGTCACTGTAAATGACGATCCGGCCCTCAGCTATTTCATTGTCGGTTTACCCGATTGTGAAAACCTTGAAATTGTAGACACTTATCCTGCCCAACACGTAGAAATTGGAACAGACCCCAAATCCGGCATCTATGGCATCAAGTGGGAAAACGGACAGGAAAAAGGGCAAACGCGCATCTACAGCTATACCCTGGCAGGCAGCTATCCAGGTGACGGAGAGGTAACGGTCGCAATCAAAGCCGGCCGCTGCCTGAAAAAGAGCCAACTGGGTGGTCCTTCTTGTTCGGTTACGCCTCCGGAGCCTACATACGCGATTGGGGGACGTATTTACGCGGATGAAGAGGAATCCGAAGTGTCTGAAGGCAATCCCCCTATTATCGTATACGACCAAATCCCCGGTGATGTTGTGCCTAGAATCTTGATCATTACGGTTGAACTGCATGACCAAAACGGTGATGTGATTCAAACTGTGGAAACCGATACGGATGGGAATTATTTTTTCAGTAATGTGACACCTGGTAGTTACACGGTTGTGATTCCTGGAAATCCGGCCAATCCTGAAGGTATCAATGGTGAACTATTCAGCCAATTTAGATATATCCTAGATCCGACTTTTCCCGTGGGTTTGGAGGTCTTAATCATTGATTCGGACTCGCTTGGAAACGATTTTGGATTCCTGGTCGTGGAATAGCAATGTAAATTCATATAAGTGTGTAATGATTCAATTCAAACTTAATTCATGAAACCGGACCTGCCCATCGGTCATTTCGATATATAATCGATGGGCGGGCCAACCATATTTTTAGAAGATATGGAAAAAACGTATTCACTGCCCTCTTAACATTGGAGGCCTACCTTCGGCAGTCTGGTTATCATTTTCTCCCTGGATCAATCTATCTATCCCACATCAATTTTTCCAATTCTGCGCATTTTACTTGTCACAAGCGCCTCTAAATCTACTGAAGCTGAAACAATTTCTAAAGACAACGATTTATTGATCCATAAAAGGTTATGGGTAAACATGCGACTTTCTGCCCCCTGACATTGGAAAAGGATCCGCTGAAAGAGTGGTTTCGGCAAAAACCTGAAAATTTTGAATCTGATAATAAGCTGGGGGATATAACGATACAAAGTATTCTTTTGGCGGTATGTTGGCTGATTGAGATCTGCATTGGGTGGTGTTTCTGCCCAACAAATTATGAAGGTGATGGTATTGAGGCGGTTTTGGCGAGAATCGTCACATGAAGTCATGAAAAGTTTGAAATATTGATCTTTATCTTGGGGGGACATCAATATTATTTTTCAATACAATAGGTTGGGATCGTAGCGTGCAACGCTTTGAAGCTGATCTGGGAAAGAACGGATGCCCATTTTCATGCGTTTTAGAGATAACAATAACATCATATACATTTTAGTCGTTTAAGGGCGCAATTATTTGGATTATGGTATGTAATTTGCATTAATACGTGAAGAAATGAATTGTGAATCCATTGCGCTGTTGGAATAAAGGTCAATATGTTATATCTTGGAATAGGTTCGATTTAAAAATATGCCAGTTGGAATGGTCTGGAAGAATGTTAGCAGCGCATCGCATTCATCCCTCGATCATTCATTTGAAACGGAATGCTTTGCGCATCGTTCAAATTCCAGATGGGAATACTTTAAGGCAAGTCCTCCAAAGTATCGCATGGGGAGATAAAATATCATGGTAACTTCAAATTGTTATGGGCATCGCGTCCTTTGCCTGGTTTTCATCGGTTTGTTTCTTTTGACCGGACCTTATGGCGGTGATATGGCGCATGCAGCAGCGCCTGCCGGATATTCTGAATATTACATACCTGCCGATGAGGACAATTTGAGCCTCATCATGGACGACATCGGTTATACCGACGAATCCGGCAACACACATTCCGTTATATCCATCACGGCCTGGTCCGACGACACCCAGATATATTATGATCACTGGGAGGATGGTTACGATTTTGACGATCAGAACCCGAACACCGCCGATGAAACCAGTACATTGGCAACAAAGGGCAGCTTCGTAAACCTCGAGACGGCTTCCATATCGTTGCCCAGGCCTTCCGTGGATGCCTCGTCGCCGTGTGTAGACCCCGATGTGACTCCCACCGGGAGTGAGCGGCATTGCGATTATGATGGCCGCGACCGTATCTTTGTCGCAGGCGGGGCGGTCACTGTGACCCGTGCCGGTTGGGTGGACAACGTCGGCACGGTGCTGTCCATCGCCTGGGAGGTCTATCCGGTCCGACCACAGTTGACCACTTACATCGTTCCTTTTGGTGAGGATCTCTGGAACGGCGGGAGCCCTCCGGACCTGGACGATTTTGAGCGCGTCTATGTCCTGATACAAGCCACCGAAGACAACACCACCGTCACCGTAGACGTTGCGGGAGACGGCACGGCGGATGAGTTGGATTTAAATCGGGACGGAACCCCTGACGGTGTCTTCAGTACCACCTTGAACCAGGGGGAGGTGTTTCTGGTGGATCGGGTCAGCGCAAACGCCGATCCGCTTCCCACCGGTGCGGTGATCGAGGCGGACCGCACATTGCAGGTGCACTATGTCATCGGAGATGAGGGTTCATCATATGAAATCAGGGGGTTGAGTGCATTCCCCCGGGGATTCTGGGATGATGAGTATTATGCACCTGTGGACGGCTCGGGTGTCAGTGGAGACCCCACGGATATTTATCTTCACAACCCACACGACTCAAGCATCACCGTGGACTGGGAAACCAATGCAAGTTCCGGCTCTTTCAGCATAAGCGCCAAAAGTTCGGTCTCTTATTTTCAGGAGACTGGCGCCTATGTTCCAGTGGATTCGGCTGTCTATTTTAAGGGCAGCGATGTCTTCTGGGGTATTTCAACCATTGATCCAGAGGCATCGACCCATGACTGGGGCTACAGCCTGGTACCGGCATTTCTCCTTGAGCAGGAGCATTTTATGGGCTGGGCACCAGGATCCGATCCAGTGGGCAACGATTTTAATGCATCGGGTATATTTATTGCGCCGGCCCAAGACAATATCCGCGTGTTCGTCGATTTTGATGCCGATGGTACCGTGGATAGCACCACGGACCTGGATCGCCTTGACACCGTATACGTGTTCGATACCGTCGATGGTGATCTCTCCGGGGCCAACATCTATGCAACAGGACCTTACACGGTCGCCTACGGACAAAATCCTGCCACCGCTTCCGGTGGGTCTCCCGCCATCGACGTCGGCTATACCACCATTCCGGGTGGGGCCTTTATCGAGAAGGTCCTGACAGTCGATAAGACGGTTGATCCGGCACTTTTGGATACAACGGCAGGGGATCAGACCACATTTACCCTGACCATCGACACCTATGATTTCAGCATGAACGACATCAGTGCCGTGGACACCCTACCCAGCGGGTGGTCCTATGTGCCCAGCAGCACGGTCATAACGCTGGCCAGCGGCAGCCCGCCCGCCGGCAGCACGGAGCCCACCGTCACCGGTGGCGGATTGATATTGACCTGGCCCAGTTCCCTTTTGGGGAGTATGGGGGCCAACCAGACGATCACGATCAGTTTCGATGCGCAAAACGACGTCGGTCGCACCCAGGGCGAGATCAGCCGGAACGCTGCGGATGTGTCCGGCACGCGAACTGTGGGCGGCGTGACCCAGGATTTCAATACGTCCGATTTTACCTTTGTCTCATACGGGGATCTCGATGTGAGTAAGGACTCCAGCGCCACCGGTCCACTTTATCCAGGAGATACCCTCACCTACACGGTCACTGTGACAAACCCCGCCGGATCCGGACAGACGATCAATAATCTATCGATATACGATCCCCTGCCGGAAGGGGTTTCCTATGTGTCCAATAGCGCCATTGTAAAAACCCTGCCATTCCGGGTGACCGAATACTACTTGGGATCGGGAGAGTTCACTGGTACTAGCTACGACCTAACCCTCGACCAGGATCTTTCATCGGACTATTTTGTGATCGTTCAGGGAAGCGACGGGGCCGGATCCGGAAGTGGCAACCGGGGGCCGGGCGAAAACTATGCAGCCCTGACGGCAGACCCCTTTGGAACCGGAGAACTTGCTGCTTCATCGGGTACGGATGTCATTACTCTTGAGCGGGGCAACAGTGTGAACGACTGGATCGGTGTGGTGACAGTGGTCGAGTCTTTGGGTGACGCCACCGGTAGTGGATTCAACCTGCTGGATGTGAGACGGGTGGTTCACACCGGCGCCACCACGGGTCCATCCAGCGTCACCTCGGGGACGGCCTGGTCGGATATCAACCAGGTCCTTCTCATGGGCGGTTTCAACGGTGCCGGGTGCACCACCGCCGAAACCATCAACACCAACCAGAAGGTATGCCATGCCAGAATTTATCCATCAGGGAGCGACCAGATCAACTGGACACGGAATGATGTTGGCGCCGACCCCACCCTCAGCGAGGCCACCAGCACGGTCATGGTGGTGGAGTGGGGAAGTGATTGGACGGTTCAGCGGGTCAACGTGACAGGTTCCAACGGCGGCGATGGCGCCAATGCCGTCGGTGAATACAATACGGGCGCCTTGTCCTCAACGATCAATCGGGACAACACGTGGGTGTGGGGAACTGGTCACACCAACGATCAGGGGATCGGCGATGCGGCCGAGGGGGTTTTGATCACGTTGGGTGACGGCGTCAACCAGAATACCACCGAGAACACGGTGGCCATCGGCATGGAATACGCTGGTAATGCAATGGATTTTGAGGTATACGCCTTGACCCACCCTGCGCTGAACGTGGATTATCGGTTCAAGGCCGACGCCGACTCCGGCAATCTCACCGTGGATGTTACCGTGGATACGGTCTCAGGACACCGCATGGCCCTGGTCACCAACGGTCAGAACGGTACCGGCAACGCCTATCCCAGACCTTTATTTTCCGCCCGGTACCTCAACGACAGCACGGTTCGCCTAGAGCGCCGGCGTACAGGGCAGAACTTTCCGGCATGGATACAGGGCATCCAGTTTACGGACGAGACAACGGCCGGTGACCCGCCCAATTTCATCACCACAGGAGACAATTACGATCTCTCTGAAGGAGAGACGTTGGTGCTGACGTTTGACGTGACCGTGGATGACCCACTGGCCACCGGTATCACGGAGCTTGAGAATACCGCGTCGGTTACCAGCGACGAGTTTCCGGTTCCGGCTTCGGATACGGTTACCGATACGGTGATCAACCCCACCTCCTCCAGCGCACAGGTGAGCGGCCGGGTCTGGTTTGATACGGATCGGGACGCCGTTGAAGATGTGGGAGAAACGGGATTGTCCAATGTGGAGGTGACCCTTAAGGATTCTTTGGGAACGCCTCTGGCCACGACCACCACCGATGGCAGCGGCAACTATGTATTTACCGGTGTCACCCCAGGAACAGGCTACTATGTGGAGGTGACCGACGGGCTGCCATCTGGACTGGAGCAGACCACACCGACCTATGTGGTCGAGGATCGTACCGACACCTTTGATGCAGCCGCAGGTGACGAAATCATGGCCACCTCCCTGGGTTACGCACCGCCAACGGGCCAGGGGACCGCCACCATCGGTGATTTTGTCTGGAGCGATGCCGACGGGGACGGCCAGCAGGATGCCGGTGAACCGGGTATATCAGGTGTAACGGTGGCGCTTTACGAAGACACCAACGGCAACGGCACCTTTGAAATCGGTACCGATACCTTTTCGACCTCCACTACCACCGCAGCGGACGGCAGCTATCTGTTTGCAGGTGTCACTGCCGGCAGCGACATCGACAATACCGTCGACTATTTCGTATATGTGGATCCCGGCCAGGCAGCCCTTTCCGGGTACAGCCGGACCACAAGCAGCGATAATCCTTTCGTCGAGACTGTTGAGGACGATGTGCTGCTCACCTACGATTTCGGATACCAGAACACCGGTACCACATATTCAATCACAGACCGGGTATGGCTGGACGTGAACGAGGATGGAGAAGATGACGGGGAAAGCGGTATTTCCGGCGTCACCGTAGACCTGTTGGATGCCAGCGATAACGTGATCGCCAGCACCGTTACCGGTGCCGACGGCACCTTCACCTTCTCCGGGCTGCCCGGCAATTCGGCGGATTATGAGATTCGCATTACCGACACCGGCAGCGTGCTCTCCGATTTCTTCGGCACGACCACGGAAGCGGTGGCCGGGTCTGTGGATGTCTTAAACCTCACGGGTGATGTGGATTTCACGGCGGAACCCACCGAACCCAATTTCGGATACAACGTCGCCGGTGCCATTGGCGGCAACTTGTTCAATGACAACATTACGGCAGACGGTGCCCAGGAGAGCGGTGAACCGGGATTGAGTGGTTATACGGTGGAACTGTATGCCGATACGGATGGTGACGGTATCCTGGACCTCGGGGAGGCGTCTGCCGGTGCGATTGCCACACTGGTCACCGATGCGGCGGGAGGTTATCTGTTCTCAGGCCTGGACGGTGGCGATTACATCGTCAGCGTGCCCTCACCGCCGACCAATTTTGACTATACCACCGAAACTCCCGGAAGCCCCAACAGCGATGACGATCCGGCAGCCGGTCACCAGCAGGCCGTCACGATTGCCAATGGGGCCACCGATCTGACCAACGATTTCGGTTACAAGGCCCAGACGCCCCGCAGTGTTTCCGGAACGGTATGGAACGACGACGACTGGCAGCGGGACATCGACGCTGGTGAAACCGGACTGGCCAACGTGACCATTGCCCTATATCTGGATGACGGGGACGACACCCTCGAAACAGACGGCAGCGATACGTTGACCAGCACGACCTTGACGGCGTCGGACGGTACCTACAGTTTCGACGGACTCACCCCTGGAAAGTACTGGATTCTCATCACCGACGACACCAATGAACTCGACGGGTGGGACCCGACCTATGAAAAGGATGTTCCTTTCGTGGAGCAAACCACCGAACCGTTTTCATTGCTGCCCCATGATAACGCGTACCTCGCCGATCTTACCAGCAGCGATGAAACAGACGTCGATTTTGGTTTCAAACTGGTGCTGGCCACCTTTGTCCGCATGGCGGGATTTTCTGCATATGGTGATGCCGGCGGGATTGTGACTGTGGAGTGGCAGACCGCCGCCGAGATCGGCACCGTTGGTTTTAATCTGTACCGGCAGGACCCGGTTACCGGCACGTGGATCCGACTCAACGAACGGCTGCTGCCCGCTCTGATCCGATCTCCCCAAGGGGGCACGTATCGGTTCAGGGATGTGGGGGTTCAGGTGGGCGACACGGTTGTGTACCGGTTGGGGGAACGCACCGTCAAAGGAAAACAACTGTTTTACGGGCCTTTTACGGTGACTGTTTCCGGCGCGACCACGGCTGTGTCCAACTGGAATCCAAAGACAGATCAATACCAGAAAATCGCAAGGGAGCCTGAAAGAAAGCTGCTGCCGGCTGTATCGATGCGAAGCGCCATGTCCTTTAGTGCTTTTTCCGCCACACCCATGTCGGAAACCGGCGATCGGATCCGCGTCAGCGTGGTGGAAGACGGATTCGTTTTTGTGGATGCCGATGAAATATCGACTCGCCTGGGATTGTCCGCAGCGGATACTATAGACAGGATTCAGCAAGGCGGCATCGCCGTCAGCAACGGCGGAAACCCCGTCGCTTACATCCCGGCCCAGGGTGGCAGCGGCCTTTTCTTTTACGGGCAGGGTATCGATAGCCCCTATACCAATGAAAATGTCTACTGGCTGGATCTGAACGATGGGATCCGTATGGTCAGCGATGATGGTTTTGCCGGCGACGTTAACGGAGATCGGTGGGTGGACCTGGCCGACGTGATCGTTACCCTGCAGGTGGTGGCCGGTATCGCTTCCCCTGAACTCGTCGAAGCCTATCCACTCAGCGGTGTCGATATCAATGATAACGGCCGTCCGGATCTCGTCGAAAGCATCTATGCCCTCCAGCGAGTCGCCGAATTGCGCACGTCCTCGGGCAGCGGTTCTTCCACCATGTCTGTAGATGGCACTTACCCGCACACACAGCATGTTGAAACGGATCTGTTTGCTGTAACAGCGGTTTTCACCGATCCGGATGCGGATTTTTGGATGTGGGCTTATATCTTTGGCGACGAACCGGGAGAAGACCGGGCTAGTTTTTCCGTGTCGGCGGATCAGGTGGGTACCGATCCGGCAACAGCTTCCATGACGGTCCATCTCAAAGGCGGTTCAGACGATGCCGATGGTGCCGATCACCATGCCATGGTTTACGTGAACGACACCCTTGTCGGTGAGGGGGATTGGAACGGAACCGATGCCCATGCCCTCACTGTCGAGTTTGACCAGTCACTTTTGGCAGAGGGAGCCAACACCGTCGAGGTCAGGGGGACTTTAAATCCAGGTGTCGGGTACAGTGTATTCTACGTGGATTCCCTTGATCTGACCTACCAACGCTTCCTGACGGCCAAAAACGATGCTTTGGAAATCCCCGGGGCCGCAACAGAAGTGACCATCAGTGGTTTCACGGGGTCCAACGTCCGCGTTTTTGATATCAGGGATCCCCGTTTCCCAATTGTCATGTCCGAGACGGTGATTACCGAAACCGGTGGAAACTACAGTGTAAAATTTCCCACCGATGGATCCGATGCGCGCTATCTGGCCGTCATGCTGGATTCCGTGGCCGGTCCGTTCGCCATCGAAGCAGCCGATGATACGGGGTTGGATGCGGAGGTGGCCCCTGCCGACTACATTGCCATCGTACCCAATCAGGGCTATGCGGATGCACTCCAATCGCTAATCGCCCACCGCCAAGCGCAAGGTCTGACGACCCAGGTGGTTACCTTGGAGCAACTCGTGGATACCTTCAACCACGGCATCAGCAGTCCGGAGGCCATCCGGAATTATCTCTATCATGCCTATCAAGAGCGGGATCTCCCGCCGCGGTATGTGCTGCTCGTTGGCAATGGCACGGAAGACTACCTGGATGTAGGTGGATATGGCGACAACCTCATGCCACCGCTGATGGCGGGTACCGAGGACGGCCTTTTTGTGTCGGACAACCGGCTGGCGGATGTGTCCGGTGATGATGGGGTACCGGAAATGGCCATCGGTCGGCTTCCGGTGATATCCACGGCGCAGCTTGGCCAGGTGATAAGCAAGATCATATCCTATGAAAATGCCACGGGCAGCGGATGGGAAACCCGGGTGATGATGGTTGCGGACAATGCGGACAGTGTCGGGGACTTTCCAACGGACAGCGATACCGTGGCCGGATTCGTATCCGGCGGGTACACCACGGACAAGATCTATCTCAACGGCAACGTGGGGGATACCCGGACGCAATTGCTGGCCGGCATCAACGCCGGTGCCCTTGTGTTCAATTACATGGGGCATGCCGGCTATTTCCATTTGGCAGATGAGGAACTGCTAACGGAAGCCGATGTCTCCGCATTGACCAACGGGGAGAAGCTTCCCATTATGTCGGCTCTGACTTGCCTGGCGGGCTCGTTCTCCTTTTCGGGCCTTGATACCATCGGTGAACAGATGCTCCTGCGTTCCACAGGCGGTGCCATTGCGGTCTGGTCGCCGTCCGGACTTTCCGATCACACCAATGCCAAGTATTTGAACCAGGCGTTTTTCGATGCGCTTTTCAACCAAGGCAAGGATGTATTGGGAGATGCCGTACGATCGGGCCTTGCCGCATACCATAACAACGGGCGGGCTCAATATTTGCCCTCCATATACAATCTCCTGGGGGATCCAGCCACCCAATTGAAATGAACCCCAACTTTATTTCGAATAGGCTCCCAAGAGACCCCTGAACCCTCGTATGACGCCAGGACTCACCCGGACCCGGCGTCATACGCTGCGGTGCCCTGAGACTATCAGTCGAGGGCCTTCAACACCCATTGGCTGATAACATCCCCAACCGTTTCCTTTGGCTGAAAACTTAGCTCGTAGGCGGGAACCTTCTGAATAAGCGATTCGCAGGACTGAAGGATTTCGGGGAAAACTGCCGGATCGTACCACGGAATGGAGGTCACAGGCAAAAGCCGCTCAACTGCTTCCTGGTGGTGAAGCGGTTTGATGTGGTTTTCGTGTGATTGATTGAGAAAGAAAATGCCGATCATGGGGAGGCCGGTGTTTACTGCAATTCGGGCCTCTCCGGGCCAGGGTGTGCCGAATGCCTGGAATTTACCGCTTAAATTCCGAACCACCATTCGGTCATCACTGAGCCATCTGTATTTCGTTGGGTCTGCCATTAATCGGGTCAGCGTGCTTTTTCCGGCGCCGGATTTTCCGGCAAAGATGACACTTTCGTGATTGATTTGCAGCCCTGCTGCATGAACGATGGCACCATCAATCCGGGACAACAGGTAAATCATGAGGATCTGGTCAAGGGGGTAGGCCACGGGATTGAAAAGTGTTCTGTGATCCGGTTGCTTTTGGACCAATGCATCACTGCAAAATACCGTGATTTGTGACCAGTCTTTGCGGACCTTTGCGATCCAAAGGGGCCTGCCGGTTGCTTCGGGATCGAAAACGAACAGGGAGCCAGAGTCCATTTGATGCAATGACCAGCCGATACCGCTGTTGAATATCCTGGTGTGGGGATCTGGTGTCGGGATGGCGCCTATCTGGACGTCTACAGTCACTTCCCTGGCAACAGGGACCGAATTGTCCGGGTCGATGAAAGCTGTGTATGGATCGTCGGGAGCCGTCAGACGGATGTTGTCCGGGGTGCTGATATTGAAGCGGATACCAGCAATGCAAAGTCGTGTCTGGTAGGGCATCGTTCAATTATCTTTGATTGAAGCGGCCTATTAGGAACCTCTTCGGAAACACCGTCTGGGGATGCGGCATCTTTTGGGCGGATTCGCGAACCCGCGCGTAAACTTGACCTTGCATCCGATGGCAAGCACTTCATCTGCTGCCAATTCGATGGTCCGAAGCTTCGGTTTATTGTAGGCTTGCTTGGCCTTTTTCCGGTTGTCTTCCGTTGTCATCTTATTTGCCTCCAGATTGTCCGCAAATCAGGTTGTATCGTGCGTGTCCCATTTCGCAGGTAAATAGGGGTTGAATATCCTCGGCACCGGTCTCCAGGGCGAACATGCCGGGGCAGTAATCGCAGACGATCCTTTTCTCACATTTCTGGCACGGGAACTCCCGTTGGGGCATTTTATCGTTCAACGCGGCCATGAAGTTCTGCCAACCCACTTCAAAACTGCCGGTTCCGAGATTATAGGATACGGACCTTGCCATGAGACAAGGGGATAGATTCCCGAAGGGGTCGATATAAAAATTGGTTTCTCCGGCGCCGCACTGATAGAGGGCTTCCGGCATGGAAAATTGCTTCATGTTTTCGTAATAATCGACCCATTGATCTAACAGCCCCTCATTTTCGAGTTCTTTTTCAATGGCCTCTTCCGGAGTTACGCGAAATGCCAATGGATCCTGGCTGCCATTAAAGCATGGAAATAGGGCAGCGTCAAACCGGAAATCAGCACCAAAGGTATCGGCCATTTCTCGAATGGCATTAAACTCGTGTCGATTCGTTTTTAACAGCACTGTTTTGAGTTGGATTGGAATCTGATGGGTTTGCAGCTTTTTGATTCCATCGATGCAGCGTTTAAAAGACCCTTTCACACCAGTGATGCGTTCATAGGTTTCGGGCGTGGCCCCATACAATGAAATTTCCACATCCTGGGGTGGAAGATCCGAAAAGAGTTCTATGATTTCATCGGTGATCAGTGTGCCGTTTGTGAAAACGGATACAAACATCCCATTTAGTTTCGCATGCCGATAAATATCGATGAAATCTTTTCGCAGCAGGGGTTCCCCGCCGGATAAGAGCAGGAACAGGCACCCGGCATGGGTGATCTCATCGATGATGTTGAGCCATTTCTTGGTTGATAATTCACGCGATGTGCGTATATCTGTACCGGCCGGGTCTGCAAGATAACAATGCACACAGTTCATGTTACAACGAAACGTCAGGTCGATGGTGCCTGATAGAGGAATTCGCTCGTTGGATACCCGGTCATTCAGCCAATCGAGATAGGCTTCGTCATTCAGCTTATTGATGCTTGAACAGTGCATCTATCCAACCTTTACAATTAACCCCGCTTGACGGAGTTCATCGAAGAAAACCATGATGTCCACACTTGCCGTCTGTTTGTCCACATCAAAAGTTTCCAGCACGCCGGATATCATATCTTCCAGAGAGATCTCACCATCCAAATGTGTCCAGATATAATCTCCAACAGGATCCAATGCGAATATCCGTTCCATATCCGCTAGATTGCCGCGTACCGGCACAAGGAGTGTTTCACCTGCAATTGTGCGGGAGACAACCCGGTCATCTCTCTTGAACACATCCTTTATTAAAATGACTTCATGTCGCATGATCATCTACTGAACCATTATTTTTCCGCATTTGATTGAAGACGTATTGCACCCATACCCATTACCAATCGATTGAGCACCCATTCTCATATTGACTTAATATAAATCCCCAGCCAGGAGAATTCAACTATTATTAGAATTGGATCGATTTGGGAATGTGCAGCCGGTCCCATCACATCGAGCATGCATAAGACCATGCATTTTTACTGCGAAGAAATCGCTTAACTCAGTTTTAAGCACCGTTTGGTCAATTCGATCATCCGCCGGATGTACATCGAAAGGAAATTGGCGCTCATGCCTGACGAATATTGATAAGACTGCCGGATCACTTCCGGTTTCGGGAAGAGGACTTCGAAGAGATGGCGGATTTGCACTGGAATGGATTTCTTCCGGTAGGGGATCCATTCTGCAGCCCAATCCGGCAACCTGCCCTGCCGGATCCAGTGGCGAATCGCCAAATTTTCCAGGGGACCCAATCTGGTATGGTTCAAATCTAAAAGGGTTTTTGGAGGGCGCCAATCGGAAATAAGCGTCATCAGATGAAAAATCGTGTGGCTGGAGGTTAACGTCCCGTATCGGGTCATTCGAGAACGGAATATTTCCCAATCGCTGGTATGCCAGGTTTCCGCCATCAGCAGGATATCAAAAAACCAAATCAGTCGGTTTGCACCGTGTTTCATTGCATGCAATATCAGATACACCATCTGATCGTATGGATCCAGCGCCAAAGCAATACGGTCACCCACCTGAATCTGACGGCATCGTTTGTATATGGTGTGTGTGGATTCGGATACCAAGTACTTCCGGGAAGTAAAACGATCTCCACCAAAAAGATCGGTATGAACATCCAGAACGGTGGACCCCTTCTTAAAGGTATTGGGGTAAAATGCATCCGTCTCGTACCCGGATTCCAAAAGAAATGTTCGAAGTATCTGTCTATTTCTTGGAGCAACCCATAAATCGATGTCACTCATGGGACGAAGGCCAATATTCTTATACAGGTGTGAAATATGTGAGACGCCCTGCAAAATAATCGTGCTTAACCCCTGCTTCTGAACATAATCCAGAATCGGATAGAGATGGTGGAGCAGTCGTACGTTGGCAGCAACGGTTCCATAATAATATCCTTCCATCCGATCGACCAATTCCGATGGCAGGTTTTCAAGTTCGTCGTTTTTTTTCAATCGATCATAGAGAAGACACACCACACCGTCTGCCGCCGCCCAATCGACCCACTGGTTGCCGGTAGTTTCGTCCGAATGGAATAACGCTTCCGTTGATGCAAAGGAGGTCCTGCCATATCCGATCAACCCGAATAGCTCTTTTCTTATGGCCAAATATGATTCCATATCCATTTTAAAAAGTGGCCTTGGGTGACATACCCGGACGTTTACATCGATCGGTTCTAATTGCCGTGTTTCGATTGGCCTGCGGTATTTTTAAAGCATAATCGGAGGTGTCGCCAGACCGGCAAAAGAAACAGGGTATGATAATCCCTACGGGTAATCCAGGCAATCAGTCGGCGTTCCGGGCCCGTACCGATTCGGATTCGTTTTCCTTTCCGTTCAATTCGTTCGACAAATCCCAATATATCATTTCTTTCCACCCATCCGTCCGGTGCCAAGGTATTATCACCTTTGACGAGATATACTTCTGAACGGATTTCTATAACTCGGTGTATGATAAGCGAACCGGTACCGGGTTGAACGCATGCCACTACATCTCCAATTACTAGTGTGGCCTCGCCGATGGGCGTGAGGGTGACCCTATCATCGCAACGTATGAACGGAGACATGCTCAAGCCGCTGACCCGAACCCTCATGCGGTTTCCGCGATTCAGGATACTTGTTGCGAGTTCAACCAAATCCCGACCGAAGACAGATACTGTGTTACGGGAAGATCCGTCTTTGATACCAGAGATCGTTTTGATTTCGACCCTTGTGATCGGTATAGCTCCCATCTGAAATGATTACTTCTCATGCAAGTTTTACTTTATAGGTAGATCAATAGCATGAACACGGAAAAATCGAAAGCGTCGTTTCCGGACCCATATTATCAAAATCTTTCAGCATTTAATACGTTCCAATTGAGTCCTGATCTGTCATCGTTTTTTTAAAAGCAACAGTGTGTTTCCGGTGACGCTCAGGCTGCTGAGAATCATGGCGCAGACTGCCAGAAGCGGATTGAGAAGACCCGCCATCGCGATGGGAATGGCGGCGATGTTGTATAGCAGGGAGAACGTGAGGTTTTGAAATATCTTGCGGTTGATCCGCTGTGCGAGCACCAGATAAGCCGGTATCTGGGATGGATTGCCCCGCATGAGGGTCATCTCTGCGGCCTCTTTTCCCAGGTGGTATCCTGAGTGGACCGCAATCCCCAGATCGGCGCTGACCAGGGCAGGGCCGTCATTGACGCCGTCACCGATCATGGCGACGGTATATCCTTCGGCCTGAAGGCGTTCAACGAACGCCACTTTGTCTCTTGGGAGTCGGCTGCCAAACGCCTCGTCAAATCCCGTTTTTCTTCCCACGGCCTGCGTCACCGGATCCCCGTCCCCGGAAATCAACGCCACCCGATGCCCGGCACGCTTTAATTTGCCGATGGCCTGGTGGACATCCTTTTTCACACGGTCCCCAAATATGAAGACGGCATGGAGCGTTCCGTCTACACAGAGATAGACCCGGGATTGCAGCGTATCGCTGTCCACCGGATCGGCTACCCGGTGAATATCGGCCGGTTCAATTTCATCCGATACAAAGGCCGATGCCCCGATTTTTACCGCCTTGCCGTCCCAGATTCCAGAGATACCGTTTTCATGATGCTCGATGCCATCAACCGGAGCCGGCTGGATATTGCGGTCTTGAGATACAAGGCGGATCTGCGCAGCGATGAAGTGACGCGAATCCTTCTCAAGGCCCGCAGCAATCGATAGAGCCTGTGTTTCGTGACCCGGCGTCACCGGTTCGACTTCCAAAAGATGCCACCTTCCGTGGGTGATGGTGCCGGTCTTGTCGAAAACAAAAGCGTTTACCCGGCCGGCTTGTTCAAAAGCGGAAAACTCCCGGACAAGGATTCCCTCCCGGCCGGACAGTGCGATACCCGCCACCCGGGCCAGGGGAATGGCAATGCCCAGGGCGCATGGGCAGGAGATCACCAGCACCGTTACCGCGCGGATCAGGGCGGCTTCCGCGGAGGTGCCGGCCATCAGGCAGGCAGCGCTCGTGCCGGCCGCCAGCACCACCACCGTGGGAACGAACCCTTTGAGAAAGCGGTCTGTTTTCCCCTCCAGAACGGTTTTCCGGCCCAGCGTGGATTCCATGATACCGATCATCTGTCCCAGCAGCGAGTCCTCTCCCACCGCTTCTGCTGTGAGTCGAAAGGAGGCATCGATCACCCGGGTCCCGCTTTTGAGGCGATCTCCCGGTTTCCGGTCCACCGGCTTTGTCTCCCCGGTCATGAAGGACTCCTCCACCGTACCCGTCCCGTCGATGATGACACCGTCGGCGGGAACGATCTCATCCGGGTCGACCCGGTAGGTATCGCCGGTTTTAAGCTGACCCAGACGAACGAACCGTCCCCGGGGAAACTCGGGGGTAACCATCCGGACTTTTCCGGGCTGAAGTTTGAATATCGTACCCAGATCGCCCCCCACGACCCTCCTTGCCCGCCTTTCCACCGTTTTGCCCAAAAGCACCAGAGTGATCAACATGGCGGTGGTGTCGAAGTAAAGGTGCAGACTGCCGGCAAGCATGTTGTAAACGCTGAGGAGGTAGGAAGCCGTGGCACCGATGGAGATCAGCGCCTCCATGCCGGCGGCCCCCATGCGGAGTCCGGACCAGGCCTTGCGGTGAATGGGCCAGCCGCCGTAGAACAGCACCACAAATGCCATTACGGACAGAGGCCAGGAGATCTTCCGGATGGCGGCCGGTGATAATTCCATCACAAACCCGGAATAGAGGGAAAAGGAAAGCATCATGATGTTGACAGCCATAAAGGCGGAAAGCGCAAACCGGATAAATTCCCGTTTGCGCTCAACATGTCCGCGATCCGCTTCAGGCAGTGAAGGACGGTACCCCAGGTGCCGGATCACCTCCATGATCTGTTCGGGAGCGGTTTTCACCGGATCGTATCGGCAGTTCAGGGTGTCCGTGGAAAAATTGCAGTTTGCATCGGCAATGCCGGGGGAACGGTTGAGGCTTTCCTCGATGACCCAGGAACAGGCACTGCACCACATACCGTCTACATTGATGCGCAATTTCAGGCTGCGGTCGCCATCCGCGGCACCCTCCCCGTACTCGATATCCGGGTGCTCCGTTTCCGGTGCTCCATCCTCCCGATTTTTCAGATCCGTTTCCGAAGCCGGAATGATCCCCATGGCCATGCACTTTTTGAAAAGTTCGGTCTGGCGGAACGCCTTGGGATCCTTCTCTTCAGTACTTTCCACAAGCATCATAAAAACCTGCCGGCAACCCATGCAGCAGAAACGGTAGACCGTGCTGTCCCATTCCAAGGACGCATCCCCGGTCCGTACCGGCAGGCAGCAAAGCGCACAGGGTTCCACGATGCTGTTCATTTACAAGACATCCTCAAGTTCCATGGGTGGTTATGTGTTATCGGCCCATTCGCCTTACCAGATTGAAGCGGGAAACCTTGCAGACACGGATAGGACATACCATATCGTATCGGTTGTGTGAAAATAAAAAAGGGTCCGGCAGGTAGGAGAAAAAGATGCCGGCAGTTTACCGGAAAACGGATCGACGCCTATTCCCCCGACAACGGGATATCAGTGGATGAAGACCGACTGCACCACCTCTGAGATGCGACGTTTAGGGAACAGGGATTCGGCCGCACACCCCCGGGTGTCCAACAGGATGCGTTGCGGGTCGTTCCACCGAATATACTTTCCGAAGCGATCCTCGCGTGGGATACCGGCGGCTTGGGCCGCAAGGTGAATATAGTTGGTGACCGAGAAACCGTAACCCGATACTTCAGCGGCAAAGGTCTGGTTGCAGTAGTGGCATACGGTGACCAAACGATCCGCTCCGGTCACTGCCGCCTCTTCAAGCCGGGTGTTCCGGAACCGGACGCAGCTCTCCGAAAACCAGGCGATGGCCCCGCTGCCGCAACAGAGGGTGTCTTCCCCATGGTGGGGCATCTCCTTTATCGTGATGCCGGGCAATCGGTTCAGAACGCGACGGGCGCCGTCCGGGTCCGCACCAGTGTAGGCGGACTTGCAGGGTTCGTGCAGGGTGACCCTACCTGCCGCCGCATCGGTCAGCGATAGTCGGTCAAGGTTTTCGGCCAGAAACTGGGGAAACGACAGGACTTTGTAGGGAAGCTGGAAACCGGATGCCAAGTCGGTCTCAAAACGGCAGTGGCAGGTGGGGCACCAGAGCACAACCGTTTCCGGTGTATATCGGGAGATGGTTTCCATCAGCCCTTCGGTCTGTTGGCTGCCCTTTTCGATCTCACCTGCAAAGAGCCGTTCGTTGCCGCAACAGTGAGAGAGGCCGGGGAGATAGGCATAGTCACAACCCATGACATCCAGAAGATCCAGTGCAAGGAGGATTTTTTCCGGCTGAAGATAAACATTGCAGCCGGGGAAGAAAAGATAACGGGATTCTTGGGAACCGCTTTCCGTGGTGATGCGGTGATACTCGTCCCGGGTGGTCTGGATGGCGGCACACACCCGATGGGTCCGGTCGGTCCGGCCGGCATCGTTTACCATCCCCTCAGCCCATCCTTTGCGGATGTATTCACCTTTGATCGTTTCGTTGACCCGCATGGGGTTCAAGCCCTCGGGGCACATCCCCGCCGTGCATTTGAAACATTCCATGCAGGCAAAGGCTTTGGTGTACGCCAGGGGTTGGGGTTGACCGGTGCGCATGAAGTCGAAGACGCTCTTTTGAATATCCTTGAAAGGGATTTTTCCCGTATCCGTGTACGGCAGGATGGGGCATCCTTTGGCGCAAAGCCCGCACTGGGTGCAGTTTTCAAGAAAACGCTTCTTTTCTTCGGTGTATAGATCCAGCAGGGTCACCGTTTTCTATCTCCATTTATGGCCTTTGTAAAAAGTGGCGTGTGAATCGAAAGGCGGGATGAGAGAGACGGTCAAATGACCTGATCCCTGCCGGGTCATGCTTGGGTTGAATCGATCCCGGCAGCATGCTGTCCCGCAATTCTGCCGAAGATGATGCACTCGGGAAGTGCGCAACTGCCCAGGCGGCTGGCACCGTGTACACCGCCGCAAACTTCTCCGGCCGCGTAAAGGTGTGGGATGGGACGGCCGCTGTGGTCGATTACCTGGGCATTTGCGTTGATGCCAAGGCCTCCGGGGGTGTAATGCACCTTCGGCCACAGCCGGATGGCGAAGAAGTGCGGTGTTTGGATCGGGTTGGCCGTTTTCAACGGTTTTCCGAACTCGTCGGGCGCTCCCGTTTCAATACCTCGGTTGTAGTGATCCACCGTCGATTTTAACTGCCGTTCGGGAATGTCGTATGCTTCGGCCAGCGCGGCCAGTGTATCGAACGATTTGATCAATCCGCGCTGGATACAGCGCTCCAGTTTATCGGACGAATTTCGGGCTCCATCGACGTCAACGACCCCCACACAGGCATGACGGGTCTTCAAGATCGCATCGCTTCGCTGGCGCCGGTCGGACCACTCGTTTACTATCCGGCAGCCGGTGGCGGGATCCACCAGAATACCGGCCGGGTAAACGCAATAGGAGGCGAAGCTGGCCCCGAGACCATATCCTGTCTCGTCTGCACAGCCCCATGGACCGAGTTGTATCCAGGAGAGATGGACCGGGGCGGCATCTATTTTAAGGGCCGCAATGAGCCCCTCCGCCGTAGCTCCCCGGTGGTTGGTCGTTCCGATGGTTTCATCCAGGAATGGATTCTGCAGCATGCGGAACGGCACGTCATTGCCGAATCCCCCAGTAGCCAAGACCACGGCCCGCTTCGCACGGATGTGCGTGGTGGTGCCGCTGTCGTCACTGCCGAACCGGTATCCGGAGCGGACCTTTACACCCGAAACGACGCCGGTCCCGTCGGTGATCAATTGCGTGAGCAAGCATTGTGTGCGAACCGGGACTCCCAGCTCGGTCAGCTTGGCCATCTGGGCCCTTATGAGATCCGCTCCCGAGTGGTTCTGCGTGGTGAGGCACCGGGCCACCGAGTGGCCGCCGAAACGATCCAAACGATCCAGGTACGTTACGCCCAGATGCTGCATCGTCCAGGCAACGGCTTCACCGGATCGTTCCGCCACGATTCGGGTCAGAAGAGGATGATTGAGGCCCAGGCCGGCCCGCAGCATATCCTCATAAAAGAGGTCCGCCGAATCCTGAATGTCCGCCTGTTGCTGGAGGGGATTGCCGGGTGCGGCCAGACCGCCGTCGCTGATGCGGGTGTTCCCGCCGGTTCCCTTCATCTTTTCAAGTACGATGACATCCGCACCGGCCTCTCGGGCCTCTATGGCGGCAGACAGGCCGGCAATGCCGCTCCCCACGATGAGAACGTCCGTTTGTTCATCCCAGGTGATCATGGGGCCTGTTTCCGGCATACGCCGTCACCTCAGTTTTTCCGTCGGGTCGCCATGGCATAGGTGAGGCGGTCGATGATAATCGCCATGAAAACGATGCACAGGCCGGCCTCGAATCCCCGGCCGATCTCGATCCGGTTGATGGCCAGAAGGACCTCGAAACCCAGACCCTTGGCACCGATCATGGAGGCGATGACCACCATGGCCAGGGCCATCATGGTGGTTTGGTTTACGCCCACCATGATGGTGGGCCGCGCCAGGGGAAGCTGTACTTTGAACAGGATCTGCCAGTAGCTGGAGCCGAAGGCATGGGCCGCCTCCACCACGCTTGGGGATACCTCCCGGATGCCCACGTTGGTGAGTCGGATCACCGGTGGTACAGCGTAAATAATCGTGGCAAATAGCGCCGGCACTTTGCCCAGGCCGAACAGCATCAACGCCGGAATCAGGTAGACAAAGCTCGGCATGGTTTGCATGCCGTCCAGCAGCGGTTTTATTACCGACTCGAACGTATCGCTGGATGCCATGACGATGCCGATGGGGATGCCGATGGCCAAAGAAACGATCACCGCGGAGGTGACCAGGGAAAGGGTCCGCATGGAAAGCTCCCAGTAGCCCAGGGTGCCCATGAAAAAGAGCATGGCGGCCATCATGAGACCGGACCACCATTTCCCCATCAACCGCCAGCCCAGAAGACCGGTGCCGACGACCAGTATCGGCCACGGCAGCCAAAGAAAGAATTTTTCTACCGTCAGCATGAATTTCAAAATGGCCATACCCAGGGCATCGAAAAAACCGGCAAAACTGATGAGTACCCAATCCATGGCTTTTTCGGTCCATACATCCAAAGGGATCTGTATTGTTTCCGGAAACTTCATTTGCCTGCCTTCTACATTAGAGCGTTTTTTTAATTACGGTATTGATCCGACCACCGGCAGCTTACGGAATCCGGGGCGCTATTCAGCGCCCCGGAAAATCCGTCTATCGCCCATCGCAGAATCATTTAACGAACCGTCTGTCGGTTGGGTCGTTTACCGCCTTGTATCGCCAAAAACGGCTTACATCGCAGCCTTTACTTTTGCCGCCACTTCGGGGGATACCCACTGGGTCCACAGGCTTTCATAGGTTTTGAGGAACCACATGGCACCCTCCGGGGGTTTGCCGCCGGTGTCCCGCATTTGGGCCAGGAACTTGTTGTTGATGTCCAGAGTGGTTTCATAGTTTTTCAGAAATGCCACGACATCCGGGGCCCATTTGGGCAGGTTTTTATGAACGATGATATCGCATTTAACCGCCGGATAGGCACATTTTGCCGTGGATTGGAACACCGCGCTGTCAAAGGCCGGTTCTTCCAGTTGGGTCATGTCCAGCTTTCCCAGCACCCAGGTGGGAGCCCAGTAGTATCCGATCCAAGGTTTACCGCGTTTGTAAGCGGCTTCCATGCTGGCGGCCAAGGCCGCTCCGGATCCGGGTTCCATTTTGTTGAAGTATTTTTCGAGATCGTAGGCCTTGAATTTTTTGTCGTTGACGATTTTGCAGGACCAGCCGGGGATGCAGCTGTAGAAAATCCCTTTGCTGGGATCTTCCGGATCCTTGAACAGCTCCCAGTGCTTGGGCATGTCGAACACCGATTTCAGATCGGGTGCACTGGCCTTGATGCCCCGTTTGGGGTCGCCCTTGACCATGTAGGTGGGCACGTACCACCCCTGCACGCTGTTGGGGAAATTGGCGCCCAGGTGGATGAATCCCTCATTGGTGTTGGGATCCTTACCCTTTGCGAGTCCCTTGTCGTACAGCTCCTGCCAGTTTTCCGTCCAGGTCTCCATATTGACGTTGGGAGCCTGTCCACCCTTGGCCGAGATGAGCGCCGTGTTCAGCATGATGGTTTCACCGGTGGTGTAGTTGACTTCGTACCCCAGCCCGTGTTTGATGATAAATCCGGCGATCCGGTTGTGCACCTGGGCGCTGTCCCAACCCAGATCTGCGAACACGATGGGCTTTTTATCCGCCGCCCATGCCGGTCCGGCACACAACGCCATCACCAACGCGATTCCTGCCAACCATATCCACTTGTGGTTCCTTCGGGTCCTGAATCCGTGCATCATATCCTCCTTTAACTCCGGTGTTGGACGTCTCCTTATGGTGACGCCGATGTCAATTCATGTTGCTTCCATTCACTCGGGTGCTGTCTGCCAGGGCGCCCAGCAGAAGACCCTTGATAATCACCCCCATGAGCCGGTTGTCCTCATTGACCACCGCGATGGGGTATTCATTCTCGGACAGCAGCGGAAACAGATCCATTGCCGATGTGTCCGGTGGCACCTTCTGGATGTCCCGGATCAAAATGTTCTCCAGGGTCTTGTCTCCCTGTTTCATCGCCTCGGCCGCATCCTGTGCGGTAACGATGCCAACCAGCTGGCGGTCCTTCCGAACGAAAATTTTTGAAATCCCGGCCGACTTCATCTTTCGATAGGCCGCTTTGGGGCCGTCTGTTTTGTAATAGGCGAGGGTTTCCGATTTTTTCATGATTTTTTCGGCGGTGATGATCTTGCTCATATCCACGTCTTCGACAAATTTGGCCACATATTCGGTGGCGGGATTGGTCAGGATCTCTTCTGCCGTGCCCACCTGCACGATGACGCCGTCCTTCATCAGGACGATGCGGTCACCGAGCTTGATCGCTTCGTCCAGGTCATGGCTGATAAAAACAATGGTTTTCTGCATCGTGTCCTGGAGGTCGATGAGCTCATCCTGCATGTCCCGGCGAATCAAGGGGTCCAGTGCGCTGAAAGCCTCGTCCATGAGCATGATATCGGCATCCAGTGCCAGGGCCCGGGCGAGTCCCACCCGCTGCTGCATCCCCCCGCTGAGCTGATCCGGAAAGGTATCCTCCCATCCCTTTAAACCCACCTGGTCGAGGGCTTTCATGGCGGCTTCCTTTCTTTTAGCCGGGTCCACCTTTTGGATCTCCAGGCCGTACTCCACATTGTGAATCACGGTTCGGTGGGGAAACAGGGCGAAATTTTGAAACACCATCCCGAAATGCTTCTGGCGGAATTGTCGCAACTCCTTTACGGAAAGACCGGTTACATCTTCGCCATCCACCGTCACTTTTCCGGTGGTGGGCTCAATCAACCGGTTGATGCATCGCACCAGAGTCGACTTGCCGCTGCCTGAAAGGCCCATGACAACCAGAATCTCTCCCTCATTGACGTCAAACGACACATCCGCCACACCGACGCCATGCTGGGTCTTTTCCATGATCTCATCTTTGCTGTGCCCCTTTTTGACCATTTCCATTGCTTTCTCGGGATGGGGGCCGAAAATTTTATACAGATTTTCTACGACGATTTTTTTCATATCTGGATACCGATTGGGTTAAAGGGTTATTTGTGAAAGTCCGTTTCCGGTAAAGGGGCCTTTGGTTTCTCCACCGGTTGATCGATGGCACCGGTGGCCAACAAGGGCGCGGCTGCAATCTTTTTTGCGTCCATCATGGCCACCAGCCGATGCAGGGAACTGAGGATCATGTGTTGCTCCCACGCCTGCAGTTCGCTGAACTGCTCGATAAATGACTCCTGCATGAGAGGGGGCGCCGCTTCCAGGAGGTTGGATCCTGTAGGTGTTATCTTCACCATCGTACGCCTCCGGTCCTGGTCGCTTCTTCTGCGGACAATATATTCCCGCTTTTCCATTCGATCCAAAATCCCCGTTACGGTGGCCTGGCTGAGGCTGATGGCTCTGGATATATCACTGGCCGTTAATTCCCCTGCCTGGGAAATCTCCCTCAGGATGATCAACTGCGGTCCGGTGAGGCCGAATTGTTTGACCAGTTGTCTGGAGTGCAGGTCGATGGATTGAATGATACGTCGGATGGCGATAAGCACCCCGTCACAGACAGACTGATGATCATTTTGCAGGTTCATTCAGATCTCTCCATGAAATAGTCGTCCCAAATGGGCGGTAGAGTATTTTTTAGTCGAAACAATATCAACCCGCAAATCCATTACGGTCCTAAATAATTATAATATTTGGATCTTAATCGAGGAAATGAATAACTTATTAATATATTGTGATAAATTATTAATAGGAACTCAATCATCAGATCAAAAAATTAACAAATTGTCAAGTGAACAAAGTAAAATTTATATGCAAATACTTTGTATGCTAAATAATAATAGGTGATTTTCAGTGATTGCTAAGTGGGATTAGAAATTAATTCTTGACATAATCGGTTTTATTGTTTTATATAGAATACTATCGTTTTATATATAAAACCAAAACTGATATGACCCATGGAATTTAAACGCGTACCTGCCATCGATAGATGTTTTGCCATCCTGCAACTTTTAGCCAAAGAAAGGCATCCACTTGGTATCAGCGAAATTGCAAAAGCGCTTGGCCAATACAAGGGCACGATTTTCAACACGGTCCACACCCTGGCCTCTCTAGAAATTCTCGAACAAGGCGTAGATGGCAAGTTCCGTTTCGGGACATGTCTGTATACCCTCGGAAATACAGCCGGCAAGCGATCTGAAATTATCCAGACGGTTCATCCTTTCCTTGAAACGATCAATCAGAAAACGAAGCTGTCTGCCTTTCTCGGGATTCGGTCCGATCTTAAAGCGGTGATCATCGATAAAGTCGATACGGCTAACGATCTGAAAATCTCATCAGAAGTGGGGATGCGAATGCCGCTTTTGTGCGGTGCTCACGGAAAGGCCATGATGTCTCAATTATCTGACGGCGCCATCGACAAAATCTTGTCTGAAAATGAACTGAAACAATTCACCCATCACAGCATTGTGGAAAAGGATGCCTATAAAGAAGAAATTCTAGATGTAAGACGGCAGGGAATCGCCTATGATCGAGAAGAGTATATCGAGGGGATTGTGGCCTTGAGTATTCCCGTCAAAACGCATCGACTGGATCTTCAGACTGCTGTATGGGCAGTGGGACTGAAACGCCCGGCCAACGATGAATCACTCCCCAAGCTGGCAAATTTCTTAAGGAGTGTGGCTGAAGAGATCAATAACCGATTCGATTCGGCCTCCGGCGACGCCTGTATCAACTGAACACCTTTCGGGCATGAATCCGTAATGTCACTTTTAAATGCGATAATGTTCAAGGCCTCGACTATCCGAAAGATACTCTAACCCAAAAAACCGATCGTCTCTTTTTAAGAAATTCATCATTGGAGGAGGATCAATGGCGTCTGATTTAAACGGGGTTACACCTTATGAAGAACAGGATATTGAAAGATACAAAAAATTTGGATGGTGGTCGGGACTAACGTTGGCGGACCTTCTGGATCGGGCTGCCGACATCCATCCGGAAAAAGAGGCCTTTGTCGATGGAACCACTCGCATGACCTATAAGGAAGCCCGCGAGAATGCGGATAAATTGGCAACTGGGCTCATCAAGCTGGGTATCAAACCACTGGACCGTGTACTGCTGCAGCTTCCCAACTGGAATGAATTCGTATACAGCTATTTTGCGCTTCAGAAAATCGGTGCAATACCGGTTCTGCTCATCGAACGCTATCGCCAGCTCGAAATCCGCCGGTTGATTGACTTGACCGGTGCCACCGCATGGATTGTGGCATCAAAATATAAGAAAACCGACTTTCAACCGATCATCAGGGATGTCCAAAAAGAGCATCCAGTTATTGAAAAAATCATTACCGTCAGGGCCGAACAGAAGGACATGTCATTTGCCAGCCTCGAAAATTTGATTGCAGAGGCGAAAATGTCAAAAGATGAACGGGCCGGACTCGCAGGGATGAAGCCGGACCCGATGCAGGTGGCACATATGGGACCCACAGGCGGGACCACCGGTATCCCCAAGATCGTTCCCCGTACCCATAACAGTCTGGTCGCCGGTACCGATTTCTGCGCCAAGTCATGGGACCAGAATATAGAAGATATCAATCTCATTGCCGGCCCCATTGGGCATGACCTGTCTTTTTCGAAAGCCTTTTTAGGAAGTGTCGCCACCATTGGAAAGGTTGTTTTTTTGGATTCCACGGATAATGAGGACATATGCAGGACCATTGAAAAGGAAAAAGTTACAAACATCGTCTGGGTGCCGGCGCTTTCTCAGCGGCTTGTCAGATACGAGAATCTGGACAGTCATGACCTGAGCAGCCTTACCAAGATGCTCAGCGCCGGCGCTGCCAGTCAACCTGCCCTTGTAAAAGAAGTGGTTCGGAAATTGGGGGTGAAATTCTACAACCACTATGGCGCAACCGAGGGGATGACCACCACAACAAGGACCAGCGATGACATGGAGACCATCTGCTCAACGGTGGGAAGGCCCACATGCCCCTACGACACATATCGGATCATCGACTTTGGTGAGAATTTGCTGCCGCCGAACTGCCAGGGTGAGCTGGTCCTAAAAGGTCCCGGCGTTTTTACGGGCTACTATAACCATCCTGAAGAGAATAAGCTTGTATTTACCGAGGACGGCTTTTTTAAAACCGGTGATTTAGCTGTGATGGATGAAAATGGTTACATCCGTATTACCGGGCGCATCAAGGAAATGATTAACCGCGGTGGTGAGAGTATCAGCTCAAGGGAGGTCGAAGATCTCATCAGCCAGCATCCACAAGTTGAAATGGTCGCAGTGATACCGATGCCGGATCCCGACCTGGGGGAAAAGGTATGCGCCTATATTCAGGCCAACAAAGGCGCCCATTTGAATTTTGATACGATGATTTCATTTTTAAAATCCAAACAAGCATCGGTTCTCCAGCTTCCCGAGCGGATCGAGTTTGTCGATCGGATGCCACACACTGCCGCCAGGAAACTGGACAAAAAAGCCTTGATGGAGGATATCAAACAGAAATTAAAAGAAATGATACCGTAATTTCTAAAGGGAAAATCCAAGGAGGAAAAATGAAAGAAGTTACAAAAATACGAACTGCCTGCCGCAGTTGTCACGGAGGATGCGGTGTTATCGCCCATGTGACCAACGGCAAAGTGGTCAGGGTTGAAGGGGATCCGGATTCTCCTATCAGTTACGGTACCCTTTGCAGCAAGGGCCTTTCAATCACACAGCTGGCCTACCACCCGGATCGGATTCTTCACCCGATGAAAAAGACCGATAATAGATGGGAGCGCATCACATGGGATGAAGCGCTGGATACGGTGGCAGGTCAATTCCAGACCATTATCGACGAATTCGGTCCCGAGCAGATTGTCGTGGGACAGGGAACCGGTCGGGACTACGAAAGCCATCTGTACCGATTTGCCAATCAGTTGGGTACCCCAAACGTGCTGACCGCCGGGCACATGTGCTATGTTTCCAGAGTGGCCTCCACACTGGTGACCATCGGCAATCTACCCATTTGTGATTACCGCGGAGGTCCCCAATGTATCGTAATGTGGGGATGCAATCCCCAGTGGTCCAATCCGGACGAGTACAAGGGGGTGGATTTTTGGAGAGCTTACAAACAAGGGGCCAAGCTGATCTGCATCGATCCCCGAAAAGGGTTCGTGGCAAAAAAAGCCGATCTGTGGCTACAGCTCCGTCCGGGAACGGACGCGGCCCTGGCCATGGGATTTCACCACGTGATTTTGGAAGAGGAGCTGTATGACAGGGATTTTGTAGAACATTACATCAACGGTTGGGAGGCGTTCAAAGAGCGAGTCCGAGACTATCCGCTTGAACGTGTCCAGGAGATTACCTGGGTTGACAAGGAACTCATCCGCAAAGCGGCCAGGATGTACGCCAAAACCAAACCGGCTTGCATCCACTGGGGGGTGCCCACTGAACAGACCAACAACTGCGCCGACTGTACCCGTACCCTGACCGGCCTGATGGCGGCCACGGGTAACTTGGATACGCCTGGGGGAAATGTTCTCTACGTGAACCCGCCGACCCGCACCGTCGCCGAATATTCACGGCATCGGGATCTTAGCCAAGAAGCACGTGCCCTACGGCTGGGTGGCGATCAATACAAACTCGGCGCCCGTGTGGCCTTCATTACACCCAAGGTGGCCTGGGAGGCCATCCTGACCGGAAAACCCTATCCTTTAAGAGCCGGCCTGCTCTGCGGCACCAATCCGGTGGTATCCCGCGCAAACGCCAAAGAAGCGTATGCAGCCCTTAAAGAGCTCGAATTTCTTGTGGTAATCGATCACTTCATGACTCCCACAGCGGATTTGGCCGATATATTCCTTCCTGCCGGGACCTGGCTGGAGCAGAACCATGTGGCCGATAACTGGAAACGCCACGGATTTGTTCTGGCCAGGCAAAAATGTGCCGATATTGGCGAGGCTTGGCAAGATCACAAAATATTTTTGGAACTGGGCAAAAAAATGGGCCAGGAGTGGTGGGATACCGTGGAGGATTCCCTCGATTATCTGCTCGAGCCCGCCGGCATGACCTGGGAAGAATTTAAAAAGGTCGGTCATATCAAAGGTGAGATGGTTTACCATAAATACAAGGAGCGCGGTTTTTCCACACCCACAGGAAAGGTGGAACTCTATTCAACGGTACTTGAAAAATGGGGATTCGACCCGTTGCCCAAATATACGGAAATCCCCGAGAGTCCCTATTCCACTCCTGAATTGAACGAAAAATTCCCGTACATTCTCAACGCCGGGTATCGTACCCCGACGTTTTTCCATACGGCCAACCGTCAGCAGCCTTGGTTGAGAGAGATCCGGCCGGATCCCATTGTCGAGATCCACCCGGAAACGGCCCAAAAGGAAGGTATCCAAGAAGGGCAGTGGGTGTGGATCGAATCCCCCAGAGGCCGGGTCAAGGAGCGGGCAAAATTCAATAAAGGCATCGACCCCCGTGTGGTGGTGGCGGAACATGGCTGGTGGTTCCCGGAAATCAAGGAAGAGGGACACGGCTGGGATATTTCCAATATCAACATTTTGACTGACAATTCACACGAGAGCATGGATCCTGCCATGGGGGCCACCAATCTTAGGGTTTGTCTGTGCAGTATTTCACCGGAATGATGGGTTAGACTATGAATCGAAGGAGTGACGGTTATGGCGAAAACAACGTTACGGTATTTCAAATCTGACTGTATGGGCTGCCATGGTTGTGAGGTGGCCTGCAAGCAGGAGCATGGGCTCGGCGTGGGACCGAGGCTCGTTAGGGTCATTGAAAACTCCCCGGACTTCATCCCGATCTACTGTCACCATTGCGCCAATGCACCCTGTAAGGCGGCATGTCCGGTTGATGCCATTTCTCGAAACGATCAGGGTATCGTGCTCATCGATCCGGAGCTTTGCATTGGCTGCAAGGATTGTATGGAGGCATGCCCATTTGGTGCCATGCAGTATGACGATGATCGAGATGTGGCTGTCAAATGCGATTTGTGCATCGACCGGCTCGAAAACGGTGATGCGCCCGCATGCAGCACGGTATGCGGTACCGGTTGCATATTTTGGGGCGACACGAAGCATTTGACGGAGAGGATCCTGAGAGATCGGTAGGTCTTCGTTTCAGAACAATTCATAGTTCCCACTGTGAATAGAAGGAAATCGAAACGCTTTAAAGAACTGAAAAAAACGGATAACCGTTTTTTCTACTTTTTTGCGATGGATTTGCCCATGGATTCCCGTACACCCAGGGATTTGAGATAGGCGATGATGCGCCACCGATCCCTGGGCGCGATGGTGGTGGCGAGTGCGGGCTGGCGCCCTTCGGGGACTCCGTAGCTGATCTCCTTGAACATCAACCCCTCCCATGTTTGCTGAACCTTGGGGGTGCGCAGATCGGCGGGCAGAGGGGCAAAGCTCTGTCCCACGGTTCCCTGACCGTCGTGGTTGACACCGTGACATTGCTGGCAGTAGGTGGCGTACAGCGTGCGTCCGGCCTCTATCACCTTGGCCGTGGGCGATGAGAAGGGTGAATGCAGGGCATTGGGATCGGTGTTGCGATACAACGCCTCACCACCGTGAATCGGCACGACGTCTTTGTCCATGATCAGGATGGGATCCTCGTAGGGTCTTACCGCCGGTGTCTGCCACATCCGGCCCCATTTGAAGTAGTGGTCATAGACAGTCAGTGCGGTATAGGCAGTTGCAAAAACAGCCACGGCCACCATCACGATGATCAGGTTTTTCTTCATCTATTCCCCCTCGGCACCCAGAACATGCTGGGGGTATGGCAGGGTCTGGTAAATCGCATAGGGCGATTCAGCCGGGACACCTGGTATGGGCCGATAGTCCCAATCCGGTTGTCCCAGGTCACCGACGACAAAAATGGCCAGGCTGTCCTTGAATACAATGATGCCCAGGATCAGCAGGACGATCACCCAAGTCTTCAACATCGAGTGCCCGCCGTGGCCATGTCCGTTTGATTCGCTGGCATTCATATTTTGACCTCCAAAACACCGTAGAGGATCGTGTACAACAAGCCCCACAGAACGGTTCCGCCGATGATCAGCATCAGCACCAGGGGGAAGGGGGCGTTGCGTTCTTCGATGCCGTCCACATAGGTGGTATGGACCTCGTGCATACTCTTTTCGGAGTTTTTTGTGTGGAAGTGGCTACCGGCCAGGCCGATGGCCAGCAGAAACACCCCGGCAAGCGTCGGCAGCAGATATAGGATGACATGCTGGAAATTGCGTAATTCGAAATAGTGCATAGGCTCATCGTCTCCTTGTGAAGCGCGATTACTTTACCCGTATAAGGGCAAAGATCACCACGGCAAAGCTGGTGCACAGTCCCACGCATGCCAGACCGAACAGCGCGTAGACCTCAATGCGGCTGATCCGGCTGACTCGGGCGCTTTTTTGTTCCGGTGCCTCGTACAGCGGCAGGAACCGTGCCCGCTCCTGTTCCTGGAACTGATTGTTTTTCATGGCCCAGGCGAACACCAGTAGGGCGATGAAAAGCCCGGCCACCATGTAACTGATAAAGTATGGGTAATACATAATTTGTTTTCCGGGTAACCCTATGGTTCATTGGCCGCGTCGATGCCCTTGGGCTCCTTGTCGGCGTCGCTGTCGTTGATAAAATTCACCGCTACGTAATCACCCACCTCCCAGATTTTCTGGGATTCGAGTTCGTGTTTGAAATAGGGCATGGCCGTGCCGGTGATGCCGTTCATGATCTGGTAGTAGATGATGCCGCCGGAGATTTCCCTTCCTTTCAAAATGGTAAAGTTGAGCGGCGGCGGATAGATCCAGGGCTGGGCCGGTCCCATGCCATCGCCCACAGGACCGTGGCAGCCGATGCAGAATTGCTGGTAGATGACCCGGCCGCGCTGCAAACTCGCTTTGCTGGTGGGGTAGGGATTGGGCAGATCCCGCCACCCCTGGGGTACGATTTCGGCCAGCCATCGTGCGTTGGCATCGGGTCCGGCCTCGTAGGCCTTGATCGATTCTTCTTTCCAGTAACGCTGACGCCGCATGCGTTTGTCAGCGGACTTCATCCCCAGGCTTTGCATGTATTGGGTCAGGGTGTGGATCCGCTTTTCACCCAGCCACTTAAAGGGCGGCATGATCGAGTTGGGCCGCGTATAGCGGGGGTTGACGAAATGGGCGATGTGCCAGTCATCGGGGTGCTCGCCCCCCTCCTGGGAGAGGTCGACACCCGTTCGGGCCGACCCCAGTTGGATCGGCCGGTCACCGACATAGTCTCCGGCCTGGGCGATGCGGTGGGCGCCGTGACCCCAGTCGAAGGCGCGAATCGACTGGCTGTGGCAATACACGCAGCCGTTTTCCAGGTAGATTTTGAACCCGGCGTTTTCGATCTCCGTGCGATCGCGATAAATTTCCGAAGGTGTCATGTCAGCGGTGGAGTAGGGCCAGACAACCATCAGCAAGATAATGACGGTCAGAATCGCCAGGGCGCCGCCGACCACAACTGTGGGGGTCATTTTCATTCTGTTGCGACTCCAGGATTGAAGAAAAGCGTACGGACGATGTTGTACAATCCGAGATAGGCACCGGCGACAATAAAGAGTCCCGCCGATGCACGAATGACATAGTAAAGGTGGATCTCGGGCAGCACCCGATAAATCGTTTCGCCGTTGAGCCAGGCATTGCCCTGCAGCAGGCCGACGACGGTCAGATCAACGGCCATGACCGTCACGCCAATGAGTACGAGCCAGTACTGCAGATCGGCGAGAAAACGGCTGTACAGGGGTTTTTTTGTGATTCTGGGGAGAATGAAGTAGAGGCCTCCCAAAGCGGTGATGCCCGCAAAGGCAAATACACCGATGTGGGCGTGGCCCACCACCCAGTTGTTGAAGTGGGTTACCCGTTGCACCTGGGGCAGAGCCATGAAACTGCCTTGGAAATTGGCGAAAAAGTACATGATCGTGCCCGTGAACACGAACTTGGCCCCGATATCCGCATAGACGTCGCCCAGTTTGTCCTTGACAGTGTACCAGATGTTGACCAGGAACACCATTACCGGGATCACCATCGCCACACTGTCGACAATAGAGATGACCTTCAACCAAGTGGGGACAGGCACCTGCAGCAGGTGGTGGGTACCCACGTGGGTGTACACCACCAGCAGCGACCAGAATCCCAACAGGGAAAGCGTGTGGCTGTAGAGCGGGCTGCGTGTGGCAAGCGGCAGCACGTAGTAGGCCACCCCCAGTCCCAGGGGCGTCAGCAGCAGTCCGAAAATATTGTGCCCGTAAAACCAGAGCAATATGGCATCCGGAATCCCTAAAAGTGCCCCACTGTCGGGTTTCCAAATCACGTTGCCCAGGCAGTATCCTACGGCTGTTAGAATCACTGCCGCACAGGTGTACCAGATCGACACATAGAGGATCTGCTCCTTGCGTTGCCGCACCGTCATGAAGAGATTGTAGATGATCATGCTAAACAGCACGGCGATCATCATGTCCACGGCCCAGGGCAGTTCGGCATATTCCCGGCCCTGGGAATGCCCCAGAGCAAGCGTGACCACGGCGAACACCAGCATACCGTTCCACAGGACAACGGTAATCACTCCCAGCTTCTCGCTGTACAATTCGGTGCGGAGCAGGCGTGGCGTGTAGTAAAAGGCCGCGGCCAGCAGACCGGGTGTGACAAAACCGAACAGCACAAGGTTCACATGAATGGGACGGGAACGGCCGAAATGGATGAATTCAATATTGGCCATAAAATCGGGCGCAACGAGATAGCCGGCGGCGATCAGGCCAAAGCTTGTCGCTATGGCAAACCAAATTGCCGATGTGAGCGTGTATACTTTTGCAGTCGCGTAGCTGCCGAGATCCTCAATGACGTTCATGACCATTTGCTTCCCCATTTAAACCGGATGCGCTAACTGTGGCAGGCCAGCCAGCACCCGAGGTTTACTTTCTTCTCCTGATGGCACTGGACACAGAAACCCATTTTGAAATGCTTGCCCTTGACCCGGTCCATGGTCTCCATCCGACCGTGACACGCCTCGCACTGAATGCCGTAGCGGATGTGCCGCTGATGGTTAAACAGCACATGCTCGGCCAGAAAATTGGCCTTTACCCAGGGTGTGGGCGTGTTGCTGTTGTAATACCGGTGCTCTTCCTGGATCCACCAGTGATTGGCGATGATATAATTGTGGCAGTGCAGGCATTTTTCCACCGGCGGCAGACCGGGGTGGTTCGACTGCCCCACGTAGGGGTGGCAGTACTGGCATTGAATCTGTTTGACACCTGCATGGAGCCGATGGCTGAACGGTATCGGTTGTTCGGGGCCGATGAATGACGCCGGCGGAAAATAAAACAGCCACAAAAACACCCCAACGGCAGCTATGCTGACAGCGGTCAGCATCAGCGGCGCTCGATTGCGTCGGATCCATTGCAGTGCATTGACCAGGGGGACAGTAGGGTCCATCATGATGCCTTTTTCGCATTAACCCGAACAAGTTCGGGGAACTGTTTCAGATAGCCGGATACCGCCAGGGCCATGAGCCCGAAGAATCCGATCGTAATCAGAATATCCGTAATCCCTAAGGGGATGGACTTGGCGTGATGGTTCAACGCCGGTCCCAACAAGAGGAGGTGTTCCAGCCACATACCGGCGATGATGACGCTGCAAAGAACGATCATGAAACGGGGAAGGGTCTTGACCCTGGCGCTGAGCAGCACCAGAAAGGGCATCACGAAACACACGATAAACACCGTCCAGGCCAGTGGCTGCCAGGGCGCGTGCATGACCCTTTCGATGACATAGGCCGTTTCCTCGGAAATGTTGCCGTACCAGATCACCACCAATTGGGCATAGAAAAAGTCGGCCCACACCAGGCAGAAGCCAAAAAACAGCTTGCCGATGTCATGGAAATTGCTGGCCGGAATCTCAAAGCCATTGTCCGGCCAGATTTGCAGCACCGCGGCCAGTATGATGAGGCCTCCCAACCCCATGTAGATCGCCTTGGCGAACGAGTAGGCCCCGAAAAGGGTGGAATACCAGTGGGGGTCGGCCGCCATCACCAGGTCGTAGCCGATCAACGACAGCACCAAGGCAAATGCCAGCATGTAGAGGATGCTGAACACGTCTTTGCGGCGCCGGTGGTGTTCTATATCCAGCGCCTGGCGCTGCCAGCGACGCACCAGCATGGCCCGCAGGCGACCGCCCTCCTCGGTGCTTTCGGATAATTTCAGCCGCAAGGACTGATAAGTGTAGGCCAGCCCCAAACCATAGAGCACCAAAAGGGCGATCAGATCCCGGGACATTAAAAAGGACAGGTTCAGCCACACCTCTTTGCCGTGCAGGTCATGATGAAGCCAGGGGAACACATACTCGCGTCCCAAAAATAGCAGCACGAACAGGACGATGGAAAAGGGGAAAAAAGCAGTGAAGGCCTCGGCCAGGTTGGACAGGGGTCCGCTCCACTTGGCCCGCGTGGTGTGCATGATGGTGGAAAAGAGCAGCCCCCCCTGGGCAATGGCCGACCACACCAGGAAATTGATCAGGTAAGCCTGCCAGGCGCGTTCAGGGTGCCGTGTGATTAACTGCGCCAGAAAGGTGAAGATTCCCACAGCCACGAATGCCAGAAACATTTTTCTGATGGGCATGGTTTTCATATGCTTTTGGTTGCCTTCCCTGATAATGTCCTTCCGGTCAGGCGGTTTCCGCCTGGGATTCCAAGACCGTTATCTTTGCCCCGCGTGCCTGGAAAAAATGCCGCAGTTCAGCCTCTTTTTCCGATGCACAGGCCGCTGTAATACCGTAATGCTCACCAGAGCAGCGCGGGTCATACTGTTTAAGCCCGTCGTAGTCCGGTAGGCCGCCCACGTTGATCAGCCCGATCACGTTGCCGAAAACCGAAAAAAGAATCGTGAATTCAAATCCCACGATAAAAAACGGCACCAGGGCCACGATGGGTTTGCCGCTCACAATCAGATTCCACTGCACCGAGCAATAGGCGGCCAACAGAAAACCGGTAAAAAAACCGATAATCCCGCCGACCAGGGTAAAATAACCGACCTTGCTGGTGGGCAGGTTCAGGGCCCGGGCGATTTTGTGGTTGGGAATTGGGCCGTGTACGTGCAAGACCTTCCAAGAGGAATCCCGCAATGCCTCCAAAGTGGTGACCACCCGGTCCGGATCCTTGAACAACCCCATCAAACGTCTTTCCGACGACATGATGCCTCCCTACTCCAGCATCTCCTTGACTTCCGTCATGGAGATGGACGGCATGTGTTTGATGAATAGACAAAAGAGAAAGAAAAACAAACTGAACGCCCCCAGCATGATGCCGTATTCGATCATGGTCGGGTAGAACAGCCCCCAGTTGTGGGGGATGAAATCCCTTGCCGTACTCGTGATGATGATGACGAAGCGTTCATACCACATCCCGATGTTGACCAGGATCGAAATCACGAAAAGGGCCTTGATGCTGGTGCGGACCTTTTTCAACAGCAGCAAAAGTGGGATCACGGTGTTGCAGATGGCCATGATCCAGAAACCCACCGCATAGTCGCCAGTGGGGCGGTATTGGAAAATATACTGCTCCAGTGGGTTGTGGCTGTACCAGGCGATAAAGAATTCGGTCGCATAAGCAAACCCGACGATCAGCCCCGTAAATATAATGGTTTTGGCCACGCTCTCCAAGACGTGGAGGGTGATGATCTGCTCGCATTTGAAAATCATTCTCAAGGGGATCATCAGCGTCAGCACCATGGCAAGGCCCGAGTGAATGGCACCCGCCACGAAATAGGGGGCGAAGATGGTGGTGTGCCAGCCGGGCACGATCCCCAGGGCGAAATCCCAGGAGACCACGCTGTGAACCGAGATGACCAGGGGCGTGGCCAGGGCGGCGAAAAACAGGTAGCCGCGCGTGTAATGGCGCCACTGTTCGAAGCGGCCGGTCCAGCCCATGGACAGCACCGTGAACAACTTTTTACGAAATCCCGTGGCGTTGTCGCGTACGATGGCCAGATCGGGCAACATACCCGTATACCAGAACAGGGAGCTGACCGTCAGGTAGGTGCTGATCGCCACCACGTCAAACATCAGCGGTGACTGGAAATTGGGCCACAGGTTGCGCTGGTTGGGAAAGGGCAGCATGTAGTACACCATCCAGGCGCGTCCCAAATGAATGAAAGGAAACAGACCTGCGGTGCATACGGCGAACACCGTCATGGTCTCGGCCGCCCTCGCGATGGGATTGCGCCAGCCGGCCCGGAACAGGTGTAGAATGGCGGAAATGAGCGTTCCCGAATGGGCGATACCGACCCAGAAGACAAAATTGATCAGGTAGGTCCCCCAGGCCACCGGATTGTTCATTCCGGCCACGCCCACACCCACGAATATCTGGTAAGCCCAGCAGGAAGCCCCCATGAGAACACCCCCGAACAGCAGGGCGATGAGGGCCCAGTATTTTTTCCCGGGGGGTTTTAGGGTGCTAAGGACTGTCTGGTCAACCTGGGCAAAGGTCAGCTCGGACATGGGGGTCAAACCTCCTGAACCACTTTTTTAAGATAGATCACCGCGGGTTTCGTGTTGATATAGTTGATCACCTGGTAGGCCCGGCGATCCTTCACCAGTTGGCGCACCCGGCTATCGGGGTTCATCAGGCTGCCGAAAGCGATGGCGTCGGTGGGACAAGTCTGCATGCAGGCGGGCACCACCTCTCCGTCCCGAATGGGACGCTTTTCGTTCTTGGCCACATTGTGGGCCGCCTTGATCCGCTGGATGCAGAAGGAGCATTTTTCCATCACCCCTTTGGCCCGAACGGTAACGTCTGGGTTCAACTGCAGGTTGAGCGGTTTGGGCCAGCGGTAGTCAAACCAGTTGAAGCGCCGCTGCTTGTAAGGGCAGTTCTGCGAGCAGAAGCGGGTACCGATGCAGCGGTTATAGATCTGGTTGTTGATGCCCTCCTTGCTGTGGTGGGGTGCGTATACCGGGCAGACCGCTTCACACGGGGCGTTGTCGCAGTGCTGGCACATCATTGGCAGAAAGGTCACCCGACGGCCGGTTGGCTCGTCCAGGTAGCGCTGCACCTGCAGCCAGGCCATTTCGCGGCCTTCGATCATGCGCGCTTCGTGGACCACGGCCAAGTTGTTTTCCGCATAGCAGGCCGCGGCGCAAGCGTTGCAGCCGATGCAGCGGTCCAGGTCCACCACCATGGCCCAGCGGTAGCCATCGTGCTTGTGGGGCGGGTAAAAATCCCGTTTGGGATCGTAGCCTTCCTCAATGGGCAGGGTCAGTGGAAAATCCCACATGGTCAGCCCTGCTTTACGCGGCTTTTCGGCACCAGCGAGTTCCTTGAGCGGGATGGAAAGGGCGATGGTTCGATCGTGCTGCAGCCGGCTGCCGTCGATGTGCGCCAGCTCGATTTGCTTGCGCGAGCGGCGGATGGATAACTTGGTGGCCACGTGATGCGGTCCGCCGTCCAGTGCGGATACACTGTTCGGTAACACGCGGTAGGGATTGGCACCCCGATCGCGGGCAAAGCGTCCGTATTCGCTGTGGCCGAGACCGGCCGCCATCACCAGAACACCTGGGGTAACCCCCGGCCAAATGTAGGCGGGCGCATCGATAGGGTCGTCACCGTTTTTCAAACGCACCAAACGTCCCTGGGTGACGGACAGTTTCTTGGCGGTATCGGGATGCATGACCACCGGCGATTGCCAAGCCACCTGGGTGATGCTGTCCGGGATTTCACTTAGCCAGGTGCGGTTGGCCCCGCGTCCATCCAGGTAGCGGATCGAGGGTGCTGCAATGAAGACAGGATCCCGGGGGATCTCTGTCATCTTTTTAAAGGCCTTTCGAACCACTTTCACGTCGATAGCGCCCATTTTGACCGGTTTGGCCGGTGCCGCCGGTTGCACAAATTGACCGCCGGTCTTGAAGGTCTGGACCCAGGCGATTTTCGTTCCGATATCGTGAGACGCGTTGAGGGAGGCTTTTAAATATGTCTTGTAGTCGGGTGAGGGTGGCGAATCGCCGAAAGCGGTCCTGAGCAGCAGGTCGCCCAGAGAGGGCGCCTCGGTTAGTCGGCCCAAAGTCGGCTGCTGGATCCCCAGTGCGCCGGAAACACCGGCATAGGCATCCCAGGTTTCGAGAGGCAGCCGCACCGGCAGGATCAGGTCGGCGCGTGCCGCGGTTTCGTCCATGAAGGCCGACAGACTGACGACAAAGGTGCTGGGTTGTTCGAAAATGGCACCGACATTGCTGGCGCTGGGCAGAGCGTAGACGGGATTGGCGTTATGCACCAGCAACACCCCCACGTCGCCGTCTTCCATCTCCTCGAGCAATTTCATGAGATCGGTGCGCCGCGCCGCTTTCTCTACTTGGTGGCGCTGGTTGAACGCCATCAACGATGCCTCCGGGTCGAGGATGCGGTTCAGCAGGTTGGCCGCCAGATCGGTTTGGAGGTTGTTCATGCCGGCGCTGGCGGCACCGGTGCCCAGCACGAGCGGCTTTTGGGCCTTGAGCAGGCGGGCGGACATCTGATCCAGGCGGGCAACGGGAACGCCGCTGAGCGCTGCCACCTTTTCTTTTGAATAGGGCGCGGCAAGCGATGTCAAGCGACGGCGCAGCTTGCCCGGAAGGTGATCGGCACGCTTAGTCGAAAGGGCCGCATGAATCAATCCCATGGCAACCACGGCCTCGCTGCCCGGTTTGCAGCCCAGCCATTTATCGGCGTTGGCGCCGGTCAGGGATTGGAATGGACTGACCTGGTAGAAGAGGCCTTTGCGTCCCTGACGCAACGCATGCATGGTTTTGAAGCGCCGTGCGTATGCCACCGGGGAAAGCCAGGTTTCCAGAAAATCGGCGCCGAACCCGACGATCAGATCCGCGTCCTGCATACGGTAGCCGAACAGACCGTCGATTCCGAAAACGGCCGCGTTGGCCGTTTTCAAGGATTCGTAGGCAAAGGGTTCAAACTGGAGCGGTCCGGTGGAACGCCAGCTGTTCAACGCTTGCCCAACCAGCGTCATCAGGGGATCGCCCAGGATGTCCGACAGAAACCGCACCCTTTTCTTGCCCTCCTTGGCCGCTGCCTTGGTTTTGGATATCAGCAGTTTTTCTGCCTCGGCAAAGGAGATCTCCCGCCAGCCGTCTTTTTCCTTTAACAGCGGTTGGCGGATGCGGTCGGGATCGTAAACGCCCTGGAGGGCAGCCTGGCCGCGGATGCACAGCGTGCCCCGATTAACCGGATGGGCCGGGTTGCCTTCCAGTTTGATGACACGCCCCTCGCGGTTTTTGGCGATCAGGCCGCATCCCGCCGGGCATTCACGGCAGGTGGAGGCATACCACTGGGGCTGTCCGGTCACCATGTTGTCCGGTGCGTGAACCAGCGAGAAAAGCTTACGGTCGGGGTCGGGTGAGCAGCCGGCGGCAAACGCGATACTGCCCATGGTGCTAATTTTAAGGAAGGTACGCCGTTTCATCAGCAGCGCTGCTCCTTGTCCGGGTTCCTTGAGAATGGTTTGAACGGCCGAGAAAAGTCATGGGTCAATTCCACGCTTATATAAAATCGATAGGAGTGTCAAGAAATGTCAAAAGATGATGCCAGGTCATTTGATGCAACGGCACTTTTCAATATCGTTTGGCTGCCTATGGGGCAACGCCCCGGTCCCGGCATGACCGGATTTTACAAACCGCAGTAAACGGCACGCTGTGTCTACCTCCAATCAAGGGCTGTCCAGTTGCGGGCGGTCTCCGATGAGCGTTTCGATCTCCCGGCGGTTATTTTCCAGCTCCTCCAGACGGGCAGCGCTGTTTTTATGGTAGACGGCCTCGGCCTCCTTGAGTTCGCTGTACTCCATGTCCCAGTGGGAGGTGGTGGCCACCCCCTCGCCGATAAGGGCGGCGTATTTGCCCAGCACCTTGTTGCCGCCTTCTATGCTCTCCACGATCATGATCATCGACTGGGTCACTTTTGCTACACCGGCACATATTTTAGAGACGTTGTCAACGGCAATTTTCATGTGGCCGGCACCTTTGGCGAACTTATCGACCATATTGACATGGATGTCCCCGCGCTCCTTGAAATCGTTGATCAGCCGCCGGTAGCTTTTCAGCGCCGCCTGGTAACTGACATTCATGTCGATACTGGTCTTGAACTTGAATTCAACCCCCTGGCTCTCCCTGAGGGCCATCTCCAGGTGGTCACGGGCCTTTTCCACCTCGGGGAAGCGGTCGTTGAGCGGGCTCAGGGATTCATGCAGGGCCGTCACCTCCTGCAACTGTTCCTCCAAATCCCGGCTGCCGGTGATCTGGTCATAATACGCCCGCCGGTCGCGATGGATTTCGTCGGTATAGGCATCGCTGACGTCGGTAAGGTTCTGAACAATCGCACCGGCCTCTTCAACGGTGGTGCACAATCCCCGGTTCATTTTCGCCAGGCTGTCGATGTAACGATCGATCATTGTTCTGAACTCGGAGATGGCCACATCATCCGGCTCTCGCGGCACCTCTTTTTTGACGATTTCGTATTCAGTGACTGTTTCCATCCGTTGACGCAGCCACCCGATTTTTACCAGAAGTCGGCGGATAAAGCCGTAGCGGACAGGCTGCTGTCTTTCCACGGGGACCCGTTCCTCGACTATTTTCTTGGTCCGGGCGGCAATCAGGGTTTTGAGCCCCTCCTCGATCAGCTTGATCTCCTCGACCACTTTTTCTAGGTTTGAGGCGTCGAAACTGCTGGACTGGACCTGCTCGATGAAACGTTGTTTTTGGGCATCACCTATGGCAGATCCCTCTGCATCGCCATCCGTGCCGCGGTCTGACGACATTGTATGCCAGAGCTTTCCGATACGGCTGATCGATTCGTACTGGCGGCTGTATTTGGCCAGGACCCGGTTGATTCTTTCAGATATCTCTATGGCGTTGTTTTCTTTACTTTCCATATGTTCGGGCCTATCGGGTGTTTTTTCTGTCTTCAGACAACCGTTCTGCAACCCGCTTTCTGACGGTTCTCGTTCGTCAGGAATTATCCAGGGAGATCAGAATGCGGTCCAGGCGGCTGCGGTGCTTGTGTTTGAGGATTCGTAACGCCTGATCGAAATTATCAGCGCACAGACCACACATCTTGTGGCCCCGGATCCACACGAGCAGGGTATAATCACTCCCACACACCGGGCACACCTCTGTGTGATCGGCCTCCAGGCTTCGCGTACCCAACTTGTCCAGCCCCCGGCAGTCCGTGCGTCTGGGGGCGCCGCATATTTCGCAGCCACGTTCGGGATCATCGTCCGTTTTTTCAGGTCGGTTCTGCATCGAGATGCGTGCTTCGTAAAGGTATTTGTTGCTTATGCCACAAAGGGCGGGTGACTGTCAAGGGGAAGAAATTCATTATCCAATTGATATCAACATGTTACAGTCCTATTTTTTGATCAAGTGGCAGGATGATCCACATCTGGAAAAGTTCTGCAAAACTTCTACTACCACAAAAAGACGGATGATTGAACAGATCGTTATATTTCGAGGCTATTTTTTAATGCCGATATGGGAGACGGCAATGTGGTTGGTCATGCCTCGGTAACGAACGCTGCGAAAACCCATGGCTTGCAGGATGCGGGACAACTCGTCCGGTAGCGGAAACATCCGGATCGTTTCCGGGAGGCAGGCATAGGATTCGGCCGTGCCGGCAATGAGGTGACCCAGCAGGGGCATAACATTAAAGGAATAGAAATCGTAGAGGCCTCGAAACAGACGGTTGGTGGGTTTTGAGAATTCCAGGCAGAGCAACCTGCCACCGGACCGCAGGACGCGATGCATCTCCTTGAATCCGGCTTCCAGGTGGGTCAAATTCCGGATGCCGAACCCGACCATGGCAGCATCGAAACTGTTGTCCGGAAAGGCGATTTTCTCGGCGTCCCCCTGCACCCATTGGATACGGGAAGACAGCCTCTCTAAGGAAATCTTTTGGCGCCCTGCTTCCATCATGGCTCGGTTGATGTCATAGATCACCACCCGGCCCGATGACCCCACACGGGATGCCGCCAGCAGGGCCAGATCGCCGGTGCCCCCGCATACATCGAGCACCCGATCACCGGGACTGGGTGCGAGCATCCGGATGGCCGTCCGCTTCCAGACATGCTGGATGCCGAGGCTGAGCAGTGAGTTCATAAAATCGTATTTTGGGGCGACTCGATTGAAATGCGCCGTAACGGCGTCCACCTTTTTTTCTTCGGTACAGGATTTCAGGCCGAAACGGGCCTGGCCGGTGGTACGGACATTATCGTCAAGCTGCTTGAACCGGTTCTCCGCGTCGAACCAGCGGGGATTTTTCCAAAGCGCCATTTTTTAACCTTTCCGGTTGAAGTGCATCAGATAGTTCATAGATGTGTTCCGGGTCAGGGCACAATGCCCACCAAAGGGGATGTATCGGAGTCCCGTTAGGTGGGCAACCTGGAGGCCGGCCACATCCCCCCAGTTTGCCAGCTCATCGGGGCGTACGAACTTCCGGTAGGTGTGGGTGCCCTTTTCGACAATACCCAACACGTATTCCGCGGCGACGATGACCAGAAGGTATGCCGCCAAGGTCCGGTTGACCGTTGCAAAAAAAATATCCCCTCCCGGGCGGACCATGCGGGCACAGGCGCGGACCAGCGAAGGCGGATCCGGTACATGCTCTATCAGTTCCATACAGGTGATCATATCGAACCGGGCATTTTGGGTTTTTGCAAAATCCTCGGCCGTTCGGTTTTGGTAGGCGACCCTTACACCGCTTTTTTCCATGTGGGCAATCGCAACGGATAAGGCGGCGGGAGAGGCATCGATACCGGTCACCTTTCCCCCGGCTGCGGCCATCGATTCACTCAGCAGTCCCCCGCCGCATCCCACGTCCAGTATATTCCGGTCGATTATTCCCGCACGATCACGGATGTAGCCGAGCCTAACCGGGTTGATATCATGAAGGGCTTTGAACGGGCCGGCCCGGTCCCACCAGTGGTCGGCCATGGCCGTAAATCTCGCCAGTTCCATGCTGTCGATGTTGGGTGACGTCATATCTGCTTTCCAGTTGCCCCCCCTATGCCCCATGTGGGAAGGGTTGTCAACCGGGTGGGCAATTCACCACAGGATCACGGTGTCTGCAATTGGCATATCATGCTTATCAATGATGAACATCGAACATTGAACATCCAACACCCAACGTCCAATGAAAAACCCAAAGACAACATCGGGTCTGTTGGTCAGAATTTTTTTTCTTTTTACTCAAAATTCGATGTTGAACGTTCGATCCGCCTGAAGCGGACAAGTGCTTGCTCGCCTTTGGCGAGTTCGACGTTCATTTGTGTTTCAAATACCCAAAACCAGTTACCCTATCGACACATAGGCGAGCCATGGCCTCCGGTTGATTTTTTTTGAGTGCCGCTTCAAATCGGGTCCGGTCTGATTATATTGTTGTAAGATTCTAAACCATATGGCGACCAATGGAATAAATCGAACATTGTGGTATCTAAATTAGCAGGAGCAAGTTGATGCGACTCAAAAGGATGGATCGGATATGAAAACAGCAATTGCGGTATTGGGTTGGATCTTTTTTCTTCTGATATCCGGTTTTCTGTTTCCGGTGGCGGCAGGGTCGGCCACGGTGGTGGACCACGAACCCTACGGCGTTCTTCTGAAAGCCCATGTCAGAAACGGGGTCGTGGATTACAAGGGCCTTAAATCGAGGGAAGCGGAACTGGATCGGTACCTCGACATGCTGGCCTCCGTCAATTCGACCACCCTGTCGCGAGACGAACGGTTCGCTTTTTTTATCAACGCCTATAACGCCTGGACACTGAAGCTGATCCTGAGTGGATATCCCGGCATCGAATCCATCAAGGACCTGGGGTCTATTTTTAAGAGCCCATGGAAGAAAAAGATCAGCCGTATTGACGGGGAACGGGTCACCCTGGACCATATCGAACACGACATCCTTCGCCCGACCTTTAAAGATCCGCGGGTTCATTTTGCCATCAACTGTGCGGCCTTCAGCTGCCCCCCGCTCCAGTCCGATCCCTTTCTCGGTGCCACCCTGGACGAACAGCTGGATCGGGCCACCCGCTCCTTTATCAACAACCCCGAGCGCAATTATCTCAAGGGGCACATTCTTTATGTCAGCCGGATTTTTAAATGGTTTGGTGAGGATTTCAACGACGATATCGTGGGATTTTTCATGCGGTATGCACGGGCCGATTTAAAGGAACAACTGGAAAAGCAAAAGGGCGGCATCAAAGTAAAATACCTGCCCTATGACTGGTCTCTGAACGGAAGTTAGCACCAAAACGGAATACAATGTTCCGGCCTTCCAGCGGCACATTCACGGCCCTTCCACAGCGAAAACGGATCTTTCAGAGCGCATCAGCCCTATAGCGGCCGCTACCTATCTGAGGTCGGACCGTGGGCTGGAAAGGTGGATGGATGAAGTCGAATGGGAAAAATCAGGGCACAGGCCACCGCTGCCGTCATTTCCATCTGCTTCTCATCGGTATGGCCCTACTGCTTTCCAGCAGCTGGATGAGCGCCGGGCCTTCGGCCGGGCGTTCCGGTCCAGCTCCGCTTCCCGGTGCCGAACCGTTTGATACCGCACTGATCGATCAATTGGAAAGGATGAAAAAAATGCGCGGAAAGAAATACGTCCCACGCACCCGACACATGACGCCGGACGGCTTCGCCCGATACACCAACCGCCTGTTCCTCGAATCGAGCCCTTATCTCCTCCAGCACGCCCATAATCCGGTCAACTGGTACCCCTGGGGGAATGAAGCTTTTGAAGCCGCATCTCGGCTGAACCGTCCCGTGCTGCTTTCCGTGGGATATTCCACCTGTCACTGGTGCCACGTAATGGAGGAGGAATCCTTCGAGGACGAGGAAATCGCACGGTATTTGAATGAAAACTACATCTCGGTGAAGGTGGACCGAGAAGAACGCCCTGATTTGGATGCCGTCTATATGACTGCGGTTCAGGCCCTCACGGGCCGCGGGGGTTGGCCCATGACCGTATGGCTGACCCCGGACCGTAAGCCTTTTTACGGTGGGACATATTTCCCTGCACGTGATGGAGACCGGGGCGCGCCGGCCGGGTTTCTGACCCTGCTTGAGAAGATTCGGGATGTCTACCATGCCCAACCCGAAAGAATCGGAAGGGCGGGGCAACAGGTCACAGCCGTGATTCGGGAACGTCTCAAACCGGAAAAAGGCGGCCCTATACCCGGGTCCGCTCTCCTTCACCGGACCGTGGATGTGTACCGCAAATCCTATGATCCTATCCACGGTGGATTGCAGGGCGCCCCCAAGTTTCCCAGCAGCCTTCCCGTGCGGCTGCTTCTCAGGTACTATCGGCGGACCGGGGATCAGGACGTCCTGTCAATGGTTCGGACAACCCTTGAAAAAATGGCCGCCGGCGGTATTTACGACCAGGTCGGAGGCGGATTCCACCGGTATTCCACGGACGAAAAATGGCTGGTTCCCCATTTTGAAAAGATGCTCTATGACAATGCGCTCCTTTCGATGGCCTATTTGGAGGGTTATCAGGCAACCGGAGATCCGGAGTTTAAAAAAATCCTGGAAGAGATTCTTTCCTATGTGAATCGGGAAATGACCGCTCCGGAGGGCGGCTTTTATTCGGCCACCGATGCCGACAGCAAGACACCAGGAGGGGACCGTGAGGAAGGGTATTTTTTCACCTGGAACCGCGATGAATTGGTGGAAGTCCTTGGGGACGGACTTGCCGGGAAGGCCGCAGAATATTTCGGCATGACGGGAAACGCAAATTTTGAAGGTCGTTTCATTCCCCATGTACCATCGTCCGCAACCGGTCGTCTTACCGGTGACGACAAGTCGGAGAAAAGTTGGGAAGCAGAGCTGACGACCATCAAAAAACAGCTTTACCGGCATCGAAGCCAGCGCCCGCGACCCCTTCGGGACGAAAAGATTCTCACGTCTTGGAACGGGCTCATGATCTCGGCCCTTGCCCGGGCCGGGATGGTTCTGGACAAACCGATTTACACGGAAAGGGCGGTCCGGGCTGCTCGTTTCATTATTTCCGATCTTTCGCGCAACGGCCGACTGTTCAGGAGCTTCAAGGACGATCGGGTCGGGCACCCGGGGTTTTTAGACGACTATGCCTTTTTTACCGCGGCACTGCTCGACCTCTACGAGGCCACCGCCGATACCGAATGGTTCGAAAAGGCACTGGTATTGGACAATGTTCTCCAAGAAGAATTCGAGGATCCTGAAAACGGCGGTTTTTTCATGACCCCATCGGCAGGTGAAGGTCTCATCGCAAGGGAAAAACCGCACACCGACGGTGCGGAACCTTCCGGGAATTCCATAGCCCTGATGAATCTGATGCGGCTGCATACCTATACCTTCGACGACCGATTTCGCCGTCGATATGAAAAGGGACTTGCCGCGTTTCTTGGAAACGATACGTCCATGTCACCGGCCCTTTCCGAGATGCTGATGGCCCTTGACTACCATCTGGATGCACCCAAAGAGATCGTGATTGTTTTTCCAAAGGGCCGTAAAGGGGATGTGGCCCCTTTTTGGGCCCAATTTCGGAAACGGCTTCTGCCCAATCGAATTTTGGTCGTGGCGGCTCAGGGTAGGGATCTGGATCGGCACGCCCGAGTGGTGCCGGTCGCAGCCGGTAAAAAGGTGATCAACGACCGGGTGACAGCCTATGTATGTGAAAAAAACGTGTGTCTCTTACCGGCGACCGACCCGGACACCTTTGCCCGTCAACTCGATGAGATTGAAAGGTTGACGCCGGAGGCGGGGTCATGAGGCGTACCGCTGGTGAAAAAACCAGGTGAAATACGGGCTGAGAATCCCCATGGCCCATGATGCCGGTGAGCCGAAGTCGCATACGCCGCCGGTCACCATGGCGAAATACCGATCGGGCGGTACGCCCTGGACGGTTATCATTGATCCGGCCGGAAGGGTCGTGTACAATCACTTCCATATCGATTCGGATGAGGCGGTGCGTTTGATTCGGAGCCTTTCTGAAAACGGCGGACAATGGAAGCGGGATGGCGGATGATCGATCTGCGGCGGATGAAAAACGAGACGCTTGCGAAGCTGTATTCCAGATCCCCGTTTCTCGTTAAAAAATGGGCCGACGGGGCCAGGGTGATGGAGTTTTCGGATTCGCCCTGGGCACCGCTCTCCCGGGAGATTCCTGCCTGCCGTCTGGCCCTTGTAACCACCGGCGGCGTCCATCTTCACTCCCAGCCCCCCTTCGACATGTCAGACCCTTTGGGCGATCCGACCTTTCGTGAGATTCCCAGAGAGACTTCACCTGAAGGGTTGACCATTTCCCACATCTATTATGATCATTCCGATGCCGATCGGGATATCAATGTGGTTTTTCCTCTGGAAAGGGCCATGGCCCTTCAACAGGCGGGGGATATCAAAGCGGTCAGTTCACGACATTTCTCCTTTATGGGGCACATCGACGGCGAGCACCTCAATCGCCTTGTCCATGAAACCGCGCCCCGCGTAGCGGCTTCCCTGAAAGCGGACGGCGCTGATATCGTCATCCTGACGCCTGCATGAGGTCTTTGCAACCAGTCCGTGGGACTGATTCAGAGAGTCATCGAGGCGGCAGGCATTCCAACCATTTCGATTACACTATCCCTTGAAATCACTCGTAAAATCCGCCCCCCCCGGGCCGTCTACACCGGTTTTCCCCTGGGCCGTCCCATGGGCTTTCCAGGCAGATCCCGATTTCAGTTGGAAGTTCTCAGAGAACTGCTATCCCAGCTTGAGTCCATAAAGCAGGCAGGGACCATCGCCGAACCGGACCTGACGGCTTTGGTCCCATAAGAACCCGCTTGATTTACCTAAGGATGCACTTAGTTTAATTAAACGGAGATCCATCAGTCTTAAAGCCTCTGCTACCTTAAAATGGAGATACCGTTATGGCCACGAAAAACCGACTCGAAGGAAAAAGAATACTGTTGGTGGACGACGAACCCGATGTCCTGGAAACCCTGGAGGATCTTCTACCGGAATGCGATACGCGGACAGCAGGCAGTTTTACGGAAGCTGAGCAGATGATGGCCACCGGGACCTTTGATATGGCGATCCTGGACATCATGGGAGTGGATGGATACAAGCTCCTGGAGATCGCTAGGAATAAAGGCGTTACGGCTGTGATGCTCACAGCACACGCTTTAAGTCCCGATAATGTCGCCCGGTCCTACAAGGAGGGCGCCGCCTTCTACGTTCCCAAGGAGGAGATGGTGAATATCACCACTTTCCTCAACGATATACTGGAAGCCCAGGAGGCGGGCCAAAATACCTGGGGAAAGTGGTTCGATCGGATCGGCAACTACTGCGAACGTCATTTCGGTCCGGACTGGCAAAAAGGCGACGATATCTTCTGGGAAAAGTTTCCGTTCCACTGAATTGTTCCCATGGCCGCCATTTAAACCTTTACACGGGGTCGGATGTCTCCCTCCAACGATTCGATTTTCTCAGGAAATCTTCCGGGCACTAGTACATGAGATTGGGTAGAAACGTGATGATCTGAGGGAAGATCATCATGAGTACGATCCCGACGATAATGGCGGCAAGAAACGGGAAAATGCCCTTGAAGATCGATTCCAGAGGGATACCGCCCACCGCACTCTTCGATACACCGTATACCACGTACACATTGATCCCCACCGGCGGCGTGATGACTCCCATCTGGGTGACCAGAACGATGATTACACCGAACCAGATGGGGTCATACCCCAGTTGTTCGATCACCATGGGATAGAAGATCGGGATGGTGAGCATCACAAGGGCGAGGGCGTCCATGATACATCCCCCGATGAGAAATACCACGATAACCGCCGTTAAAATCAGATAGGGCGGCAGATCGAATCCCCCGACCCAGGAGGCGATGTTGAACGGGATGCGCGTGACCGCTAGAAATTTACCGAAAACCACTGCACCGGCGATAAGAAACATGATCATGCAGGAGGTGCGAAGCGTCTCATAAAGTGATTTCACAAAGCCGTTCCATGTCAGTTGCCTCCGGACCACAGACACGAGGAGAACCCCGAAGGCGCCGACTGCCGCCGCCTCCGTGGGGGTGAACAAGCCGAAAAACAGCCCGCCCATGACCAGGATGAAGACCAGCAGCGTGTCGCCCATACCGGAGACGGACTTGATCTTTTCCTTCCAGGTGTAGCTCTCCCCCGGGGGACCCTGATCCGGTTTGAACCGGCACTGAATATGAACCGTCAGCACAAAAAGGGCCGTCATCACAAGGGCCGGGATGATACCGGCCACGAACAGGGCGCCGATAGACTGCTCTGTCAGAATGCCGTAAACGATGAGCACCACGCTGGGCGGCATGATCATGCCCAGCCCCCCGCCCGAGGCCACAGCGCCCGAGCTGAGTTCATCCGCATAGTGGTAGCGTTTCATCTCGGGTAGCCCGACGGTGGCCATGGTGGCCGCGGTGGCCGGGCTCGATCCGCACACCGCACCGAACGCAGTGCAGGCGGAAACGGTGGCCATGGCAAGCCCCCCCCGGGTACTGCCCAGAAATTTATAGGCGGAGTCGTACAGCCGCCGTCCGATGCCGGCATTGAAGGCCAACTGCCCCATGAGCACGAACAGCGGGATGGTGGTCAGGCCATAGGATGAAAAAGTTTCATAGATATTCCGGGACAGGAGATTCAAACCCCCTTTAACGGATATCATTATGGAAAAGCCGACCCAACCCACCAGTGTCATTACGTATGCCACCGGCATTCGGGTCATGAAAAGCGCCAGCATGACCACAAGGCCGATGATGCCCACCAGTGTTGGATTCATTCCTTACCCATTAGCTGTCTGATATTGTTGATAAGATCTTCGATGATGGTCAGAGAGAACATCATGAAACAAAAAGCGGTGATGTAAATGATATAATGCTCAGGAAATTCAAGGTTCATGGACACTTCCCCGGACCGCCGCATGGTGCCCGCGTAAACGATCATTCGCCAGGTGACCACTAAAAACAGCAAGAGGGCGACGGCATTGGTGCAAAGCTCGATGGCTGTCTGGGTCTTTTCCGAAAAGAGCCGAACCAGAATTTCCACGCCAATGTGCCCCTTCATCTGATGGGTGTAGGGCAGCGCCATGGCGGCTGCCAAGGTGGCCATGAATCCTACGATTTCAACAGAGCCGAACACGGGATGTCCCAGATACCGCCCCACCACGTCGACACAGGTGAGCCCGGTCATGACAATCAGGCAGACCGACCCGAGTACCTTTAACAGGCTGCGCATAGCGGCAATGGCTTTTATAACCTGTTTCATATATCCGATCCTGTCCGTTGCATGACTCTTGATGGCGGAAGGGGATACCGCCGGAGATCCCCTTACCGAGATGAAACGGGGCCGGACCAGCGGCCCCGTTATTCACTCGTTTCTGTAGAAAAACGCCCCTTTTGCCCGATTTCGGTGTTGGATCAAAATTTTAATCCTCGGAATACTCAATGTATGCCTGTGGTTAAAATTTTGAT
>Ga0066187_1000020_pt1 | contig 80439 bp, 72 predicted proteins | sample WorMetexBAHAMAS1_FD_58706 | JGI IMG/M metagenome (GOLD analysis project Ga0066187, IMG submission 58706) | Marine gutless worms symbiont microbial communities from Max Planck institute for Marine Microbiology, Germany - Inanidrilus exumae... | ecosystem: Host-associated > Annelida > Digestive...
ATCGAATGCATAGTTAGAAACCGATGATTTCCCAAAAAGTACGCTTCAATTTGATGAACCACATTTCAGGGTATGGATGGCGGATCCCGATGAGAATAAAGGCATCAATCATTACCGGGGAGATGATAGGCGGCGAGATCCGCGATATGCTACAATGTATCCATACTTACGGCAAATTGTCAAGAAAATGGTGCAAATTGCCGCACTCCCCTCAAGCATTTTGGGCGCTTTACATCACGGACCCTTTCATGAAATAATAATCCCCAAGGCGGGCTTTTTGACTTGAGTCAAGTTGTCCGAAGTCCGTTTGCATTATCTTTGAACCGACCTATATATGGCCGGAGAACAGGCTTCCCTGTAATACTCACTCGGTGCTGCCGTTTGTCTCTCTCTGGTCCGCAACCAATATCGATTCGAACCGTTTGAGGAACCGATCCATGGCACATTGCGAAACCGTCTCGTCTCAAACCCGTCCGGATACCGGTGAGAATAAGAAACGCAAGCTGATCGGAGACAGGGGCAACCATTTCTTGAACCGGATCCAGGGGGAGACCGGAGAGAATATCTCCGCCTGCTACCAGTGCGAACGGTGCACCAATGCCTGTCCCGTCAGTTACTACATGGATGTAAAGCCCCACCAGGTGATTCGGTACATCCAGCTCGGGTGGCGGGAGGAATTAATGGAATCCTCCACCATCTGGATCTGCCTCACCTGCGAGATGTGCACCACTTACTGCCCCAATGAGGTGGGAGTGGCGGAGACGATCAACCACCTGCGCCACATGGCCGCCCATTCCGCCATTCCCCCCAGGGAAAAACATCTGGCGATATTTCACCAGACCTTCCTGGAGGAGTTGCAGCGGTTCGGACGGGTGAACGAATTCTGGCTGATGAACGCATTCAACCTCAAACCCAATATACTGAAAGACAAATTCAGGTCGGGTCTGCTGGTGAAAGAACTGCTTGACGGGTTGACGCTGTGGTCCAAAGGGCGGCTGCAACTACTGCCCCGGCGATCCAAGGCCATAAAGGAGATCAAGGAGGTGTATCGTCTGAAGCGGGGAGATATCATATGACGAAATTGTCTTTTTATCCCGGTTGCTCCCTGGAAGGGATGGCCAACGATTATGCCAAGTCCATCATCGCGGTGTTCGAGCGGTTGGGTGTGGAACTGGTGGAAATTGAGGACTGGTCCTGTTGTGGTTCCACCGCTGCCCACAGCCTCAGCGAGATGATGGCCATGGCCCTGCCGGCGAGGAACCTTGCGGCGGCAGAGAAACTGGGGATGGATATCGTCACCCCGTGTGCCCAATGTTTTCATCGACTGAGTCACTCCCGGCAGATGGTCCGCAAGGGACTCTTCGATATTCCCTGGAAGGTGAAAGGCAATGTGGAGATCCATGACATGACCCGGTTTCTCGCCGGTCCCGACATGCTGGATCGCATAAAGGAATGCATCATAAAGCCTTTAAACGGCCTGAAAGTGGTGTGCTACTACGGCTGTAAAATGGTCAGAGCCCCCAGGCTCACGGAGTTTTCCGATTATGAAAACCCCCAGACCCTGGACCGATTGGCGGCGGTGGCCGGCGCCAAGGTCCTCGACTGGTCCTTCAAATCCACCTGCTGTGGCGCCAGCATCGGTATCGGACGCAAGGACATCCAGGCATCCCTGACCCGGCGGATTTTTCAAAAGGCGATTGAAGCGGGGGCTGAAGCGATCGTGGTGTCCTGCCCCTTATGCCAGATCAACCTGGACCTCATTCAGCAGGAAACCGATGGACCGCTTGCTCCGGTATTTTATTTCACGGAGTTGCTGCGGCTTGCCTTCGAGGAAGATGTGCCTCGGAGACAATTCAAAACCCATATTATCGATCCCGTCCCGTTGCTTTCGATAAAAGGATTGATGGATTGACAGGGTCAAAGGGTTCCGGTTCGATGATCAAGAGATACGAAAGCATATCGATATGACCACGCTTCCCACCATTGGAAAAGTCATTGTCGTCGGCGGCGGAATCGGCGGCATTCAGGCCGCCCTGGACCTTGCGGACACCGGTTTTTACGTGTATCTGCTGGAAAAATCCCACACGCTGGGCGGTACCATGGCGCGGTTGGACAAGACCTTTCCCACCAATGACTGTTCCACCTGTATGTTCTCTCCCAAGCTGGTACAGGCCGCGGCCAACCCCAATATCGAGATTATCACGGGTTGCCGGTTGATGGATCTTGACGGGGAACCCGGTCGATTTTCGGCACGGGTCGAGGTGCTGCCCCGTTACATCGATGGAGAAAAATGCATCACCTGCGGTCAGTGTGCCGAAAAATGCCCCAAAAAGGTAGCGGATGAATTCAACGGAGCGTTGTCTCTGCGCAAGGCGGCGTTTATGACATTTCCCCAGGCCGTTCCTCAAAAATACGCGCTGGATGCGGCGCATTGTCTCCGCCTGACAAAGGGAAAGTGCGGCATATGCCAGAAGATCTGTCCCGCAAAAGCGGTGGATTACGAGCAAACCTCCCAAATGCTGGACCTCCAAGCCGGTGCTGTGGTGGTTTCCACCGGTTTCGATCTGGCACTCACCGAAAAGGAGGGAGAATTCGGATACGGGCGGTATCGAAACGTGGTGACATCCCTGCAGTATGAGCGATTGCTTTCGGCCACTGGACCCTTCGGGGGACATGTAAAAAGGCCCTCCGACGGTAAAATCCCCGGTAAAGTGGCATGGATCCAATGCGTTATGTCCAGGGACGCATCCAGAAACCGCCCCTTCTGTTCGTCGGTCTGCTGCATGCATGCCACCAAACAGGCGGTGATGACCCAAAATCATGAACCGGGCACGGAAACAACTATCTATTTCATGGATGTGCGCGCCCATGGGAAGGGGTTTGACGATTATGTGGACCGGGCCCGGTTTGACCATGGCGTGGCGTATCGTCGTTCCATGATCTCGCAGGTTTATCTAAATGCGCAAAACGAGAATCTCATTATCGAAACTTTCGATCACCACCTCAACCGCAAAAAGGAGGAGGAGTACGATCTGGTGGTACTGTCCAGTGGATTCAAGCCCTCCGAGGGATTTGAGGACCTTAAGGCGAAACTGGGCATCGTCAGCAACTCATACGGTTTTCTCGAAACCCAGTTCGACACACCGGTTTCCACCTCCCGGCCGGGCGTGTTCGTCTGCGGTGGTGTCGAATCCCCCAAAGACATTCCGGAAACCGTCATTCAGGCGGGTGCCGCGGCTGCCGAGGCGGCGGTACTCATCAGCCATGCCCGGCACAGCGCCGTACTGGTAGAGGAAAAGCCCGAAGAGCGCCCTATAGACGATGATACCCCCCGGGTGGGTGTTTTTGTCTGCCACTGCGGGACGAACATTGCCGGCGTCGTGGATATTCCACCAGTGGTGGAGAATGCCAAAACACTTCCCCATGTGGTGTTCGCCACGGACTTTATGTTTTCCTGCGCCACGGAAACCCAGCAGACATTGATCGATCTCATCGTCGAACACCGGCTCAACCGGGTCGTGGTAGCCGCCTGTTCCCCCAAGACCCATGAACCCCTGTTTCAAGACACCCTGAAAAAAGCGGGTTTGAATCCTTACCTGTTCGAACTCGCCAGCATCCGGGACCAATGTTCCTGGGTGCATCAAAACGATCCTCAGGCGGCGACGGAAAAGTCCATGGCATTGATCCGGGCCAGCGTGGCACGGGCGGTCCGTTTGGAACCGCTGACGGAGAACAGCTATCCGGTCGTTAATCAAGGCCTTGTCATTGGGGGCGGTATTGCCGGCATGACCGCAGCCCTGACCATTGCCGACCAGGGGTTTCAGACCCATCTGGTGGAAGAGGGGACCGAACTGGGCGGGTTTGCCCGAAATCTTACCGAGACCCTAGAAGGCAATTCACCGGCACGGCTGATCCGGTATCTGGATGAAAGGATTCGGCGGCATCCGCAGATTATCCTGCGCACCCAAAGCCGGTTGATGGACCATGGCGGACACACCGGTGATTTTAGCGGAATTATTCAAAATGGTGACAAGCGCACAAAGATTCGTTACGGTGCAGTGGTCGCCGCTACCGGAGGGCAGCCCTATCGACCCGACGAATACCGCTACGGTCGGGACGATCGGATCTTCACCCAAGTGGAGTTTTCCCGCAAAATGGCCGATATTCCGAACTGGGCCGCCCGTATCAACCGTGTGGTGATGATCCAGTGCGTGGGCTCGCGCAGCGATCGATTTCCCATGTGCAGTCGGGTGTGTTGCTCGGCCGCCGTGAAAAACAGCATCAAATTGCTGGAGATCAATCCCGGTGCACAGGTCATCGTTTTGTACCGCGACATGAGAACATTTGGCTTCAAGGAGCTTTACTATCTCAAGGCACGTCAAAAGGGGGTCATGTTTTTTCGCTATATCCCCGAGGAAAAACCGGTGGTGACAGATCGGAGCGGAAGGCTAACGGTTGACTTTACGGACAGAAGTTCCCACCAGGATTTTCGGGTGGAACCGGATGCAGTCGTGCTTGGCTCCGGAATCCGGCCCGGTGCCGGTGCCGATCAGATCAGCCGCCTGTTGAAACTGCCCCGGACGGATGAGGGGTTTTTCCTCGAGGCCCATGTCAAACTGCGTCCCGTGGAATTTGCCTCTCCCGGTATCTTTCTAGCGGGGTTGGCCCACAGTCCAAGATTTATGGAAGAGACCATCACCATGGCGAAAAGTGCCGGGCAGCAAGCACTCAAGATCCTCAGCCAGGAGAAGATGACCACTTCTGCGGCAGTGGCCGTGGTGGACGAGAAACGGTGCGCCGCCTGCCTGGTATGCGTGCGGGAATGCCCCTTTTCCGCGCCGTTTATCAACGCAGCGGGCGTTTCCGAGATACCGTCCTCCGCATGCCAGGGGTGCGGTATCTGTATCGCCGAATGCCCTGCCCGGGCGATCACCCTCAAGCATACAACAGACCGGCAGGTCAATGCCAAGATCGACGCACTACTGGAAACGGAACCGATAGGATGGCGGTGAAACCGTTTCATCCCGTCACACGAATTCATACTGAACCGAATGAACCGATAGAGGAATGCCGATGAAATCATATGAACTCCTGTTTCTTCCCCAGAACAAGAAAATAGAGGTAAAGGAGGGGGGTACCCTGATTCGGGCCGCCCTTGACGCCCAGGTGCACATCAATGCATCGTGCGGCGGCGAGGGGGTTTGTGGAAAATGCCGTGTTCGCATCGAAGAAGGGTCCGTTGAAGGGGGGATCAGCGAGAGACTGAGTGCCGAAGATATCGACAAGGGATACCGGTTGGCCTGTCAGTCTCGGATTGCGGAACCCGTCACGGTCCGGATACCCGTGGAATCCGCAGTGGACGCCGGCGTACTGAACGTGAAACGGTCCCCCCGACGGACCGCCAAAATTCGGGAAATGGATTTCGAGGAATTGAAGGAACAGGGCCTCTTCGTCCCCCCCGTGGAAAAGAAACGGCTGACCCTCCCCGAGCCCAGCGCGCAGGACAATCTGGCGGATGTCACGCGTTTGGTCAACTTCCTGAAACTGACCCACGACGAACATCGCCTGGAGGTGGACCTGTCCGTCATGCGAAAAATTCCCGACATTCTCAGGAAGAGCAATTTTGACGTGACCGCCACTTTGGCACGCCCGGTGAGGGAAGACGGCAAGACCCGTATCATCAATGTCCAGCCCGGCGATGAAACGGATCGAAACTACGCCATCGCCATGGATATCGGGACCACCACCCTTTACGGTCAGTTGATCGATCTGAAAAACGGTGCCGTTCTTTCGCAGTATGGCGACTTCAACGGGCAGATCTCCTACGGTGAGGATGTGATCAGCCGGATCGTTTTTGCGGAAAAAGGGGACGGACTGACCCGGCTCCAGGACGTGGTCATCGGTACGATCAATAAGATCGTCGGTAAACTGGTCAAGCGATCCCGTATCGATCCGGAAGGCATCTCCACGATAACCCTGGCGGGCAACACCACCATGACCCAACTCCTATTAAAAATCTATCCTGGCAACATTCGCCGCTCCCCCTACGTGCCCGCTTCCACCCTTTATCCCCCCATCAAGGCCGTGGATCTCGGCATGGATCTTGGGGATCACGTAACGGCCCTGGTCTATCCGGCGGTATCAAGTTACGTTGGCGGGGATATCGTGGCCGGCGTCATGGGATCCGGTATGTACCGATCCGAGGCACTGACGCTTTTTATGGACATCGGCACCAATGCGGAGATTGTCATTGGAAACCGGGACTGGATGGCATGTGCCGCCTGTTCCGCTGGCCCGGCTTTCGAGGGCGGGGGGATCACCTTCGGCATGCGGGCCACCAAAGGCGCCATCGAGGATTTTTCCATCGATCCGGTGACGCTCGAACCGATGAATCTGACCATCGGAAGGGTTCGGCCAAAGGGGATCTGCGGTTCCGGCCTGATCACGGCGGTGGCCACCCTTTTTGAGATGGGCATCATCGACAATCTCGGCAAATTCAGGCGGGACCTCAACACGGACCGCATCCGGGAGAACAACGGTGCTTATGAGTACGTGCTTGCCTGGCAACAGGATTCCCAGATCGATCGGGATGTTATTTTGAGCGAAATCGATATCGAAAATCTGATACGTGCAAAAGGCGCCATCTATTCGGGCTATATTACCCTGCTTGCCGAAGTCGGGTTGACCATCGACGATGTGGACCAGATCATACTGGCCGGTGGCTTCGGCAGCTACGTCGATCTTGAAAAGGCGATGGTGATCGGACTGCTTCCAGAGATCGATCCGGACCGCATCACTTTCGTGGGAAACGGTTCGTTGCTGGGGGCCAAAATGTCTTCTTTGACCAACCGGATTCGGCGGGACGTGGCGGAAGTGACAAAAAAGATGACCAATTTCGAGCTTTCAGAAACCACCTCTTTCATGGATCACTATGTGGCGGCGCTTTTTCTACCCCATACCGATCTGGATCGGTTCCCCCGGCTCAAAAAACGAATCGAATCCCAGAGAGCGTCGACTCAATAACTCTCTGTTCTTATTTCCAATGGCTTTTGATGATTTCAGCCAGGGTGACCGAATCCAGGGTATCGTAAAACGCCTTTGACGCCTTTTCCCAAAGCCTTCGGGTTCGGCATCTGTCCGTGACGTTGCATTTTTTTGGGTCTTCCAGGCAGGGGACCACCCATGGTTCGCTTTCCAGGAGTCTCACGATATCACCGATGGTCACCTCCTCCAGTGCCTTTGCCAGCATGTGGCCGCCCTTGGGCCCACGGACGCTTTTGATGTATTTGGCTTTTTTCAAAGGGATGATGAGTTGCTCGAGGTATTTGACGGAGATGTCCTGGCGCTTTGCGATGTCGTAGATCGGAACAGGGCCCTGATCCACGTGTTGGGCAAGATCCACCATCAACTTGGTACCGTAGCGACTTCGTGTGGACAGCTTCATAATCGCCTGTGTGCCAGGGATGCTCCGATCGACCTTGCACCAACGGTTCGGGAAAGGCTCTAGTCGATTGATCCGATGCTGTAGGCTTCATCCGGAGAGAAGTTAAGTGTACTGCTGATGCCGCCTGACAGAACCGATTGAACACCACTGATCAATTCACATGTCTTGACGCAGTCTGGAAGCTGTATTTTCTGGTTGCAGCGTTTGCATGGACTTTCCAACAGAACACCCGAGTCAAAATCAAATCTGGTCCCCATACTTTGATTTCTCATGATATTCATCCTTATCAGAAGGTAGCTGCGGCATTTCCCACCAACATGATCTATACTAATTTAATATATAATATATCTTATTTCATAACTTATGTCAATCATTAATTTTTTTTTAATTCAACAATGGGAATATCCCTTTTTTTAAGGTCGAATACGGTTGACGGGTGAAAGGTAATGTATCATCATGAATAAAACGGGCGTGGCATCGGCTGTTGCATCCGTTTGTGAACGGTCCTTATTTTGATCCGCCGACCCTTGCGGAGTGTGGGGATCGACATCTTATGGAGACGCTATATGAGATATCCAATTTGGATTCTGTGGATCGGATTACTGCTGCTGCCGGTCCCGGGTGCGGGTGCCGGGCTCAAATATTCCCTTGACCTGAATGTCGATACAAAACATCGGGAGATCAGCGGAACTGCTCGCCTGTTGTCCGATAAACCCCTTACACTTTCTCTTTCCATGAGGGGGCTCACCCAGATCAAGATCGATGGGCAAGCGGTCGATATGGACGGCAGCGAACGATATTCCCTTGAACTGGTTGGGGATAAAGCCGTTGCGATATCCTACCGGGCCATATTTGACGAAACCCGTCACAATCATATTGACGCCCGGACCGTATTGCTCATGGAAGAATGGTATCCACTGCCGGATGTGCCGGCAGAGTACGTTTTTTCCGTGACCCTTCCAGAGGGTTTTGTCGCCGTTGCAGAAGCGGATCGCATATCGACAGATTTCGGAGATGGCGGGATGACCCACCGGTTTGAGTTTCCGCACCCCTTGAGGAATCTGCATCTTGTGGCATCCACCGAATATGTTGTCACCAAAGGGAAACATCGGGATATCGATATCGAAGCCTATTTTTTCAAGGAAGATGCCGACCTGGCAAAAACCTATATCGATTATGCCCAAAAGTATCTTGCCATGTTTGAAAGGATGCTGACACCCTATCCCTACCGTCGGTTTGCCATTGTGGAAAATATCCATCCCACCGGATTCGCGATGCCCACATTTACACTATTGGGCCGCCAGATTGTCCGGTTGCCGTTTATCGTCAAAACATCCCTGGGGCATGAGATCCTGCACCAATGGTTCGGCAATTCTGTGTATGTGGACCGCTTTCACGGCAACTGGTCCGAGGGATTGACGACGTACCTTTCAGATCATCGATTTGCTGAGTTGGAAGGGCGTGGAAAGGCCTACCGCAAGCAGATCCTGATCAATCATGCCGCTTACGTGGATCCCAGCCGGGCCATTTCTGTGAATGCCTTCATCACTCGTCGCAACAAGACGGAAAGCGCCATCGGCTATGGCAGGACGGCCATGTTTTTCCACGCGTTGCATGAGCGTTTCGGGGAGGCGCTTTTTTCTGATGCGTTGCGTCGTTTTATCCGCCGAAATCAGTTCCGGGATGCCTCCTGGCATGACATCCAGCGTGCTTTTGAAAGAACCACCGGGGAAAAACTGAATGCTGATTTCGACGCCGGTTTGAACCGGCGGGAGATCCTGAGCATGGAAGTAAAAGACCCGGGCATCGAAGTGGTGAAGGGAAAGATCCATTTGACATTCACCATCGCATGGAAGGGACCGGCAAATTCGTTTCCCGTCCCGGTGACGATTTATTCCCCTGGTGGTAGCAGTCGTCGTGAGGTGGTGGTCGACACACCGAATCAAAAGGTGCAGTTTGCCCTTGATGCGATGCCTGTAAGGTTAGCGGTGGACGATGCGTATTCCTTGATGAGGGTTCTTCATGAAGATGAACGACCACCGGTACTGGCCGATATCATGGGCACCGAAAAACCCACGGTTCTAGTGGCGTCACCCCGAAAAGGGCTCTACAGGAAATTGATGCACACCCTCGGCGTTACTCAAGCCCGCTACATCGATCCGGACGATGCAACGATGGGAACGATTAAAAACAACACCCTTGTGATCGCCGGTTATGACAACCCATGGGTTGACATGCTGCTGGGCGGAAAAAAGGTGCCGGCAGATGGGGGGCGTCTCAAACTGTTTAAGAATCCATTTGCTCTCCCCAAAAGAATTTTTTTGGTTCATCTCCGTGATCAAAGGCAACTTGAAGCGATGGCCCGGAAACTGTCCCATTACGGTAAATACTCTGAACTGGCTTTTACAGACGGGAAGATGCATCTAAAAAAGATCGATTCTGCAGAAGATGGTATCCCCGTAATGATCCGGCCCGAAACGCGAGCCGTGAAACCAGACAAGCTGGCTTCATTAAATGAGATCCTGGATTCACTGATGACCCATCGTGTGATATTCGTTGGAGAACAACATGACAAGCACGCCCATCATCACAACCAGCTTCGGATCATTAAAAAACTCCATGAAAGCGGCGTCCGTTTCGGCGTGGGAATGGAGATGTTTCAGGTGCCCTACCAGAAATCAATCGACGCCTACATGGCAGGAAAGATCGATGAGGCGACGTTTCTAAAAAGGTCGGAATACTACCAAAAATGGCGTTACGACTATAATCTATACAAGCCGATTGTGGACTTCTTGAAGAAAAACCGGATCCCGTTGGTCGCGCTTAACCTGGAGGGGGACATATCCCGCAAAGTCGCCAGAAAAGGAATTGAAAACCTCGCAGGTGCGGAAAAACAGCAGTTGCCGGAACTCCTCGATTTTACGGATAATCAGTACCGGGACGATTTGATCGATGTGTTTTCGATGCATGGAAAACAGACGGAACTGGAGCAATTCGACTATTTTCTCCAGGCACAGATCTTATGGGATGAAAAAATGGCCGAAACGGCCCATCGGTTTCTATCGGAACACCCGGAAAAAAGCATGGTGGTCCTTGCCGGCAATGGACACTTGCGAAAGCGGTATGGGATACCGGAAAGGCTTTTCAGGAGGATCGGAGAACCGTATGTGGTGGTGCTTCAGGATGATGAAATCGTGCCCGGTGTGGCGGACTATGTACTGCTGACAAATGAATTAAAGGGAAAACGGGCACCCGTTTTGGGTGTAGCACTGGCAGAAAAAAAAGGTGTGTTGACGATAAAATCGGTCAGCGATCACAGTCCCGCCAAAGTTTCGGGACTTAAGGCAGAAGATATCATCCTCGAACTTTCGGGAGAAAAGGTGACTTCAGTGGCGGACCTGAAAGTGGTTCTGTTTTTTTGTGAAAACGGAACGACCGTTCCTGTGCGGATCAAAAGGGATGGAAAAATTAAAGAGCAGGAGATCACTTTTTTCCCCTTTTCGCTCATGGCGAACATTCATGGAAAACATGCAGGCAAAATGAATCCCTGAACAGGGATGATCCCAACCGGCTTTTCAAATCGATCCTCCTGCGTTCTCACCAAGAAAACGGCTGTCATCATTGACTTTCGGAACTGCTGCCCTTTGATGTGATTGCCTTCAAAACAGGCGGGGAAGATATGATATAATACACGCTGCCTTTGGTTCCATCGGTATTAACTTCGGCTTTTTTCGTTATTTTGAGATCGCTGGTTAGCTTGACCGTGGCCAGAATCTCAAATTTTTGTTTCTCCTCTTTCGCTTTTCTGTATACCGTCTCCGGTATTTTCTTTTCCTTCCCGTATGCCCAGTAGATCACTTTGTCATGCGTAAAGACTGTCGGCTCACCGAAATCCAGAAATAACTCCCCGACAATCTCCCTAAGCTTCTCCCGGTTGACCGTTTCATGCTGTTCATAAAGGATGACGGGACGCTGCGTTTTTCTCTCGGCCACAACAAAAAGATTTTTTTCATTGAATTTGATGAGGTCCGGGTTTTCGATGGCGACCGATTGGCGGCGGGCCAGTTCCTTCTGATCATCTGTCAACGGTTTTCCCAAAATGTATCCGTTGCGGCCGATGTTCAATTTTTCAACCCGGTCCAGAAGATCCGATATTGGATCGGGAGGGGTATTGACAAAGGAACAGCCGCACATCATGACCAAAAGCGAAAGTATGAAAACCCTTTTCTTCACAGCCAAATCACCTGCCTTTACGGTTAAATGTAATTCGCCCCGACCCGGTGATGACCGGGCCGGGGCGAGTGGAACGGTTTACGAGCATTGGCTTTTATTGATTGTATCGCAGTTTCTGCTCTTCCAGTATCAGCTTCATGGTTTCGGAACTGCCGCCGGTCCGGATCCAGAGATGTTCAGACGTGTCCAAAAGATCTGAGATCACCTTCTTGTACTTTTCTCCCTGTCCGGCATGGTCCGCCAGTTCCTGAACTTCCGGTAGGAATTTATGATAGAAGTTCCGGGCGATCTCGTACATGCCGTGCCAATGCACGTAATCCGGTGCGTGCATGGCGGCCGCCATCCGGGCTCTTCTGCCTTCGTGATGCCAGATTTCGAACCACGTAAAACCCAGCATATGCTGAAAGCCGGTATTTTCCCAGATTCCGTCTTTTTTCAGCATTCCTACCAGCGTCAGTCCCGGTTTGGCGAACTTGTCGTTGTAGAGATTCACCAAATCGTCCAGCTGACCATAGAAATCACGGACCTGGTTGATGCCGTGACAGGATTTGCATACCTCCTGCATGTTGGCCCGGCGCTCCTTCCAGGAAACCACACTCTTGATGGTCTTTTCCGATATCACCTTTTTCAGCTTGTCGCCCTCTCGAACATAGGTTTTGGATTTGGCCTTCTGCCCCGGCCGCGGCGGGATGTCTCCGGTGATGTCTCCCACGGATCCATCGGTGAAGGTCACCCGGTTGAGTTTGCTGGACAGCTTCGCCCTCAAGTTCCAGGAGATTCGGTCTCCAACGTTATGTGAACTGCGGGCCACCGATCCGTTGAGTTTGATGAAGGATCCCATGTGGCAGGTGGAGCAGGTGGGTGCGGTGTAATAGTCATCCCCCAGGACCCACTTGCCCTCTTTGAGGATGTTCATTCCCGACGGTCCCTCCTCCTTCATCGCGGTAAAAAAGGCGATGCCGTGCTTGGACTCCTCGTAGATCTCTTTTTGAGGATGATCCGGGCCCAGGTGGCATTTGCCGCAGTTCTCCGGTTGCCGGGCCACACTGGCCCGAAACGAATGCTTGGGATGACAGGCATTGCAGACCCCTTTTGTCCCGTCGGGATTGATCCGGCCGATGCCGCTGTTGGGCCAGGTGTTGTAATCCATCTGAGGGGCATCCGTTTTGGATCGCAGGGGGTTGCCGTTTTTGTCCCGTTTCAATGCCACCACAGAACCGTGACATTGCCAGCACCCGCTGGCCATGTTGGCCTTGTTGGTGGGCATCCCTCCCACAACCTCCGCCAGCATGTTATCCAGGGACGCCACAATCTCACCGGCTGTGGCATGGTGGGACATCGCCATCTCTTCGGCTTGAGGCGTGTGGCACTTGGCGCAGTCAGTGGGGGACAGGATTGCCTTGATGAAGGCGCCTTCGTGCATATATCCCATCTCGTCGCCCTTTTCAGCGGCATGGCAGTTATAGCAGCCCACCTGTCCTTCCTTTGCCGCGGCGTGGGCTGAATTTTCCCATTGCAGCACCAGCGATTTGTTTTCCTTCAAATGGCACATGATGCATTTTTTATTGAGCTCCTGTACCTTGGGATTTTTTACATCGAAGGACTCATCGGTTAACCCAAATGCGGTCCCCACCGTGAAAATCCCGAGAACGAGCACAATCAATGCCGTTCTGATAAAATACATGTGTTTTTACCTCCTTTGATTGGACAGCGTCATGGGTTGAAAAACCAATGGCCCATTGTCCGTAAAACCTTCCAAAACCATCCGGTAGACCTCTTTTTTTCACCTCCTCCCTTCAAACCGGCTGTCATTAAAAGTTTTTGATGATAACAATTATGGGGTTGATCATTGAAATGCTTCGGCTTTGAGAAAACTCGGTCATGTTAAACACGGCTTGCCTCCTCCTCCTGCCAGAGGGGAAAAATCTTGGACAGCACGAAAAGCAGAACAAACGGGATCGCCATGACAACGATCACTGCCAGGATTCCCTCCTTGTCGAACCATTCTGGGTGGAATTCCGTATACCCCCTTGCACTTTTTGACATCAGTTGCCCGCCGATCACGACATTCCATCGCATGAACAGCACCTGGAGCAGGAGTATAAAGGATACGACCGCCGCCAAAAGGGGATACACATGATTTTTCACTTTGAACAACACCAGCCAGCCCAGCAAAAAAAGCGGCACGATGGAACAAAAACCCACCTGCCATTCCCAGAAAGAGCTATACAGTGGACCATTTAAAAGGCCTTCCACCATGTGATGGTAGCCCGATTTGAGATAGGCGTGGGAAAAGACCTCGAGCATCTCGAATGAAAAGGCCAGAACGAAAAAACCGCTCAGGGTGTTGATCAGCGTGCGCAGGCACCGCACATTGATCGACTGTTGGGTCACCGTCTTGATCACGACATAGGCCAGCACAATGGCGGAGATGCCGGAGACACACGCCGAAAAAAGAAAGATGACCGGCATCAGTGGCGTGGACCAGGACGGATTCGCCTTGACACCGCCGAACAAAAAACCCACGTAACCGTGAAAGACGGTGGCCACCGGGATCCCGATGGCCGCCAGCCATTTGACGAGTTTGGCATCCAGTGCCAGCGCTTCGGGTGACAGATTGGTGCTGTCCAGGGTTAAGGCCCGGTAAAACAGTTGTTCGGCGCCGCGGGTTTCCAATCTTCGCCGGACCAGTTCCGGGCGGTAGAGGAGCACCACGATCAACCCCAGAACCACCAACACCACCGAATAGATATACCCCGCCCCGGCCATGGCGGAACTGGGACTGGGTGTGATCATCATGTTGAGGTTCCGTTCGGGCCGTCCCAGATGCAGCAAGAGCGGCGTCATGGCGCAAAGCAGGATGGCCAGGGCAAACACCAGGGAAAAACGGGCAATGGGTTTTAAACTCTCGATCCCAAACACGTAGTACAGGGCGGCGACAATAAAGGCGCCGTCCACCAGGCCCGACAGATAGGGGTAGAGAACGATCATCATGCTCCAGTGGACATGGAGATCATTGGGAAACACATAGTTGGAGATCAGAAATCGTGCGCCCTCATGCAGTTCGTTCATTATATCACCTCCCGTCTGGCGCCCTTGTAGTAAAGTGCCGGCCAGGTGCCCATCTCTTTTTTCAATACCGTCAGAACGCCGGGGCCTTGGAGGATTTGATAGACCTCGGAATTCTCGTCTTTCAGACTACCGAACTTTCTCGCCCCGGTGGGGCACACATGAACGCAGGCCGGCAGCAACCCTTTACGAACCCGGTGATAGCACCAGCTGCACTTTTCTGCGATTCGGGTTTTCGGATTCAAGAACCGGGCCGAATAGGGGCAGGCCTGAAGGCAGTAAGCGCATCCCACACAATGCTTTTTATCCACCAGGACGAAGCCATCCGGTGTAGTAAAGGTGGCGCCCACCGGGCAAACCTGAACGCAGGGGGCCTCTTTGCACATATTGCAAAGTTTGGGTACGAAAAAGGTATCCCGAACCTTTACCTCAATATCCATCCGGGGTTTCTGATATCCGTCAAGCCCGCCGTTGGGCGAGTCCACATACACATTGTCGTCGAAATCCTTGAGATACCGCTCCACCCAGGTCCGGTAGTGACCGTCCGGAACCCTAAACTCCTTTTTATCCGCCACGCAGCAGGAGCCGCATCCGATGCAGCGAGTGATGTCGACGATAAAGGCGAATTTGTGATCGGCAAATTGGTAATCCCCATCCCGTATACCGGAGATCTGTTCCGGAACTTTCTGCCCGCCGGCCCCCACCGGAAGAACCAGTAAAAGGGAACCGGCCACGGTTCCTTCGAGCACTTTCTTGATGAAGACCCGCCGCCTCCTGTCCAATTTCATTTCAGCCCTAGCCATCACTTCTCCTCCAGCATGCCGACGATTTCGTTTGCCCGTTTGATATATTTGAGCGGTGCATGTACATGGTGGCACTGGTTGCACAGGTGCGTGAGCCGGACCCGCTGATTGAACAGATGCTCCGGCATGGTCACGGTTTTGATGACCTCTTCCGGTCTGGCCTGAATCGCCTTGTTGTGGCATCTCAAACAGAGCGTATTGATATCATCCCCCTTTCTCACCGGGAGCGGACCGGTTTTCTTGCCGTCCTTGACGTGGTCCGCATAGGGCCCATGACAGAATTCACAGGAGATGTTTTTGTGGAGACCGTTCAGATGGACATTGGCTTCATAGGCATGGCATGTAAAACAGGGGGCATTGGTCCAGTGGCGGATTTCCCTTGCCGCCTCCTCACCGATGGCGTCGGCCCGGTAATGGCCGTGTACGCCGAACGACTCTGGAACCAGGAGCCTGGTGAATAGAAACCCCATCACCGCTGCGGCGACAAGTCCAGCGGCAATGCGTTTGACATGGGAATTGTAGCTTGATTTCAATGGCGGCCTCCTTGGTCCGAACACATCTATCTGAGATCTGGTAAAATCATGCTAACAATTTGGAATTTAAATAAAATTAACCCGATAGAGTTTGACGGCAAGGTGTGATTCCTCACCTCACCCACCTTAATTTGATCCGTGATTTGGGGTCAAGAAACGAAAATGTAAAAGATGTAACAACACGGTGCTTCCGGCAACATGAGCTGCTAAAAGACCGCTTGCAGGCGAATGCCTCTCAGCTGGCGGCACCGAGGGGTGTGTTCATGGCTGAGGCGGGTTTGGACAGTTTGAAGTGGGCCATGATAAATCCGGCGACATCTGCGGGGTTATTGGGTGAGAAGATCGGCACCTCTACATCGATAGCCGCATCGCTGATCAACGCCAGCAGGTGAGGGTCGCCTTTTAAAAGCGGTTTTTCCGTGACCTCCGGTCTGAATATCTCGATTTTAGGGCGCTTGCCCCACTTGAAACCCTCTGCCAGGATAATGTCCACTCCGATAAATAGAGGCGCCAGCTCATCCGGGTTGTGGTCGTGGTCCACGTCCATCACCATGCCGATTTGTTGAGGAGATGTGATAATGGTCGTGGCAGCGCCGGCCTTTTTGTGACGCCAGCTGTCCTTACCCGGTTTGTCCATCTCAAAACCGTGCACGTCGTGTTTGATGGAGCCGACCTTCAACCCGTTTTTTATCAGTTCAGGTATCAATTTGACGATGAATGTCGTTTTCCCGGACCCGGAGTTGCCGACGATGGAGAGCACCGGTGGTTTCTTTGACAGTATGTCGGCCGAGTTTCTGCTTATGGCGTTTAGCATGTTGATGGTTTCTTTCTTTATCCGAATAATTCCTTGAAAATACCGTTGTCCGACGATTCGCAACGGTTTCTCAATTGCCTGTATTTTTCGAGCAGTTCCCTGCCTTCCGCAGACAAACGCGAACCCTCTTTTTTGTCGGTATGAACAATTCTGGCACCGTAATGCTTTTCGGTAGACCGGATTTTGCTCCAAACCCCTTTGTAGGACATTTTCATCGCCTTCGCCGCCTGGTTGATGGAACCGGTGATTTCGATCTGTTCAAGAATCTCCATCCTGCCTTTACCCATGATGATCCGGCCCTTTTCATCCACCAGCCACTGGTGCGATTTGATTCTGATTTCGACCATATCCTCAATCCGATTGGAATCGATACCCCACGCCGGCCACGGTGACGATAAACTCCGGGCGATCGATCTCCTTTTCCAGTTTTTTCCGCAATCGTTGAACATGAACGTCCACCGCCCTGCTGTGCTGATACAATTGTGAATCCTTCCAGATCTGTTTCTGGATGAAATCCCGGGAGAGCGCTTCGTTGGGGTAGGTGATAAACAGTTCGAGAAGTCCAAATTCGGTTTTCGTCAATTTGGCCTCCTGACCCCGAACGGTGACGCTTCTCGACTTGAAGTTGATGGAGATGTGTTTCTGTTCGTATTGATCTTTCACCAGACTTCTCTCCACCCGCTTGAAAACCGATTTGATTCGGGCGGACAGTTCAAGGGCATTAAAGGGTTTGACCATGTAGTCGTCGGCACCGCAACCCAGTCCAAGTACCTTGTCGGAGACGCTGTCACGGGCGGTCAGCATGATGATGGGGAATTCAAACTCCCGCCGCATGATCTCACAGGCTTTAATGCCGTCGATGTCCGGAAGGTTCAAATCGAGAATCACAAGATCGGGCCTGGCGGTTCGGGTCAGGTGAAGACCGGACCGCCCGTCATTGGCACAAAGCACTTCGTACCCGTCCAGCTCGAGATTTCCTTTGATGGTCTGAACAATATCCCGATCATCGTCCACCACCAGAATGGTATATTTTTTTTCAAGGCCTGCGTTCGTCATTTTTTCCTTGCGGGCGTTCAACCGAACCGATGTTTTAGACGTTACCTGACAGCCTGATATAGAAGGATCCCACGGCTCAAAATGTCATCCCGGTGCATCCGGTGCAAGTTTTTTTTTAAAAGGCTGATAGGACCGAAACAATTATGACCGCTTGGTTACCTCCATTTAAAACTCGCCCTGCCGGTTGCACCTGTCGCCGGTTTGACTCGCAGTTTTGATTCCAGTAACATCCGCAATCGTCGGTGCATCTTGTCAGTTGAGATTTAAAAAGGGAGCGTCCATCATGAAAAAACTCCACCTTTCGTTGCAGGTCAAATTTCTGCTCAGCATTATCCTCATCGTGGTCCCGGTCATAGGCGTTATTTTTACCTGGGTGGGGATCCGAAATGAGCGGCAGGCCATGGATCTGGCCGTGAACCAGGCCAGGATTCTGTCTCGTCAGGTGATCATGACCCGCCAGTGGATCGCAGACTGCGAAGGCGTCATGGTAAAAGAGGACAGCAAGGGGGCGGCCAATACCGTCTATTTTTATGAAGACCGGTTGGAGACCCCCCGTGGCAACTATCTGAAATTCACTCCCTCCATGGCGACCAAAAAACTCTCCGATTACTCTTTTCAGCAGGATCTTTACCGGTTCAGACTGTCCAGTCTCAGTCCATTGAATCCGGTAAACCTGCCGGATCCGGTAGAGAAAAAAGCGATCCACGCCTTTATCAACAGCGGTGCCACCGAAGTGGTCCATTTCAACGAATCCGGAGAAAATCCCTTTGTCCAGTTTATCGTACCCTTAAGGTGGCAATCGAGCTGCCTGGATTGCCATCGCATGCAACAAGCCTATCCCAATGCCGTGGGGGGCGGGTTGAGCGTATTTTTGCCCATCGACAAAATCAGAAGCACCATCGGCAGAGATCAGATGAAGCTGCTGGTATCCGGTATCGGTTTTATCCTTTTGACCATCCTGTTCTTGTTTTACCTCATGCGTTCCATGGTGATCAAGCCGTTGAGGTCATTGGAAGAGATGACCAACGAAATCAGCAACGGAAATCTGGAAACCCGGGTGAGGCTCAAAACCGGAGATGAGTTTGAAAAACTCGGACATGCCTTCAACCACATGGCCCGAAGAATCGCAAGGGGACGGGACCGACTCGAGGAACGCATCGACCTGGCCACTTGTGAACTTTCTGAAGCAAACAGGGAATTGATGACGCTGGATCAGCTGAAATCGGATTTTTTAGCCAACATGTCCCATGAATTGCGTTCGCCTTTGACGGTGATTCGGGGCGGGATCGATTACCTGAATCGAACGGTTAAAAAGGATGACAACCGCAATTACCTCGAAATTATCGACAAGAATCTCAACCGATTGATACGGCTGGTGTACGATCTCTTCGATTTTACCAAGATCGAGGCGAAGAAGGTGGATTGGTCCTACGAAAAGGAGAATATCACGGTTTTGGTCCAGGAGGTGGTGGAGATCACCAGTTCGCTTGCCATGGATAAAAAAGTCGGTGTGGTGGTTGAAAATGCAAAAGATGTCTATGCCACCATCGATCTTGAAAGGATCGAACAGGTCCTTGTCAACCTTCTCGAAAACGCCATTAAATTTTCCGATCCCGAGACCGAGATCCGGATCAGCATTTTCGACTATGAGGACAGCGTCACCGTATCGGTGAAAGATCAGGGCGTCGGCATCCCTGAAAAAAATCTCTCTTCGATATTTGAAAAGTTTTCCACGGTGCCCTCTTCCGGAAAACGCGGCAACACCGAAAGCACGGGGCTCGGGCTTGCCATCTGCAAGGCCATTGTGGAGGCCCATGGTGGCAAAATCTGGGCACAGAGTGTTGCGGGATTTTCCACAACCCTCAGCTTTACACTGCCCAAAGAGCAGGATCTGCCGGATCCCGAACAGCCTTGACGATAAGCCGGTGCCTTTTTCGGTATGGATTGCCAGTCAGGGGTCACTATTATTTTTGTTGCAACGCGCTGATGGATTCGGTAACAATTTTTTCAGCACTGAAACACAGATTCATGATAATAGATGGGGTACTAAAATTGAATTGAACCAAGGGGAGGAGATATGTATCTGCCCAAAGCGTTTACAGAGTTTTCCGATAAATATCCGGATGTTTTGGAAGCCTATCGTCAGCTTGGGAAGTCATGCCGGGAAACCGGACCCCTCGAAGAAAAACAGCAGGAGCTGATCAAGCTTGGGATTGCCGCCGGTGTCAACTCCAGAGGGGCTGTGATGTCTTCAGTGAGAAAGGCCCTTGCTGCCGGTGCCACGGCGGACGAGATTGCCCATGCGATCCTTCTTTCGCTGACCACTACCGGTTTTCCGAACATGATCGCCGCCATGGGCTGGGCCAACGAGGTGCTTGAAAAGCAGGCCTAAGGGTTCTATTTTGTGACTTCCCTGATTTTCAACCGGGGCGGATGAACCCTTCACCACAGGCCGGCGCTCTCCCATGAAATCGGGCATTTGTTGAACTTCCTTTTTTTTGCCCTTTGTTATGTTAATCTTAACATAAGGGTTGGACGAGTGGGGTAGTGTATGAGAGATTTTGAAACACTGCTGGAAGGATCCGCCGAATCCCACGGTCATCTTTGCCCCGGACAGGTGGTGGGCGTGAGGATGGCAATGCTGGGATGCGAGCTCATCGGCCTGGATCAACCGGACCGTCTCCCCCAGATCAAAAAGATTGTCGTGTATGTCGAGATCGACCGTTGCGCTACCGATGCCATCTCCTATGTCACCGGGGTGAAACTGGGAAGGCGGTCTTTGAAGTTCATAGACAACGGCATCATGGCGGCGACCTTTGTGAACCTGGAAACCGGGAGGGCCTTCAGAATCGTTTCCACCGAAGAATCAAGGCAGTTGGCGGCGCATTATGCACCGGGCATCGGGGATAAATACCGCCAGCAACTGGAAGCATACAAGGCAATGCCATTGGATCTCCTTTTCAGGGTGGAAGAAGTGGCCGTTGAGGTCCCCATCAACGATCTGCCGGGGCCGACCCGATATAAGGCCACCTGCGAGCAGTGCCGGATCGTGGTGCGGGATAAAAAGGAAGTGTTGAAAAACGGGCGTGTTTTGTGCCGGGCGTGCGCATTCGGCACCTATTACCGTCATTTGACACCGGGAAAAACAAACGCCGCCTGTAAAGCTTCCTCCATGGCGGCCGAACGCTGTCATTAAACCCGGTTTGTTTGCAAGCCTTAAAGGAGTTTCTTGATGTCGTGTCAGGAAAGCTGCGCAGCACTGGACAATAAATTGAAAAAGATTCGCGTCGAGGATGCCGTTGGATCCCGTTTGGCCCACGATATCACAGAAGTGAGACCCGGGGAGTTTAAGGGCCCCTCCTTTCGCAAGGGGCAACGGATTGAAACAGGGGACCTGTGTCACCTGATGCGTCTGGGGAAACGGCATCTGTATGTGCTCGACCTGAAAAAGGACCAGGTTCACGAAGATGATGCTGTGCTGGAACTTGCCGATGCCTTGGCAGGACCTGGCGTCACTTACAGCCCCTGGCCCCGCGAGGGCAAGATTCAACTTCGGGCCGATTATCAGGGCCTTTTCAAGGTCGATGTCCCGTCCCTGATTCAGTTCAATCTCATACCGGATGTGATGTGCGCCTCCCGGCATACCAACACCCCGGTCATGAAGGGCCAGGATCTGGCGGGAACCCGGGCGGTGCCGCTGGTGATTCACCGGACGGTTCTGGACCAGGCAGTAGAGGTCGCCAGGTCGGCATTTCCGGTATTTTCCGTCAAAGCGTTCAATCACTTCCATGCCCGATTGATCATCACCGGAAACGAGGTCTTCGACGGGCTTATAGAGGACAGATTTGAGGCCATCGTCCGAGACAAACTGGAAGCCTACGGCGCCCAGCTGTTGGAAACGGTGATTCTACCCGATGACCGGCGGATGATCGCCGATAAAGTGACCTCTTTTTTGAATGCCGGTACGGAACTGATCGTCACCACCGGCGGGATGTCCGTGGATCCGGATGATGTGACACGATCGGCCATTATGGATGCGGGCGTTGATGCCATTCACTACAGTGCCGCCGTATTGCCGGGGGCGATGTTTCAGATCGCTTACAAGGGCGACATCCCCATCGTCGGGATTCCCGCCTGCGCACTCTATCATAAAACCACCGTATTTGATCTGATGCTCCCAAGGCTGCTGGTCGGAGAGAAGCCGGACCACCGGGATCTGGCCCGCCTGGCCCATGGGGGGTTGTGCCTGGATTGCGCCGACTGTACCTTCCCCGATTGTTCCTTTGGCAAATAAAAATCCTAAGGGTCGTAATCCCTCCTTTGATTCGGGAGGAGATTTCTGGGATTGGCCTTCCCAGATTAACGAAACGACCCAGGGCGGTGACGCTTTTCATTATGCTGATTGTCGCAGACAATTTGAACATCGTTAACCGGTCCATCGAACGGGCCGTGTCCAACCGGGATCCGGAACCGATCCGGGAGATGATTCGACGGGTCGTCCAGGCCGGGGCCATGGCCGTGGACGTCAATTCCGGACCGCTTCCCCGCAACCCCGGCAAACAGTTTGCCTTCATGGTTGAGACGGCCTGCGAAGCCACTTCACTGCCGCTGTTTCTGGATACAGGCAACCCCGTCGCCCTTGAAGCCGGGCTGGCGGTGTGCCGCAATCGGGCCGTTATCAACGGGTTCTCCCTGGAACCTTTCAAACTGGAACATATCCTACCGCTGGCTGAAAAATTCGAAGTGGACATTATCGGCTATCTCCTCCGTTCCGACGGACATGTGCCCATGGCAGAGGATGAGATGATGACGGTGGCCGTCACCCTTTTTGAAGCGTTTGTCAAGGCGGGGCTGGATCCTGCGCGGCTGATCATCGACCCGGTGGTGGCACCGGTGACATGGGATGGCGGCATGGGTCACAACCGGGGGGTGATTTCGGTGATTCGACACCTTCCCGAACTGCTGGGCGTTCCCGTGAAGACCATCGCCGGGCTTTCCAACCTCGCCAGCGGTCCGGCCGCCATGGGGCAAAAGGAGATCCTGGAATGCGCCTACCTGCCGATGCTCGCGGAAGCAGGGCTGGATATGGTGCTGATGAACCTTTGCCGTGAAAAAACCGTCCAGATCGCGGGCGCTTGCGGGATGTTGTGCGGTGGAAAGGTGTTTTCATGGGCCGAGATCGGCCCTACCTGATCCGGAGGCTTTTGCCCGGGATGCGAAGGGTACCGAATTTGGATGTGGCGTAACATGTTTCCCTAAGATGAACATCCAACCTTATTGGACAATTCCCCTGTTATCTGTTATGATACGTCAAGTTTCATTTCTAACAGTTCATCGCGATCTGCCCCTTTCATTGGCCTGTTTCTCAGAGTTTTACCACTACCGACCCATCATCTCCTGACACCCAATCGGTCCTACAACCGGCCTCCCTTGAATAGAAATTGGACGGCAAATGGTGTTCATAGGTTCTATTCATCATCCACCCAACCCAAAGGAGGGCATTATGGTCGTAAAAGTGATGATCAAACGCAAAAATAAATCTATCGTATTTCAGGTAGTTGAAGGAAATCCCGAGTTGACAATGGATCCGGCATCCGGTATCTGAGCCTTTGGCAGGAACCCCGAATACCGCGACCGTGAATCTAGGACCCGCTTTCTCATGAGCCTGCAGCCCGGTCCCAACAGGCCGGAATATCGATCCTTCGCTTCGGACGGCATCAAACCCTACATTTTCGTCTTCCTTGCCGCATTCTCCGTATCCATGCTCTTTGCCATGGTTACCGATCATGCCTGGGAGGATTATTACATCACCTATCGGGCCAGTAAAAATCTGGCCACCGGGAACGGCTTGGTCTTCCAGCCGGATCAACGGATCCATACCTTTACCTCACCGATCAATGTGCTGCTTCCGGCGCTTCTCAGCTATCTTACCGGAAATCGATCCGATCTTCTGGTGCTCTGGTTATACCGGATCATTTCCTGCCTGACGCTTGGGACCACCGCGGTGCTGCTCCTCCATACCGGGCGCGTTTGTCGTTTGAGTTTTTTGCCGCTGCTGTTTCTCCTGGCAATGGTCTCCGTCGAAGTCAAGATCATCGATTTCAGTATCAACGGGCAGGAAGCCGCCTTTATGGTCTTGTTTCTGTCGATGACCCTTTTGGCCATGACCGGTGCGGTCCGGCATGAGACCATCGTTTTGGGTATCGGATGGGCGGGGCTCATGTGGACCCGCCCGGACAGTTTTATTTTTTTCGGGGCACTGGCACTGGGCTTCCTTTTGTTCTTCGAGCCCGGGGACACCGCGGGGTCCCGCAAGGATGTAATCAAGCGATACGTCCGTGCCGGGTTGCTGGCGGTTGTCTTGTATCTGCCCTGGTTTGGCTGGACCTGGCTCTATTACGGAACCCCCATCCCTCATACCGTGGTGGCCAAAAGCCTCAACATGGCAGCTTTCGACGGATTTGAACTGATCCGGAATCTCATCAGCTTTCCGTTTTATTCACTGATGGAAGCCACCTCCGTTGAAGCGGCCTTTCTGCCCTCTTATTATCGATTCGGCGGATGGCCCCTTTTGTACCTTTCCGTCTACGCCCGGTGTCTGGGCTGGATGGGCGCTTTTTACTGGTGTTTTCCCTTCGGGCGGAAACGGATCCGGGCGGTGTCGTTTGCCGTTGCTGTGGGCCATTTTTATCTGACCCACCTCTCACCCTATATCTACCCATGGTATCTCCCGCCGTGCACACTGATGGGCAGTTTTGTCCTGGCGTCCCTTCTCCAGCAGTGCCTCGACGGGGCCAGGGCTCTCAACGGGCGCGTGATCGGGGATCGTGCGTACCGGCAGATGATCCTGTGGATTCGGGTGGCGACCCAGACCGCACTGGCGGTGAATCTGCTCATCACCGTTGCCTCCGCTTATCAGCTACGTATTCAGCAGAAGGTGGTCGAAAGCGGGCATCGGCAGCAGATTGGACTGTGGCTGAAGCAGAACGCCGCCTCACCGGCAGATACGGTTTTTCTCGAATGCCTGGGATACATCGGTTATTTTTCTCAATTGAAGATGCTCGATTTCCCCGGACTTTCATCTCCGGAAATGGTGGCGGTGCGGAAACGGCTAAAGGACGGAGGATGGTCCGATCTCATTTATCACCTCAAGCCGGATTGGGTGGTTCTGCGTCCCGGTGAGGCGATGCGGGTACTGAAAGAAAACCCGGACCTGTTACGGCAAACCTATCGTCACCTAAAGACCTTCGATGTAACGGACCGGCTCCGATCCTATCCCTTTCTTCCCGGTCGAAACTATCTTCAATACGATCAGACCTTTTGGGTGTTTCACCGCAATTGAGTTTCTCGCCGCCCACGTGTTCAGGCCCTTTTGACAACCCCCACATTGTGCCTTAATTTTATGATGTCCTGACATCCTGATAACCGAACATTTTTGCTCTGGAGCCGGGAAAAATTTTTACCATCATGGGTGTTGATGATTCCGGCGCTTTCCAAAAACAGATCACATTCCCTGTGGCAAAACGTTCATCAACCCTATACCTGTGGAGGAAAGTCCCATGGAGGATGAAAAGATTGCTTTGGATGCCGTGTGTCGGACAGATGTCGAGGTGACGGCTGGATTCAGAAAGCAACTCCCCGGCATCGCCGAGGCGATCATTGACAACTGCAGCGATACCCAGTGTTTCACCCACATCGATGTTGAACCCATTCCCTCCGAGGGGTATGTGGTGGAGATAATCGATAGGTTCAAGGAGATCCTTTTCCCCGGCTTTTTCTCGCGGGAGAAGATCGATCCATTCAACCTAAAGTACAGTATCGGGCAGACGGTGTCCGACCTTTTTGACCTGCTATCCGAACAGATCGCCCACAGCATCCGTCACGATTGTCTCAAATACAACCAGGCCTGCAGTGAGTGCGGCGAACAGGGACAAACCGTGGCGCTTCAGGTGCTTTCCACGGTACCCTCCATTCGAAAGGTCCTGGCCGAAGATGTCCGCGCGGTGTTTGATGGGGACCCTGCCGCCAAAAGCCATGAGGAGATTATCTTTTCCTATCCAGGCGTGTTTGCGATAACCGTTTACCGGGTCGCACACAAACTTTTTGAGTTGGGGGTCCCCCTATTGCCCCGTATCATGGCGGAATACGCCCACAGCGTCACCGGCATCGACATCCATCCCGGGGCGCATATCGGTGAACGGTTCGTCATCGACCACGGGACCGGGGTGGTGATCGGGGAAACCACCCGGATCGGGAAAAATGTCAGGATTTACCAGGGGGTCACCCTCGGGGCATTGTCCCTTCCCGAGAATGCCGGTGAGCAGTACAGGGGGAAAAAGCGACACCCCACCATTGAAGACGATGTAATTATCTATTCCGGCGCAACGATCCTGGGTGGGGATACGGTAATTGGGGCCCGTTCCGTGATCGGCGGTAATGTCTGGATCACCGAATCGGTGCCGCCGGATACCCGGGTGTTGATGGAAAAGCCGCGCCTGATCTATAAATATCCATTCGATCCCGGGTACACGATTTAGAACCGATATAAGGAGGCTGACATGAAGCTGCTCAATAATGCCATCGAAACCGTAGGGGCCACACCGCTGGTCCGGCTCAATGCCGTTGCCAAAGGGCTGAATGCCGAGGTGCTCGCCAAACTGGAGTTTTTCAACCCGCTTGGCAGCGTGAAGGATCGAATCGCGGATTCGATGATCCGGGCAGCTGAAGCGGAGGGGCACATCGGACCGGAATCCCGGATCGTGGAGCCCACCAGCGGCAACACAGGGATCGGGCTGGCATTTGTCTGCGCGGCCAAAGGGTACGCGTTGACCTTGACCATGCCGGAAACCATGAGCGTGGAACGGCGGAAATTGTTGGGGCATCTGGGTGCGGAACTGGTCCTGACGCCGGGACCCGCGGGGATGAAGGGCGCCATCGAAAAAGCCGAAGAGATCGTCGCCTCCGATCCCCATGCGTTTATGCCCAACCAGTTTGCCAACCCGGCCAATCCCCGTGTACACCGGGAAACCACGGCGGAAGAGATATGGGAAGCCACCGGCGGGAATGTGGATGGCCTGGTGTCCGGGGTGGGGACCGGCGGAACCATCACGGGAGTGAGTCAGCTGATCAAGGAGCGAAATCCGGATTTCAAGGCGGTGGCTGTCGAACCTGCCGACTCACCGGTACTGTCCGGAGGGGAGAAGGGTCCCCACAAAATTCAGGGAATCGGCGCCGGTTTCATTCCCGAAGTGTTGAACCGTTCCATCATCGATGAAGTGGTGACGGTAACCAATGATGAGGCTTTTGAAACCGCCCGCGCGTTGGCAAAGAAAGAGGGTCTGTTGTGCGGTATCTCTTCAGGGGCTGCCGTGAAAGCGGCCCTGACAGTTGCTGCCCGGCCGGAATGGGCCGGCAAGCGGATCGTCGTGGTGCTGCCCAGTACCGGCGAGCGGTATATCAGTACGGATCTTTTTGTCTGACGACCGGTCCCGGTTGTTCCGCCATCCATGGGATCAACTGCTCAACCTGTTAGAATTTTATGTGTTTATGATGAATTGATCACAAGGTGTGAAAAAATACAGAGCTGTTTCCAGTTTCTCACCGTATCGTTGTTTACTGCGTGTTCTTAGCGGAAAAAAAGATACGTTCAATATCGGAACTCCCAAAATGGGTTCCTGAATTCTCCATCGCGCAAGCCTCCCAATCCGGGAATATGTTAAGGCGACCCGTTTCGAAACCGCTTGCAGGGACAACCGTCCAAACCGATGTCGAAGGGGCCCGGCGCGGGCGCGTTTCCCTATCCTCCCAAAAGTAAGGCATTTCAGCCGCGACCATGAGATTCTTCCCAGGCCTTTCTACGGTTTTATTATGACAACTGTGCCAGTTTGTGGTATATGAAATCGCTTGAAATGAACCATCTGCCGGCGGGTCCGGTCAACCCAGAGGATGAACATGCGAACGGATGCCGAAAAGGAACATCTATTCAAGGCCATCGACTGTTTCGGAAAACGATTTATCGTGGTCAGTCCCGATTTTGAAATTCTGGCCTATAGCTCCCCGTTTTCCGGAATCAGAAACCGCGATCTCGTCGGGAGCCGCTGTTACAAAGTGCTCCACGGCCGCACGTCGCCCTGTGAAAACTGTGCGGTGAAGGAGGTCATTAAAACCGGTGTCCCTGTTTTGAGGCCCAAGCCGGAGGAATCCATGGACTTCGACCGGATGCCCTGCTATTACGCTTACCCCGTCTACTCGGGCGATGAGGTGGAATCCTATGTCAGCATGGACTTCGATCTACCCACCACCAGTGAACTGGAACAGAAGCTTAGGCGCAGCGACACCATATTGCGGAATCTCATCAACAGCGCCGTGGACTGCGTGATTGCGGCGGACAAGACCGGCAAGGTGATCATTTTCAATGAAGCCGCCGCCAAGGTGTTCGGGTTCTCCATATCGGAGGCCTTGAACGATCTCAACATCGTGGACATCTACCCCGAAGGAGGGGCTTATAAGGTCATGCGGGAGCTCCGCAAGGAGGACCACGGCGGCAAGGGCAAACTCAGGGAATATCGTGTGGACGTATTTGACCGGGGGGGCAACAAGATTCCCATCAGCCTGAACGCGGCCATCTTGTACGAAAACGGCAAGGAGGCGGCAACCATCGGGTTTTTCCATGATATGCGGGAAAAGCTCGAAATGGAAAAGGATCTGGAACGCACGCGTCACCAGCTCATCCAATCGGAAAAGATGGCCTCTCTTGGCAAGCTGGCAGCGGGTGTCGCCCACCAGCTCAACAATCCGTTGGGGGGGATCACCCTATTCACCAAGCTGATTCTGGAAGAGTATCAGTTGGAAGAAGCGGCGGTGGAAGACCTGAACCGGATATTGAACGATGCGGAACGCTGCCGGGACACGGTCAAGGAGTTGTTGGAATTCTCCCGCCAGTCCCGCGAGCTCCGGCAGCCCTACGATCTCAACCAAGCCCTGAACCGGACCCTTTCCTTGCTTGAGAATCAAACGCTTTTTCACAATATTGAAATTGTAAAAGAGCTGTCCGATTCGCTTCCCAAAGCGGCGGTGGATATCCAGCAGATCAACCACGTGTTCATGAATATCATTTTGAATGCGGTCCAGGCCATGAAAGGGGAGGGAACGCTGAAGCTGGTCACGCGGCCCCTTCCCGATGACAAGGGAATTCGCATCGAGATCATCGATTCCGGTCCCGGAATTCCCGAAGAGATCATCGGGCGTATTTTCGAGCCCTTTTTTACCACCAAGCAGGAAGGGGAAGGCACTGGGCTGGGGTTGAGTCTGGTATACCGCATCGTGGAAAACCACGGGGGGCGCATCTGGATGTTAAACGGACCGAATGGGGGGGCGATATTCAAGATCGAGTTGCCAATCAGCGAGACCAACAGCGAAAGGGGAGAGCGTGAACAGCAGCCTTGATACCATCAGCATACTGGTTGTCGACGACGAGCGGGACATCCGGGAGGGTTCGGAACGCATTCTATCCAGGGCCGGCTACACGGTATGGACGGCACCCCGGGGGGATGAAGGGCTTGACATCGTTGGCCGGCAGGATATCTCCATCGTGCTGCTGGATTTGAAGATGCCGGGTATGGACGGGTTTGAAGTGCTCGAGAAGATTCATTTGCAGGATCCGTCGATTCTCGTCATCGTCATCACCGGGTTTGCCACGGTGGAAACCGCCATCGAGGCGATGAAACTCGGGGCTTACGATTTCATTCCAAAGCCTTTCGAGCCCGATCAGCTCCGCCTCACCGTAAACCGGGCCGTCGAAAAGGTCTCCCTGGAACGAGATACCAAAAGGCTCCAGGCGGAAAAGCGACGAACCCTTACCGACCTGGATACGGAGAAAAGCCGGATTCACACCATCCTATCCTCTTTACCCAATGGGGTCATCGTCACCGATCCCGGTGGACAGGTGGTCCTGGTGAACCCGGCATTCCGCCAGCTGTTGAATCTGCCGAAAGATCTAAAGGCGGGAGACGGCATCGGTGCGTATATCCCGGATAAGGGACTCTGTGATCAGATTCTGGAAATTTCCAAGGGGCGTTTTATCGATTTCGACGACATCCCGGATTATGAGTTCTCCCTTGCCGATGAAAAATTTCTCCTCGCCAAGGGGCAGCCGGTCATCGGCGAAAGAAACGAGTGCCTCGGGGCCGTTGTCACCATTGCGGACATCACCGGCATGCGAATGCTGGACCAGCTCAAGAATGAATTCGTCGCCAAGGTTTCCCACGAATTGCGGTCACCGCTTTCGACCATTCACGAACAGCTGGCCCTGGTGCTTCGGGACCTGATGGGAGAGATGCCGGAGAACGATCACTACATCCTGACCCGGGCACAGGAGAAAACCCAGGGGCTGATCTCCGTCATCGGCGACCTTCTCGATCTCTCCCGCATCGAAGAGGGACTCATCTGCAAAGACCCCAAGACGGTTGAAGTCGATGATCTTTTGACTGGTATTATCGAGTTTCTGAAAACCCGCGCGGACAAGAAAAAGCAAACCCTTGCCCTTACCCTACCCGCAGAGAAATTGCCGCCCATCACCGCCGATCCCCTGGCCCTTGAGAGCATCTTCGGCAATTTAATCGCCAATGCCATTAACTATACCCAGGAGGGCGGGACCATTACCGTGACGCTGGACCTTGCCGGGATCAATATGCGCGTCAAGGTGTCGGACAACGGATTTGGCATCGAATCGAAGTATCTGGAGAAGATATTTGAACGGTTCTACCGGGTGAAAAACGAGAAGACCCGATACATCACGGGTACGGGCCTTGGCTTACCCATCGTCAAGGGCCTGGTCGACTCCATGGGCGGGCTCATCGAGGTCGACAGCACGCCCGGCGAGGGGACGACCTTTACGGTGCTGATTCCCACCTCCGTATAGCGCTCTTTGAATTACCGTGGATGGTCACTAATCAAGGCAACCCCGGGCGGAGACCAAACAACGCCAAGGGGTGTCTGGGGGCAGTCGTTCGAATTTCGGGTTTGGATGATGCTATACCTGCCCCATCGTCTTTAAAAATTCTTCGGGTGGTATCTGAAGCCCGGTCCAGAGTGCCAGGGTTCGTCGGGCCTGGTAGGCCAGCGGCGGCAGCCCATCCATGAAATCCACATCGTTTCGATGCGCTAGCGATTCCCAGAAGTTCACCCTTCTACCGTAGTTGAGATCCAGGACCAGTTCGCACCGCGGCAGTTTGATGTTTTCCACGATGGCCGCGAACCCGGCGGATTCGTCCGCGCTTGACACGGATGTGGCGTTCACCACGATATCCACGGGGGGGGTTCGATCCTGGATCTCCTCCATCGACATCTTCTCTCCGCCGAACTGGTTTATGATCTCTTCGGCCTTGTTTTCGTTCCTGCCGACAACGTAGATGGTGCCCGTCCGCAGCCAGTTCAAAATGAAAGCCGTTGCACGGGCAGCGCCGCCCGTGCCGAACACCAGCGCTGATTTTCCCTCCGGATCGAAATTTGCTTCGGCCAGGGCATCCATGATGCCAATGGCATTGGTGTTATATCCTTTGAGTTCCTTCCCGTTGCGCACGATGGTGTTGACGGCGCCGATGATATTCGCTCCCTCGGACAGGATATCCAAAAACGGAATGACCGATTCCTTGTATGGAACGGTGACATTCGCACCGGCGATGTTCAGCACACTGAGGCTCTTGAGTGCCGGGCCGATTTGATCTGAAGCAACCTTGAAGGGAACGTAGGTGCCTTTTATCCCTAAATTTTTCAATACCGTGGTGAACAACTCTGGAGATTTGGACCGGTAAGCCCTTTCATCGCTCAAGATGCAGAAAATCTTCATTTTATGAAAGAAGCGGTCCTTTGCCGCCGGTGCGGACTTAAATCCGTGCCGTAGGAAAAAGCCCGGTACCGGGAGAGGGTACCGGGCCCTTGCCTTTGGTTGACTACATGGCCGATTCGGGATGGAACGGAAGTACTTCTTTTAGTTCCGGTCCCAGATATTCCCGTTCATTGGGTCCGAGAATCCCCATTGACAGGCAGATCAGGGTCCAAATGTGGACCGAGTGGTACTTGCCCTCATAGTGTTCCCCGATATCATGAATCTGTGCATGGCAGTTGTGGCAGGGTGTGATGCAGTAATCTGCACCGGTTCGGTCGATCTGTTCAAATTTCATCCTGCCGTAGTGTCTTCTCGCCTCCGGGAATCCGGATTGGAGAAAACCGCCCCCGCCCCCGCAGCAGTAGTTGTTGGAGCGGTTGGGGGTCATGTCGATAAAATGCTCTTCTCCCACCACCGACTTCACCACGTATCTGAGATCTTCTGCTATGGGATCTCCCAGGCTTTTTCGGACCAGCTGACAGGGATCCTGGACGGTAAAGGTCGCCCCGATATCCTTGTTCCAATCCGAATTGACCTTGAGTTTGCCCTCCCTTATCCACTTGGCATAGTATTCGATGATGCTTTTGACCTCGAAATTGTGCTCGATCTTGAATTTATCCAGTCCGACCCGGACTGAGAAAAATTCGTGCCCTCACTCGGTGTTGAGCCAGTACTTACAGCCCAGGTCATCCACGGCCTTGGCCTTGATGCTGACATTTTCTTTCCATTTCTCGTTGTCGGCCACAAAGAGGCAGTAGTTTTCGGCCGCCCAGCCTTTGGAGCCATAGGTCCAGTCGGCACCGACTGAGTGCAGGATTTTCCACAACGGCACCATCTCGTCGGGTTCGGTCACCGGTTCCCTGGAGTTCTGGTTGAGGAAGAACTCCGCCCCCTGCTTGTCGATGGGCGCCTGCATCTCTGCAAATTCCGGTTGGGACTCCTGGTATTCCTCCAGGACGTCCTCCACCACGAACTTGAAATCCTCCTCGGAAGCCCCCATGGCGCTGCAGGTATCACTTCTGCCCGCCATGTCGCAAGAGCCCTGGATCCCCTTGGGTTTATCCTCCTCGGGCCATCTGCTCCTGACGTTGAAGACCAGCTGAGGAATATTGATTTTCATTGGGCAGGCATGGATACACCGCATGCACATGGTGCACATCCACGCCCATTTTGAGGTGAGCACCTCTTCATCCATACCGAGGGCCGCCATCCGCAGATACTTCCTCGGGTCCATGTTTTCAAGACCGGTGGCCGGGCACCCGGAGGAGCAGAGGCCGCAGGTCAGGCACAGGTTCAGGTTGCCGCCGTCCGGAAGCAGATCCGCCACCTGTTCTTTGAAAGTGCTTTCTGTTTTAGGTTTCAGTTCAATTGGCTGAGATGACATGTTTTACTCCTCGTCTTCTTATTCCCCAAGAAGTGACTTGATACTCTGACAAATCTCTTCCGCAGAGGCCGGTTTGGCAATATAATCATCGGCTTCAGTGCTCATGCCGTCTCTATGAGAGTAGCGTGTCGAAGTCACGTGTGATGCAACGGCGGTCAACAAAATGACCGGAATGCCCGCTGTTTTTTCATCATCCTTCAGTTCTTTGCAGACCTCGTACCCATCCTTTTCAGGCATCATCACGTCGAGCACGATGGCATCCGGAGGATTGGCATGGACCTTTTCAAGGCCCTCCACGCCGTTATAGGCCAATTCTACTTCATATCCCTCTTTTTCGAGCTGTCCCTGGACGATGGAACAAAAATCAGGTTCATCATCGACTACAAGAATTCTCTTTTTGTCATTCATGATGTCCTCCTTTGATCGGGTTCGGCTAATCGTATCCGTTAGAATCAGTCCACTTCGGGCCTGGGGTAAAGACCGGATCGTTCGACGATCTCGGGTACTTTTTCTTCCCACTCGATGGCCATCACATGAAATCCGGCGATGCCCTCCACCTCTTTCAGGCGCTGGATTGCTTCGACACAGATATCGAGACCTTCCTGGGCCTGTTTTTCCTTGGGTGTGTCGGACAACCGCTTTACCACTTCATCCGGTACATCCATTCCCGGTACCCGGTTTTTCATGTACTTTGCCATACCCGCGGATTTCATGGGTGTCATGCCGGCAAGGATATGAACTTGCTCATGCAATCCCCGGTCTCTGAGACGGCGCATCCACTCCTCGAATTTATCCAGGTTGTAAATGCACTGGGTCTGGATGAATTCCGCCCCGGCTTTTATCTTCTTGGCCAATCGGGGCACCCGGATTTCAAAAGGATCTGCAAAGGGGTTGGCCGCGGCCCCCACGAACATCTGGGGCGGGCGCTTGATATCATCCCCCCCGAGAAACTTACCCTCATCCCGCATGTGCCGTACCGTCTGGATCAACTGCATGGAATCGAGGTCGTGAACGTTCTGCCCTTGTGCGCAGTCCCCGAAACTCTGATGATCCCCGGAGAGACAAAGGATGTTTTGGATGTCAAAGGATGCGGCTCCCAGGATATCGCTTTGCAGTGCGATGCGGTTTCGGTCCCGGGTGACCATCTGGAGAACCGGTTCCAGCCCCATGAGCTTTAGCCGGATACAGGCCGCCAGACTACACATGCGCGTCACGGAAGTCTGGTTGTCGGTGATATTGACCGCATCCACATGATCCTTGATCAGTTCCCCTTTCTTGATAACCCCCTCGGGGTCGCTGCCTCTCGGCGGGCCGCACTCGGACGTGACGGCAAGATGTCCTGCGGCAAGAACCTTTTCCAGTTTGCTCGGTGTCTTTACTTTCATTGCTGCACATCCTCCCTTGTAACGGTTCTGGGTCCCCCCGCCCGGTCGGTCGACCAATCTTTAATGGGGCTGAGTTCCTCATATTCGTCCATTTTATCCAGTGCATAGAGCCGGTCGATGATGATCTGCCAGGCGCAGTCCACCCCTTTGGTGATTTCACATTTCCCACCGGTGGACCCGCCGCATGGCCCGTTGAGCACGCGCTTGGCGCATCGGGACACCGGGCAGATACCGCCGGTCCTGGCAAGAATGCACTGGCCGCAGGCCTGGCATCGCTCCGTCCAGAGGCCGCGTTCTTCGGTGGCCCCCAGAAATGTGGTGTTGACCCCCGGGTAAATGGGTTTGTCCGTGTATTTTTCGGCGGTGAACTGTACTCCGACGCCGCATGCCAGGGAGACCACCGCATCGTATTTGTCGATCACGCCGCGGATCTCTTCGAGATATTCATGGTCGCATTGGCGTTCCAATGTGATTTCATCGATTTTGACCTCCTTGCCCTGGTTGAGAAAATACATTCTCAGTGCAGATGCCAAAATGCCAACTTCCTTTTTTCCCCCTGCCTCGCATACCGTTACACACTCGTTGCAACCCAGGATCAGGATATTCTCATGTGCTTTGATTTCCTCGATTATTTCCTCGATTGGCTTTTTGTCGGCAACAATCATAAGATGAGACCCCTTTTCTATGGTTTAATGGTCATGTTACAAATGGCTCGTTTCCTTAAAAATTTCATATCCGTTGGAGACCTACGCCGCCTTTTTTTTCTTCGCCAGCTTCAAGGGGGTGGGTCCCAGTTTTTGTATCAACTCCTCCATCTCTTTCGCATATTGGGCGAAAAGCGGGCCTTCGCTGGAAGAGAGGTTGTACATCCGGACCCGGTCTCCCCCGATTCCGATGGTTTCCAGAATTTGGGCGGCCTGCTCCACACGCTTTTTTGCCCTTAGGTTGCCGCTGTTAAAGTGGCAGTCCCCTTCCATGCAACCCACCACATAAACCCCGTCCGCCCCTTTTTCGAAGGATCGAAGGATGTGCTGGACATCCACCTTCCCCGTACAGGGGACGCGGATGATTTTGGTACTGGCCGGGTACTCCAGGCGCATCGAACCTGCCAGGTCCGCAGCGGTGTACCCTCAGTAGTTGCAGCAAAAGGACAATATTATCGGTTTGAACGCCTCACTCATAGTACCCCCTCAAGCAAGGAATCGACCTTGCTTTCCAGTTGATCATCTTCATACCAATTCAGCTCGATGGCCTTGGCCGGGCATTCGGCAGTGCAAACCCCGCAGCCCTGACACAAGGCTTCGTCAATTTCGCTCACGCCGTCCGCATTGATCTTAGGCACACTGTAGGGACAGGATCGCACGCAGACCAGGCAGGACGCACACTTGTCGGCCTCCACCGTTGCCGTTACCGCCGATAGTGTCAGGCTGTCCTGTGCGAGAAATGTGCAGGCCCGAGACGCCGCTGCATATGCCTGGGCGATGGTTTCGCTGATCAGTTTGGGACTGTGGGCCGTGCCGCAGACGAAAATGCCCTCGGTGGCCATGTCCACCGGACGCAGCTTGACGTGCGCTTCCATGAAATGGCCTTCTGCGTTGCGTGCCAGCTTGACGATGGATGCCAGTTCTTCGGTGTCTTCGGCAATCAACGCTGCGCTGAGCACCAGCAGGTCTGCATTGACCTTCAGATCTCGTTTGAGCACGTGGTCTTCGAAGGTGACGGCTATCTTGTCCCCGGCTTTCTCCGCCACCGGCGGGTTTTCCGGGTCGAACCGGAAGAACATCACCCCCAGATCCCGGGCTTCATTGTAGTACTCCTCGAGCAAGCCGTAGGTGCGGATATCCCGGTAGAGGATAAACACGTCCGTGTCGGCGTTTTCCTTTTTGATATGGATGGCGTTTTTCACCGCATTCTGACAGCAGATCCGGGAACAGTTCTCGTTTTCTTCGTTCCGGGAACCGACACACTGGATCATGACGACCTGGCTTAAGTGGTCCGCCCCTTTTTCTGCGATGTAGTCGGTCAGCTCGATCTGGGTCAGGACGGCGTCGCTCTCGCCGTAGAGGTACTCTTTCGGCTGGTATTCGTTGGCGCCTGTGGCCAGAATCACCACCCCATGTTCGATCTTCCGCTCATACATCCCCGGACCCACCAGAACTTCCGTCGTGAAGTTGCCTTTGAATCCGGAAAAACCGACGATCAGGGACTGTGTCAGGACTTGTATTCCCGAATGGGAGTTGACCTTTTCCTTAAGGTCATTCAGATAGGCCTGTATGTCCGAGCCCTCGATGGTGAACTTAAGACGGTTGGCGGTTCCGCCGAGGGTTTCCTCCTTTTCCACGATAACCACTTCAAATCCCTGTTCCGCCAGACCCAGGGCCGCATTCATGCCGGCCACGCCGCCCCCCATGACCAGCGCACGCTGGTTGACCGGGATTTCCTTCTCCTGGAGGGGATTGAGCGTCAGGGAGCGGGCCACTGCCATTCGGACCAGTTCTTTGGCCTTATCCGTGGCGGTTTCGGGGTCGTCCGAATGAACCCACGAGTTCTGGTTCCGGATGTTGGCCATCTCGAACAGATATTTGTTCAGGCCGGTCGCTTCCAGCGTGTCCATGAAGATTCCCTCGTGGGTTTTCGGCGAACATGCCGCGACCACCACCCGGTTCAGGTTGTGCTCCTGGATGAGTTCCTTCATCCGCTGCTGGGAATCCTCCGAACAGGTAAACAGGTTTTCACCGGAAAAAACCACATTGGGGAGTTCCCCTGCGTAAGCCTGGACCGCTGGGACATCCACAATGCCGCCGATGTTGATGCCGCAATTGCAGACAAATACCCCCACCCGGGGGTCCACTCCGCTGACGTCGATCTGTTCGGGAACCTCGACGCTCTTGGTCTCGGTATTTCGAACCGGACTGAGTTTCCTGCCGGCCAGGCACGCGGCCGCACTGGCTTCCACAACCGAAGTGGGAATGTCTTTTGGCTCCTGGAAGGTCCCGCAGGCATAAACCCCGGGCCGAGAGGTCTCCACCGGTTTCAACGGATCGGAGATCGCCAGGTTGTATTTATCCAGATCGATCTCAAGGCGCTTTGCCAGCGCTTTGGAGGATTCGGGAACCTCGAGCCCCACCGAAAGGACGATCATGTCGAAGAACTCCTCCTGGAGCTCCCCGGCGTCGTCGGCGTAACGGATCCTGAGATCCTTGTTTTCGCCGATTTCGTCGATGGTGTGAACCCGGGCCTTTACGAACCGGACGCCCTCCTTGTCTTTGGCCCGGTTGTAGTATTTTTCGTAATCTTTTCCGAAGGTCCGGATATCCATGTTGAAGATGGCGCAATCCAGATCCTCCTGGGAGTGCTCCTTTGCGATCATGGCGTCCTTAACGGCATACATACAGCAGACGGAGGAGCAGTATCCATTGCCGCACTGGTTGGTATCCCGGGACCCCACACACTGCAGCCATGCGATCTTTTGGGGTTCTTTATCATCCGAAGGCCGGGTCAGATGCCCCATGGTGGGTCCAGAGGCGCTCAGGATCCGTTCAAACTCGAGGCTCGTCATCACGTTGGGATTGCTATTGTAATGATAGAACTGCTCCAGTCCTGCCGGATCAAAGGGCCGGCTTCCGGAACAGACCACCACCGACCCCACCTCCAGCTCCTTTACTTCTCCCTGCTGGCAGTGATCCACGGCCTCTGCCAAACAGGCGTCCACACATTGGTAGCATTCCGAGCAGATCCCGCATTCCAGACAACGGCCTGCCTCCGGCGTCACATGTTCCTGGGTGAAACCAAGCTGCACTTCATTGAAGTTGTCCACGCGGTTTGCAACGGGCAGGCAGGGCATCTTCTGCTTTTCGATCTTTTCCCGACCTTCTATCGGAACATCCCGGACCACGTCGAAATCGTAGCCCCTGCCCTCTGCAAGATCCACCCCGCGTATGAACCGGTCGATGGACACAGCGGCCTCTTTCCCGGCCTGGATGGCATCCACCACCGTGGCCGGCCCGGTAACGGCATCACCGCCCGCGAAAATATCCGGGTCGCTGGTCTGAAGGGTCACCGGGTCCACCTCCATGGTTCCCCAGTCGTTCAGCGTGCAGGCGCATTCGTCCGTCAGGCAGGCCCAGTCCGATTCCTGGCCGATGGCGGGAATCACCGTGTCTACCTCAATGGTGAATTCGCTTCCCTCGACGGGGATGGGGCGACGCCTTCCACTGGGATCGGGTTCGCCCAGTTCCATTTTGATGCATTCAATGGCCGTGACCCTACCGTTTTCAGCGACCACCCGAATCGGATTGGTCAGGGTCATGATCTCGATCCCCTCTTCGGCGCATTCCTCAATTTCAACGTCGTTGGCGGGCATCTCCTCGTAGCTCCGCCGATAGATGACAAAGGGTTTTTTGCTTCCGGTCCGGAGCGCCGTGCGCACCGAATCCATGGCCACGTTACCCCCGCCGATGACAGCAACCCGGTCGCCCAGGGTTACGCGGTTCCCCAGGTTGACTTCCCGGAGAAACTCGACGCCGGGGTAAACGCCTTCGTACTCCTCCCCTTCGATACCCAGCACCTTGCACTCATGGCTGCCGATACCAAAGAAGGTGGCCTTGTACCCCTGGTCTCGAAGCTCACCGACGGTGATATCCTTTCCGATCTCCACACCGGTCCGGAACTGGACGCCCAGGTCCTTGATCACCTGGATTTCGGTTTCGATGATATTTCTGGGCAGGCGGTAGGAGGGAATCCCCACTGTGAGCATGCCGCCCAGCACCGGCAGTTTTTCGAATACGGTGACCTGATAGCCTTCGATGGCGAGAAAATAGGCGCAGGTCAGTCCGGCCGGACCGGCGCCGATGACCGCTACCTTTTCATCTTTTTTTTCCGCGGCCTTGGGCAGGTAGCTTTCATCGGCCTCCATATCGTGATCCGCCAGGAACCGATGGAGATACTGAATGTTCAGAGGCTGGTCCACCTCGTTTCTCGTACAGATTCCCTCGCAGGGATGATGGCAGACCCGGCCGCAGACGCCCGGGAAAGGATGTTCCTGTTTGAAGAGTTCCAGCGCTTCGCGGTGTTTCCCCGTGTTCATCAAGGCGATAAATCCTTGAACGCTGACGTGGGCGGGGCAGGATGCCTTGCAGGGGGCGGTGCCCTCTTTTGTGATGGCATATGCGCCCGGTATCGCCTGGGCATACTGCTTGTAAGCGGCCCTCCGATCGTTGAGCCCTTCGTTGTATTCATCGGGTAGGGAAATGGGGCAGACCTTGGCACACTCCCCGCAGCTGGTGCATTTTGCCAGATCGATAAAACGGGGTTTCTCTTTGACACGGGCCGTAAAACGTCCCGGATCCCCTTCAAGATCCAGCAGTTCGGTATTGGTTAAAAGCTCGATGTTCAGATGCCGGCCGACCTCGACCAGTTTGGGTGAAATAATTCACATGGCACAATCGTTGGTGGGAAATGTCTTGTCCAGCTGCGACATGAGCCCGCCAATGGCCGAGGATTGCTCCACCAGATAGACATAATATCCGGAATTGGCGAGATCCAAAGCGGACTGCATGCCCGCTATGCCGGCGCCTACAACCATGACCGATCCTACGAGGTTTTGACCCTCTGTTTCAGATGTGCTGCTCTCTACGACGCTATTTTCATTTTCCATCTTATCCGTCCTTATACCTTTTCAATAATTTCCGGCAACCGGTGCTCCCATCCGATGGTGGAGATCATGACACCGCCAAAACCCTCCGCTTTGATGGTGGCGATCGTTTCCGCTGCAATCCGAATGCATTCACTCACCTTGTCGGGTGCCTGCTGAATCCTTTTGATCAGATCCTCCGGAATGTAGGCATGCTTCATATTCTTCGACATATACCGCGCCATACCCAACGATTTCAGTAGCAGTACTGTGGGGATGATCTTGATGTTGTCGTTGTCAAGCCGATTCATAAACGATTTGATCGCGGTCAGTTCAAACAGGGGAGGGGTGATAAAAAATACGGCCCCGGCATCCGCTTTCCGGGTGACCTCTTCGATCTCCAGCTCCGGAGAGATTCCCTGGGCGCCGGCTTTTGTGGTCGAACCCACCAGAAACTCGGGGCTGCCGGACAATTCTATTCCGGCCATATCCTTTCCCTGCTGAAGGCTGTCTATCGCACCGAGCAGCTCATGAAGGTCGATATCATTAACCGACCGGGCCTGATGATGATCCCCGAATCCCGGGGCCTCACCCAGGACACCCATCACATTCGTAATACCGCAACCGTAGGCCGCCAGTAGATCCGCCTGAAGTGCGATGCGGTTTCGGTCCCGGCAGTTGATTTGCATGATGGTTTCAAGACCTTTGGACTGCAGGATCATGGCACCGCCCAATGCGCTCATCCGCATCACCGCATTGCTCATCTCAGGCACAACAAAGGCATCCACCTCCCCCTTCACACGCATCGCATTGCCTGTCATTGTAGAGACGTCCACCCCTTTGGGCGGATCCATCTCGGCCAGAACGGCAAAATCTCCGACTTCAAATTTGTTTTTTAGCTGCATTTCCGATCCTTTGTATCCTTTTGGTTGGGAAACAATGATGAAATTAACCCCTGCGCCCTTGCCATTGTCGATCGCCAATGGTTATAGCAACAGTCATGCCATTTCTGATTTGACAAGGATGAAATCTATAAAAGCCATTTATTTTAGATAGTTAAGACGTTTTTCAGTGATGGATGACTATTGAAAGCGGAATATAAAAAAAGCTTTACAAGTATGCCAAAATGGAGTAGTTGAATGATAAAATAATATGATTTTGGAAGGTTACGGACAATCATGCCAAATTGGCATAGTCCATTTCGGAAATCGGTCGCAACATACCGAATTCGCAATATTTTGAGTTGAATTGAACCATAGAGAACCGGGTTTCTGTTTTCGGAGCGGCTGAAAGGGCTTGACATGATGACCAGCAGCATCATCGCCGTGGATGATGACATCGATTTTCTCGAAATTCTTAAAATCAAGATGATCGGTATCGGATATGACAATATCAGAACCGAAGTAGACTCACTTAAAGCCGCGAGTGCGTTTAAAAAAGGGGTGCCTTTCGATGTTGCCCTCATCGACATGACCATGCCGGGGATGGACGGTCTCGAATTGCTGGATCTGATCAAGAACACCAGCCCCACGACGGAATGCATCATGGTGACGGCGGTCAACGACGCCCGGTCAGCGGTGGAATGCCTGAAAAAGGGGGCATACAACTATCTGGTCAAGCCGGTCTCCCGGGACACCCTTGCCATTACGGTGAAACGTGCCCTGGAGCGGAAACGGCTTTTGGATATCATCGATATCAAGAAAAAATCGACCCTTCCCAAGTTGATTTATGCGGATACCTTCAAGCCCATCGTCACCCAATCCCGCATGATGATCAACCTTTTAAAAGAATCCGAGCTGCATGCCCAAAGCGACGTCCCTGTTTTGATTACCGGTGAAAGCGGCACCGGCAAAGAGCTTCTGGCCAAAGCGATCCACTGTGCAAGCCCCCGCTCCCAATTCAGGTTTACGCCGGTCAATATGGCCTCTGTTTCCGCCAGCCTTTTCGAGTCTGAATTTTTCGGCCACACAAAAGGGGCTTTCACCGGTGCCGACAACGGCCGAGCCGGTCACCTGGAATACACACATGGGGGGACCCTATTTCTGGACGAGATCGGAACCTTGCCCATCGAGCTGCAGGGTAAGCTTCTGCGGGTGCTTCAGGATGGTGAGTACACCAAGCTCGGAGACAGCAGCCAGAAACGGGCCGATGTCCGATTTATCGCTGCGACCAACGAGAATCTCGATCAACTGGTTGCCCAAAAACGGTTTCGCAAAGACCTTTATTATCGCATCAGGGGGGGGTGGCTCCACCTGCCGCCGTTAAAAGAGCGGGCGGAGGATGTTCCCCTTTTGACCGATCGTTTTTTAAAGGAATATTGCGGGGTCGAGGACGGATGCCACATCAACGAGGATGCCATGTGCCGCCTCATGGAATATGACTATCCCGGCAATGTGAGGGAACTCAAATCGATCATTCATTCCGCGGTGAATCTCGCGCAGGGAAAGGAGATTGGCATCAACACCCTGCCTCTGCATCTTCGCAAAAAAAAACCGGTGGCCACCAACGGCACACCCGAATGCGAGCTGCCCCGACCGTTGGCCGAAGTCGAAAAGGATCATATTCTGAAGGTGTACGATCATTCGGGTCGGAACAAGTCACAGACCGCCAAATACCTATCCATCGGCCTCAACACCCTGCGCCGGAAGCTGAAGGTCTATGGTGTGGAGTGAAACGATAAATCAATTTGCATTCAAAATCTATAGGTCAATAAATTCATTTAACAGCGGCCTTATTTCGGCGATTTTTTCGAAATCATGATCTCTGTGCAGCAATAAGGCCTGGTATTCCATTGCAATGCAGGCGATGCAGCAATCAATGGGACTGTTGATGGTAACGCCCGATCTTCTGAGCTCAAAATAGATCCTTGCTGCGTGCCGCCATGTATCCTCGCTGGTTTCGAGATAGTATTGACTTGCCAAATATTGGTCCAGTCGCCGCCATTCAAACTCGTCCTTTGCGCCCTGAAGTAATTCGAGCTGGATAAAATGACTGAATACAATGGTTCCGGAACCTGTTTTTTCTCTGAAGGCTTGTACCGTCTTTCCCGATTTATCCCTCAGGACCTGGACCCAAACCGATGTATCAACAAGAATCATCCCTGGTGTTCCTTAACTTTTTATGATCGTATGCTTCATGAAATTCGATGGTACCGGCCAATTCGGTGAGGTCTTTTCGCATTTTTAATTTAACGTATTCCCGTAACGCATCATGAATGAGATCCTTTTTGCTTCTGGCATGGCTGACTGAAAAAGCCTGCTCCAGCAGTTCCTCGTCAATATCAATGTTGGTTCTCACGACACCCTCCATGCGCACAATTTGTGTATAATACACCTTATAGGAACATTTTACACTATAGATACTCATTTTCAATACCTTTGTTGAAATCTAGCGGGCTTTGGGGAAAAAGTAGTACGTCGAGATTCCCGTTGAATGTGGACAGTCCCTTTCGATATTGGTATCTTTCACCGGATACAGGATAATCGTTGACCCAAGTCAAGGCCATGTCCGGCCATGGTGATTATGGTAGACGCTAAACCAAGATACAATGCACTAGGAGATTGGCGATGAAGTGGTCGGAAGAGGCGGATGCCGCCATCAAGAAGGTTCCATTTTTTGTCCGGAGAAAGGTTCGGGCGCGGGTGGAATCTGAAATTGCAAAAGAGGGCAAAACCACGATTTCCCTAGCGGACGTCAAGGCGGTCCAGGCCCGATACCTTGCAAACATGGGATCGGAAATTAAAGGGTATCAGCTGGATACCTGTTTTGGACCCGGAGGCTGTCCCAATCGGGCCCATATCGGGGATGATCTTCTGGAACGGCTGGAACGGATGCTCAAAAAGGAGAAGCTGCTGGAACTTTTAAATGAACGGGTCAAAGGGCAACTCCGTTTTCATCACGAGTTCAGGATCACCCTTGCCGACTGCCCCAATGCCTGTTCCCAGCCTCAAATTAAGGATATCGGCATCATCGGTGCCAGTCAGCCGTTGATCACCGATGATGCATGCACATTGTGCGAAGCCTGCGTGGAAGCCTGTCGGGAAGATGCGGTGTCACTTGATCCCGCAAAAGAAACCCCGCTAATCGATTTTACCCGATGCCTGGCCTGCGGCAAATGCATGGCGGTCTGCCCCACCGGGACGTTGGAGGCGGGGAACAAGGGATTTCGGGTGCTTTTGGGTGGAAAACTCGGGCGGCATCCCCAACTGGCCGAGGAAATGCCCGGAATCTACACAGAAGATGAAGTGATAGAGATCGTCCGCCAATGCATCGAATTTTATAAGGAGAAAAGCCTGAAAGGGGAGCGGTTCGCCGAGGTCGCCAAGCGATTTGATTTCAAGCCGTTGCTGCCGGGTTCACTCACCAGACGTTAAGTCGGAGCGAAAGTGCCTCGTAAGTAGCCTGATACGTCGCGATCATGGGTTTACCTAAAAAAAACTTGATCCCGAACCATAAACCGCCTAAGTAAATCAAATTCTGCATGTATCATCACCCATATCAAAAACTGGAATTCTGCTATGGATGACAATTTTACCGCTGATCTGACAAACGATCTCAAGGCGCTGGCGCGGCTAATGGCGGATGTCAATGCCTTTCTCAACCCCCACTCCCTTTCTCCGAAGGTTGTCAATGCAGTGGATCTTGTTTTGGAAGAAGCCCTTTTGAATATCATCAAATACGGATACGACGATGAGGGTGACCACTCCATCGCGGTTCAGATTGATGTGAACAGCGATGACGTGGCCATCCGGCTCGAAGATGATGGAAGGGCCTTCAATCCGTTGACCGTTCCACGGCAGGACCGCTCCAAACCCGCCATGGAGAGGATAGAGGACGGCCTGGGGATCCACCTGGTCCGCAATATCATGCGATCCATGTCCTACCGGCGCAATAAAGATAAGAATATTTTTGAGATTTGGGTCCAACGATAGCTATTTTCCGTCCAGAAATGGGCTATCTGGTTATCTGAAAAGCCAGGTTGGATGTGGTGATCTTTGATCGGAGTCGGCATCGGTATCGACAGAACGGTATTGAAACGACACGATCCCGATTCCGATAGCCACGCTGACCCCGCGAGACATATCTATGAATGGTGCTCACCGGATGTGACTTCGGTTTCATAGATAACCGAAATGGTCTACTGAAAGAAGTCACTGGACATTGGGGTAGGGGGAGGTTCAACGGGTAATTTCGACTCGGGGAGATCGATCCAGTTCTCCCCTCACCGCAGTCCCCAGTTTCTCGATGGTATAGGGTTTTCTAAGATAGTGGCCGGCTCCAAGTGCCTGCGCCTTTTTGACCCGTTCGGTCTCAGCGGAACCGCTGGCGATGATGGCGCGCTGACCGGGTTGATGTTTGAGCATCTCCTGGTAGGCATCCAGGCCGTCCATTCCCGGGTCCATGAGCATGTCCAGCACTACCAGGTCCACTGGATTGTCTTTGAGAAAGCGGACGGCGCTCTCCCCCCGGGATGCAGTGGATACCGCGTAATTGAGTTCTTTGAGGATCATCTCTGCCACATTCCGCTGCTCCTTGACATCATCCACCACGAGGATGGATTCACCTTTTCCCATATACTTGTCACTGGACAGATCGGACGCCACTTCCGGTACCTGCTGCCGAGTCGAGGGGAAATAGATCTGGATCGCCGTACCCCTGCCCTCTTCACTGGTAATGTCGAAATATCCCTCGTGATCCTTCACCGTCCCCCATACCACCGCCATTCCCAATCCGGTTCCGCTTCTCCCCATCACCTTTTTCGAGTAGAACGGCTCAAATATACGCTCCATGTCGTCCGGTGAGATGCCGATGCCGGTATCCGAAACGGTGAGGCGGACGTAATCCCCCGCCTCGATCTTTTCGTATCCATTGATCGGAGTGGTAACCGTGTAGTTTTCAGCTGTAATCTGCAGTTTCCCGCCGCTTTGCATCGCTTCCGCAGCATTGGATACCAGGTTCATCACCGTTTTCATCAACTGGATAGCGGATCCCATCATGTTCGAAAGATCCGATGCCAGGTCTGCATGAATCCGGACGCCCGGATGATAGATTTTGAGCTTTTCGAACTCGGGGCTGTTCAGGTATTCGGCAACAATATCGTTGAGGTTCACAACTTTTGCGACGACGGCATTGCCCCTTGCCAGGGTCAGCATATCCTGTACGATGTCGGCGGCTTTCTTACCCGTGTTTTTAATGGTGCCGACCGGTTTTCTCAGCGGGCTGTCTTGGGGGATCTGCATCAGGATGAGATCCGGGTAGCTCACGATTCCCGCCAGGATGTTGTTCAGGTCGTGGGCCACCTCTCCGGCAAGGGTGCCGATCGCCTCCATTTTCTGGGCGCGCCGGAGGTGCCGTTCAAACCTTACCACTTCCTCCGTTTTTTGCCGTACCTGCTCTTCGAGCATCCGGTTGCGATCTTCCAGCAACGTATGGAACTCGGCGCTTTCTATTGCGTTTGCAGCGCTGCGAAGAATGATGGAGAGAAGATCCAAGGAAATATCCGGCGTCTCTACCTTGCGGGAAGGAAACAGCCCTACAAATAACCCTCTTATCCGGGAGTGAGTTGCGATGACGTGCAACAACATGTACTGTTTACGGTCCCGGGTCAGGATACTGACGCCCCTGCGTTCCCGTATGGCCCATGATAAAAAACCTTCATCGATCATGAATTCCATCTCGGATTCCACCCTTGTGGCCCGATTTTTCGGCCTGCACACCGATAGATTGAGATCGGACGAGTCGGGATCAAAAAAGTAGAACGCGCGGGCCTCCAGGCTGAGCAAACGGCGAATTCGCTTCTCTGTTTCGAGAAAAATCTGCACCGGAGACAGGCGGAGATTGACCTCCTCCTGAAAGTCCCCCAGGGATAGTGCCATCTCGAGCGCTTCCTGAATATAACGCCTGTTTTCTTCGAGGTACCCGATTCGGGCTTCGAGATTTTCAGGGTGGCGCCTATCGTACATGGTGAGCGGTTCCTGTCATGATGCGTTTTGGGTTGTCACTTTTCGACCGTCAGAATATTTTCAAGAGATCCCAATTGGTGCAGGCTCTGACGGATCACCTGATTCAGAATGGACGGAGACAGGCCAACCCTGTCCCATGCATCCGTATCAAAATAGGGCACCAAAAATTCTCCACTGCTTCCCATGCCCAAGGCATTGACGATAATGTCGGAGATGTGCACGATGGCCGCATCTTCAAGCAAATCAGCGGAAGAGGGCGTATGGTGATAAAACACGCTGTCCATTAAATGTGAAGAGAGCCTCCATTTTTTTAAAATATGCCTTGCGATGGTGGTGTGTCGACACCCGAGGATCGATTGCTCCTTGCAATGAAGGGGAACATCTTCCGATCGGGCGCGGATCAGCAGGGTTTGAGACTCCTCCTGGAAATATTTATACAGGACCAAACGGCCGATATCGTGGAGCAAACCCGATACAAACAATTTCTCCGTCTCGGGAATATTCTTACGGGCTGCCAGAATCCTGGATATGATGCCGCACGCCAGGCTGTGTCTCATAAAAGAGCGGATATCGACCAGATCGTTGGGAATGTTCTTGAACATGCGCATCACGCTGATCCCCACGGCCAGACTGGTGATCTCCTTTGAACCGATAAGTGTCACGGCCCTGGAGATACTGTCGATGGGGGAGGGAAATGTGTAAAGTGCCGAGTTGACGATTTTAAGCAATACCGTAACCAGGCTGGCGCTTTTGTCCACGATTCTGGCAATGTCCGTCGCCGATGCATTGGGCCTTGCGATGACTTCGTTGAGTTCGTTGATGATGGCGGGCAGCTCGGGAAGTTTGATCTGGGAGCCTTCCAGTTTTTTCATGATATCGGCGTTGGATGACCCCTTTTTCTCATTTTGTTGGACCTCTGTTGCCGGATTTGTACGGTCTGTCGACCCCATTTGACTTCTGTAATACACTGCTTGACGGAACAGCTCTTTTGTGGCGGGATGCCCCAGGTCCTGGTGACTGAAGACGCGCCTTGTTTCACGGATGACCCGGTTGGCGGTTTCGGTTGTCACCCCGACAGCGGATGGATCCGGGCGACCGTTTTTTCCCTCGATGGGAACTTCGGTAACCCCCCAGATTTTAAAAACACGGATGTGTTTGGGCTGGATTTTTAGACCTTTGGAAAGCAGCAGCCTTGAATTGACATCCAGCACGTCCGCTGAAAGCGTCATGCCCGGTTCCAAATTGTCGGTGGCAACAGTGATCATTTCTTCGGACTCGGACCCTTGCTAATTTGACGGGCCGTTCTTGGTTTTGGCATTTATCTCGTTTTTTCGGCTTCAGTTTTTTTATCGGCCGTTGAAAAGAATGCTTGAGTTTTTTTTGGGGGGCAGGCTGTTTTTTTATTCATATTTAACGCAGATGAGGCAGAGTCCTCGGGGGGGGGCGGTGGCGCCCGCCTTCCCGCGGTCTTTGGCTTGAAGAATCTTTAAGAATTGATTCGGCGAAGTTTTTCCTAGACCCACATCCACCAGTGTGCTGACGATATTTCGGACCATAAATCGTAAAAAACCGTTGCCTTCGATCCAGAATTCCAATCGGTCATTTTCGGGAACGATAAATCCGGCGGAGACAATGGATCTGACCGTATGGGATCTTGGACTCCCGGTTCCCTCGAAGGATTTGAAGTCGTGGGTTCCAATGAGATGGGCGGCTGCCGTTTCCATCGCCGGTCGATTCAGCGGCTTTCGGATGTGCCATTCATATCGTCGGGAAAGGGCGGACGGGGTATGGCGGTTTAAGATTCGATAGCGGTAGCGTTTACCCACGGCATCGTACCGGGCGTGAAAACCGGGATCGACCCGACAGCACTCCCGGATGACAATATCCTCTGGCAGTAAGCTGTTTAATCCCTCACGGAAAGCCGTTTCCGTAATCTTCGTATCGCAGTGGAAATTGGCCACCTGCCCCAGGGCGTGAACACCGGCATCGGTTCGGCCCGAACCGATTACGGTAACCGGTGCCTGTACCATGACGGCCAGTGCGGTTTCGATCTCCTCCTGGAGGGTGCGCTCCTTTTTTTGCCGCTGCCATCCATGGTAGCCAGTGCCGTCATATTCGATAGTGAGCTTGTAGTTACCCATTGATTTCCTAAAAAAAGAGCACCATCGCCAAGGAAAGTGAAAGGAAAGAGAGAATCGTGGAAAGGACGATGGATGCAGAGGCCAGATCCGTATCACTACTCAATTGTGATGAGAGGACGTATATCGCGGTTGAAGCCGGCAGACAGAAAAATATCATGCCGATTTTGAGATGGATTCCTTCTATGGCAAAGCCTTTTAGCAAAAACCATCCAAGGGTTGGCAGTACGACCAGTTTCAGAACCGATGCCGCAAGGGAGGCTTTAAAGCAACGCTTCAGTGTATTAAAGGTCAAGGCGCCACCGATGGAGAGCAGCGCAAGCGGCAGGGTGACCAGCGACATGAGTCGAAACGTATTGTCGATGAATTCCGGAAACGTCCGGATAAATCTGGCATACAATATGCCGGCGATACACGCCAGGATCAGGGGATTGGAGACAAGCGCGGCGATGATGATGCGAAATCGTTCGGTAACGGCAACCTTTTTTCCGGAGAACCATATCAGGGTGGACACCGCCAAAAGATTGATGATCGGGATAATAAATCCGATCAGAATGCCGAACTGGACCACACCGGGCTCCCCCAGGGAGTTGAAGATAATGGCGATCCCGATGTAGGAGTTGAACCGATAGCAGCTTTGGGAAAAACTGCCGGCTTCAAAGTCCGTGATGCCGAATAATTTGATGCAGATCGCGCTTAGCAGATAGATGCCCACCACCGAAAGCAGGACAGCCGCACAGAAGTTCCATGGTACGACGGCGTCCATCGGTTTCCCACCGATTTTCCAGAACAGCATTGCCGGGAAGAAGATGAAGTAGACCAGACGGTCGGAGGTTTTCAGAAAACGGTCATCGGTGAGCCCCCATCGTTTCAGGCATCCACCAAGGAGGATCAGGCCGAATACCGGAAAAAGGCTGTTGAGTATCATTAAAAGCGATCGCACCTCATATCGTAAAGCGCACTTTCCATCTCATCATCCATCACGTGTTTGAAATTTTCCAAGCGGTACTCCCGGCCGCACGACCTGCAGCTCAAAAAGACCCGGCGTCAGGTGCGCCGAATCATCAACCGCCTGTGGCAGTCGATACATCTGGCAAGGGTTTTATCATTATGGTGTTTCATATTCTTTTCCTTAACCGGTCATGTACATTGACAATATTTGCCGGTTCTGTCAAATGGAATTGAAACAGGATTCATGCCAAGGAGGGATGGATGAACAAACTGGTTTGTCCCGGTTTTATGGCCGGTGGCATTGCTGCCGGCATCAAGAAAAAAAATGAAAAAGATCTTGGCCTGATCTATTCGGAAAAGCCGGCTTCTGTGGCGGGTGTATTCACCCGGAACCGGGTTCAGGCAGCGCCGGTCATTCTGGATCGGGAGCGCGTCCGATCCGGGTCCGCCCAGGCGATCATCGTGAACAGTGGCAATGCCAACTGCTGTACGGGTGATCAGGGAATGGCGGATGCGATCGCCATGTCAAAGGTGACCGCTGCCACACTTGGTATTCCGGAATCCCAGGTACTGGTATCTTCCACTGGCGTGATCGGCCAACCCATGCCCATAGAGAGGGTCGAAAGTGCACTTCCGGGACTTTCCCGGTCCCTTTCCCCGGATGGTTTTCCAGACTTTTCCAGCGCCATCATGACCACCGATCGGGTACCGAAATTGGTTGTACGGGAAGGGTCAATCCAGGGTAATCGGTTTACGCTGCTCGCCACCGCCAAAGGTGCCGGTATGATTTGCCCGGATATGGCGACCATGCTCTGTTTTGTATGTACCGATATCCAGTCCGATCCCGGGACTCTGGGCCTGCTGCTTTCCGCTGCCGTGGATCGTTCCTTCAACCGGATTACCATTGACGGCGATATGAGCACCAACGATACGGTCCTGCTTTTGGCCAACGGCATGTCCGATTGTGTGGTTCACGATGGAAAGGCAAAAGCGATCTTTCAGGAAGCCCTCGATGAAGTGCTCATAGAATTGGCGCGACAATTGGTCAAAGATGGCGAGGGCGCCACAAAATTGGCGGAGATTCGCGTAAAGGGTGCACCCTCAAACGGGGAGGCTCAAGCTGTGGCCGATACGGTGGCCAATTCCAGTCTGGTGAAAACGGCGTTTTTCGGTGAAGATGCCAACTGGGGAAGGATTCTCGGTGCGGCCGGCCGGTCCGGTGTTCCGGTGGAACCCCATCGCATCGACCTGTATTTTGATGATGTACAGATGGTTAAAGACGGGATGGGCTGCGGAGATGATGCCGAAGCAGATGCCACCGAAGTACTGAGGAAGTCGGAATTCGTCGTCACCATCGATCTGAATATGGGAAGCGGTTCTGCCAGCTGCATTACCTGTGACTTTTCCGTCGAATATGTCAGAATCAATGCAGACTATCGATCATAAAATAACGCTAAAGGTCAATCCTACTGTGCCGATATTATCGAAAGATGCATTTCCGTTTGCATCTGGTGCTGCCGATTCTTTATCATCGTGAATCCAAAGGTGAGCGGATTCGGCTGGATGTTTCCGATTCAGAACTGGCAACTGGAGGAGATATGGATGTAAATTACATCAACCCGTTTCTTGTCGCGGTTAAAAATGTGTTTGAGACGATGATCGAAATTCCGTTTTCACTGGGGGCACCTGCCGTAAAAAAGGACTCCGAGCCATTGTTTGACGTTAGCAGCATCATCGGTTTGTCCGGCGATGTTACGGGTTGTGTGGTGGTAAACCTGTCTAAAGAGATCGCACTTGAACTGGCCTCCTCGCTCCTTGGAGAAGAGATACAGGAGATCGATGAGGATTGCACGGATGCCATCGGCGAAGTCGCCAATATGATTGCCGGCAATGCAAAAACCGATTTCCCTTCCGGAAACAACTCCATCTCCGTTCCCAGCGTCGTCATCGGAAAACACAAGGTGACCTATCCATCGGGGATTCCGATTATCACGATTCCCTGCAAAACGGACGCCGGTGAACTGGCCATCGATATTGCCATAAAGGTGCCTGGATAGAGACGGCAGCAGGCCGGATCGAGAGCTTACCCGTTCAGTATCGGCAGTTTCTGAAAGCGATTTCATACCCATCCAACGGACTCCATGTCAACCATGCGCCTACAGAAATATCTATCCCATGCTGGCGTCTGCTCCCGTCGTCAGGGTGAGAAAATTATCCTATCAGGGCGTGTCCGGGTCAATCGTATCGTCATTTCCGAACTGGGCGTTCAGGTTGATCCCGACCGCGACCGGGTAGAAGTGGATGGCGAGAAAGTAGAACTGTTAAAAGAGGCTGTCACCATCGCCATGCACAAACCCAGGGGATTTGTGACCAGTTGCGACCAACCGGGAGAGCAAACCGTTATGGAGCTGATCGATCTTCCGGTTCGGGTCTACCCTGTCGGCAGGCTTGACAAGGATTCCACCGGGCTTCTATTGCTCACCAACGACGGCCGGCTCCATCATCAGCTCTCCCATCCCTCATTTGACCATGAAAAGAGCTACATCGTCACGGTGGCTCGACCCATTTCCAACGGCGCGCTGAAAAAAATGGCATCAGGACTTCCCATGATGGGAAGGATCACACGGTCGGCCACCCTGAAACGGATATCTTCACACAAATTCCAAATCGTCCTCAAAGAGGGGCGAAACCGCCAGATCCGGCGGATGGTGAGAAAGGTCGGACACAAGGTAACCCGTCTAAAACGGATTCGTATTTCCAATATTCGAATCGGGAATTTGGAACCCGGCAAATGGCGGTATCTTACCGAAAAAGAAAAAAAGGACTTGACCGGGCGAATTCAAATGGAGCGTTGAAGCGGCTCGCGATGGGTCAGGGCCTTGTTGTTATGCAATCCATCCCACCTATCTGTATCCGGTTAGAACGCGTTCTCAAAATTGACAGACCACGATCTGCATCATTCCGAAATTAGCATGTTGAATCCGGGGGAAAGCGTGACTATGTTACCCCATTAATAATTGTGATTCTAAATATATAGGATAAGTCATGCCAAAGTATTCAGTCCGAACCATCGGCAGGTGCCGTTATTTTGGGACGGGCCTACGCAACCTGGAAAGTGACGACAAGGGTTGATCCCTGTTCATATTGACAATCGGAATAATATCGGTTACGATTTTTATGTTGTAATATAAAATATTTATATGTATTATTACAGTTTGCAGATGATATGGACAAAGGCCGTGGGTCGACCGTCGCGGCAGGTCGACAACGGTTCCTTGGCGCTTGCCGCGCCTTTCCCCAAACCCGAGCGGGGGCAGCCCCAGAAATGAAATAAGGAAAACGGTTCTATGTATATCGTGAAAAGAGATATCTTCGTCTTGATCAAAATTATTGCGAGCTGTGTCACTTCCGGTATTGCCGTATTCTTCATCTCCTCTCTGTCCGGACAAGACCTGATCAAAAACAACGAAACGATCGGTAAACTCGAAATCCTGTCATCGGATATCTCCACGGAACTGGACACCGAAATAGACAAGCGGGTCAAGCAATTGGGGGAAGTACCGGAAATGGAACCCTACCGGAAGTTTTATTGCGTGGAACTGGCAAAAGAGATTCATGAAATCTCCTACATGGCGGAAAAGCACAAGATCCTGTTTGACACGTACAACGTCAGGGATTTTGAGAATAAGATGAAGTTGCTTCTCAAATATACCGAAGTGTCGGCGGTGGACAGCCTGCTCGATGAACTGGAGATCGTCAAACGTGAGCTGAAAAATACGGTGAATGTCATCAACAAAAAAAGGGACAGCCTGGTCCGGCAGCGCATGTCCTACATTGCGCTTTTCGTCCTTCTCTGGATTATCCTCTACCTGTACTACAGCCGCGGCATTGTGTTCCAGAGCCGGGAGGAGTAATTCCCTGCGGTTTCGAATCGAGTTGTCATAAACTATGTACCTATCGCATTACAACCTGGTGGATAAACCCTTTCAGATCACCACCGATCCCAAATTCCTGTGGTTGGGTGAAAAACACCAGGAAGCGCTTTCTACACTGGAATACGGTATTTTAGAAAACAAGGGATTCCTTCTTCTGACAGGAGAGGTCGGAACCGGTAAAACGGTACTGATCAACCGACTTGCCAGCATGGTCGATGTGGAAGCGATCATCGCCACGATTCCAGACCCGGACCTGGAAAGCATCGATTTTTTCAATTTTCTCTCTGATGGCTTCAATATGAGCAAGAAGTTCGAGAGAAAGGGGGATTTCCTTTTGGAATTAAGGGATTTTCTCTACAAATCCCATGAAAAAAATCAAACGGTGGTGTTGATAGTGGACGAAGCCCAGAGATTGAGCCACCATCTTCTCGAAGAGATCCGCCTGCTTTCTAACATAGAACTGCACAACAAAAAGCTGATCAATATCTTCTTTGTCGGTCAGAACGAATTTCATACGACACTGGTGGAAGAGAGAAACCGGGCCGTTTCCCAGCGGATTACCGTCCGTTATAACATAGAGCCCTTGACCGAAACCGAAACCGGGGATTACATCCGACATCGCCTGAAAATTGCCGGGACCCAAAAAAAGATTTTTAAATCGAGCGCCCTGAACGAAATCTACAGTTTCTCCGGGGGGGTGCCTCGTTTGATAAATGTCATGTGCGATCATGCCCTCCTCACCGGGTATGCCATCGGCAAAACATCCATAGACGCCAGAATCATAAGGGAGTGCGCCCAGGAGCTTAAAATTCCCGCACAGCGGATCAACGACGAGGACCGGCTCCGGGAAACCCTTGACAGCATTCGAAACGAAATCACCGAAAGCATCCGGCGTGGGACCATCGGAGATCGAAGAATCAAGGAGAATGCTGTCCAGTCCGCCGACACCGCATCATCGAATGCTTCATTGCCAGGCGCACATCCCCGGAGGCGCAAAACAGATATAGAGACGAAACCGACGGCCATTCCACCTGTCGTCGATGCCACAGGGTCCGATGCAGCGCCTTTGGGGGAGACGCCCCGGCGGCGCAAAACAGATGTAGAGACGAAACCGACGGCCATCTCGCCTGTCGCTGATGCCGCAAGTTCCGATGCAGCGCCTTCGGGGGAGACGCCCCGGCGGCGCAAAACGGATGTAGAGACGAAACCGACGGCCATCTCGCCTGTCGCTGATGCCACAGGGTCCGATGCAGCACCTTCGGGGGATACGCCCCGAAGGCGTAAAACAGATGTTGTAAAAGCACCTGAGGGATCCCCCCCTGAAAAGGCCGTCGAACCGGTGGAAAAAAGGCCGATATGGATCCGATTCGGTTATGCGGCTGTGGCGATCGCCCTTGTGATTGGAGGAGTCTATTTTCTAAAAACCTACCAGCCCAAAGAGGTGTCAAAATTTGAGCTCCAGGATTTAACTTCTCAAAAATACAAGGAATCCCTTCAACAGGAGGGGCAATCCCTAAAAGCGGAACTGACCGGTAGCAAAGTTAGGCCACCTACCGATTTTAAAAAACGTGATCCGCTGGCAAGTTCCAAACCGTTGTCTGACAAAGCCAAGAAATCGCCAATTTCGGAAGGCCTTCAAAAGGGGCATCTGGGCGGTGTCAAAGAATTGATGATGACACCAGGGGAGAAGATGGCGGTATCGGCACCTTCCAAAGCCATACCAAAACCGGAGCGAACCCCGGTAAATATGGAGGCGCCTCCATCTGAAGTGCCGGTAAAAGGGGCAGACTTTTCTGATTTGAAACAGTTGTTGGCCACTTCCGGCAACCGTATTATCATCCCTTTTGGAAGAGATTCCAATGATATCCCGGACAGCGCCTTCAGTACCCTTGATCAAGTGGCGGCATTTGTCGTCCGCCATCCCGGCATCCGGCTGAGAATAAAAGGTTATACGGATGCTCGGGGTGCCGTCAGCTATAACAAGCGGGTGTCGGAATTCAGGGCCACCACCATCAAGAGTTATCTGGTGGGAAAAGGGGGAAACCCCGCCGTTATTGAAACATACGGTCTGGGTCCTGAAAATCCCATTGGCTCAAACGAGACACCCGAAGGGCGGCAGGCAAATCGACGAGTCGAACTGGAATTTGCCAAAGAGGATCTGGAGCGGCTAAACGTGTTTCAGTAAATGGTACGGATTGCTTTGCAGGGATTGAATCGGATGTTTGATATACGCCGGTACCTTCAGATAGTGCTTCTTTTCTGTCTGATCCTTCAGACCATTGCTGTGGTTCCCGTCTTTGCGGATGTGATCTATTTCATTGATGGATCGGTGACCGTCTGTCGGGACAAGGCGTGGGAGGATGCGGAAAAGATTCGATGTGAGTTTTACGGTACCATCGTTGAATATGATAAAAAGGATGTCGAGCACGTTCTCTCCGGCGTCGATGAGATTCCCGACACCCCCCCGAAAGCGGTTCTTGAGGCGGCAGAAAAGAAACAAAATGGCATATTTGCTACATCAAAGCGCTCACCTGGCTCGCTGGCGCCTTCTCCGAAGACGCCTGTCCAGCCCCCTGCACCGTCTTCTGCGAAGCCGCCTGCTCAACCTGTTTTGGAAATGGACAGAAGCGGTGGACTTCTTTTCTACGATCCCCGGAGGCCCAAGAAATACTGGGTCTCTGAGACTTCCCGCCATAATTCTTTGAAAGCGGCTTTAAGCGCGTTTGCCCAGCATTATGGGCAGACGCCAGAGTGGATAAAAGCCCATATGGGCGGGAGCAACAAACTTGCTGTCATCCATCAGAATCTTTCGGAGAAGCAATCCGCTTCTGTAAAACCGGCTGTAGAGAAAAAAGAACCGGTGGAAACCAAAACCGCTTCTCCTCCGATTGATTTCGAAAAGCTCTCGGGTTTGCCGTTTTACGACCCCAGACGGACTGAAAAGTTCTGGGCATGGGACACCTCCCGCCACGCGAAATTGGGCAACGCGCTCGATGCTTTGTCTAAGCAATACGGTCAATCGTTAGAGTGGGTCAAAAAACATATGGGCAGCACCAACGATCTAGGTGAAATCCATCGGAATTTGATACGTGCCATGTCTTCGAACGGTTCCTGAAAGGATCGTTTCTCGGATACAAGGTAAAAAAGGGGGGAGTCAACTTCTGGGAGTCGATGGGGTCTGGTTCGTCAGGTATGGGCCAAGAATATCTTCGAATTCCCGGATGGCGATTCCGATGGGAATGGCGAATCCGATTCCCTCCACACCTTGACCCACCAGCTTCATGGTATTGATGCCCACGACTTTTCCCTTGCCGGTTACCAAAGGGCCGCCACTGTTGCCGGAATTAATAGGTGCGCTGGTCATGATCATGCCCTTCTGGTGCCCGGAGAGGACGCCGGAAGACACCGAGTGGCTGAAATTGAGGGGATTTCCAATGGCATATAGGGCTTCGCCCTTGGCGACGGTACGGATGTCTCCAGGTGTAATTACCGGTGTTCTGGCATCCGGGAGCCTCAGTAGCGCCAAGTCCTGGTCGCTGCTGATTCTCTCAACAAAAGCGTCATGCTCCGACTGGTCGGCAAGAATGATCCGGATCTTGTTTTGCAACAGCAGCTTGGTTTTCAAACGTCGATGCTGACTGCTTTTCTCTTTCAGGCGTTGCTTCTGTTTTTTGTATTCCGCCAGTTTGGTGCGGTACTGCCCCCTGGCATTTCTGAGCACCGTCAGGTTGTTGGGGGTGTCATAGCGCGGGTCGGTCCGGATCTGCTCCTCCATCCGGTCAATCCGGTCTTTTTCCGTTTCTATCCATTTCCCGATTTTTTTTAGCTGCGCTTCTGCCTGCGACAGTCTCCTTTCAAATTCCTTTATCTTTCGTTCATCCCCCTTGATAACATGGCGATTGGTGATGATATGGCCATTTGGGGTAATGAAAAAACCGGAGCCGCTGCCTGCCGCAGACCGAATCGTAATCGTGGCATTGACCATGCGCTCGACAGGATTTCTCGGCTTTATGTAATTTTCCAGGTGCTTCGCAAGATCGTTCTCGGTGACCGGCGTTGCCGCTTCTGGGGAGGATCCCGATTCCCCTCCCGTGATGATACGGGACACACTGGCTTTGGGAATCCCGGGGGCGATACCGCCATCTTTAAAGTATCTGACAACGCCGTTTTCCTCCCAGGTACCCTGGGTCTCGATGCGTTCTCCGTTTTTCAAAACGATGGTGTCGGCCCATATCCCAACAGGGATCAACATCAGCAAAATACAGATGATAAATGTGCGTTTCATATCACGAATCGAAAAGGCGGGGCCTTTAGGAACCCCGCCTCGTTTCATTCCGGTATACGGCTGCTACCGAACCGCACCGTATGATGACCTGACCGTTTTATTCATACTTGAAGGACAGGGTCAGTCTGGCACGATATTCTTTTACGATGCCGTTTTCAATGGTGACATCCAATTTGGACACTTCGGCAACCCTCAGATCCCGGAGTGTTTTCCCGGCTTTTGCCACCGCATTGGCCGCAGCATTGTCCCATGATGAGTCGCTGGTTCCCACAAGTTCGATGATTTTGTAAACACTGTCTCCCATGGTTTCCTCCCTTCGCTAGATGGTTATCAAAGCTAACGGTTCTTAGTCCGGCTGTTGATGGTTCCGCGCAGAGATCAAAATGAGTGCAGCAGTTGATATGAATTCAGGATCTGAGTCGTTCAGGCCCGGTACCGGACGCCTTCGGCGGCTGGTTGAAACCTCCGGAGGCAACATTTACAGCCCTTCCGGATGGCTGTATTCACCATGTCGTATCCCACTTCAGGTGGGATGAGAGCGGATTTTGCCTATCTCCAAATATAGGATAATTCCCTGAATTAGTCAAAGAAAAAGCCGGTTTTAATCCCGACATGTTGCGGGGAGATCGATAAAAGATACTTTGAACGTGGATGAAATCGGATTTAACCTGCCGGAATTATTTCCGGAACTTTAGGGGTGAATCAACCCGGCCGCCGTCATCAGCGGCAGAAGGTGATCCCGGCTCTCCCGGCCCGCCGCTTCCGGTGTATCCACGTAGGGATAAAGTTCCAGGCTGATGTCGAAAGGATAGGAGAGCGCTTGCATGGCCTTGAATACCGAATCGAATCGAATGGCGCCATGCCCGGCGATCAGATGGTTGTGGGTTCGGTTTGGCGCGATATCTTCGATATGGACGTGACCGATCCATTCGAACAATTCTTGGAAAGCCGCCGCAGGATCCTCATCTGCACAGAAAAAGTGTCCGATGTCAAAATTGATGCCCACAGCGGGGGATCGGATCTCCTGCACAAAAGGTTTGATCTCACCGGTTCTCTCCATGAGTAGATCGGGTTCCGGTTCAACCAGGATCTTCACACCCATCGCCTCTGCCGTGGGGATTACTTTTTCCAGGCCGGTGTAAAACAGCGCCATCGCATCTTTTCGGGACATATTCGGCGGCAGGGGGCCGCCCGGAGGGATGGAGATATTACGACATCCCAGAAACTCTGCGATTTTCAGGCAATCGAGGGTATGACGGATCCGAATCTCCCGTCGTTCCGGCTCCGGTTCGATCCATGAAGGTAGATAGGTATCTCCCACCGCAAAAAGAGTGAAGCTGTTGAGGTTGGTAGGCTTAAGGCGGGTTCTTTCCAGAGCCGCTTTAAGATCCGCAAGCGGCGTACCAACGAAATCGGGTGGATAGAGATGGGGCCGGTCGCACATGATCTCCACCCCCTCGAATCCCAATGCGGAGATTTTTTCAACCGCTTCGAAAACCGTATACTTGACAAATGCATTGGTGCTGTACCCGAATACCATCAGTTTTCCCCTATCCGGTGATTCATTTTTTCATTGCATGCCCGCTCCAGTGCCGCCAGGGACGCCGTTTGCTCCTGAAAACTCAGCGGCGGATGCGCGCCGACCGGTTTTTTGAAAAAAAAGCCGAGATCCGCTACGGGGCCTGAGAATCCGTTCAGGTGAAGTGCCGTGACCCACCTTGCCAGATCCAGAATCATGGGAGCCGCTAGGATGGAATCCCGCCCCTGAAGATCCATCCGGATGCTCATGGGAAGTCCGAATAGGCCTTTGATATCGACCACATCCCACGCCTCTTTGGCATCTCCCCGAGGTGGGTAGTAATCGATATGGACCTTGTGGGCGGGCTCGCCATATTTTTCACCCACCGGATACCCTAAAATTTCATCCAGCAGGCGGGTCTTGTTGGTGACCTTGCCCGCCGCCCGTTCGGGATCCATCAGATTGCGGCCGTCGGCGTTTCCCAGAATATTGAGGCTGTACCATCCATCCACATAGAGGTTGCGAGCCTTCAGTGCGGAGGCCAGTGCTACTTTCAGATAAGTTTGTCCGGTTTTGCCGTCCCTGCCGGCCAGGGGCACACCATAGTGCCGGGCCTCCTGTCGGACCGCCGGGATCTCCACCTCATTGGGCGTAAAATTGATCACCGGAACTCCGGAACGAATCGCTGCCAGGACATAGACAAGATCGGGGAATCGATCCGGTCCGGCGATCCGGCTGAGCATATCCAAATCGTCGCAGCCAGCCACATGGGCGGTATCACATGCGGGCAGCAGGTTGATGAAAACGGGCAGGGCTGCTGGCTCGGATTGGCGAAATTTTTCGATGTCCTCCATCACTCGCTCGATCTGTGCATCAAAAGAGAGGTGATTGTCCGGCGGCGTCTTAATCACCATCCGGGCCAAATCCTCGGTGTGCGCGCGATAGACCGAATCGGGCAATACACCCTGATCTGCGATTTGCTCGAGTAGCGGTTTTTCATTGAGATCCCATCCCGCCACTCGGACATTTTCAGGGGGACCCAGATAGGGAAATTTATCGCGGGTGGTTAGGCTGTCCAAGACCGTTTCCGGTGCGTTGTTCAGGGCTGCCGTGGCTACCGCCAGGGTGGTTGCCACGGCTCCCTTGGCGCCGGCCACCAGCATCAGAAGGGGCCGGGAAGCTGTTTTGTCTCTTATCGACATAAATTCTGTACCTTTTCAAAAGACCGCTGCAGCGGTTCACATCCCAATCCATCCCGTATTTCGTTAGGGGAGGTCACTGAATTTGCAAACGGACGTTACACTTTGCGTTTTGAGACGTCAATAGGGTTTTACGCTGATTTCTGCCGGCTGACGGAGTATGTTTTTATTACCCTCCTTTCGTTTTCCGAACGTGAGACCAACGGATCTTTTCTGAATCATGGCAAAATAATGATCACCAGGGTTTGCGCATCCATTTTCATATGATTTATAATTGACAAAAATAATACGTATACGTAATATTTGTATAAGTTCTAAATGGTTTTGCTGCAAGAAAGCCGACACACGCAACCCTTTGATGTATTGGAATCGTTATGGAATCCAGACATCCCACCGATTGCCCATACTATTTGATCTCCCGCGTTACACTGCAGGTATCTTCGGCTCTCAAAAAGGGCCTTACCCGTGCCGGCGTGGGGATGGTCAAGCCCGCCTATCTCGGTGTGTTGCTGGGGCTCTGGTATGAAGATGAAATAAGGGTGATCCATCTCGCCCGGCGAGCAGGTCTGGAACCCTCCACCATGACGGGCTTGCTGGATCGCATGGAGAGGGATGGGCTGATCGTTCGGAAAGCGGATCCGGTGGATCGGCGGGCCCTTTTGATCCAATTGACATCAGAAGGCCGGCGCCTGGAACAACCGGTTCGAGAAACGGTAAATGGGGTTCTCGGAAAGGTTTTCGCCGGGATTTCGGAAAAAAATCTAACCCACACACTACAAATACTTCAAAAGACATTGCATAACCTGCAGGAGAGAGACGGATAATGGATCGAGAACCTACACCCATTGTTGGATTTATCTGTGCCGATTCATCCCTTACCCGGAGATGTTGGCGGAACGGCCGTCCCACTGGGGTGACAAAATAGGAGAAAAAAATGGAACCCGATGAAACCGCCGGAAGAAAAAAAGCGCGGGAAAAGATATTTGGTGAAAATGAGAAGCTCAGGGCAGCCCTCGATAAAGTCAACCGGGAATATCAGGAGCTCAAAGCGGTATACAAAAGGCAGCAAAGGGCCTTGGGAAGCGAGTGTTCCCGGCGGGAGGAAATCGTCGAAGCCCTGGAGTTGGCCCAGACCATCATTGACAAAAGCCCCGTGATCCTGTTTCGGCGTCTGGCGGGAGAGGATCCCAGGCTCGAGTATGTTTCGGAGAATATCAGGCAAATTGGTTACACCGCGCAAGAATTTTTAAACGGATCGATCCGTTTCAGGGATATTGTTCATCCCGACGATTTGGAACGCGTGGGATCTGAAATTCGAGGATATATCGATGAGGATGTCGAGGAGTATGTTCAGTTTTACCGGGTGTGCAAAAAAAGCGGTGAGGTCCGATGGGTAGAGGATCAAACCACTGTAATCCGCGATGATCAGGGAAACATGACGCACAACCAGGGCATTGTCGTGGATATTACCGAGCGGAAGCTAGCCGAGATCCGACTTGCCAAAAGCGAAGAAAAGTTCCGCCGCATTGTCGAAACCACCGGCGAGGGCTTTATCATGATGGATGAAAATCTGGTCATTATCGATCTCAACGATGCCTATCGCCGAATGCTCGGATACGAGCGGGAGGAGTTGCTGGGAAAGACGCCCTTCGACCTGGCGACAGAAGATTTCAGGCAGTTCATGGCAGCGAACAAAGATCGTCTGCTGCCCTTGGACTACCGAAAAATGGAGGGAAAGCTTGTGGCCAAAGACGGCAGGACGATTCCCGTGCTGATCCATGCCAATACCCTAAAGGACGATCAAGGGAAGATGATGGGGCATGTGGCCTTCGTGGTGGACCTTACGGATCAGAAAAAGGCGCTTGCTCTGGCCGGTCAGATCCAGAGGAGCCTTATCCCCGATGCCGCACCTCGTATCGAGGGGTTTGATATCGCGGGTCGGAGCGATGCCTGCGAAGAGGTGGGTGGAGATTATTTCGACTTTCTATTCGGCCCGGAATATGCCTCTAACCATCTGAAAGTGGTGGTGGGCGATATCTCCGGTCATGGTGTGGACGCTGCGCTGCTGATGACCTCCGCCAGGGCCTTCATGCGAATGCGGGCTGCTCAACCAGGCAATCCCGCCCAGTTGGTCTCCTCAATGAATCAGCATCTCTCGGCGGATATGGAAGATACCGGTCATTTTATGACGCTTTTTCTAATGGAGATCGATTCAACAAACGGATCCGCCCATTGGGTCCGGGCGGGTCATGATCCGGCCCTGATCTACCATCCAGACAAGGATTCCTTCGAGGAACTGATGGGTATCGGTCTGCCACTGGGTATCGACGGCGCTTTTTCCTACGACCAGTATGCCTTGAGCGGAATACCCGAAGGTACGGTGATCGCCTTGACCACAGACGGAGTGTGGGAATCGGTCAACGAAAAGGGAGAGATTTTCGGAAAGGAACGGCTCTGTCACGTGATCCGCCAAAATGCGGACAAGGATGCCCAGAAGATTGTCGATGCGGTATACGATGAGATCGCCGACTTTGTTGAAGGCTTTCCTCGACAGGACGATATTACCCTTGTGATCATCAAAACGTGCTGATTTCGAATATCATGGCCTTCATTGAGGCTGAGGATGATCTGGGGGGAGAGTTGGGGTCAAGGCAGGTGAGGCTTCGAGCGGGGACATGGAGACCGTTTTATTGCGACCGTTGGCCTTGGCCCGGTAGAGAGCTGCGTCGGCCTGGTGGATTAGATCTTCGGCGGTGGAGATCCCATCGCACAATTCGGCGACCCCCAGGCTGGTGGTGACCTTTAGATCATTTCCCTTCGGTGTAAACCGGTATCGTTCCGTCTGCTTCCGGATCCGTTCGGCCAGAAGGATCCCTTCCTTCAGCGTGGTCTCCGGCAGCAGACAGCAAAACTCCTCCCCGCCGTAGCGTGCGACGATGTCAACCTTCCGGACCGTGGCGAGAATCAGGTCGGCAAAGTTTTTCAACACCACGTCACCCGCCTGATGACCGTATTCATCATTGATTTTTTTGAAGTTGTCGATGTCCAGCATGATCAGGCTGAAGGGTTCCCGATACCGTTGATGCCGTTCAAACTCATCTGCGAGCCGCGATTCCATGTATCGGCGGTTGTATAAATCAGTCAGGCCGTCCCTGATATTCATTTCGATCAGTTTTTCTTCGTATGCCACTATCTCAGTGACATTCTGGACCATGATGTAGAAGTTGGTAATCCGATTGTGCTCATCCCGAAGAGGCCCCATGGTGCAGCTCTGTTGCATATATTTAAAGTCGGAATCCAGCGTCCGCGCTACTTTGAAGGGGAATAGATAACCATGCAGTTTTTGAGAGAAAAAGGCGAAATTTCCAAACTTGAACACAGACTTGTAGTTTCTCTTGAAAGAGGGTGTGTCCAGATCGGGGTAATGATCGAAAATCGATTGATGGACAATCTCATCCGCAGGAATTCCACTGTGAGTCGCCATCCATCGATTCCAATGGGTCACCATAAGGTCTCTATCGAGGATGACAATTCCGATATCCACCATGTCGAAAATTTGGGTAAATATCATTCATATTGCTCCATGAAAGCGAGCAGGGCTTTTTTAAGCCACCCGATCGATTTCTGGCTGGTGAGAATCAACAACAATCCGGTGAGATCCTTCTGCTCAAATTTGAATAACGTTTTCATCAGGATCGCCTTACTGGACGGATCATAGGATTCCACGTAAGATTCGTATCCGTTGGTGACATCATTGATCAACCGGGGAGGGGAATAGGTGGCAAAAGTATCCAGCAGGTCCGATATCTTTCCGATGCATGCACCGATGAGAATGTTGCCGATTTCGATGAGCGATTCCCGTTCCAGGCTTACCATCGGTTTCTCCATGGACCCATAGGACGCGTTATCAATGAGCATATCCACCAGCTCACGAGCGCCTCCCGTGGGAAAGACCAACAGACTGGAACCGGCAAAATCGCCCCAGAATTTTTGATCGATGATACTGGTATCGCCATAGGTGTGGATTGTCTCTTTGATGAAATCCGGCAGGTCCTTTGTATCGATCAATTTGATATCCGGTACGCTCAACTCGACAAAAATATCGATCACCTCTGCAAGATCCGCAGTGGCACTGCCAAAGGCGATGTTCATGATCTCCTGGAGAATGTCCTTTTCATCTTCTGTGAACTCATTTGTATCTGTAACCGGCATTCTATTCTCCACTGCTTCCCAGTTTCATTTCAACGGAGGCCAGTGCCTTTTCGATCAATTCGGGCCTGGCCGGTTTTTTAATTACCGTATACGCACCGATCTCTTTGATCCGTGTGAGCGATTTGGGCTGAATGTCGGCCGTAAGGGCGATCACAACCGCACTCGGATCGATCTCAATGATCTTCTGGGTTGCCTTAAACCCGTCGATTACAGGCATGGTGAGGTCCATAAAGGTTATATCAGGACTGTACTGCTTGAATTTTTCGATCCCTTCCGCACCGTCAGCCGCATCGATGATTTCATATCCTTTGTTTTGAGGAATGCATTTTTTCAGCATCATCAAGGCCACTCTTGAGTCGTCCACCATCAGTATCTTTTTTATTTTCCCCATACACCTTTTCCTCCATCCGTCATGAATAGGGTGGCCGATGTTACAGAACCAAAGAAAATTTTCCAGACCGGCAGAGCCCTTATGGGAGTGCTACATTATGTCGGCACTATTGACGCTTTGCAACCCTTATAATGTTGTATCGGGTACTTGATGAAAAACTTTAGCCTGAGTTGAGCAATTTTTGCATAGAGATGTGCCGAGATTTTGGTGCAGTAGCATTGGCAAAACCCCCAGGCATACCCGTCGGTCTGCCGAGGATTTGCGAACGCTCAATGCGTAAAAGATGGGTGCAGATCGAGCAAAATATGACTCAACTCTGGTTCAGGAAATTTTTTGGCCGGACCGAATTGATGCAAGGTTGCCTGAATTGCTGCTTTTCTGATAATGATGTCCTATGCTTTCTGATCCCTATAAGATCATGGCCCAAAAAAAATAAGATTCGATACATGACAAGATGAAAAGGGGAAAAAGGATGAGTGACAAGGCATTTCAGGATTACTATTCGGAGCATCACAGCCATTGCTACGGGTGCGGTCGGTTGAACGATAAAGGGCTTCGGATCAAAAGCTTCTGGGACGGTGAAACATCGGTATGCCGTTTTGCTCCGGATCCCAGCCATATGGCGATACCTGGATACGTTTATGGGGGGCTCATTGCCTCCCTCATCGACTGCCATTCCACCGGCACTGCATCTGCCGCGGCCTACCGCGCGGAGGGACGGCCAATGGATTCAGAACCCCCGTTGCGATTCGTTACAGGGAGCCTGCATGTCGATTTTCACAAGCCCACCCCTCTCGGCGTGACGCTGGAGGTGAGGGGTGTCGTAAAGGCGGTGAAAGGCCGCAAAGTGGTGATCGAAACCACCCTTTCCGCCGATGGAACGGTTTGCGCCAGCGGAGAAGTCGTGGCGATTCAGGTGCCGGAGAATTGGTAGCGCTGCCGGCGGTAACCCAATGAAGGGAGGGCATAAGGGGTCATGGATGCGAAGCATTACGATCTGATTGTCGTTGGAGGCGGGGCTGCCGGCGAAAAAGGAGCCGCCCAGGCCGCCTATTATGGGAAACGGGTCGCCATGATAGAGCGTGATATCCATCTCGGTGGCGCAACCGCTGGCACCACCGTTCCGAGCAAGACCCTTCGGGAGACCTCCCTAATTCTATCGGGATACCGGGCCCGTAAACTTCACGGTATCGATCTCTCACTGCACCATCAGGCCACGATCCAGGATTTTCTGTACCATGAAAAATTCGTTAAGAAAACAGAGCGGTTCCGTGTGTTGACCAATATGGTGAGCCATAATGTGGATGTGTTGCACGGCCGCGGCGTATTTGTGAATTCCAACACCGTGCGTGTGGATGCATCCGAGGGGGATACCCGGTTTGTTACAGGGGAGGTGATTTTGATCGCCACCGGATCTTCCCCACGCCGACCGGATCTCTATCCGGATGACGACCGGATTTTTGACTCCGACACGATCTTGCAGATACCGGATATGCCAAGGGAGATGGTGGTGATCGGAGGGGGTGTGATCGGCTGTGAATACGCCTGCATCTTCAAAGCGCTGGATACCAAAGTTTCCCTGGTACACACCCGTGACAGTATTTTGCCCTTTTTGGATGGGGACATCGCATACGCTCTGCAGAAAAGCATGGAGAAGATGGGCGTCAAGATGGTGATGCCGGAGAAGGTCAAGGCGTGCCGGGCAACGCCTGGCGGCATCCTACTTGAATTTGAATCCGGCAGGTCCATGAAAACCAAGGCGGTGATGCTGGCCACCGGCCGGATCAGCAATACCCGGACCATGGATCTAAAAGCTGCTGGAATCGAATTGAACAAACACGGTTTTATCCCCGTGAACAACCATTACCAGGTGGTGCATCCGGAGACCCGTGAGCCGGTGCCAGGGATTTATGCCTGCGGAGATGTGGTGGGTTCCCCCTCTCTTGCTTCCACATCTATGGAACAGGCGCGATATGCCATGATCAAGGCATTTGATCTCGATCCCTATAAAAAGCAAGTGGCCCCAATTCTTCCCTTGGGTATCTATACCATTCCCGAATGTTCCGGGGCGGGGAAAACAGAAAGGGATTGCCGGAAAGAGGAGATCCCTTATGTAGTGGGAAGGGCCAATTATGGACAGAATCCCCGCGGTATGATCATGGGCGACTTTGACGGCTTCTTGAAACTGATCTATGAAGAAACGGAATATTCTGGAGAGCCGATGCGGCTTTTGGGCGTTCATGTGATTGGTGAGATCGCTTCTGAAATCATTCACATCGGGTTGACCGCCTTGATGATGAAAGCCACCAGCGATCTGTTTATCAACACCTGCTTCAACTATCCCACCTTGGGGGAGCTTTATAAGTATGCCACCTATGACGCCATGGACCGGCGGTCCCGCCGCCGGTGAATCGTCAATACCCCTTGAATAAAGAACCGGGGCTTTAAATCTTCTTAATCGTGATAATCTTAGACTCTAAGGTAAGAAAACCCACGAATAAAGAGGTGCAAAATGAGAACAGAAGACATTGCCAACGCTTTTGTAGCCATCGTAGAGGAAGCGGAAAAATTAAAGCAGGATGATCTGCCGGGAAACGTTCAGTCCGGATTGTCCACCATCATCTCCATTGCCAAACATCAAAATGACATCCGGAAATCAGAAAAGGGAAGCTGCACGGCCGATTCGAAGCATTGAACAGGACATCTTTTTGTCGTCCTGCGGCATTTTAAACCGGGATACTCAACTTTCGCGTTATCATGAATCCAGAAAGCTGAGGGGTAAATTTTGAAAATCATCCTGACCAACGATGACGGCATCGATGCGCCGGGACTGGCTGCGCTTTTTGACGTGGTCCCTCCTCGTGCCAGGCCGGTCGTTGTGGCACCCAAGGACCCCATGTCCTGGATTTCCCACCGTGTCACCACACGGTCCCCGCTTCGCGTCGTAAGGGCTGAAAAAGATCGATTCAGCGTGGACGGAACACCGGCGGACTGTGCCCGTATTGCCCTCAAAAACATTGCTGCCGATGCGTCCTGGCTTCTTTCAGGCATCAACCCGGGCGCAAACCTGGGCTCTGATGTTTATAATTCCGGGACCGTTGCCGCTGCCCGGGAGGCCGCGATTCTGGGTTGTCGGTCGGTTGCCATTTCCCAGTACATGGCAAAAGACCAGAAGGTGGACTGGTCCATCACGGCCTCTCATGCCGGCCGGGTTTTGAATACGCTGCTGTCACTGCCGTTGGCCCCGGGCCACTTTTGGAATGTCAACCTGCCGCATCCCCTATCCACCGATCGATTCCCGGAAACCGTGTTTTGCGGTCTCGATCCCCATCCCCACCAATATGAATTTGTAAAAAACGGGGAGGACTACTGCTATCGGGGTTCGATCCATGACCGGCCGAGGGATTTAGACAAAGACGTGGCCGTCTGTTTCGGCGGCAGCATTTCAGTCACGCGAATTGCCATCGGCACCACCGACTACCCATCATTGAAGCAAGCAAAGGAAAAGACGCATTAAGGACTCAGCACTTAGCGGCATCCGTTGAATGGCGGCATCTTTTCACCCCTCGAACGATCGGTGACGGCGAATCCCAACGGCATTGACCTTCCGAGTCAATTGGTCTATTATTTGAGACGGTTCCCTTCTATTCTTTTCAATTAACGATCATCGACATTATCCGGCCATCGCCGGAGACTTCTAACGATGGCCGGTTTTGGGAGCTTTCGGACCGGAAATCGGTTTTCGATGGAGAAAAAAGTGCAGAATCCCATTCAGCGATGTGGTGCATTGACCCAAAAAGGAAAACCCTGTCGAAACCGTGCAACGGCCGATGGATATTGCTGGCGCCATAAAAATCATGATCGTGACCCATCGAATGAAACCACGCCCGAAGAGACCGAAGCGTTACCGCTCGAGGCGGACAATGAAAAGAACGACCCCGATGCTTCCTCTCATCGTTTAATGGACGCTGGGGAAAACTTGCCCGATGATCCCATTTCCATACCTTCTCCAGACGGCGAGGAGCTGGACCTGTCCGATATTGAAGCGGCACTGGATGAAACGACGGATCCGCCGGAAGCCGAAGACTTGCTTGCAGATGATTTGGGGCTTCAATTGGAGCTGGATTTCGATTCAGAAGAAGATGATGACGATCTAGATATGGACCTGGGGATGGAGATCGAACCGGAGCCGACCTCCGCCATGGACGATGCGGAGATAGAATTTACCCAGACCAGTGAAATGGACCTGGCAGATCTTGAAAAGATGTTGAGTGAAAGTGGCATCGAAAATAAAGAGGCGGCATCTGACAGCCAAACGGGTCCGTCCCCCTCACCACCGGACGGGAGGACGGAGGACGATGAAGCCCATGACATTTCTCCGGGCCTTGAAGTGCTGGATATGACCGGTTCCGACTTTGAATTCGATACGATACCGGATGACGAGCCGGAGGACGACGCGTCCTTTGGCTCGGCGGATATCGGGCTGGAAATGACATCGGACGATGAAACCGTAGAAGATGAGACGATCGATGCTCCCCCGGATATCCAGTTGGAACTGGAGGATATTGAACTGCTGGAACCCGATGGTCAATCAGATGAGGAGGGTCCTGCTGACGATGACACCCTCCTTGACATTCCCATCATAGAAGAAGAGATCGATAGCGGGGCGGGTGGGGTCGCGGGAGAAGATGAAACCGAGAGTATAGACGATCCGTCGGATGTGGTGCCTCCTCTTGAGACGGCTTCGTCCGATGAATTGGTCCGGGACATCCCTTCCATGGAGATAGCAGAAGAGCCGGGCCCTCCACCGGAAAGCGATGATGTGCCCGATCTGGAAGCACTTTTGGACCTGGAAAACCCATTTGAAGATGTGCCCATTGAAGAAATACCCGACGATATCTCAACCAATGTGGAAACGGCCGCACCTGTTCCCGAACCAGATTCCGATGAGACTGCGGATGTTGAAGTCTCCACTGAACTGGACAGCCCCGCAGAAGATTTTCCACCCGACGAACTGATTCTCGACACGTCGGCCGCATCGGTAGCGGCAGGGGAAACTTCCGATCCGGGCGGTGATGATCACCTGGATCTTGAGATGGACGCAGGTGAATCTGCCGAGCTTGAAATGCCTTTCGATGAGATGTCGGAAGCAGCCGGCGATATGGATCTTGAGATGGAAGCCCCTTCCGATTCTGAACCAGATTCCCCTGCAATTGACCTGGATCAGACCATCGAACTCGATATGTCGGATCTGCCCGATTTTGACCTGCCGATGAAGGAAGAGGTTGCATCTGATGGTGAAGTGGAAGAGGAGGTGACCGAAGCGGATTTTTCGCTTGAAATGGAGGGCGGGTCGATTCCGGTGAGTGATTCAATCCAGGATGAGGAGCCGCTCCTCCCCCCATCATCAAAACTAGCGGATACCTCCCAGGATGATGCACCCGATGATGCTGGAGAGGCCGACGTTTCGGAAGCGTGTGCCCTGGATGAGACGGAGGGATACTGGCTGGAGATTGATACCGTTAAGGCGGAGCAGCAGTGTCCACCCGAGAAAGCGCGTGAGACGGAAGAAGCTGCCGCCTCTGAAGAGACCCCGGCCCAAGTGGAAAAGACCGATCAACAAAGTTCGGTGCTAAAGGGTGCCGGGTCGGACCTTTCCGATACCTGGGAAATAAAACCACCCCAACGGACAAAGCCCCTTAAAAAGATCGATCCGGGAATTTTTGCCGAGAAACAGGACTCGATTTTTAAAAAGAGGGTCACGCTGCCATTGCCGGCGCTTTTGGTGCTTTTGCTGTTAGTTGCCGGCGGTATTGCAATGGTCGGATTGTACCTATGGGGACATAGCACAAAGGATCCGGGGAACCTGAAGATGACCGCCTTTGCCACTGCCAGCAAAATCGTGGTCAATGAGACCCTCGGCCCCCTGTTTATCATCACCGGCAATGTCCAGAATAGTTATGCACATGATCGAACGGGGATTCGTGTGACAGGAACACTGTATATCCAGGGCGGATTTTCGAAATCCGTTACGGTTATCTGTGGGAATACCTTATCCGGTGCGGATCTGTCCGAATCGGACATGAAATTCATCACCCACCGTATGCAAGAAAGCAATGCAAGAAAAGTGAGCCCCGGTGGGGTGCTCCCCTTCATGGTGGTGTTTTCTGGGTTGCCCGATGATTTGGCCAAGTTGGACCGTTATACGGTGGAAGTGGTGGGATCCAAAGCGCTTTGAATCGGATGTCAGAACACCGTCCCCATCGTAAGGCTGCCTTTTCCCCTAACGGCGTCTGCCTTTTTAAAATGGTTATAAATCCTTTAAGCCCGCTGGTTTCAGTTTTTCTATCAGGGCCGCCATGTCCCTTGGCAATGGCGCCCTGAAACGCTTTCTTTCCCTGTCCACGGGATGTTCAAACTCAATCTCCCATGAGTGAAGCATCTGGCGAGGAATCGGTTCTTGAACCGATGGGGTCAGTCGGAATATTTGATTTTTCTTCCCGTATACCGGATCTCCTACCACCGGATATCCCATAGCCGCGCAATGAACCCTTATTTGGTGGGTTCTACCGGTTTTTATCTCAACTTCTAAAAGGGATGAATCTTTAAAACGATGCCTTACACGCCAATGGGTGATGGCTTTTCTTCCCTTTGGACTGTGGATCGACATCTTTTTGCGATCCACCGGATGTCTACCAATGGGATCATCGATGATGCCGGTGTCCGACTCAAGCCTGCCGTAGACCAGGGCCTGGTATTTTTTTTTGACGCTTCTGGATTTGAACTGATGGGAGAGGTGCTGGTGGGCCGAGGCGGTTTTGGCGGCGATCAATACACCGGATGTGTCTTTGTCCAGGCGGTGTACGATTCCCGGGCGGACGACGTTCCCGATGCCGGAAAGGTCGGGGCAATGATAGAGCAATGCGTTGACCAGTGTGCCCGTGCGATTTCCCGGGGCAGGATGAATCACCAGCCCCGCCGGTTTGTTGATGACCAGCAGGTGTGAATCTTCAAACAGTAGATCGAGGGGGATGGGTTCGGGTTTGCAGTCCAGCGGCTCCGGTGGCGGGATGTGGCCCCTGATTTCATCTCCGGGTCGGACCCGATAGCCCGGTTTTTTTACTTCATCGTTGATCAGGATCTGCTGGCTGCGGATCAGATGGCTGACCAACGACCTTGATAAATCGGGCAGACAGGACGCCACCACATGGTCCAGGCGTTGGCCTGAATGGGCCTCTTCCACCAAGATCTTGAATGTGTTGTCACCCTTCATTGAAACGGGTATGGGTTATTCCCCGGAGGTATTGGAGATCGGGGGAGGGTCGATGGCAAAAAGGGATTCGATTTCCGAGGCCACAATCTCTTCGTCCGCGTTTCGGGCCGTGGAAAGCTCTTTCACCAGCAGGATCTGCGCCGTATCGTATAGTTTTCTCTCACCGAAGGACAGGTCCTTTGTGAGTTTCAACAGGGAGAGGTCTCTGAACACTTCTGCCACGTCATAAAGGGAGCCGGTTTTTATTTTGTCCATATACTCCCGGTAGCGGCGATTCCAGGTTTGGGATTCCGCCGGAAGTGTTTCCTTTTTACCCATCACGGCATAGACTTTGGGGATATCCTCCTCAGCGATGACGTCCCTCAATCCCACCGATTCCACATTTTTGGTGGGTATCATGATCACCATGCTGTTCTCGAGGACTTTCATGATGTAGAAATCGTGTGTTTCACCATTGATCATACGGCTCTCAATGGCCTCTATGCGACCGACACCGTGGGCCGGGTAAACGGCAAGATCGCCCACCTGAAACTCTCGAACGTTGTTGTTTTCCAACGGCGCCTGCTCTTTTTCTTCTTTGTTGTTCATCTTAACACCGGTCTGTCTTCCCCGGCCGCTCGGCCTTTGTTATTCCCTCTGGCAACTCTTGCATACCATTGATTCGACGAAGGGCTGGAATCCATCAATCATCGCGGCGGGGAAATTTCGAAAACCACTTCAGAAATTGCTGATTCAGACCATTGACATCATTCCAATTTTTACTTGATATCACAGCATATCACACCTTTTGGGAACGATCAATAAAAAAGGATTGGCGCGCGAAGCGCCAATCCTTTCAAGGTTGATCGATTCGATCCTTCAGATGATTACAGCAGGAATGGCACCATCAGAAGCGCCACAACGTTGAGGATCTTGATCATCGGGTTGACGGCCGGGCCGGCGGTATCCTTGTAGGGGTCGCCTACGGTGTCGCCGGTAACAGCGGCTTTATGGGCATCGGAGCCCTTGCCGCCGAGGTTGCCGTCCTCGATGTATTTCTTGGCATTGTCCCAAGCCGCGCCACCGGTGGTCATGGAAAGCGCCACAAACACGCCCGTGACGATGGAACCGATGAGCAGGCCGCCCAGTGCCACCTTGCCGAGGAAAAATCCCACCAGCAGGGGGGCGATCACCGGCAGAAGGGCCGGAATCAACATCTCTTTGAGTGCATACTTGGTGACGATGTCGACGCATGCGCCGTAATCCGGTTTGGCTTTGCCTTCCATGATGCCCGGGATTTCCCGGAACTGACGCCGGACCTCGTCCACGACCGCGCCGCCGGCATTGCCGACCGCTTTCATGGCGATGGAGGCGAACAGGTAGGGCAGCAGACCGCCGATGAAGAGGCCCAGGATGACGTTCACGTCGGACAGGTCAAAGCGCATCTCAGCAGCACCCTTTCCGCCCTTGATCTGGAACTCCATCACGTAGGCGGCAAAAAGGACCAGTGCGGCCAAACCGGCGGAGCCGATGGCATACCCTTTGGTGACGGCCTTGGTGGTGTTACCCACCGCATCCAGCGGATCGGTGACGGCACGGACGCTATCGTCCATCTCCGCCATCTCGGCAATCCCGCCGGCGTTGTCGGTGATGGGGCCGTAGGCATCGATGGCGATGACCATACCGGTCATGGAAAGCATGGAGATGGCCGCCATGGCGATGCCGTAAAGGCCGGCAAAGTCATAGGCCAGCCAGATGCTCAGGCAGATGGCCAGTACCGGCAGTGCGGTGGCCTGCATGGAGACGGCCAGGCCGGAGATGATGTTGGTGCCATGGCCCGTGGTGGAAGCATCGGCAATGTCTTTTACCGGCTGGTAGATGCCGGTGTAGTACTCGGTGATGATCACGATCACCACGGTGAGCACCAGGCCGATCAGGGTGCAGTAATAGATCTTCTTGGGATCCAGGTCACCCACATTGCCCATAAGCTTCATGGTGGCATAGTAAAAGGCGACGGCCGCGATGAAAGCGGAGCCAAACATGCCCTTGTAAAGGGCCCCCATGATGTATCCACCTGCGCCGAGGCGTACGAAAAAAGCGGCGATAATCGATGCGATGATCGAGATGGCGCCCAGCACCAGCGGGAATTCGGTGGCGATGGGAATCTTGGGGAACAGCAGGTGGCCGATGAGCATGGCGGCCACGGCAGTTACTGCGTAGGTCTCGAACAGGTCGGCGGCCATACCGGCGCAGTCACCCACGTTGTCGCCGACGTTGTCGGCGATGGTGGCCGGGTTTCTCGGGTCGTCCTCGGGGATACCGGCTTCCACCTTGCCCACCAGGTCGGCGCCCACATCCGCACCCTTGGTGAAGATGCCGCCGCCCAGACGGGCGAAAATGGAGATGAGGCTGCCGCCGAAGCCGAGGGCAACCAGGGCGATGACGTCATGGGTGAAGGTGTAGTAACCGGCCACTGAGGTCAGGGCCAGACCGGCAACGATCATACCGGTAACGGAACCGCCCTTGAAAGCCATGGCCAAACCGGCAGCCATGCCGTCTTTGGCGGCTTCCGCGGTCCGGACATTGGCCAGAACGGAAACCCGCATGCCGATGTAGCCGGCGAAAAAGGATGCAATCGCACCCACGGCAAAACCGATGGCGGTTTTGGCGCCCATCGTTGCGAAAATAACAGCGAAAATGATAACTCCGGTGATGCCCATGGACTTCATCTGACGGTTCAGGTAGGCGATGGCGCCTTCCTTGATGGCGTTGGCGATTTCCTGCATTTTCTCATTGCCTGCAGGAGCACTTTTTACCACGGTTGCCATAATCAGCGAATAGGCCACTCCGATTACACCGACCAATGTGCAAGCTAACGGAATATTACTCAATACTACGTCCATTATCTCCTCCATTTTAAAAGTTTACTTGAAATTTTAGGTTCATCTGACATTGAACCTGTTCATTCCCTCCCGAATACCACTGCAAACTACAGTTTCGACGGCTTCCCTTGCCGTTTTGATGATCCGGTCCATCGCCTCTGCTTCATCACGGCTGAATCCACCCAGGACATGGTCCGTTACACCCCTGCCGGTGTCGGGACGCCCGATGCCAAGGCGAATCCGAGGAAATTCGTTTCCGCCCAGGGCATCCATAATGGATCTAATTCCTTTGTGTCCTCCATGCCCCCCTTTCTGTTTGATTTTTATTCTTCCAAAATCTAGGTCTATATCGTCGTGTATGACCAATATATTCCCATATGAAATTCTGAAATAGGAAGCGATGCGTTGAACCGGCGGACCGCTTCGGTTCATGTACGCCATGGGCTTTGCCAGGATGACCGCCACCCCTTTGATGGCACCCCTGCCGTATTGTGCATCGAATTTTTCACGGCTGACCGCTACACCCACAAAGTCTGCCAGTTCATCTACCACCAGGAAGCCGGCGTTGTGCCGGGTCTTGGAATACGCCTTACCGGGGTTTCCCAGCCCTACCACCAGCCATGTGCGTTTTTCAGACATGTAAGGCAGCCGGGATCAAGCTTCCTCCCCACCCTCTTCGGTTTCCTCGGGGACTTCGCCCTCTTCCAATCCTTCCTCGCCCTCTAATGCTTCCTCTTCCTCTTCTTCCTTTGTCGGGCTCAGGATCGTCAACACGGTAAAATTGACATCCGCCGGAATCTCGACGTTCCCGTCAAGTGAGATATCCTCCACATGGACCGAATCCCCGATGTCCAGGGCGGTGATATCGATCTCGATCGACTCAGGAATCTCAAGGGGCAGGCACGATACCTCCAGTTCCCGCCGAATAATCTGCAGCATACCGCCCATTTCGACGCCCACCGATTTTCCCGTGGTCGTGACCGGTACGCTGACCGTGATTTTGCGGTCCATGGCAACCTCATAGAAATCGACATGCAGGTATGCCCATGATAGGGGATCGGTCTGCAATTCCTTGATCATGACGGTCCGGGCAGCCGAATTGCCACCTGATAGGGTGAGGTTGAACAGGGGTTGCGCTGCGGCACTGTTTTTTAGCGCTTTTTCCAAATCCCGGACCACAATGGTCAGGCAAACCGGTTCCGTACCCGGGCCGTAAAGCACGGCAGGGATTTTTCCCTCCCGCCGCAACGCTCTGGCCGGCCCGTTGCCGGTCTTTGTCCTTGGTTCTGCTGTTATATCAAGTAATTCCAAGTATCCATCCTCCTTAAAACCGTATTTTTACCCTCCCGGGTGAAATTGTCTATGAAACCGCCACCATCTTTAAAACAGTGACATTCATTCATGCGACCTATATGAAAAGCGAGGTGACAGAATCCCCTCGATGACTTCTGATGATGGCCTCTCCCACAAGCTTTGATATCGACAGCACACTTATTTTTTCACAGACTTCCGCTTTCCCACTCAACGGTATCGTGTCGGTGACGACCATGCTCTCGATGGGAGAATCCTTGATGCGGTCCACAGCCGGGCCGGAAAGCACCGGATGGGAACACAGGGCATGCACCGACTTTGCCCCTTTTTTTATCAATGCGCTCGCCGCTTCGGTCAATGTACCGGCGGTATCTGCCATGTCGTCCAGAATGACGGTGGTTTTCCCCTCCACATCGCCGATAACGGCCATGGCTTTGGCCTCGTTGGGTTTGTCCCGCCGTTTGTCTATGATCACCAAATCGGAATTCAGCCTTTTGGCATATGCCCGGGCTCTCTCCACCCCCCCGGCATCGGGCGATACGACGACCAGCTCTTCGGGCAGGTTTTGCTGGATATAGTCGATGAAAACGGGAGCGGCAAATAGATTGTCCACCGGTGTATCGAAAAAGCCCTGAATCTGGCCGGCGTGCAGATCCATGGTGATGACCCGACTGGCCCCCGCCACTGTGATCATATTGGCAACCAGCTTTGCACTGATGGGCACCCGGGGCGCCACCTTCTTGTCCTGCCGGGCATACCCGTAATAGGGCATCACCGCCGTCACCCTTCGTACCGATGACCTTTTGAGGGCGTCCATCATCAACAATAATTCCACTAGGTTGTCATTGATGGGCCGACAGGTGGACTGTATGACAAAAGCATCCTTTCCCCGGACATTTTCGTCGATTTCAATCTGCACCTCCCCGTCGCTGAAGGTTTTAACCTTCGCGCCTCCCATGGGCAGATCCAGATAGTCGCAAATCTTCTTGGCCAGTACCGGATTCGAATTTCCTGAAAAAACGACAAGATTATCCATGATGATTCTATCGCCACCAAAGGGTTAACCCGAGTATTTGGCTGGGGCGGGAGGATTCGAACCTCCGAATGCAGGAACCAAAATCCTGTGTCTTACCACTTGACGACGCCCCAAAATAAAGATGCAAGCATCCAAGATGCGTTAGAAAACCGATATGCTGCTGCATCGCGAAGCTTGCTTTAAACCGTCAATTCCGTAAGAAACACTTCCCACGATTCATTTCGGGACAACTCTGTCCATGCCCGATGTGCAGCCGTTTTGTCCCTGAATATCCCAAACACGCTGGAGCCGCTTCCCGACATGACCGAAGCGGCTGCACCTATACGCAACAGCTTGTTTTTTATGCTCAAAATGTTTGGATAGAGCGCTGTGGCGGCGGCTTCCAGATCGTTGGACAAATCGTGTTCTATGCTCAGCTTACGATTATCCAAAAAACTACCACTATGTTTATTTTTATATTTTGTCAATGTTAAATTCAGATTTTTATACACCGTCGCAGTGGAGATTCCAATGCGCGGAAAGATAACCACAATGGGATAGGGCTCAAGGCCTTCAAAGGTTCTTAACCGCTCTCCGATACCGGATGCCAGAGCGGGTTTTCCAAAAATAAAAAACGGTACGTCCGCCCCTATGGAAAGCCCCAGCCGCATGAGATCCTCCCGCTTTATAGGTGAACCGAATCTCCGGTTCAGGGCGGTCAGGACCGTGGCGGCATTGCTGCTGCCCCCACCCAGTCCTGCCCCAACGGGGATCCGCTTTTCAATATGGATTTGAACACTGTGGGGCAGGCTTGCACTTTCGAAAAAGAGGTTTGCCGCCTGCATGGCAAGGTTGGTGGCATCTTCCGGAACGTCGGGATGAGAGCAAGTAATGGATGTTTGGCGGGTATCGGACGGAAAGTTCAGGGTTATTGTATCGGAAAGACCGATACCGCACATGAGGGTGATCAAGTTGTGGTATCCGTCGTCTCGTCTGCCGGTAACATGTAAAAACAGGTTGACCTTTGCCGGAGACGACAGTTTTATCCGGTGGGGTGATTTTGACATGCGGTTCTAAGGATCACCCTTTTACCTTAATATAGTTGATTCTCAGATCGTAGAGGATGTTTTTCAACATCGTTTCTTCATCCGCCGTCAGATTGCCTCGTGTTTTCTCTTCGAGCATACCGAGGATGTCGATGGTCTGTTTTGCCAGGGGCAGATTGGCCGCCTTGCTTTTGGTGGCCGGATCCTCCAGCATTCCCAGATGGACCAGTGCGGAAGAATTGAGCGAAAAAATAAACGTGGCGAAATTTAATTGGGGCAGCTGGGAATCATCGAAATCCCCCTCTGTTTCAGCGCCGCTGTCGGAATCTGCCGCCGTGTCCACGCTTTCGGTGTTTTTTTCATCCTTTTCCTTTGTATCAGACATTTGGGTCCTCCTTTTACATAGGCTTCTATCGGATGGAAGGCCATCCGCATCGATGTCAGAATTCCAGTGGAATTACGGTTTTGACCAGAGACAAACCCGCCAGTTCATCCACAACCGGCGCGGGTATGGGCTTGTCTGTGGCAAGAAAGATGATATTTCGGTCCCCCTGCTCTTCCTGGCCGACCTGCATTCTGTCGATGTTGATATTGTGTTTTCCCAAAGTGGTGCCGATTTGCCCGATGGAGCCCGGTTTGTCAATATTGTAGATCAGTGCCAAATGTCCGCTTGGAATCATCTCCAGCCGAAACCGGTTGATCTTTACTATGCGGGAATCCTGTTTGCCGAAAAGGGTGCCTGATACCGTGTGGGTCGTCCTTGCGGAGGAGACGGTCACGGTGATGAGGTTCAGATACTCCTCGGATGCCGAACTGAAGGTTTCCGTGATCTTCATGCCCTGATTCCGGGCGATCACCGGTGCATTGACGAAATTCACGTCCTCCTTGAGCATGGGGGTCAGCAAACCCTTTAGCAAAGCGGTCGTGACGGGTTCAAGATCTAGATCTTTGTAATCTCCGGCATACTCGATGGCCACTTCTCCGATGGGTCCTTCGGACAGTTGGGCCTGAAGCGCTCCGATTTGGCCGGCAAGCCTCAAGAACGGTCCGAGCTGCGCTAAGAGGTCGCCGGTCACCGACGGGGTGTTTACCGCATTGATCAC
>Ga0066187_1000021_pt1 | contig 80308 bp, 76 predicted proteins | sample WorMetexBAHAMAS1_FD_58706 | JGI IMG/M metagenome (GOLD analysis project Ga0066187, IMG submission 58706) | Marine gutless worms symbiont microbial communities from Max Planck institute for Marine Microbiology, Germany - Inanidrilus exumae... | ecosystem: Host-associated > Annelida > Digestive...
ACCGGACCATGGTCCGGTCCAGGAGTTTCATTTTCCCGGACCTGGAATGGAAGACGGCGGCGGCGAGCGGCGGTTTCGAAACGACGGCACCCGTTGACGGGCTTTGGCCCCTCAAGCGCGGTCAGGCCCAGGACATCGACGGCACGTCGTTCGAGTTTCGCAACGCAACGGAACGAAACATACAATCCGACGTTCGGTTGTCCTGCTGGGTCGCCGGCACCGTCCGTCTGACTGTACCGGCCGGCACCTTCGATACCGTCAAGGTTACTTGCCGCCGTTTCATCAACCAGGGGCGACGCTTCACCAGCCAGATCAACTGGTTCTACGCACCCGACCTGGGCCACTACGTTCAGCGGGAGACCAAAAGCACGCTGGGTGGCGAGAACAGCCGGGTCCGCCTTCTGTCCTACAGCAAGGGTTGATCAGCCATCAGAGGCGACGAGGCAATCAGCCACAAACCGCCGACAAGCCAGTCAGGCCTGTTTCTCGATCAGGAAACGAAAGACCCCGTCGGTCTCGTCCTGTTCCAACAGCGCGTGACCGAGCGAGTCACAGAACGCCTTGAAGTCCGCCACCGACCCCGGATCTGTCGCCAGCACTTCCAGCCGCTCGCCGGGCTCGAGACGTTTGATCGCCTTGCGCGCTTTCAGAACCGGCAACGGGCACAACAGCCCCGTGGCATCAAGCCTCTGCTCCGACATTTCTTCTCCCGCGGGCGCATGCCGTTCGTTTCACGGCCTCAGGATAGCAAAGCACAGCAGCCGGCGCTGCCGTCGCGTCAAAACCGCCACCTGCCCCGTGCGGCCAACCGCCCGTTGACGTTTGCGCCGGAAAGGTTCAAACACTGAAGCAACCATTTGATTAAGCAAAGAGTCCCGGCCTAGCCGGATTCCGTCAGGGCGACCCGCCGCATGCATATCTATCTGCCGATTGCCGAGATGTCGGTGAACGTTTTTCTGATCCTCGGCATGGGTGTGGGCGTCGGCCTGCTCTCCGGCATCTTCGGCGTCGGCGGCGGCTTCCTGATGACGCCGCTGCTGATCTTTCTGGGGGTCCCCGCGCCGGTCGCGGTCGGGACGGAGGCGAATCAGATCGTCGCTTCGTCCGTCTCGGGGGTGCTGGCCCATTGGCGGCGCGGCAACGTCGATTTCAAGATGGGCCTGGTGCTGCTCATCGGCGGCGTCGTCGGATCCACGTTCGGGGTCTGGCTATTCGCTTTTTTGCGCACCCTGGGCCAGATCGACCTGGTCATCAAGCTGTCCTATGTGGTGTTCCTGGGCATAATCGGGTCGCTGATGTTCACCGAGAGCGTGCGCGCCATGTTCCGCCGCCGCAAGGGGTCGAGCGGGTCGCGCCGCAAACTGCATCAGCATACCTGGCTGCACGGCCTGCCCTTCAAGATGCGGTTCCGCCGTTCAAAGCTCTATATCAGCGCCCTGCTGCCACTGCTGGTCGGTTTCCTGGTGGGTATCCTGGCCGCCATCATGGGCGTGGGCGGCGGCTTCGTGATGGTGCCGGCCATGATCTATCTGCTGGGCATGCCGACCTCCGTGGTGGTCGGAACCTCGCTGTTCCAGATCATCTTCGTGACCGGCAACGCCACCTTCTTTCAGGCCTATCTCAACCAGACGGTAGACGTCGTCCTGGCGATCCTGCTGCTGATCGGGGGTGTCATCGGCGCCCAGTTCGGCACCAAAGTCGGCGCCCGGCTGCGCGGCGAACAGTTGCGGTCCCTGCTGGCCATGATGGTGCTGGCAGTGTGCGGCAAGCTCCTGTTCGACCTGGTCGTAACGCCGGCCGACGTCTATTCCATCGGCGCTCTGGTGGGGCACTGATATGCGCGCACTGATCCGCCTTCTTCTCGCGCTGACGATCGGGCTGTCGCTGGCAAAACCCGCCGCGGCGGCCGAACCGCTGGTGGCGATGCTGTCCAATCACCTGGTCGCCATCACGACGGGCTTCACGGGTTCGGATGTGCTGCTGTTCGGATCTACCGACGGCCAGCCGGATACACAGGTCGTCGTCATCGTTCACGGGCCGCGGGAGGATGTCATCGTCCGGCGCAAGGACCGGGTTGCCGGGATCTGGGTGAACCAGGATTCGTTCGTCTTCTCCGATGTGCCAGCCTTCTATCACGTGGCGGCAACCGACACGCTGGATGAGTGGCTGCCCCTCACGGTGCGCGAGCGGCATCAGATCGGCGTCGAATATCTGCGCTTCAAAGCGGCCGATCCCGACGCGGCCGCGGTCAAGGAAACCGACTTCCGCGTCGCGCTTGTCCGGAACAAGCAGCGCCAGAGTCTCTTCAGCGTGTTTCCCGGCCGCGTCGCGCGGGCCGGGGGGCGGCTGTTCCGAACCACGGTTCATTTCCCGGCGAACGTGCCGACCGGCACTTACAATATCGAGACCCTGTTGATACGAAGCGGCGAGGTCGTGAGCGCCCAGACCACGCCGCTGTTCATCAACAAGATCGGCCTCGGCGCCGAGATCTTTCGCCTTGCCAACGGCCAGGCGGCGGTCTACGGAGTGACCGCCATTCTCATCGCCCTTGCCGCAGGCCTGGGCGCCAACTGGATCTTCAGCAAAGTCTAGGGTTGGTCGAACGTGTCCTGGATGGAAGCCTTCAGGACCGCCCGCGAGCAGGTCGACACGGCCCCGCGCGTGGCGGACACGGTGAAAACGACGACGTGCTACATGTGCGCCTGCCGGTGCGGCATCAAGGTGCATTTGCGCGACGGCGAGATCCGTTACATCGAAGGCAACCCTGACCATCCGGTCAACAAGGGCGTCCTGTGCGCCAAGGGTTCGGCGGGGCTGATGACCCAATACTCGCCGGCAAAGCTGACCCGCCCGCTGAAGCGCGTGGGCGAACGCGGTTCCGGTGAATTCGAGGAGATCTCCTGGGACGAGGCGCTGTCGCTGGCAACGAAATGGCTGGGCGACATTCGCAAGACCGATCCCAAACGCCTGGCCTTCTTCACCGGGCGCGACCAGAGCCAGTCGCTGACCGGATGGTGGGCTAACCAGTTCGGCACCCCCAACTTCGCGGCTCATGGGGGATTCTGTTCGGTCAACATGGCCGCGGCGGGGCTTTACACCATCGGCGGGTCATTCTGGGAGTTCGGCGAGCCCGACTGGGACCACACCCGTTACTTCCTGATGTTCGGCGTCGCCGAGGATCACGACTCCAACCCTATCAAGGCTGGGCTCGGGCGGCTGAAAACCCGCGGCGACGCCAAGTTCGTCAGCGTCAACCCCGTGCGCTCGGGCTATTCGGCGATCGCCGACGAATGGATCGGCATTCGTCCCGGCACCGACGGGCTCTTCGTGTTGGCGCTCGTGCACGAACTGTTTCGGGCGGAGAAGATCGACTGGTCCTACCTCACCCGCTACACGAACGCATCCTGGTTGGTCATCGACGACCCCAACGCGGCCGATGACGGCCTGTTTGCCCGAAACGAACAGGGCGAGCCGCTTTGTTTCGATACCAAGACCAAGGCGCTGGTCAGCGCGGCCCGGACGGACATCGCCCCTGCCCTTGTGGGTGAACGCAAGCTGGCCGATGGACGCCGGGCCGTTCCCAGCTTCCAGAAACTGGCCGAACGGTATCTCGACCCCGCTTACGGCCCGGATGCCGTCGCAGAACGGACCGGCATCAGTGCGGAAACGATCCGACGGATCGCGGCCGAGTTGGCAGAGGCGGCGTTCGAGCACGAGGTCGTGCTGGACATCCCCTGGACGGACTGGGCCGGACGCCGCCACGAGCAGATGATCGGGCGTCCCGTCGCCATGCACGCCATGCGCGGGATCTCGGCCCACTCAAATGGATTCCATACCTGCCGGGCGATCCACCTGCTGCAGGTGCTGCTGGGATCGGTCGATGTGCCCGGCGGCTTTCGCTACAAGCCGCCGTTCCCCAAGTCGATCCCGCCGGGCCCCAAGCCGGCCGGCCAGACCGTTCGCGCCGGCACGCCGCTGGGCGGCATGCCGCTTGGCTTTCCGCACGGCCCCGAAGATCTACTAGTAGATAGCGAAGGACGCCCCACCCGCATCGACAAGGCGTTCAGCTGGGAATTCCCGGTGGCCGCGCATGGCCTGATGCACATGGTGATCCACAACGCCTGGGCCGGCGATCCCTACCCGGTCGACGTCCTGTTCATGTACATGGCGAATATGGCCTGGAACTCGTCCATGAACGTTCCGGCCACCCTGCACTATCTGACCGACAAGGATCCGAAGACCGGCGAATACAAGATCCCCAAGGTGATCTACGCCGATGCCTTTGCATCCGAGACGGTCGCCTACGCCGATCTCGTCCTGCCGGACACCACCTACCTGGAACGCTGGGACTGCATCTCCCTGCTGGACCGTCCGATCTGCTCTGCGCACGGCCCGGCCGATGCCATTCGCCAGCCGGTCTTTACGCCGGATCGCGACGTCCGTCCCTTCCAGGACGTCCTGCTGGACCTCGGCGCCCGCCTAGGCCTGCCGGGCATGACAAAACCGGACGGCGCGCCCGCGTTCCCGGGCGGCTACAGCGACTACATCGTTAATCACGAGCGCGCGCCGGGGATCGGTCCGCTGGCCGGCTGGCGCGGACAGGACGGCGGCGAGTCCGGCCGTGGCGTTCCCAATCCGCACCAGCTCGACCGCTATATCGAAAACGGCTGCTTCTGGTCGCACGAGTTCGCCCCGGACCAGGCCTATTTCAAGATGGCCAATCGCGCCTATCTGGATTTCGCGCACGAGATGGGATGGTTGCCGCCGACCGATCAGATCGTCTTCCAGCTCTACAGCGAAGAGCTGCAGCGTTTCCGCCTCGCCGCCCGAGGCCATGGCCCGCACACGCCGCCGGCCTCGGAGCGGCAGCGCATCGAAACCTATTTTGATCCGCTGCCGTTCTGGTACCAGCCCTTCGAGGAGACAGCAGAGCAGGAAGGCGCGTTCCCGCTGCACGCGGTTACGCAGCGCCCGATGCATATGTACCACTCCTGGGGGTCGCAAAACGCGTGGCTGAGACAGATCACCGCTGCCAACCCGCTCTACATGAACCGCGAGGCCGCCCGCTCACACGGTTTGGCCGACAGGGACTGGATCTGGGTGATCAGTCCCTACGGCCGCGTCAAGGCGCAGCTCCATACCGTCAGCGGCACCCAGAAGGATACTGTCTGGACCTGGAATGCCATCGGCAAGCGGCGCGGTGCCTGGGGCCTGGACCAGAACGCCCCGGAGGCCACACGCGGGTTTCTGCTCAATCACGTCATTTCTGAATTGCTGCCGGCCAACAAGAACGGCCTTCGTTACGCCAATGCCGATCCCGTGACGGGCCAGGCGGCCTGGTTCGATCTGCGCGTCCGGATCGAAAAATGCCTGCCACATGAAACAGGGATGACCGAACCGCAATTCGAAACATTGCCGAACCCGACCGGATCCGCCGCTCGGCCAGCCGTGCTTCGGTACGGCGCCCATGAGAAGACGGCATCCAAGGCCGCGGGCGCGCCATCGCACCTTGAGTTCCTGGGCAACCGGCAGGAAATCGCCGACCGCGTATCCGGCGTGCGTGCCGGGTATGGCAACCGGAGCGAGGACCCCGACGCGCCATGACCAGCCTTCCCGCCGTCTCGCCGGCCGCGAAGCTCGGCCTGGTGATCGATCTTGACATCTGTGTCGGCTGCCATGCCTGCGCGGTGAATTGCAAGGAGTGGAACTCCGGCGGTCATTCGGCCCCCATGACCGACACCGAGCCTTACGGAGACGACCCGTCCGGCGTGTGGTTCAACCGGGTCCACAGTTTCGAAGTGGAAAGCGAGCGCGGCGACGGCCGGACCGTCTACTTCCCGAAATCGTGCCTGCATTGCGACGATGCGCCCTGCGTCACCGTGTGTCCCACTGGCGCCAGCTACAAGCGCGAGGACGACGGCATCGTCCTGGTCAACGCCGACGTCTGCATTGGCTGCAAGCTGTGTTCCTGGGCGTGTCCCTATGGCGCCCGCGAATATGACGAAGACGCCGGCGTGATGAAGAAATGCACGCTGTGCATCGACAAGATCTACAACACCAACCTGCCGCCCGAATCCCGGGTGCCCGCCTGCGTATCCACCTGCCCCGCCGGCGCGCGGCATTTCGGCGATCTTGGCAATCCGAACTCGGACGTTTCCCGGCTGGTTGCCGAGCGCGACGGTTACGACCTGATGCCGGAGCAGGGCTGCAAACCGGTCAACAAGTACCTGCCGCCCCGGCCGCGGCCGGCCGACAGTCTGGACAGCCTGCCTGCCGTGGTCGAGGACAGCGCGAGCGCCCTGAGCCGCTGGGTCGACCGCATCTTTGCCCGCTGACCGCGCGAACCAGAAACGATGCATCCCGCCAAGTCAGTCATTCTGTTCACGACCACCACCGGCGCCGGCTATGGCCTGGCCTTCCTGCTGATGGTCGGCGGGGTGACAGGCCTGGTGCCGCCGCAACCGACGCTGGGCGGCATCGGGCTGGGGGTCGCCCTGGCGCTGATCACCCTGGGCCTGCTGACCTCCACCTTTCATCTCGGCCACCCCGAACGGGCCTGGCGTGCGCTCAGCCAGTGGCGGTCGTCCTGGCTGAGCCGCGAGGGCGTCGCCGCGGTGCTGACCTACGGTCCGGTCCTGGTCTACGGCGCCGGCTGGGTCGGCTGGGGCGCCACGACGACCCCCTTCATGACCGTCATGGGCGTCCTGGGATCGCTTGGTTGCGTTTTGACCGTGGTCTGCACGGCGATGATCTACCGGTCGTTGAAACCTGTGCACGCCTGGGCCAACAGCTACGTTCCGGCGACATACCTGATTCTGATGCTTGCGACCGGCGGCCTTCTGCTCAACCTGCTGCAGATCACCTTGCTGCTGGATACAGGCGTTTGGCCCTATCTGGTCCTGACAGCTTTGTTCGCGGGATGGGTGCTGAAGCTACTCTACTGGCGCTTCCTGGACACGCGCGAGGCGCCGAGCACGCCGGAGACGGCGACGGGACTGGGCGGTATGGGAACGGTACGTATGCTGGATGCGCCTCATTCGGCGCCCAACTATCTGATGAAGGAAATGGTGTTCCAGCTTGCCCGACGGCATGCCCTGACATTGCGCCGGAGTTGCAGCGTGCTGCTGTTCGCCTTACCCATCATCCTGACAGCGGCCGTGACCATCGCACCCGGCGGCATGGTGCTGATGTCGGCCGCGCTGGCCGTGTTGTTTGCCACCCTGGGAATCGCCATCGAACGCTGGCTGTTTTTCGCCGAGGCTAAACACACGGTGGGGCTTTATTACGGCGCCCGGGCCGCATGAACGGGCGTATGCCCGACGTCTGATGTATGATGAAGACCTGTTGGTGCTGCCAAAGCCAGGAGGACGGACTCATGAAAGCACTTCCTCAGATACTGTTCTGGTTGGGACTTCTTTGCATCCCGCTTGCGTGGGTGCTGTGGTATTTCGGGCCGGGCTTTGAACCGAGGCCCGTCCTTGAAGGGATCGCGGATCCTGCTCTTAAGGCTGCTCTGCAAGAGGCCCATGCCGAGCGGCTGGGCACTTGGGTCGGAGTCTGGCCCGTCACGCTGTTGGTGTTGAGCTACATCCTGGAAAAGAAGGCCCAGTAGCCGGCCAGGAGAGCCCGGTCGGCGCATCAGCGTCCGGCCGGACGATTGCCCATGCGCCTGAAACAGGTGTCGGTTTCGTTCGTCCGCCGGCATAGCCGACGGACCCTGGTGCAGCTTGCACCTATTCGAACATCGACATCTGGACGTCCGCGCGCGGCACGGTGAACGAGACGGTCGTTCCCTGATTGACCTGGCTCTTGATCCAGAGCCGGCCTTCCTGCAGTTCCACCAGCGACTTGGTCAGGGTCAGTCCCAGGCCCGACCCTTCCTGGGTGCGTATGTGCGGCGACTGCACCTGTTCGAACGGCTCGAAGATTCGCTTGAGCTCGTATTCGGGAATACCGCAGCCGGTATCGCAGACGTCAAAGCGCAGTTCGGCGCCATCATCGGAGATCGACACGGCAACCCTCCCGCCCCTGTCAGTGAACTTCACGCCGTTGGACAGCAGGTTCAGCAATACCTGACGAAAAGCACGCCGGTCGGCATAGGCGGGGCCGATATCGTCCGGCGCATCGATTTCGAGATCGACGCCGGCCTTTCCAGCACGGATTTCCATCACCCTCAGGCAGTTGGTCAGTTCTTCCACCGCGTCGATGGAGCGGCGCTGCAACACCAGCTTGCCCGCCTCGATCTTGGACATGTCCAGGAGATCGTTGATCAGCTCCAGCAGATGCCGCCCGCTCTCGCGTATATCCGACAGATAACCCTTGTACCGATCGTGCCCCACCGGCCCGAGGAACTCGCTCGACATCAGCTCGGCGAAACCGAGGATGGCGTTCAGGGGCGTCCGGAGTTCGTGGCTCATATTGGCCAGAAACTGGGATTTCGAAACGTTGGCGGCCTCGGCGCGCTCTTTCTCCAGGGCGTATTTGGCGGCCAGTTCTGCCAGCTCGGCTTCCTGGTTCTTAAGGGCCGTGATATCCATACGCACCCCGACACTACCGCCCTCTTGCGTCCGCCACTCGCTGACCAGCACCCAACGCCCGTCGGCCAGATGATGTTCGCCGACAAAGTTGGATTGCCGGTGTTGCGCCACGCGCCGCTTGATCCACTCATCCGTCGGGCCTTCGATACGGATGCCGCCACTTTGGATGGTCAAGCGGCACATGTCATCGAACCGGACACCCGGAATCATGAACGGCCTGATGATGGGATAAAAATCCAGATACTTCTCGTTGCACAGGACCAGACGATCGTCCTTGTCCCACAGTGCAAACCCTTCATTGCTGCTGTTGATCGCATCCAGCAGACGCCGTTCCGCAACCTGGGCCCTCTCCTCGGCGCACCTCTGGGCGCTGATATCGTGCATCAATCCGACGACGCGTTTCATCCGGCCGGTCGAGTCGCGCACGCCGGTCGCCCGCGTGTTCACCCAGATCGACGACCCGTCAGTCCGGCAGATCCGGTGCGATATCTCGAACTGGTCGAGGGCGCCGGCCCGGATCGACCGAAGCGCGCCCTTGTACCGGTCAAGGTCATCGGGATGGATGAACCGTTCGACGATCGCTGCCCTGCCCAGATCCAACCCGCCTTCGGCCTGGCACAGCCGGTACATGCTGGGCGTCCAATAGGTCTCGTCGGTTTCGACATTCCAGTCCCAGACACCGGTTTCCGTTCCACTGACGGCAAGATCCAGCCGCTCGGCCTGCGCACGAACCACCTCTTCCGCCTCGCGCCGCTGGGTGATGTCGCGGGTAATGGCAACGATCTCACGGAGCTCGCCGCTCCGATCATCCCTTACGGCGCGACAGTTTGTTTCCAACCAGACATACCGTCCATTCCGGGTCCGGCTTCGGAACAACACCTCTGCCCGGTCGCGCCCAGCGACGATGCGCGCAAACAAACGGACCAGGATTTTCGAATCATCGGGATGCACGAACTCCACGGGATAACGCCCGACCATTCGACCGGCCGAAACGCCTGTCAACCTCTGCACGGCAGCGTTGACGTAGAGGTAGCGCCCGTCAGGCCCGTGTAGCGAGATCAGGTCCGTCGCAAGTTCTGCCGCCAGCCGGAGTGTCTCTTCGCTAACCCCCCGGTTGCAGCCTGTATCGAGCGTATGATTGCCGGACAAGGCAACGGAAGCACTGCCGCCCAAAGAAAGACCCCCCTTTATATTTACGGAACAGCGGGACGGACCGTTCTAGACTGCTAATCCACGCCCAACCGGCGCGCAAAGTCAAGTCCTATTCAATCAATGCGAGCAGCGAGTCGACACGATCCGCCTCGGCGGGCGGCTTGTCCCAGCGGATTCGGTGAACGCGCGGAAACCGCATTGCAAGACCCGACTTGTGTCGCTTGGAGGCGTGAACGGAGTCGAACGCCACCTCGAAAACCAGACCCGGCTCTACCGCGCGCACCGGACCAAAACGGTCAACGGTATGGTTGCGAACCCAGCGATCGATTTCGCGCAGTTCCTCGTCGGTGAAGCCGAAATAGGCCTTCCCGACGGGAACCAGTTCCGGTGCGCCACTGTCGTTCTCCCGCCAACAGCCGAATGTGTAGTCGGAATAGAAGGACGATCGTTTCCCGTGTCCCCTTTGCGCATACATCACGACACAGTCGGCGGTGAGCGCGTCCCGCTTCCACTTGAACCACGGGCCTTTGGGCCGTCCTGCCTGGTACGAGCTGTCCTTGTGTTTGAGCATCAACCCTTCGATGCCGGCGGCCCGGGCATCGGCACGTAGCGCACTCAGGCTCGCCCAATCGTCGAATGCAATCTGCATCGACAGGTCGATGCGCGGCGGCCTTTCGGCTTCGAACCATGTTTCCAGCCGCGCCCGCCGCGAGTCGAAACCCAGTTGCCGGAGGTCCTCGTCACGGTCGTACAGGATGTCGTACAGCCTGACATGAGCCGGATACTGATCGAGCATTTTCCGGCCGACCGTTTTCCGGCCCAATCGCTGTTGCAGATCGTTGAATGGCGCGACGACCCCGTCCCGGGCAACCAGCAATTCGCCGTCCAGGACCGCATCGAAACCCAACGTTTCGACGACATCGGGGAACGACCGGCTGATATCGTCCCCGGTCCGCGAATAGATGCGGGCCTTGCCGCCGCGGGCCACCAGTTGAACCCGGATGCCGTCCCATTTCCATTCGGCCCGATAGTCGCCCGCATCGAGGGCGTCGAGGCGGTCCTCCTCCAACGGGGTGGCGAGCATCAAGGGCCGGAACGTTGCCCGGTGGTCGATCCGCGGCGGCCCTTGCCGGCCCTCCAACCAAGCAAAAAGCTCGCCATAGGGCGGCTCCAGCCCATGCCAGAGCTCTTCGATCTGCGCCAACGGTTTTTCGCCGAGTTGCGCCAGTGCCGTTTTTGCCAGCCGCGCGGAGATACCGACGCGCAGGCCGCCCGTGATCAGCTTGAGCAGGGCGTAACGGCCGTCGGCATCCATGGCATCCAGCCAGCCTGCGATCAGGCCCGGCGTTTCCGACCGTCCCGACGCCTGCAAGGTGTGGACGACGTCCGACAGCGCCGGCGATTCTTCGGACGCCCCTTCTGCCGGCCAGATCAGGGCGGTCGTTTCCGCTAGATCCCCCACAAAATCGTACGACCAGCCGAACAGGACCGGGTCGACGCGCTCCTGCACCAGGCCGCGGATCAGGGCCGGCTTGGCCGTTGGCAGATCCAGTTCGCCCGCCAGTGCGGCAAGCGCATAGCCGCGGTCCGGGTCCGGAGCGCTGCCGAAATATCGCGCCATCAGACGCAGCTTGCCGTTCCGCGATGGCATGTACACCAGGCCGTTCAGCAGTTCGGCGAAGGCCTTCATGCGCCTTCCTCGTCGTACCCCACGAGCGACAGCGCCGCCGCGTCGAGCCCGCGGGTGCGGCAATGGTGGACCAGCGCCTCTTCACGCCCGTGGGTCACCCAGATCCGCGGCGCCCGGACATCCTCGATGGTGCTGCAAAGCTCGTCCCAGTCTGCATGATCGGAAATGATCAGTGGCAGTTCGACGGCCCGCTGCTTGGCCCGCTGCCGGACATTCATCCATCCGCTGGCAAAAGCCCGGACCGGATCCGCAAAACGTCGCGACCACCGGTCCTGGGTGGCCGAGGGCGGGCACAGGACAAGCTTGCCTTCGAATCGCCCCTCGCCCACCTCGTCAATCCCGGCGAGCGCGCCGAGGTCAACGCCCAGGCGGCGATACAGCGCGCACAGAGCCTGGAGGGCGCCGTGCAGGAATATCGTGTCGTCATAGCCAGCCTCGCGCAGAAGCGCGATGAGTCGCTGGCACTTTCCGAGGCCATAGACCCCGATCAGATGGCAGCGGTCGGGAAAGGCAGCGAGGGATCGCAACAGCAACGCGACTTGATCACGATCGTCCGGATGCCGGAACACAGGCAAACCGAACGTGGCTTCGGTCACAAAGACGTCGCAAGCCACCGGCTCGAACGCCGCGCATGTGGGGTCGCGCCGGCGTTTGTAGTCTCCCGAGATGACCACGCGGGAACCGCTGTATTCCAGAACGACCTGTGCACTGCCGAGTACATGCCCCGCCGGCACCAGCCGCACATCCACGTCTCCGATCCGTGTGGTCTGCCCATAGGGGACGCTTTCCAGCATGACGCCGGCTTCCGCACCGTAACGCGCCTGCATGATGGCAATCGTCTCTGGCGTCGCCAGAACCGCCTTGTTGCCGGGGCGGGCATGGTCCGCATGTCCATGCGTGATGACGGCCCGCTGACTGGGCCGCGATGGGTCGATGTAGAAGCCGCCGGGCTCGCACCAGATCCCCTCCGGCCCCGTCCTCAACCAGCTCTCTGGACTGGGTGTCGCGGTCATGGAAATGAATATAAATTGCGGCCTCCACCACTTCCATGGCCGCAGGGCAGCGCGCTCGCCGACCTGCACGGGGACGAATGGGTAACCGAAGGATCATTTGCATTGGGGCGGCTCATCGCGACCGAACGGCGCAGATCGCCGGAACCGTCGCTATGGGTGCCAGCAATCCGGTAACCGTCCGTTCCACGACCGGTGGGGTGGCGCTGAATATCGCCCGCAATCTGTCCTTGCTGGAGAACGCGGTTTCCATGGCGACTATCGTCGGCACGGATGCTGATGGTCTCGCCGTTCTGGAGACCATGCACGCGGCAAAGGTGTCGACGGATCTCGTTGAGCAGACCGACACGCAAGCAAGCGCCAGCTATACCGCCGTCATCGACGGGAACGGCGAACTGGTGATCGGGCTGGCGGATCTGGCGATCTATGACCGGATCGACGATCCCTGGCTGCGGAAAAGGCAGGACGCCTTCGCAGATACCGACGCCCTGGTGATCGACGCCAATATTCCCGAAATGACGCTTGCAGACATGGGCCCTTTGCTGCCGGACGGGGTGTTTACCGTCGCCGCGGCGGTGTCTCCCGCCAAGGCCGCACGACTGGTTCCGATCCTGGGGCGGCTGGACGTTGTGTTTACCAACCGGTCCGAGGCCGCCCTGCTGGCGGGTCAGGCCATAACAACCCCGGACGATGCCCTGGACGCGGCGCGCGCCTTGCACGACCGATTCGGCGGAACCGTCTGCATCACGCTGGGGCCCAATGGCGCCGTCGCTGCGGGCAAGAGCTACGCCGGACACCTCGGCGCTATAACGCCGGCGCGTCTGCGTGACGTGAACGGCGCCGGCGACGGCTTTTCCGCCGGGGTCATCGATGTACTGCTGGATGGCGGCGATCTGGCCGCCGCCCTGCTGCGTGGTCTTGCGGTCGGCAGCCTGACATGCGAGGTGGAAGAGCGGGCCAATCCGGACCTTACGCCGAAGGTGGCAATCGCCCGCATCGAACAGGGCGACACAGAACAAGGGACGTGACGGTGACGACACTCGACATCCGACCGCAGATCGCCGGCGCCCTTGCCGCGAACCGGGCCGTGGTGGCGCTGGAGTCGACTGTCATCGCCCACGGGCTTCCCTGGCCGGAAAACCTTGAGACGGCGAAGGCTATGGAGGCGGCGATTGTCGCGGCGGGTGCGGTCCCCGCCACCATCGGCATTATCGGCGGCACAATAACCATCGGGCTTGAGGCGGAAGAACTGGAGCGGTTCGCCCGGACCCAGGGAATCGTCAAGGTGAGCCGGCGGGATTTCGGCAGCGTGATTGCCGCGGGACGAGACGGCGCCACCACCGTGGCGGCAACCATGATCTGCGCCGCGCAGGCCGGCATCCGTGTCTTTGCGACCGGCGGGATCGGCGGCGTGCACCGTGGCGCCAAGGAAAGTTTCGACGTTTCGGCAGATCTTCGGGAACTGGGCCGGACGCCGGTGCTGGTGGTCTGCAGCGGCGCCAAGTCCATTCTGGATTTGCCGCACACCCTGGAAGTCCTCGAGACCGAAGGCGTCCCGGTGGTGGGGTACGGCACCGACCGCTTGCCGGCGTTTCATGCAAGAGACAGCGGACTGGATCTCGATCAGCGCGTCGATACGCCGGCGGCGGCCGCGGCGCTTGCCGGTGCGCACTGGGATTTGGGCCTTGGAGGACTCGTCGTCGCCAATCCTGTCCCGGCGGGAGCCGCCATTGCGTCCGAAGTATTGGAGCGCTGGATCGACGACGCCACCAAGGCAGCGACGGCGCAGTCGGTTGCCGGCAAGGACGTTACGCCATTCCTGCTCGACCGGCTTGCCGCTTTGTCCGAAGGTAAGACGCTGGCCGCCAATAAGGCTCTCTTGATCGACAACGCGCGCGTCGCCGCGGAGATCGCCGGCGCGCTGGCAACGTCATGAGTTTCGAACTGCATCCCCGCCTTGCCGCCGATACCACGTTGGTCCTGCGCTGGTCCCTGAGCTGCGTCCTGCTGATGAACGATCGCCGCTGGCCATGGCTCATTCTGGTGCCCGAACAGCCCGACCTGAGCGAGTTGCACGATCTTTCCCCGGCAGATCGGACAACCCTGATGGAAGAGATCGCGCATGCTTCCGCGGCCCTGAAACAGACGACCCAGGCCGAGAAGATCAATGTGGGCGCGCTGGGAAACCTTGTGCCGCAATTGCACGTGCACGTCGTCGCCCGCCGTTGCGACGATCCCGCCTGGCCCGGACCGATCTGGGGGGTCGGCAAGCCCGAGCCCTATGGCGACGATCTGGACATCGTCCGGCAGGCGCTGAAGGACGGCCTGCAGCGCGATTGACGTTCATGGAACATTTTGGCAACTGCGTTCTGGCGAGGGCCGAACGCTCTGGCTAAGCTGTCGCTATGCCGCCGCTTCCCCGACAGTTCATCGACTGGTTTTCCGACCGCGGATGGGCGCCGCATGCGCATCAGCTGGCCATGCTGCAAACCGCGCAGGCCGGAACCCACGCGCTGCTGATCGCCCCAACCGGCGGCGGCAAGACACTGGCGGGTTTCCTGCCGTCGATGGTCGATGCCTGGTCGCAGGGCCACGTCGGCCTGCACACGCTTTATGTGTCACCGCTGAAGGCGCTGGCAGTGGACGTGCACCGCAACTTGGAGCAGCCACTGACCGACATGGGGCTGGGCCTTACCGTGGAAACGCGCACCGGCGACACACCGCAAGGCAAGAAGCGGCGCCAGCGGGAGCGCCCACCGAATTTCCTACTGACGACACCTGAGTCGTTGTCGTTGCTGTTGTCATTTCCCGATGCGCGGGAGGTCTTCGAGAATCTCAAGACGGTGGTCGTCGACGAGATCCACGCCCTGGCCGGGACCAAACGGGGCGATCAAATGGCCCTTTGCCTGGCACGCCTGGGCGGCCTGGCGCCGCGCTGCCGCTATGTCGGGCTTTCCGCAACCGTACCGTGGCCGCAGGCACTGCGCGCGTGGCTGGCGCCGGGTGGTCGGCCCGAGGACGTGGCGCTGATTGAAGGCGACGCGGGCATTCAGCCGCAGATCCGGATCCTGACCACCCAGGAGCGCATGCCTTGGTCGGGTCATATGGGTCTGCACGCCATGGCCGAGGTCTATGACGAGATCGCGGGCGCGGAAACCACGATCGTCTTCGTCAATACCCGTGCCCAGGCGGAGTTGATCTTCCAGGCCCTGTGGCACCTGAACGACAAAGCACTACCGATCGCGCTGCATCACGGCAGCCTCGAGCGGGAACAGCGTCGCAAGGTCGAGGCGGCCATGGCCAGGGGCGATCTGCGGGCGGTCGTTGCCACCTCGTCGCTGGATCTGGGGATCGACTGGGGCGCGGTGGATCTGGTGATCCAGATCGGCGCGCCCAAGGGCGTCAGCCGGCTGATCCAGCGGATCGGTCGCGCCGGACATCGGCTGGATACGCCGAGTCGGGCTATCCTGGTGCCGGCCAATCGATTCGAGGTTCTGGAATGCCGCGCCGCCCTGGATGGCGTGCGGGAGATGACGCTGGATGGGGACCCGCCGCACCCGGGCGGACTGGACGTTCTGGCGCAGCACATCATGTGCGTCGCCTGTGCCGGCCCGTTCCAGGCCGACGACCTCTTTGACGAGGTGCGATCGTGCGCGCCCTATGCCGAGCTCACCCGCGCCGATTTCGACGATACGCTGCGGTTTGTGGAGAACGGCGGCTACGCCCTTCGGGCGTATGATCGATGGCACCGCCTGACCCGCCTGCGCGACGGAAGATACGAAGTGGCCAACGCACGCATCGCCCAGCGCTTTCGCATGAATGTGGGCACAATCGTCGAAGCCATCACGCTGAAGGTTCGCATCAAGCGCGGCCGTTTTCTCGGCGAGGTCGAGGAGTATTTCGCCATGAGCCTCGAGCCCGGCGATACTTTCATGTTTTCCGGGCAGTTGCTGCGGTTCGAAGGTATCCGCGATATGACGGTCGAGGCGACGCCGGCGGCCGGGTTCGAACCGAAAGTGCCTGCATTTCAGGGCGGCCGGCTGCCGTTGACGACGCACCTCGCCGACAGAGTTCGGCAGATGCTCGCCGACAACGACTGCTGGCACTGGTTGCCAGATCAGGTCAGCGAATGGCTGCGGCTTCAGGAGTGGCGGTCAGTCCTGCCTGATCGCGAAGGCTTGCTGGTGGAGACATTCCCGCGCGGTGGCAAGCAATACATGGTTGCCTACTGCTTTGAGGGCCGAAACGCGCATCAGACGCTGGGCATGTTGCTGACACGCCGAATGGAGCGGGCCGGACTCGGTCCACTCGGTTTCGTGGCGACCGACTACGTGCTTGCCATCTGGAGCCTGCGCTGCCCACGGGACATGGCAGCGCTGTTCGACGAGGACATGCTGGGCGACGATCTGGAAGCTTGGATGGACGAATCGTCCATGCTGCGGCGGACTTTCCGGAACGTTGCCGTGATTGCAGGCCTGATCGAACGGCGACACCCGGGTCAGCAGAAAACGGGCCGCCAGGTGACGTTCAGCTCCGATCTGATTTACGACGTCCTGCGGCAGCACGAACCCGAGCACGTACTCCTTCGCGCGACTCGTGCCGACGCCGCCCGCGGCTTGACGGATATCGGCCGCGTCGGCGCGATGCTGCACCGGGTCAAGGGCCGGATTGCGCATCGGGATCTGGATCGCGTATCGCCGCTTGCAGTGCCCATACTCCTGGAGGTCGGCCGCGAGCAGGTCTACGGCGCGGGCATGGACGACCTGTTGACCGAAGCTGCGGACGCGCTTATCGAAGAGGCGACCCGTCCCCCCGAGCCCGCGAGGTTGCCCCTGTGAAAGCCGAGACCGTCGTTAACGGCGTTCAAATGCTCCTGGACATCGCCGGCGCCCTTGTCTGGCCGGCCCGCGGAACCGTCGTTGTGGCCGATCTGCACCTGGAAAAGGGAACCGGTTTCGCCAAACACGGAACACTGCTGCCGCCGTATGACAGCCGAACGACGCTCAAACGTCTCAAGGGCGTCCTGAACCGCCACCGGCCCGAACGGGTTATTGCCCTGGGTGACAGCTTCCATGACGGCGACGCCGCCAGCCGTCTGCCGCACGACGATGCGGCCACCCTGTCGCGCCTGACCGGCGAACTGGAATGGATCTGGATTGCGGGAAACCATGATCCCCAACCGCCAGAAGAGTTCGGCGGCACCGTGACCGACGAATTCACGGATGGCGCCGTCATCTTTCGCCACGAGGCCCAGGCCGGTCCGGTTTTCGGTGAGATTTCCGGCCACTTTCACCCCAAAGCGGCAGTGACCGTGCGCGGCCGGAGCATTTCCGCCCCGTGTTTCGTCGGCGACGGGCGGCGGCTGATCCTGCCCTCCTTCGGTTCCTATACGGGCGGCCTGGACGTGCACGATCCGGCCATCGCCGATCTGTTCGAGCGGCGTTTTGTCGTCCATATGCTGGGGCGAAACAGCATTCACCAGATCTCGCAGCACGGCTTGCGTAGGCCCGTCCGCCTCTCGTCCTGACGCAGTATTCGCAAAAAGGGCCGGAGCAAAGCTCCGGCCCAACAACCGCGATAGCTTTGGGGGGAGGGTTTATCGCGGTAAAACTCGCTCTCGCTCGACTGCTACTGACCCTGATACGGCACCTGCATCATTGCGGATCACCAGTACTCTGTTCCGAAACTGCAATTTAAACAAGAAGAAATCGGTACTTTTACTCCTGTAATCCGGAAGCGCCTGACCTTCGTATCTGTACACGGGTAGGCAATAACCACGATCAGAACATGGATTTAAAGAGGGATAGATGACTTCGCCCGTCATCTGCTGGTTCCGCAGAGATCTGCGACTTTCCGACAATCCGGCGCTGCACACCGCGGCCACAAGCGGACGGCCGGTGATCGCGCTTTACGTGCTGGATGAGAACGACCGGAACGGCAGGCCCTTGGGAGCCGCGTCACGCTGGTGGCTGCAGGGGTCACTGACCGCGCTGGCTCGGGATCTCGAGCGGCTGGGCGTTAGCTTGACCCTTCGCCGCGGCGCTGCCGACGCCGTGTTGGACGAGATCCTGACCGAAACTGGCGCCCAGGCGGTTTTCTGGAACCGGCTATACACCCCGAACGAAATCGCCCGGGACGAACGGATCAAATCCAACCTCAAATCCCGCGGAGTCAGTGCGGAAAGCTTTAACGGCACGCTGCTCTACGAGCCCTGGCAGGTCAGCACCCAGGCGGGCAAGCCCTATTTCGTGTTTTCGCCCTTCTGGAAAGCGGAGCGCAATCTGGATCGGGTGCCGGCGCCGAGACCGGCGCCAGAGAGTCTGCCCGCCTTCAAAGGGGAACTGGAGTCGGACCAACTCGACGACTGGGCCTTGCTGCCGGCAACGCCCGATTGGGCCGGCGGATTGCGGGAGATGTGGCAGCCGGGCGAGCGCGGCGCCCAGTCGCGGCTAGAAAGCTTCCTGCAATCCACGATCGCAACATACGGCCAGGACCGGGACCTACCTGACCGGGCCGGGTCGTCGCGGCTGTCCCCTCACCTCGCATTCGGAGAAATCAGCGCCCGGCAGGTCTGGCACGTCACGCACGACTTCGTGCGACGCACGGCGGCAACCGAGTTGGAGGAAGGTTGCTGGTCTTTCCTACGGGAACTCGGCTGGCGCGACTTCAATTACAACTTGCTGTTCCATCGGCCGGAGATGCCCCAACGCAATCTCAAGCAGGATTTCGACATGTTTCCCTGGCGCGCCGATGAGAGCGGGCTCCACGCCTGGACCAAGGGAATGACGGGATATCCGCTCGTTGACGCAGGTATGCGGGAGTTGTGGGCGACCGGCTGGATGCACAACCGCGTCCGCATGGTGACCGCGTCGTTCCTCGTGAAGCACCTGCTGGTTCCCTGGCAGCGCGGAGAAGAGTGGTTCTGGGACACGCTTGTCGACGCGGACCTCGCCAACAACACGGCGAACTGGCAGTGGGTCGCCGGTTGCGGAGCCGACGCCGCGCCCTATTTCAGAATTTTCAATCCCATCGCGCAGGGCGAGAAGTTCGACCCGTCCGGTGCGTATGTCCGCAAATGGGTGCCTGAAATCGCGGGGCTGCCGGACGCCTACGTGCACAAACCGTGGCAGGCGCCGTCAGAGGTCCTGAACACCGCCGGCATCGTGGTCGGCGAAACCTACCCCGCTCCAATCGTGGAGCACGGCCAAGCCCGCACGCGCGCGCTAGAGGCCTATCAACAAATTAGGACGAAGGTGGCTTAGTCTGATGCGCATTGCAGTTGTCGGGGCTGGAATTTCAGGGTTGGGCGCAGCCTGGCTGCTTTCGCGAAGCCACGACGCCACCGTTTACGAAAGAAACGACTATCTCGGCGGTCACTCCAACACGGTGGACGTCCCGTTCGACGGCGGCACGATCCCGGTCGATACCGGCTTCATCGTCTATAACGAGCGGACCTACCCCAACCTGTTGCGCCTGTTCGGACATCTGGACGTTCCGGTCAAGAAGACCGACATGTCGTTCGCGGTCTCCCTTGACCAAGGCAGGCTGGAATATGGCGGTAAGGACATCTGGCAGATGTTCGCACAGCACAAGAACTGGTTCTCGCCGCGTTTCTACGGGATGGTGCGCGATATCGTCCGGTTTTACGGCCAGGCGCAGACGCTGTTGGATGCCCCCTCGGCGAACCAGATTACGCTCGGCGACTATCTGGCGCTCGGTGGATATAGTCGCGCGTTCATCGACGATCACATTCTGCCGATGGGCGCCGCAATCTGGTCCTGCCCCGCAGAGACGATGGCGGCCTTCCCGGCCAAGAGTTTCGTTCGCTTCTTCGCCAACCACGGGTTGCTGGAGGTCAAGACCGAAAACCGTCCGCAGTGGTTCACGGTCGACGGCGGCAGCCGGGAATATGTTCGTCGCCTGGTCGGCGCGCTTGACGGTCAGGTCCACACGAAACGTCCGGCGCGTTCGGTCCGTCGGGTTGCGGGTCAGATTCTGGTCGATGACGGGTCGGGCGTAGAGCAAAGCTATGACCATGTCGTCTTCGGGTGCCACGCCGACGAGGCCTTGGCGTTGCTGGCCGACCCGGACCCGGAGGAACGCCGGCTCCTGGGCGCCTTCCGCTATTCCAAGAACCGGGCGGTCCTGCACAAGGATGTGGCGCAGATGCCGCGGCGCCGGCGTATCTGGTCTTCCTGGAACTATCTGCACGACCGGTCCGCGGACGCCGATGGCAGCGTCGCCGTCACTTACTGGATGAACTGCCTTCAATCCCTCGACCGGCGTTGTCCCCTGTTCGTGACACTCAATCCAACGACCCCGATCCCAGAGGAACGGACGATCAACGAGTTTGAATACGATCATCCGATCTTCGATAGCGGCGCAGTTGCCGCCCAGAGCGAACTGCCCCGCATTCAGGGCATCCGGAACACCTGGTTCTGCGGCTCCTATTGCGGTTTCGGGTTCCACGAGGACGGCCTTTCGTCCGCACTGGCCGTGGCCCGGGCGCTCGGCGAGGTGCCGCCTTGGGGCGTATACGAACACCATGCGATGAGAGCCGTTGGCGGCCCGGTGACCCCCGTTCCGCTCGCCGCGGAGTGATCGCCATGGCGCAAGAACGTTCCGAGGCGCCCCCGTCCTGCCTCTACGCAGGCGAGGTGATGCACAAGCGCCTGATCCCGGTGCAGCACAAGCTGTCCTACCGGGTGTTTTCGCTGTTTCTCGATATCGACCGGCTCGACGATCTGGCGGCGAGCAGCCGCCTGTTTGGTTACAACCGGCGTGCGCCGATTGCCTTTTTCGATCGGGATCACGGGCCTCGCGACGGTTCGCATTTGCGGCCCTGGATCGAAAAGCACCTGCGCGACAGCGGACTCGATTTGACCGGCGGTCCGATCCGCCTGCTGTGTTTCCCCCGGTTGTGGGGTTTCGTCTTCAATCCTCTGTCGGTCTACTACTGCTACGACGCAAACGAGCGCCTGGCAGCGGTCCTGTACTACGTCTCCAACACGTTCGGGGAGCAGCATAGCTATCTTCTGCCGGTGACCGACCGGGACGACGACGCGAGCGCACAGATCAATCAGCGAGCCAGCAAGAAGTTCTATGTTTCGCCGTTCAATGCGGTTGAGGGGGAATACCGGTTCCGCCTGACACCGCCCGGTGACCGGCTGGCCCTGTTAATTCGCCAGTATGACGGTGCCGGCCAGGAACTGTTGCTGGCGTCTCACACCGCGCAGGCGCAGCCGTTCGGCGATCGCGCCCTGGCGACCGCTCTGGTGCGCCATCCCCTCATGACCTACAAGGTTATTGCAGGGATTCACTGGGAAGCGCTGAAACTATGGCTAAAAGGCGTCAAACTTGTCGATCGGCCGGCGCCGCCAAAACAAGAGGTATCACTGTGAGCACGGCAACAAGCATGTCGGAAATCGCCGCGTCCCATTACGAAGCTGAGCCCGAACCCCTGGAAGGTCTCTTACGCAAGCCCAGTCTGCCCCGCGCAATGCGGCTATTGATGGGGATCGCCAAACAATGGCAGCACGGCACGTTGCGTGTCCGCCTGCCGAACGGCAGCGTCTTCGAGCACAAGGGCGCGCGGCCCGGAGAGACGGCGGAAATACGCGTCCACAACATGCGATTGGCACGGCGGTTCCTGACCGGCGGCACCATCGGTTTCGCTGAATCCTACATCGATGGGGACTGGGACAGCCCCAATCTGCCGCAATTCCTCACCGTCGCGGCCCACAACGAATCGATCCTGAACGACGCCATGCGTGGAAGCGTGCTGTTCCGCGCGCTTTCACGGCTGATGCACTTCCGGAACCGCAATACCAAAAGCGGCAGCCGGCGCAACATTTCGCACCACTACGATCTCGGCAACGACTTTTATCAGCAGTGGCTTGACGGTTCGATGACCTACAGCGCTGCTCGCTACGACCAGAACGTGGCCGACCTGGAACAGGCACAGCACAACAAATACAGGCATCTCGCGCGCAAGCTGGATCTTGGGCCGGACCACCACGTCCTTGAAATCGGATGCGGTTGGGGCGGCTTTGCAGAGTACGCGGCCAAAACCTACGGATGCCGGGTAACCGGCATAACCATCTCGCAGGAACAACACGACTATGCGGCCGCCCGTATTCAGCGGGCCGGTCTGAACGAACAAGTGGACATCCAGATCCGCGACTATCGCGATCTGCAGGGCCAGTATGATCGTGTGGCATCGATCGAGATGTTCGAGGCGGTTGGCGAAGCCTATTGGCCGGTATTTTTCGAAACGTTGAGGGAGCGCCTGAGCAAGGGCGGCAAGGCCGCCCTTCAGGTCATCACTATTGCCGAAGAATTCTGGGACTACTACCGCAGCCGGCCGGATTTCATTCAGCGGTACATTTTTCCAGGCGGCATGCTGCCGACACCAAACCGTCTTCAGGAACACAGCACTCTGGCCGGGTTGTCCATTCTGTCGGAGGACCGCTTCGGTCATCACTATGCGCGCACCCTTGCGGAATGGAACGACCGATTCCAGGCGGCGTGGCCGAAGATCTCACAGCTCGGCTACGACGGTCGGTTCAAGCGGATGTGGGAGTATTACCTCGCCTATTGCGAGGCAGGTTTCCGCTCCGACAGCACCGACGTCCTGCAGATAGCGCTGGCTAAAGCTTGAACCCAAGTCGTACTCGCCCATGACTTCGCAATCGAACCCGGGGGAAGCCGCGTTGTCGCGCAAGCTGCTCCTCGCGTTCGGCCTGCCGGGCCTGCCGCTGGCGGCCTTCACGCTGCCGGTCTACATCCATATCCCGGCCTACTACGCCGTCGATCTGGGTCTCGGTGTGGCCGCCGTCGGTTTCATTCTTCTGGCCGCACGGCTCTGGGACGTCCTGACCGATCCGTTGATCGGCTGGCTGTCCGACCATACCAAGAGCCGGTTTGGCCGCCGCCGTCCCTGGATCGTACTCGGCGCGCCGGTAACCCTGGCCTCCGTCTGGCTTTTGTTCGTGCCGCCCGCCGAGGTCACGGCGATCTATCTGCTGGCAACGGCCGCGCTGCTCTATGTCGGCTGGACCATGGTTGTTGTGCCGTACGCGGCTTGGGGGGCGGAGATTACGCCCAACTATCACGAACGCACGCGCGTGACGGCTACCCGCGAGGGATTTGTCATCGTCGGCACCGTTTTGACGGCCGCCCTGTTTGCCATTCCCGAGGTTCCGACGCGCGCCGAATCCCTGAGACTGCTGGCCATTGCCCTGATCATCGTTCTCCCGCTCTGCCTTCTCGTGCTCATCCGCATGGTTCCCGATCCGGTAACGCCGGTGAGAATGCAGCTTTCCTGGCGCCAAGCCGGCACCCTGCTACTCGAGAACGGCCCGTTTGCGCGGTTGCTGGGAGCGTGGCTCTTGAACGGAATCGCCAATGGTCTGCCGGCGAGCCTCTTTCTTCTCTATGTCGACCACCGCCTGGCGCTGCCAGACCAATCCGCCCTGCTGCTGCTTACGTATTTCTTATGCAGCGTGATTGGGTTGCCATTTTGGCTCTGGCTCAGCGGACGGATTGGTAAACACCGCACCTGGACCGTCGCCATGTTGTGGACCTGCGCGTTTTTCGTCTGGGCTCCCGCGCTTGGCGCGGGCGACTTCTGGCCCTTCTTCGGGATCTGCGTTGCGACCGGACTGGCATTGGGGGCGGATTTGTCGCTGCCGCCGTCGATGCAGGCAGATGTGGTCGATGTCGACACGGCCAAAGGCGGCGGCGAGCGGACCGGAACGTATTTCGCCCTCTGGGGCATGGCAACGAAGGTGTCGTTGGCAATGGCGGTTGGATTGGCATTCCCGCTTCTGGAATGGGCGAACTTCAACCCGTCGGTCGGATCGACTGCGACGGAGGGGACTTTGGTACTGGCGATGTTGTACGGACTGGCTCCAATCCCATTCAAACTGGCGGCGATCGCGTTGGTGTGGCGCCATCCTGTGGACCGGTCCGCTCAACTTCAACTGCGCGCGACGATTGAACAGGAGTCGGTGGCGTGATGGAGGATGTTTATGCGCGGCACCCTGTACGTGGTTTTGGCTGCCTTTCTTGGACTGACGAGTTGCGGATCGATGAAGCCTGAAGATTTCAAGGGTCGCGAACCGGCCTTCAGCGTCGAAGAATACTTCCAGGGCTCGACAAAGGCCTGGGGGATGTTCGAGGACAGGTTCGGCGACATCAGACGGCAGTTCACGGTGGATATAGACGGCACCTGGGACGGCGAAACACTAACGCTGGTCGAAGACTTCGTTTACGACGACGGAGAAACCGAACGCCGCATCTGGCGAATCCGCAAGACGGGCGAGAACTCTTACGAGGGAGAAGCTGACGGCGTCGTCGGGGTCGCCGTTGGCAAGGGTTTCGGCAATGCCCTGAACTGGCAGTACCACTTCGACCTGAAGGTGGACGACAGCACCTGGCGGGTCCATTTCAACGATTGGATGTTCCTGCAGCCCGATGGGGTGATGCTCAACCGCGCCGTGGTGACCAAGTTCGGTTTCACCATCGGTGTGGCGACGATTGCCTTCAAGAAGCAGGGGGCGGAAGAAGCTCAATCGATGGAGTTCGTCCCACCTTACGTGGCGGCCGCAGAGTAGCTCAGGCACGCACCGCGAGGCGGCGCCGGACCCATTCGATCCCCGCCCCGAGCACCGGCAATCTTGCATAGAACTGGGCGCCGGCGTCCCAGTGATCGATATGGGCGCTCACCCGACCCGTACCGTCGAAATGGACCTCGCTCATTCCTTCGATTGTCCATTGCCGCCCGGGCGATCGTTTCGGTGTGAACTGGAACCGCCAGCGAAGATAGCCGGCCTTATGGCTGACCGCCCGATCCAAAACGACGAAACGCGGTTCGATGCAGGTCTCGAACATGTCTTCGAACACCCGCCTCACCGCCTCGCGACCGGTAACATCATTGAACGGATCTTTGAATCGCACCTCGGCGGCGCACATGGCTTCCAGACGGTCAAGGTCATCCGGCGACAGGGTCTCGAACAGATCGGCCCAGCCGTCGAGTGCAGCCTGCATATCAGCGCTCACTTGCTCGTCGCCTTTCGGATGAGCGGGAAATAAAGCGAATCCGGCAGCGATTTCATGGTCTTGAGCTGCCAGACAAAGCGCCGCGGAAAGGCGATCTCAAAATCGCTGCCCTGCAGGCCCCGCCAGATCCGATCCACGGCGTCGTCGACCTCCATGAGATACGGCATGGGGAACTCGTTCTTGTCGGTCAATGGCGTCCGGACAAAACCCGGACAGACCACTTGGACCGCAACATCGTAACGGCCGAGTTCGGCGTTGATTGACTCGGCAAGTGCAATGACACCGGCCTTGGTGGCGCAATAACCGCTGGCGGTGGGCAGGCCGCGATAGCCCGCAACCGACGCCATCAGCGCGAGATGCCCGTGCCGGCGCTCAATCATCCGCGGCAGCAGCGGGTCGATCGTATTGACGATGCCCATAAGATTGACGTCGACGAGCGTAGCAACCTCTTCGGCATTGAAGCTTTCCACCGGTGTCGCTTTGTGGGTCCCGGCGTTTAACACGGCGAGGTCGATCGGACCGTGCTCGGCTTCGATCGTTTCGACCGCCGTTCTGCAGGCATTCACGTCGGTCACATCCAGCGGGCAGACGGATATGGGGCCGCCGCCCTCGCGCTCGAGTTCCTGCAATGCATCGTCGCTGCGCGCGCTGGCCACCACACGCCAGCCCTCGCGCGCCGCCCGCAGCGCCAGCGCCCTGCCGATGCCCGAACTGGCGCCGGTAATCCACATGAGCCTGCTCATTTCGACAGCTCCTCAAGAAAACGGCCCGAATCCCGCTGAATCGATGCCTTACGGTCGGGGTCCATGCGATCCAGCGTCCGATACGGCATCGCAAGCCGTCTGTTGCCCCGCAGCTTTTCCGCATTCTTCATCAAGAAGTTCCAATAGAGATAGTTGAATGGACAGGCGTCGTCGCCCGTCTTCTGTTTCACGTCGTACCGGCAGCCCCGACAATAGTCGGACATACGATCGATATAGGCACCGCTGGCGGCGTAGGGCTTGGAGGCCATCACACCGCCATCGGCGAAAATGGCCATACCGTGCGTATTGGGGAGTTCCACCCATTCATAGGCATCGGCATAGACGGCAAGGTACCAGTCGCAGATCTCTTGCGGCCGGACGCCGACAAGCAGTGCGAAATTGCCGGTGATCATGAGCCGCTGAATATGGTGTGCGTAGGCCAGACGTCTGGTCTCGTCGATCGCCTGGTGCAGGCAGTTCAGTTTGGTATCGCCGGTCCAGTAGAAAGAGGGAAGCGGCCGGTTCGCTTCCAGATAGTTCGTTTGCGCGTAGTCGGGCATGTGCAGCCAATAGATGCCGCGGACATACTCGCGCCAGCCGATGATCTGGCGAATGAAGCCCTCAACCGCGTTCAGGGGAGCCGCGCCGTCAAGGTAGGCGCGTTCCGCGCGGCGGCAGACCGAGACAGGGTCCAGCAATCCGACATTCAGATACATCGAGATCACCGCGTGAAAGAGGTGGTCCTCGCCCTGTTTCATGGCGTCCTGATACGGGCCGAAGCCTGCAAGCCGTTTGTCCAGAAAAGCCTGCAGGGCCGTCTCGGCCTCTTCAGCCGTCACCGCATAGTCAAATGCATCAAGATCGCCGAAATGCTGCGAGAACCGGTCCGAAACCAAATCGAGAACTTCGAGGGTGGTCGAATCGGGCTCGAAACGGGTCAGCTTGGGCACGGCAAGTCCGGCGGGCAAGGACCGCCGGTTCTCGGTATCAAAATTCCATTGCCCGCCCTCGGGCTTTCCGGCAGCGGTCATCAGCAGTCCGGTCTTGCGGCGCATGTCGCGGTAGAAGAACTCCATCCTGAGCTGCTTGCGCCCATCTGCCCAGGAACGGAATTCCTCGTGGCTGCAAACAAACCGGTCGTCTTCCCGCAGTTCGACCGGCGTGCCAATCAGTTGCTGCCATTTCGCCATCTCCGAACGCAGCCGCCACTCGCCGGCTTCCGTCACGACCACCCTGTCGGGCACGAGGTCTTCCGTCGCGCGAATCAGCTCGCCACGCAATGTCCCTGTATTGCCAGTATCGTCCAGTCTCACATAACGAACGGTCGCCCCCGCCTTCTCCATTGTCGCGGCGAAATGGCGCATCGCGGAAAAGACAAAGGCGATCTTCCTGGTGTGATGCGGCGTGTAGGTCGCCTCCTCCATCACCTCGGCCATGAGAATGACGTCGTTAGCCGGATCAAGGTCCGAAAGCGAGGACAACGAGATGCTGAGCTGATCACCCAGCACGAACCGGAGAACGGTCATCGTGCTTTACTCGAGCACGTACTCGATGGTCGATCCGCCATAGGGGAAGCTGAATTTCGACCAAGACCCGTCAGCGTCGTACCAGAGTGTCACCGTCAGGTCGCCCGACGCCTGGAACTTGCGAGCCTTGACCGGACGCCCCGATGCGGTGATTTCCTCCTCGCCAAGGTCGCTCCAGGTAACGTCGATCAGCGCGCCGCTCTGGCTGTCCAGCAACTGCGATTGGGTGACGATACGCGGGTCCCAGTAGCTGGTCGACATCATCGAGGTGGGCGCAGCGACGGTCCCGTTGGTGGACACCACCTCCAGCGAGGTACCGTTGGCTCTTGCCGCAACTTGATGGGCGGTACCGTCGTCATCGGTATCGCTGGTCAAGCTGATCAGCCGCCCGTCGCGCCAGAGCTCCTGGTTCCTGTGTGTATATTCGTAGAGCACAAAAGGCCCGAACCCCACCTCCAGATCGATTTCCACCGTCACGAAGGCATCTGCCCCCAGCCGGTCGACCGTCACCCGGTGGGTGCCGATGTCCGATCCGTCCCTCAGAACCCTGAAGGAATAGACGTCCTTCTGTCCGCTGGCGAACGCCATGGCGCTCCAGCATCCAAGGACGAGCAGAAGTCCGATTCTTGCAACGAATCCGGCCATGAACTGCCTTCGCTACGCCAGTGACGGTGCAAGCCGCCTGAAATGCGGCACGGTCCATTGATTCCACATGACCTTATACGAACACAGCCGGCTGCGGTTCACCGGCCGGGTACGCCGGCGCCTGCCTTGTCTGCAAAGAAAAAGGGGGCTTGAAGCCCCCTTTGATCGAACCGATTTTGACCGGATCGTCAGCCTTTGCGATCTTCGGCGAACCGCTCGGCCAACCGCTCGATACCCTTCAGGACGGCGTCCCGCGGGCCGATGGCCGGGCCGCCGGCTGTCGGCTGACGCATGACCTCGGTCCCGAATAGACCCCGCCGGTACAGAACCACGGGGACCTGCTGCAGTTTTGCAATAGCGGCCTCCGCCTGGGGCGTGAGGTTCGCCAAGTTGCTCTCGTCCAACACCGCGAGGAAGCTCAGCGAAACATGATAGGTGCACCGGCCATCCAGAAGGCCGAACGTGTTGCCGGATATCGCAACATTGGCCGTCAACACGCTCTGGTCCGTCTGCTTCAGTCCCAGCTTGTCCAGCTGGTTCTTCAAGGCCGACTGGAACATCCCGCGATCCTTCAACTCGCACCTGTGCGCGTTTTCCGACAATGTGACCGTAATGTAGCGGTACATATTGATTTCAGTCGCAACACCCTGCGCGTTCGCCGCAACAGAGAAGGCGCACGCAACCAATACTAAACCTAGCCGTTTCAACATTATTTCAGCCCCCTGTGCTGTTTGTCTGTCGATCGCACAGGCGCGTTCTACGCCACATGCGAGCCGTGTTTTGTCAGATCCCCGTCACCACTGATAACCGATCGACAGCCCGATAAACAACTGGTTCGGTGAGCCTCGGTCGTCAACGATCGGACTGTCCTCCGCGTCGCCGACCAGCCTGGTATAGGCCAGTCGGCCGTTAAAGCCCCAATTCTCGGTGAAGCCGTAATCCAGGCCGACGTTTACGCCCACATCCTTTATGCCGTCGTCGGCGCTGAACTCGCTGAGCCCGCTGCGCTGGGCATTGTCCGCATCGACCGAGAAATAGGCGTCCATGTAGTCCGACGAGGCATAGGACGAGGAAACGCCGATATTCCAGCGAGCGTTGTCTCCCAGCAACAGCAGCGGCGCCTTGTAGCCGGCGCTGGCCTCGAACAGCGTTCCTTCGTGACCGCTCGCCACGTCCTTGGCGACCTCCAGCCCCAATGTGATCCGATATCGCTTGTCATTGGGGTTGCGGTACTGGAACTCGCCGAACGCCCCGAGTTCCCAGGCCTCGTCGACGGTGCGGAGGTCATCGACCGCATCGTCATCAACGTTATTGCGTTTGAAACGGTAATTGACCAACGGACCCGCCCGCCACATCTTGGACGGGACGATGTTGGCCCGCGCCTTGGTTCCCCTCAGTTCCGCGAAGAACCAGTCGCGCTCCGCCTTTGCCGCGATCAGCGGCACGGGCTGGTAGTCGTCTGATCCTTCATAGTCCGGCGCGACACCTACACCGGCGCCTAGATTGAACTTCCATTCCTCGGCAGAAACCCCAGTGGAAATCGAAATCATCGATGCCAACGCAACGACTGCGATGGGCTGAACCCGCAGCATGCCTACCTCCCCGCCGCGCTTGTTAACCGACCAATTCCATTGCCAGCGGTGCCTGATTGAATACGCCACCGGACATCGGGAGTCCAGGGCGGCAAGGCGTCCCCTACAGCCCCATATAGGCTTTCCGAACGCCGTCATTGTGCAACATCTCTTTCCCCGTCCCCGCCAGGACGATGCGACCGTTCTCGAGCACATAGGCCCGGTCGGCCAGCTTCAGCGATACGGCCACGTTCTGCTCTACGAGTATGACCGTAATCCCTTGTTCATGCAGCGATTTGATGGTCTGGAAAACCTCCTGCACCAGAGCCGGCGCCAAGCCCAGGGAGGGTTCGTCGAACATGATCAGGTCGGGATTGCCCATCAGACATCTCCCGATCGCCAGCATCTGCTGTTCCCCCCCGGACAAGGTGCCGGCGGCCTGGGATCGCCGCTCCAGGAGACGGGGAAACATGGCAAAGACACGGTCGAGGTTGAGGGCCTGGCTGGCGCGACCACGGCGCAGAAACGCTCCTGTTTCGAGGTTCTCCTGCACGGTCATGCCGTAAAAGACCTGACGGCCCTCCGCGACCTGACCGATGCCCAACTCGCAGGTGCGATGGCTGGGCCAATCGGTGATGTCCTGGCCGCGAAAACGGATCGATCCCGCGGCGGCGTTTTCAATGCCGGCAATGGTGCGGATCAACGAGGACTTGCCGGCCCCGTTGGCGCCGATGATCGCCACCAGCCCGCCCTCTTCAACCGACAGGGAAACGCCGTCCAGTGCCTGGGCATCGCCATAGAATAGATCCAGGTTTTCGACCGACAGGATCACAGCGCTTCCTCGCCCAGATAACACTCCAGCACAGCCGGATCATTGACCACGCGCTCCGGCGTCCCGCCTGCTAGCAATTGGCCGTGATTCAGCACGATGACATGCTGTGACAGCGCCATCACTGCCCGCATTACGTGTTCAATCAACAAGATGGTGATCCCGGATTCCCGGTTCAGCGCCCGCAGGGTTTCGACCATCCGGTCGGTCTCGGTGGGCCTCAGGCCCGCCATGACTTCATCGAGCAAGAGCAGTCGCGGACCCGTCGCTAACGCGCGGGCCACCTCCAGACGTTTGCGATCGGGCAGCGTCAGACTTGCGGCGCGTTGGTCGAGCCGATCGCCCAATTCCAAACGGTCCAGCGCGGCCCGGGCACGCTCCCGCGCCGCCTCGACGCGGTTTTCGGTTCTGAGGCCGCCAATGGTGGCATTGTCCAGCACGCTGAGATCCGCGAACGGCTTCACGAGCTGAAATGTACGCCCGACACCGGCGTGGCAGATCTGGTCCGGCCGCAGCCCGGTAATCGTCCGGCCGTCCAGCCGAACGGCCCCTTCGTCCGGCGGAAACACACCGGCGATGACATTGAAGCAGGTGGTCTTGCCGGCCCCGTTCGGACCGATGAGGGCGACGAGACCGCCTTCCTCGACCGAGAAGGAGACCCCATCCAGGGCCTTGAGACCCCGGAAACTCATGGAAACCGTGTCGACCTCCAACAGCGCCGGCATCAGTTGGCGTCCCCCTTGGCACGCCGGTCGAACCCGAAGCGCCCCGCCGCCCACGGCCAGACACCTTCGGGACGAAAAAGAACGATCACGATGACAAGTAGACCCCAGAACACCTGCTTGATGCCGGGAATGTGCAGTTCTTCTGTATAGACGGTCAGCAGTTCCCCGACCGGCGTCAGGATGAACGACCCGACGGCGGGGCCAATGAGCGTGCCGACGCCGCCGATGATGGGCCCAAGCAGGATCTCGATGGAGCTGTGGATGGAGAACACCTGCTCCGGGAAAAGGTTCTTGTAATAGAACGCGTTGACGACACCAGCGAGGCTGGTCAGCGCCGCGGACAGGACAACCGCGTACATCTTGTACCGGAAAACGTCGACGCCCAGCGCCTGGGCGGCCTCCTGGTCCTCGCGGATCGCCAGCCAGTAATAGCCCAGCTTTGAGCGAAGAATGGCGCGGCTGATGATCAGGACCGCAGCGGTCAGGAACAACATCAGGTAGTAGAACAACGCCGGCGGACCGTTCAGTGTCGCCAGGTTGAGATCGCGGCCCTCGGCTGGAATAAAGAAGCCGCCGGATCCGTTCACCCATTCCCAGTGGTCGAACAGGATTCGGGTGAACTCGGCGAACGCGATCGTCAGCAAGGCAAAATAGACTCCGCGGATCGAAAAGCGAAATCCCAGATAGCCGATCAGCGCGCCTGCCAGTCCGGCGATCAGGGCCGCCGCAGGCATCGCGATCCACGGCAGAATGCCGAAATGCACATAAAGCGCGGCACCGGTGTAGGCGCCCAGCCCGATGTAGAGGGCGTGGCCAAGCGACAGGAGACCGGCAAAACCCATCATGATGTTCCAGGCCAGGCCGAGATAGGTGAGATACAGGACGAGGATCAGGACCGACAGGACGTAGTCGTCGGCAAAAGCAGGCGCTGCCAGCAGAAGAAGCGACAATACCGCCAGCGTCGCCACGCCCCTGAAGGGGATGTCGCCGCTCACTTGGCGACTTTGCCCAGCAGACCCTGGGGCCTCAGCAACAGCACCAGGATCATCAGCCCGAAGCTGACAACGCTTTTCATGGAAGGCTGCAGGAAGAGGCCGGACATTGCCTCTGAGATGCCGATCAGCGTGCCGCCCAGCAGGGCGCCCGTCAGTGACCCGAGGCCGCCGATGATGACAATGATGAAACCCAGAAGCGTCAGCTCCGTCGCAAGGTAGGGGTGAACGTCAAACAGCAGCAGCAGGATACAACCGGCTGCGCCGATGCAGGCGGCGCCGATGCCAAAGGTGATCGCAAACAGGTGCTTGACGTTGAGCCCGACGACCTGCGCGCCGAGCCGGTTGTCGGCGCAGGCGCGGATGGCCTTTCCCATGCGTGTGTATTTGAAGAAAGCCAGCAGCGCGCTGGCGATCAGGATGGCCGCGATGGCCGCGTAGACGCGCGTCTTGTCGAGGATCAGACCTGCCAGCTCAAAACTGTCATAGGCGTAGTCCAGATCCACGTTGCGGGCGTCCGGCCCAAACGCCATCAGGCAAAGATGCACCATGACCAGCGCGACCGCCGCCATGAGCAGGAACTGCATGTGTTCGGGCCGGTCGATCAGCCGGTTGATCATGGATCTCTGGAGCGCATAGCCCAGGCCGAACAGGATCGCCGCGACAACGGGAATGCTGAGCAGCGGGTCGAGACCAACGCCCTGGGCCATCAGCAGCGCGGTAAACATGCCGATGACCATGATCTCTCCGTGGGCGAAGTTGACCACCCGGATGACCCCGAAGATGACCGACAGGCCGAGCGCGCTCAGGCCGTACACGAGACCGGTCAGCAGTCCTTTAACCGCAAAGTCGAAGACGATCTCGCTGCTATACATGGCGGATCGCGCGGGTGCGAGGTCGACTCCTTAGCCGCGGTCGCCCCATCCGGGCACGGGCATGATCACGTCGGCGACTTTCGCCTGTTCCGGCATGACCACCAGCGGCTTGCCATCCCGATTCTGAATGACGGCGTTGCCGAGCCCGTTGTTCTGACCCTTTTCGTCGAAACTGATGCCAGGACCGACGGACACGTTGTCCGTGATGTTTGTCGCCCGCAAAGCCTGCTGCAGCGCGCCGGCCTCGGTCGATCCCGCCCGCTGGTAGGCGTCGGCCGCGATCAGGATGCCCTCGAATGTGTAGACGATATTGGTGTCGACCGCGATGCCCGAGAACATCGCCTCGAATTCCGTCAGCAGCGCCTGGGTCATCGACTTGTTGGGGTCGTACCAGGGCACAATGGAGATCACGTGGTCGCCTCGCGCACCCAGCGCCTTGAGGTACTGATCCTCGTAATAGCCGGGCCCATTGGTAATGATCGCCGCCGGCTCCCACCGCGTCTTGATCATCTCGCGGGTCAGCAGGATGGCATCGTTCAAACGGCTGACCGGCCAGACAATGTCCGACCCGGTCGCCTTGGCCTTGGCGATTTCGACCGAGAGGTCCCGTGCCTTGGGATCGTACGCAATCACTTCGGTCAACTCGTAAGGCATGCCCATCTTGGGGAACAGCTTGGCCACGGCCCCGCTGACCGCTTTGCCGAACGTGTCGTTGACCGCCAGCATGACGCCCTTGGTTGGCGTGTAGCCGGTCGCCTCGAAAAGCGCCTTCTGGTATTTGAACGCCTCGCCGACCAACGTGCGCGCGGTCGGGAAGTTCCGGAAAATGTACTGGTAGCCCTGCTCCGTAATCGGCGGCGCCGCAGCGATATTGATCACAAAGGGGATTTGTTTCTGTTCAGCGACGGCGGCGATAGCCGTCGTGGCGCCGGAATCGAAGGCACCCACCAGCAGTTGCGCGCCTGAATTGATCAGACGCTCGGCGTTGACGGCCGCTTTTTTGGGGTCGGATTCGGTGTCGCCCGGGATGATTTCCAAGGCGGGATAACCGCGATCTGCCAGCATCTTGACGGCCACTTCGACGCCGCGCTGGCAAGCCTCGCCGAACTTCGCCTGGAAGCCCGAACGTGGCAGGATCACACCGACCTTGAGCGGTCCGGCGGCGCGCGCGAAACGCAGGGGCGTCAGCGCCGCCAGCGTGCCGGCGGTTGCGCCGACGGTGAAGCCGCGCCGCGAGAGCCGCGGACCCTTTGCGGGTGTGGATTTCCTGGTCATGGAACGTCCCCCGTTCTGCTTGTTGTCGTTGCTTTGATTGGCCGCGACTCTAAGGGAACCCGTTCAGCACGGCAAGCCGCCCCGCTCCAGGCAATACAACGCCTCGAGAAGGTAAAAGTCCCCCCAGATCAATTCGTTACGGTCGGCAAATCCGCGGACGTGATTGAAACAGCCGTCCAGCAGCATGCCTGGAGGCCGGCCGTCGGACGGCGATACCGGTGTCAGGCGGCCGCACAGCCCGTCGATGAAGGGATCGCAATAGTCGGCAAGCCGCTGCGCCTCGGGTGGCAGGCCGGACTTCACCGACAAACGCGCCAACTGGGCCGCAACGATGGCGGTGGCCGACGTGTCCAGCGGCACGCCCTGTTCCGCGTCAGAATCCTTGAAATCCCAGGGCGGAACGAAATCCGGTCCACTGCCAGAGACGAAATAGTCGAACAGCCGACCCGCCGCCTGCAGATAGCGCGGCTCGCCGAGCTCTTCCCAGGCCCTCAGGAAACCACCGATGGCCCAGGCCTGGCCCCGGCTCCAGCAACTGTCGTCATGGGCGCCAAGCAGGGTGAAGTGGCGGGACGGCCGGCCGGTGTCGACGTCATATTCGATGAATTCGACTGTCGAGCCGTCTTCGCGAATGAAGTCCCGGATGGTCAAATCGAGATGGCGGCGGGCACCGTCGTGGTACTTCGGATCGCCAGTAGCGCGGGCGGCCCACCAGTCCAGCATGAGATTGGGATGCACATTGTCGATCGCAACGACGTTCGGACCCGATAGCGTCGTGGTCAGGACCTGGACCTCGCGGCCGATCGCCATGCCGCCGTTGGACGGAATGGCCATGTCGCGCATGCGGTCGGCCACCTCCAGCGCCAGGCCCCGCATTTCCTCGACACCGGTCGTCTCCCACAAGCGGGCCGCGGAGTAGTAGAACTTCGGCGCCCGGAACATGTCGTGCCGATCCGCCTTGGGACGGATGAGATCGGTGCGGTCCAGCGCCTCCTCGAAATAGTCCGGCCGGTCCATCAGCTCGCCGGCGATCCGAAGACATTCGATCCAATGGCCGGCACACCAGTCGCCGTCGGGCACCTTTTCCCATCTGCCCGTGTCCGGGTCGGCATAGTAGGGCCACGCGCCGCCACATTCGTTGCGCGTGGATAGGATCCGCTCGAGAAGAAGGTCGAGCGCTTGTTCGCGACTCGCCATTTCCCCCCTCGCCCCTCTCGCCGGTCCCCGTCGCTACAGCAGGTCGATCTGCATGTTCTCGCGCGCGAGGAAGCTGTTCGGCCACATCGCCTTGGCCTCTTTTTCGATCTTCTCCAGAAAGGCGTCGTCGTGATCCGGTTCGTGATGGAAGATGGCAAGTTTTCCGACATTGGCCGCCATGCACAGACGAACGCCTTCCTGCCAAGTGGAATGACCCCACCCGATCTTGGACTTGAACTCCTCGTCGGTGTAGGTCGAGTCATAGATCACCAGATCGGCACCTTCGATCAGGGAAAGGATCGTCTTGTCAGGCTTGCCCGGAATGTGCTCGGTATCGGTGATGTAACACATCGACTTTCCCTTATATTCGACCCGGTAGCCGGTGGCGCCGTTTGGGTGGTTCAGCATTGCCGTGCGGATCCGTATGCCTTTTTCCAGCATGAACTCGTCGCCGGCACGAAAATCCTCGAAACGCATCTGAGAGTGCATCGCTTCCAGTGGTACGGGGAAGAAAGGCTGAGACATCTGACCGCCCAGCACCTTCTTGATACCGCCCTCGTCGATCACGTGGCCGGCCATGATGTTGAAGGTCTTGCCCTTCGTGAAGGCCGGTTCAAAGAACGGGAAACCGTTTATGTGATCCCAATGTGTGTGAGACAGCAGGATGTGGGCATGATCGTCGTCCCGTTTCATCATCCAGTGCCCGAGCAGCCGGATGCCGGTGCCCGCGTCGAAGATAATCCGTTCGCCGCCGCAGGCAACCTCGACGCAGCTCGTATTACCGCCCACGCCTATATGATCCGGCGACGGCGTGGCAATGCTGCCCCGCACACCCCAGAATTTCACCTTGAACGACATGCTAGGCCGACCGGCGCACTGACACGCGGCTGCCATGTGCCGATACTGAACGGCACTCCTGGATCAAGATGCTTAGTGCTCCCATTGCCGCAACGGCGTTTCCCCAACTAACCGGGTAACCCGAGCCGAAATCGAGGTCAAGGATTCCAGACCGACCCCGCGTTGGGCAGGGCCGCGCCTGGGGGCTATCTATCTCAATCCGATGCAACATGTCTTAACGCGCCGCCAGATTCAGCCATGTCCCGGACCAACGCCGGGTACTGGACCGCCAGGGCGACAGCCCTGTAGATCATGAAGCCAAGCAGAGCCAGCCACATGCCATGGTTCTCCCAAAGGTCTCGGCTCACCCAGAGCGTGACCAGGTAAAGCAGCAGGGCCAGACCCATGCCGTTCCGCAGGGCCCGTGTCCGGGTCGCGCCAATGAAGATCCCGTCATAAGCGAACGCCCAAACCGAGACGATCGGAAGGACCACCGCCCAGGGAAGATAGGTCAACGCCACAGCCCGGACCTCCGGCAGGTCGGTCAGCAGGGCGACGATGTGCTGGCCGGCCACCGCATAGAATGCAGTGAAGGACACGGCGAACAGTGCCGCCCACAGCATCGACGTGCGAACGGCCCGCGAAAAGGCCGACCGGTCCGACGCGCCGCAGGCCTTTCCGATCAGCGCTTCGGCTGCGTGTGCGAAACCATCCAGGGCGTAGGCGGCAAAGGTCAGGAAATTCAGCAGGACCGTGTTGGCGGCAAGCGTCACATCGCCGAGCTTGGCGCTCTCGGCGGTCCAGTAAGCAAAGGCGAAGATCAGACACAGGGTGCGCAAGAAGATGTCTCTGTTGACCGCGACGGTGCGGGCAACCGCCGCCGGATCCAGAATTCGCGACAGGTCGACGTTACCCGTCAACCTGCCCCGCAGATGCCGGTGAATAAACAGGACCCCAAGTGCGAGACCGGCAAACTCGGCGATCACCGTCGCCGCCGCGACGCCGGAGACGCCCCACCCCAATCCGAGGACGAACCAGAGGTCGAGCACGATGTTGACGCCGTTTGTAACCACCTGAAGCAGCAGGGGAATGCGCGCGTTCTGCCGGCCGAGGAACCAACCCAGCACCGCGTAGTTGGCGAGCGCCGCCGGCGCACCCCAGACCCGTATGGCGAAATAGTCCGAGGCCAGCACCTCCACTTGGCGGCTGGCGTCTATCAAGGCGAACGCGAGCCAGCCGACGGGGCGCTGCAGAATCAGGATGACGCTCGAAAGAACAACGCCGACCAGAAGCGCACGATAGAGAACGGCCCGGACCTCCTGCTCGTCCCTGGCACCCACGGCCTGGGCCGTCAGGCCGGTTGTGCCCATACGCAGGAAACCGAATCCCCAGTAGAGAAAACTAAAGATCAGCGCGCCGATGGCCACGGCACCGAGATATTGCGGCCCAGGCAGATGGCCGACGACAGCGGTGTCGACGGCGCCGAGCAAAGGCACCGACAGATTGGAGATGATGATGGGTCCGGCCAGACGCCAAACGTCGCCATGGATGCCGGACCGCCGGGCCGGCGTCCGTCGCATCATTGTGATTTAGGCGGCACCAGCCCGCGCGTCCATGCCTTTACGGCTGAGGCCGTCGGTTGTCGGGTGGCGCGCGGTGACGGATCAGCCGTCGGGGTCAGGCGCTCCAGGCAGCGAATTGCGGGCAACTGACGGCATGGCGGGATCCAAACCGGCCCGGTCGGCAAACTCCTGGGTCATCGCATCGTCCGACACGACAAAGTCGAGCACACCGCCCAAAAAGGTCGGGTCGTGCAACTGATTGCGGATGTCGTCCTGATTGGTGCCGGTTGCAGCCAGAAACCGCACAAGCCGTTCTTCATCCTCTGCAACGAAAGCAAGCGCTCTCAGCGCAATGGCCTGCGCCGCCTCTTCTCCGATTTTCATGATTGCCGCGTCCCTGTTTCGGTGGTCCAGGTCCGGCCCCTCTCACCCGGCCGGTTATATATCAGGGATAGCCCTAAGTTGGGATCCTGTTCATTGCCCCGCGTTTCACGACCAACGGTTGCGACCCGGGACACCTCTCTTAGCACAGATTCGCGATTGCGAAAGCCTCACGTTCCCCGGTCGCCCTCATAGACCAGGATTGCCGCGGCCAGGTCTTCCAGGGCGGCCCCCACGGATTTGAAGAGGGTGATCTCCTGATCCCCCATTCGTCCCGGATGCTCGCCATGACACAAACCATGCAGGTCTGATTCGATCTCCCTTGTCGTAAGCAGCCCCGATTCAAGCGGCTGAACGATGTCGCCACCCTCCTTCGTTGCCCCGTGATAGGTGTCCACAAACACCGTGGCGCGACGAATTGCCTCGTCGTCGGCTTCACGCATTTGCGGTGTGAAGCCGCCGACCAGGTCGAGGTGGGCTCCCGGTTTCAGCCAGGCGCCGAGAATCAGGGGTTCGCTCGAAAGCGTTGCGCAGGAGATCACGTCTGCCGATCGCGCTGCAGCCTCGAGATCATCGACCGCGACCGCGGGAAGGCCTTCGGCTGCCATTGCGCTGGCCATCGAGGCAGCCCTGTCGGGGTTGCGGCCCCAAATCGTGATCGTCTCATAGGATCGAACCCGGGCGTGTGCGGCGATGAGGTTGCCGGAGAGTCGTCCGGTACCGACCATCAGAAGTGCGGCTGCTTTGTTCGATGCCAGATGGCGAGCAGCCAAAGCAGACGCAGCCGCCGTCCGACGCGCCGTCAGTTCGCCGCCATCGATTGCCGCCAGCATCTCTCCCGTCGCCGCGCTGGAAAGCAGGTAGACGGCGGAAATGCTGGTCAAACCGCGCGCAGCATTGCCGGGGAAGACGTTGAGGACCTTGACCCCGATATAACGGCCCTGGAGCCAGGCCGGCATCAAGAGCAGCGTCGCATCCGGCTCGCCCGGGACGCCGACCGTGTGATGGTGCCGGACGGGCGCCTCGCATCCCGACCGGAACATCTCGGCCAGTGCCTCTATCAGGGGACCCCAGTCGGTCAGTTCCCGCACCCGCTCGGGGCCGATCTCCCGCATGCCTGCCTCCCGTTCGTGCTAGTGCGGCCGATGGTATCAGGCAGTCGACCCGACGCGAAGAGAGCACGGGTGGCGTTCTTTCAAGGCGTTGAAAAAAGGCCCACATGTCGCGGGCTTCTGCTAGATAGGGCCAACAGGAGATTGCCGGCGACGAGCCTGAAGGCTGCCGGCCCGCCAACCAAAAACGAGGAGGCAGTACCGTGCAGCTTGCGGACCAGTCGCTGCTACGCAGCCAGGCCTATGTAGACGGTAAGTGGATTGACGGCGAAAGCGGTGGAGTGTTTGCGGTAACCAATCCCGCAACCGGTGGGAAGGTTGTCGATGTGCCCCGCTTGACCCGAGCAGACGTTGCCCGCGCCATCGACGCAGCGGCGCGCGCGCAACCAGCCTGGCGTGCCAAGACCGCCAAGGAGCGCAGCACGATCCTGCGCAGGCTCTACGAACTGATGATGGAGAATCAGGAAGACCTGGCCCGGATCATGACCGTGGAACAGGGCAAACCCTTGGCCGAAGCCCGTGGCGAGGTAGCCTACGCAGCGTCGTTCATCGAGTGGTTCGCCGAAGAGGGCAAGCGGGTCTACGGCGATACGATTCCGCAGCATCGGGAGGACTCGCGCCTCGTCGTGGTCAAAGAGCCGGTGGGCGTGACCGGCGCCATCACGCCTTGGAACTTCCCCGCTGCCATGATCACCCGCAAGGCCGGACCGGCGCTCGCAGCCGGCTGCGCCATGATCATCAAACCTGCTTCCGCGACTCCGCTGTCCGCCCTCGCGCTGGCTGAGCTGGGCGAACGCGCCGGCCTGCCTGCAGGAGTCATGTCGGTGGTGACCGGGAGCGGCAGCGACGCTACCGAGATTGGGGGCGAACTCACCTCGAACGCGACGGTCCGCAAGATCAGCTTCACCGGCTCTACCGACATCGGCAAGCTCCTGATGGAGCAATGCGCCGGCCAAGTGAAGAAGGTGAGTTTGGAACTGGGCGGCAACGCGCCTTTCATCGTCTTTGACGACGCCGACCTGGATGCCGCCATCGATGGCACCATGATCTGCAAGTTCCGGAACGCCGGCCAGACCTGCGTGTCGGCCAATAGAATCCTGGTGCATGACAAGATCTTCGACCGCTACACCGACAAGCTGGCCAGCCGCATTCAGGCCCTCCAGGTCGGGGACGGGATGGATGAAGGTACGGCGATCGGCCCGCTGATCAACGATGCGGCCATTGAGAAGGTCGACAGTCACGTTCGCAATGCCCAGACCATGGGGGCACAGACGGTGGTCGGTGGCAATCCGCACAATCTGGGCGGCAGCTTCTATCAGCCCACCTTGCTGACGGACGTTACGACCGACATGGACATGTCCAACGAGGAGACATTCGGGCCGGTTGCGGGCCTTCAGCGCTTTTCCGACGAAAAGGATGCGGTCCGGATCGCGAATGACACGCCGTTCGGGCTGGCGGCCTATTTCTACAGCCGCGATATCGGTCGTGTGTGGCGTGTCTCGGAGGCCCTGGAATACGGGATGGTCGGTATCAATAGCGGGCTGATTTCCACGGAAGTGGCGCCGTTCGGCGGCGTCAAGGAATCGGGCATTGGGCGCGAGGGCTCGCACTACGGAATCGACGAGTTCGTCGAGGTGAAATATCTGTGCATGAGCGGGATCTGATGCCGTAGACCGTCAGCCGACGCTGAAACGGCGCTCCGCTCAGGATCGACGGACGACCGCCCATGAACGATAACCGATCCCTCGGTCCCTGCCCGCTATGTGGCCGGCAGATGCTCGACGGCCCTTCGGTCAACCGGCACCACTGGATCCCTCGCACCGAAAGAGGCAGCGACTGGTCCTTCATTCACGTCGTCTGCCACAAGAAGATCCACAGCGTGTTGTCCGACCGCGATATCGCGCGCGACTACACTGACGCCGACAGCTTGCGATCCCATCCGGAGATATCGGCATTCGTTCGCTGGGTTCGCAGGCGCCCGCCGGAATATCTCGACAGGGTCGAGAAACCGCGCCGATGAGCGGGCTGCCGTCCCCGCCGCCCGAACCCCAGCGCTAATAGGGCTCCCCCTCTCTGTTGGTGAAGCGAAGCGGACGCTTCGAGCTTTCCAGCATCATGTCGATATCGGGATAGTCCACCTCGTCCCCTTCGGCCTCTCGTGTGCCGACCTCCAGATAGGTGGCCTCCGTCGATCCGTTGTTTATGAGGTGGTGCCCGTTGGCATTCCCGGCCGGAAACCCCGCCACCATACCGGGGCGCAGACGCTGCTCGCCGGCGTTTGTGACCAGCGATATCTCACCGCTGATCACATAGACGAACTCATCCTCGGCGGAATGCCAATGACGCAGTGACGACCAGCAGCCGGGCGGCAGTGTCACAAGGTTCACCCCGAACTGGGTGAGTCCCAGCGGATCGCCGAGCGCCCGCTTTTGACGATTTTCCACCGGGCCAGCAAATTGCGCCGGATAGGACGTCCCAGTCCGTGGTTCGATCGTGACCGGGTCGAGGGCTGGCGGTTTGATTTCGTTCGGCACAGTTCACCTCCGTTAGGTCAGCCGGAACAATGGTCTGCACAATTGCACACCGGCACCAGGCGATGTTACGATTTCAGCGGACGTACAGGTCGGTCATAAGAAGAAGCAATGAAAACAGGAACCATTCTCCTCGTGCTCGCCCTGCTTTCGGTCACGGCATCCTGCGCCCCCACGCCCAGCCCCGATCAGCAGATGACGGCCATGGCACGACACCTGGGCACGGTGGAACCACCACAAGGCTGGACGCTCACCCGGTATGCGGTCCGGAGCGGCGACATGGTGGTGAGCGCCCATGTGGACAGCCTGGCCCGCGTCCGGACCATGAGCCTGACCGAGGAGCAGATCCGCTCGTACTATGCAGCGCCGTGCCCGGCCGCGGGGGACAGGATCTGGCGCACCCACTTCCGAGGCAAGGACATCCTGATCGACGTGAATCTATCGGGTCGACGCCGATTTACGGTTTCCTGCCGCGCCGCCCCCTGATCGAAGGCGCCGAGGTCGCAGCTAATCCAGGACGAACGTGATCTCGATGGTCGCGCGGTACTCCACGATCCGACCGTTTTCGACCTTCGCCTTCATGGATTCGACTTCAAGGCCGGTAATGCTCCGCAATGTTTGCGATGCCCGATCCAGCCCCGAATCCACGGCATGCTGAAAGCCCTCCGTTGACGATGCGGTAATCTTGGTAACTCGTGCAACTGCCATGACTTCCTCCCTGTGCCTCGGGCGAAACCGACTCGGGACGGCTCGCCCCGTAGCAGGAAGTTTGCGCCTGTTCCTTCCATCCCGCAATGCATGGCACCAATAAACCGGAACATCGGCAGAACTATGTGTCGAAAAAGAACTCTGTGCCGTACTCGTGGTCCAGTCTGCACGTGTCGTGGTCGGATATGTTGGTGTCTGTCAGTTCCAGATTGAAAAAGTCGACCGTGTCCGCCTCGAAGAACGGCCCGGCATGCCAGGTGCCCCGATGTAGCTTTACCGCGACTGTACCCGGAATGCGAAAGGCCTCGATCTCCTCGGGCCGGGGCTGCAAATCGGGGTCGTCCGGATTGACCGGCCGTGCGACGGCAAGGAACCAAGACGCCCCACCCATCGCACCAAGACATTGGGTGACCCTTCGATGCCGGGTAATGTCCCGGAACGAGGTTCCGCGGTTGTCGAGGGTCATGATGTAAAGCCTCGGTGTGCCCCCGCTAAGGTCGAGTTGGGCCTCCGTCGGCAACGGTGCGCCATCCGGCGACGGCTCGATCACCTCACCAAACGGCGAGAAGAGTTCGGCGCTGAACGGTTTGACGGGCAATGGCACCCGTCGCAACGCTCTGCCGGATTCGGTCATGCGCGAGGAGAACTCAGGCGACCGGGCGCCCGGAAGACCACACTGACCGGACGACATAGCGACCCTGAAACCGTCGCACCCGGACAAGGTCGGCCCGGAGACCTGGTGCAATCACCCCCCGATCCTTCAACCCGACGGCCGCCGCGGGATTTCGTGTCACCGTCGCAACTGCCTCCGAGAGCGTATAGGGCCGGCCCTCATCGCACAGGCTGAGACCGGCCTGGAGAAGACTGACCGGTACGTAATCCGATGCAATAATATCAATCAACTTATTGTCTCCCAACTCGCGGGCAGACACATTGCCGGTCTGCGAACTGCCGCGGACAAAGTTGGGAGCACCCGCAATAACCGCCATGTCGGCATCGTGAGCCGCGCCGGCCGCCGCCAACGTTGTCGGGAATTCCGCTATGGTCACGCCCAGCCGTTGAGCTTCTTCGATGTGTTCGACCGTCTCGTCGTCATGGCTAGCAAGCGGCAAATCGAACTGGTGGGCCAGTTCCGCGAGGCCTGCGCGGTAACGACCGGCAAAAGTCCGGGACGCTTCCTTGTCGCCGGAAATCTGGCGCTCCACGTCCTCGACCCGCTTTCCGAACCGGCCGACCATGATGTCCCTGTACTTCTGCTCGTCCTGGAACTGGCGCTGACCAACCGTATGCTCCATCACCGACAAGAGCCTGAGTTCGGGGTGTTCCATCAATGGCTCCACACGATCGAACAGTTCCGGGTCGGTAACTTCGCAGCGGAGATGGATGAAATGCTCGATGCGGAACAACCCATTATCGGTACCGGTGCCGACAGCCTCCACCAGGCCGTCCAGAAGATCCCGGCGCGCCGTATCTTCGTCCCGCAGTCCGACAACAAGGGAATCGAAAACCGTGGTGATACCGGTGCCGGCAATGTGGCCGTCGTGGGCGAGCGCCGCGGACAGCGCGTCCCAGTACACACCGGGCCTGGGCCGGGCCTGGCTTTCCAGGTTGTCGGTATGCAGGTCTACCAGGCCGGGGACCAGCAGATCGCCTTCAAAGTCGGTCGCTCCGGGAATGTGGGACCGTCCGCGGTCGACCGCCGCAATGGCCTGCTCCCGCAGCACGACCGTGCCTTGGAAATCGTCATCAGCGGTCACGACATGAGCGTTGGTCAGGACCTGTTCCGTGGCCCATGGATCGGACGGCGCTGTCTTGGTCCGAGGACCCGCCTCGTGCGGCATTTTCAACGGCCCTTAAGGAGTTGTTGATACAGTTATCGCCGGCGCCTGCCGGATAGCCGAACCGATGTGTTGCGTTTGGCCTGGTTTCCGGCCCGCCTGTATACTGGTTCGACGCGCGCCCACCATATTGGATCAAGCCGATTTCTCAAACCTTCAACGACGAGGAACGCACCCGGTTTCTCAATCTCCTGAAACTTGCGGCGGATAGTCCGTTCGCCGGCGAGCGTGAGAATGCGTTGGCGGCGGCCGAGCGATTAGCCGCCCGCAAGGGGATGACGCTGGAAGAAGCGGCCTCTGGCGGCCCGCGACAGCAGGCCAGAGCGGAGAGTTTCGAAGAGGAACAGCCTGCAAGCCAGCACTATCAGCGATCGTGGACCTATATGGACGCGATCGACTATCAGATCTACCTGGAAAAGGCGCGACGGGAAAAGGCCTTGCAGGCCGCCATGGCCCGCGGCCTGGACGCTGACGACGACCGGCGCCGCAATCGCGACAACGCCCCGCCGTTCCGAAGCCGGCGCACGCGCGACCCCTGGTCTCATGCGCGCACTTTGCTGTCGGAAACATCCCTACCCCTCAGCGAGGTCGTCGACATCACCGGGTTGGATATCTATCAGGTCGCGGGGCTGAAGCTCAAAATGCGTAGCTGAGGCCGGCGTCCCCGGCCTTGTCCCGCGGGCGCTCGCGACTAACGGGCCGTCCACCCACCGTCGATTGACAGGGATGTCCCGGTGATCGATGCCGCTCCGTCGGAACACAGATAAACGGCCAAGGAAGCCACCTCCCCAATCTCGACGAACCGCTTGGTGGGCTGGGGCTCCAGCATCACCTCGCGAATGACGCGATCCCGCGGGATGCCCCGCGCCTTTGCGGTATCGTCGATTTGGCCGTCGACCAGCGGCGTGTGGACATAGCCCGGGCAGATCGCATTGACGGTGATGCCGTGCTCGGCGACTTCTAGCGCGATGGTTTTTGTCAGGCCGAGCATCCCATGCTTGGCGGAGACGTAGGCAGACTTGAAGGGCGACGCAACCAGGCCATGCGCCGAAGCGAGATTGATGATGCGGCCCCATTTCTTGGCTTTCATATAGGGGACGGCGGCCCGGATGGTGTGAAAGGCCGAAGAGAGGTTAATGGCGATGACGGCGTTCCACTTGTCGATGGGAAATTCCTCGACAGGCGCAACATGCTGGATGCCGGCGTTGTTGACCACGATGTCAACGCTGCCGAACTCGCCAGCCGCCGTTTCTATGAGCGTCGCTATCTCTTCGGGCTTGGTCATGTCCGCGCCGTTGTATCGGACCGCCGCGCCGGTTTCGCTCTCGATCCGGCTGCGATTGGATTCGATCTCGTCGGGATCTCCGAAGCCGTTGAGGACGACGTTGGCGCCCTCCCGAGCGAACCCCTCCGCAACCCCCAGGCCAATCCCGCTGCTGGAGCCGGTAACCACGGCCGTCTTGCCTTTCAGCATCTCACCCTCCCGTAGGAACTTCCGCGACGCCTTGACGGCCGCGCGCTGCGCCGCAACATAAGCAGCGTTCGGCTGCATGACAATGGAGCCGGCAAAGCAAACACAAACGTGTCACCGATTGGCTGGCCTGGTTTACCAGTCCGGCCAACCGGAGTACGATATCCAGTCCGGTCGGCTGATCGATCGCCTATCCGCTCGGTCTCCGGACCGGAGGTACAGGAAAAACCACAATCCCTATCAGGACAAAGACGGCCATGATCAGCAGCAAGATTACCAGCGTTCTGATTCGCGCAGCGGCGGTTGCCGCATTCGTCGGGGTGGGTATGGCCCAGGCCAACGAGATGGTCCAGCCGGCGGCCCTGTCGCCCCAGCCGGCGGCCGCGGAAGTGAAACCCGGCCTGGCGGTCGAGTACTACTACACCTATGTGCGGCACATCGACGAGCTGAAGCGCTGGATGGAATACAAGGACGGCGACCCGGGTGAGCCGGTGCCGATGCTTGACTACAACGTCGGCAACGATCCGATGCTGACCAGCCGCAACAATCTCGGTGTCGGCGCCCACATGACCGGCATGATGCATTTCAAGGAACCCGGCACCTACGCCTTCGCAGCAATGACCAATGATGGTTTCGAGTTCAACATCAGCGACGAATTCATCCTGTGGGACCCGGATGTCCATTTCGACCGCTGGTCGGAGGTTGCGAAGGTGCAGATCAACGAGCCCGGCTGGTACCCGGTCGAGATGTTCTATTTCCAACGCAAGGGAACCTCGACGCTCGAACTGTACTGGCGGCCGCCCTGGGCTGGGGCCGACGCGGAAATGGCCGTTGTGCCGGCCGAGGTCTTCGGACACATCCCGGACCAGAAGTCGTCCTAAGGCGCTTGAATGCCAAAAGAGGTGGGGCCAGCCCGGATGGACCGGCCCCTTCTCTTGGGCCCGCGCGTGGCGCTATGGCCGTCCCTAATTCGCGATATCGAGCTGGTATTTGGCAAAGCCTTCGGAGCCGGCTCCCACATAGGTGACGCGCGGCACCTGATCCAGGTAGTTCTGACCTTTCGGTGAGCTTTCGAAGACGACGTTCTCGGCGCCAGGCAAAGTCTTGAAGGACCAGTTGCTGTCGGCAGACGGATTGATCGTGCCTTCCTGGACGATAAAACGCACGATCACGTCACGGTTTGTGTCTGGCGCCTCCAGGATAACATTGCTTCCATCCATGCCCGGGAACTTGCCGCCGCCGGATGCCCGGTAATTGTTCGTCGCGATGACGAACGACTGTTTTGGATCGATCGGTTCGCCATTGAATTTGAGGTTGGCGATCCGTTGAGCGTCCGGATTGACCAGCGCGCCGTCCTTGTCGTAGCGGGCCGGCTGCGAAAGATCGATTTCATATGTGACTCCGTCGATCACATCGTAGTTGTAGGACGGGAAGTTCGTGTTCAGGAGCCCCTGCTCGTCGTTGGTGGCGTTGATCTGGTTGAACATGCCGGCCGACATTTCCAGCCACTCCTTCACCCCGGCGCCATCCATCAAGACCGCCCGGACCGTGTTCGGATAAAGATAAAGGTCCGCCACGTTCTTGATGGCGATGTCTCCTGCCGGAACGTCGGTGTAATAGTCGGCCCCCCCGCGTCCGCCAGCCTTGAAGGGCGCCGCCGCCGATAAAACCGGCAGGCCGGCATATTCCCCGCCCTTCAGTATCTCGGAAACGTACCAGGTCTGAGCCTGGCTAACGATCTGAACGGAGGGATCGTCGGCGACCAGCGCAAAATAGCTGTTAACCGGCGCCGCCGTCTTGCCAACCGCACGGCGCACATAGGCCAGCGTCGCCTTGTGCTCCGCCTCGACCGATTGCAGCACGTGCTCCTGGGCATCCACCAGCGGTACCGTCTTGCGGCCGTCCCGCTCGTAGATTGGCTGGCTTTGGCTCTGATGCCGAATGACGCGCCATTCACCAGCGTCCTGCTGGACCGCCAGGTCAATGACGCCGAGATGACTGCCCCAGAAGCCGGGCATCACCGTCGGCACGCCATTCAGCGTGCCCTGAGCGGTGTCGATCCCGTCGATCCCCTCGAACGACGGCCCCGGAAACACCAGGTGCGAGTGGCCGGTGAAGATGGCGTCGATCCCTGGAACCGTCGCAAGCTGCAGGCTGGCGTTTTCGGCGTCCTCGGCGGGCGCCGCTGCGTCGATCCCCGAATGGGACAACGCGATGACGAGGTCGGCGCCTTCCTCCTTCATCTGCGGCACATAGGCCCGAGCGGTCTGGACCATGTCGCGGGCATTGGCATTGCCTTCGAGGTGCTGCCGGTCCCAGTTCATGATCTGCGGCGGCGTCAGGCCGATCACACCGATTTTGAGCTGGTACTCCTTGCCGGCGCCATCGACGACGGTCCGGTCGAGAATGATATAGGGCCGGATCAGCGTCTTGTCGTCGCGCGGGTTCGACGCGAGCTGAGTGCCTTGGCTGACATTCGCCAGCACAAAGGGAAAGTCCGCCCCGGCCATCGCCTTGTCCAAAAACGACAGGCCATAGTTGAATTCGTGATTGCCCAGCGTGGCGACGTCGATCCCGAGCGCGTTCATACCCTTGATCATCGGGTGGACGTCGCCTTCCTTCAGCCCCTTTTCGTAGGCCATGTAATCGCCCATGGGGTTTCCCTGCAGGAAGTCGCCATTGTCGAACAGCAGGGTGTTCGGTACTTCCGCCTTCGCAGCCTTCAAGAGGCTGGCGGTCTTGGCGATGCCGACCTTGTCGTCCGGCCGATCCCGGTAGTAGTCGTAGGGATAGACATGAACGTGGACGTCCGTCGTTTCCATCAAACGCAGATGCACGAACTCGGCAGCGTTGGCGAAATGCCCGAACGGCGTCAGCGAAAGGCCTGTGGCGGCGCCGGACGCGGCGATGCCCTTCAGGACCGACCGGCGCGAGATGGGATAAACAGTGTTGATTGTCATCGGAAGCCCCCATGTTGATTGAGCGGCGCGCTCGCGCGCAGGGCAACAATTACAACAGGCTACGCCGCCGGCCTGACACGTGCAAATTGCAATTGGGGGCCGGGAACGGCTAAAGCAGTTTCCGCCTCTCGAGGCGTTCGAAGGCGTCGGCCGCGATCTCGCTCGGCGGCCGGATACCGCCGTCCGGTTGGGTCAACTCGACCACCTCCCAGGGGGCGATCACGGCGTCGGCGACCAGGCGATCGTAAACCGCCGCGCAGGCGTCAAGGTAAACCGCATCGCGCTCGTTCAGGTCCAGCGTGGCGTCGGTATAGGTCCGGTCTTCGTTCTTCGCCAGCAGGGCATGGGACTGGGCAGCGGTCCCCCGGATCAGGATCTGCAGATGTGGCCGGGGCAGGCCCATCACCTCGAACTCCAGGTCAATCAGCGTCTGGATCATCTTCGGCTGGTCCCGCTCGGGAAGCTTGGCCGCGTGATAGACGAGATTCGAGGCGACATACCGATCCAGCAGCACAACCTCATTGTCTGCCACGAGCTCTTCGATGCGCGGAAGCGACTCAGCCCGGTCGAACGCAAACAGCATGGACGAAAACCAAGGAGACACCTCATGCAGCGCGCCGTACTCACCGTTGAGATAGCGCGCGATCCCCTTGGCGGCTCGCGTCCGTTCGTACTGCGGAAACGCCAGGCTGGCGACCTTCTTGCCGGCGCCAAGAACGAGGCCTGTCAGGTTTTCGGTCAGGGTCTGTTTTCCGGACCCGTCGAGGCCTTCGATCGTGAGCAGGGTTGTCATGGACGTATCCGCCGGATTTGCAGGGGACCGTTTAAACGCGCGCCGGCAGGACCGTGCCGGAAACGTCACCGAAACCGATCCGGTAGCCATCGCCCTGGCAGTATCCGGCGATTCGCACCGTGTCGCCGTCTTCGATGAATGTACGGCTCTCGCCGCCCTCCAGAGCGATCGGCTCGCGACCGCCCCAGGATAGCTCCAGCAAACTGCCACGGTTCTGCTTCTCGGGCCCGCTGATGGTGCCCGACCCCATCAGATCGCCGGGTCGAACATTGCATCCGTTGGACGTGTGATGCGCCAGCTGCTGTTCCAGCGTCCAATACATCCACTTGTAGTTGGTGGTAGCAATTCTGGTCTCGGTCCCGTTCGCAGGCGCCAGGAACACATCGAGCCAGATGTCGTAGGCCGTCGCCTGATCCGATTTCAGATAGGGAAACGGTTCCGGGTCCTGTGGCATCCGATCCGCCGAGAACGGCGCCAGGGCCTCCAGCGTCACCACCCAGGGCGAAATCGAGGTGCAGAAGCTCTTGGCCAGGAACGGCCCCAGCGGTTGATACTCCCACGCCTGAATGTCCCGCGCGCTCCAGTCGTTCAGGACCACCAGCCCGAACACGTGCTCGGTCGCCTGGCCGACGTGGATCGGTTCGCCCCACGCGCTGCCGGCGCCGATGAAGAAGCCCATCTCCACTTCGAAGTCCAGGCGGCGGCACACGCCGAATACGGGATCGGCGTCCGGAGACGGACGCGATTGGCCCATGGGACGATGGAATTCCGTCCCGCTGACTACCACGGAACTAGCCCGTCCATCGTAACCGACCGGCAACCGTGTCCAGTTGGGCATCAACTCGTTGCCCTTGCCGCGGATGATCTCCCCCACATTCATCGCGTGGTGCATGGAGGAATAGAAGTCGGTGTAACCGGGGATCTCCGCCGGCAGGCGCATGGTCACGTCGCCGACGGCGATTTTGGCGCGGTCGATCAGAGCGGACTGTTCCGAGGACGTCTCCTCCCGGTCGCCCAGAACACTGCTCAGGACCGTGCGCGCTTCTCGCCGGGCCTCCGGGCCCAACGCCATGAAGGCATTGAGCTCGGACTGGGCGAACACCTGGCGACCTGACAAAAGCGTTCCGTCTAACACCCCGCCGGCTTCGAGGACCGAAAGATCAACCACCCAGTCGCCGATGCGCGTGCAGATCGCATTGCGGCCATCGGAAAGGTGCGCCACGCCGAACGGCAGGTTCTGGATCGGGAAGTCAGTGTCGGCATCGTACGGAAGCACCGACTTAAGGGCCGGGTCATGGGTTTTGTTCGCGGTCATGCTGAGATCATGGCTCTTGAAACGAGGTAAGGCGGGCGCGTGTTGGCGCAGGCCGGACCGTACCGACCTCTGAGCAACGGAGCAAGCCACACAACGGCGCCTGACACTGGTGGGAAACCCGGGGCCGCTTGCATACGGGATTTTTTCCGCATATACTAGGGTATGCATGAGGAGAATTTTCCGGAAATGACCGGCATTGTCGCCCGGCGCGTTCGGGAACGGCTGACTGCGACGGGCAAGACCGCCCGCGGCGCATCGCTGGAAGCGGGCCTGTCCGCGGACGCCATTCGCGGAATCATGCGCGGCATGTCCAAGACGCCCCGGGGCGAGACCCTGCAGCGCCTGTCGCGGGTGCTGGAATGCTCGGTCAACTACCTGCTCGGCGAGACCGACGACCTCGCCAGCGTCGTTGCCCTGCCTTCGCAGGACAAGCTGCGCGCCTACGTCCGGGGCATGGTGCAAGCCGGCAACTGGCGCGAGGCAGTCGAATTACCGCGCGAGGAGTGGACGTACTTCGACCTGCCTGCCGATGAACGCTATCCGGGAATCGAACGGTTCCTGCTCAAGGTCAACGGGCCGTCCATGGACCAGGTTTTCCCCAGCGGGTCCGTCATCGAGTGCATCCGGTTCATCGATCTGGGCCGGGATCCAAAGCATGAGGAATATGTCGTGGTTCACCGCCGCCGGAAGGACGGTCTGTACGAGGCGACCGTGAAGCAGTTCATGGTCGCCGAAAACGGCAAGCGATGGCTTTGGCCCCGCTCCAACGACCCGGCCCATCAGCAGCCGATTGCCCTGGAAGCCGACGGTGCAGTCGAGGAACTCTTCGTTCAGGCCCTGGTGATCCGGGCAACCTTGATCCTCTGACACAAATCCCGGCTCAGCCGAGGCTGCCGCCCGTCCACACGGATGCCGCTTCTTCCCGCCCCCGCAGGCGCTGCGGCGATTGGTGCTGGAAGCCCTCAAGCAATAGCTGTAGGTCCGCCCCCTCCCGCCGCGCTGCGTCCACCAGTTCCTGGCTTACGACGACGCCGACGCCGAGCTGGCGCGTCAGCGCCTCCAACCGGCTGGCGGTGTTGACGGTATCTCCGATGACCGCGAATTCCAGACGACGCGCGTCACCGATATCGCCCAGAACGGCGGGCCCGAAGTGCAGCCCCACGCCGACCCGCACGGTTTCGCGGTCCGACGCGCGACGCTCCTGGTTCCAGGCCTCCATCCTGTCGACGATGGTGCGAACGCACCGCAGCGCATTCGTCGCGTCGTGGGGGCCGGTATTCGGTGTACCGAAGGTCGCCATCATGCCGTCGCCGATATACTTGTCCACCGTGCCGCCATGATCGAACACCGCACGCGCCAGCCGGCCGTGCAACTCGCGCAGCAGTTCTATAATCTCCTCCGGCGTCGAACGCTCTGCGAGCGCGGTGAAACCCACAGCGTCGACGAACAGCACCGCGACGTCCTGGGCACGCACGGCATGTAGGTCGCCACCCGCACCGGCCAGTTCCTCGACCATGTTAGGCGAGAAATATCGCGCCAGGCTGGTCCTTTCGGCGGCCAGAGACGCTTGCCGCAAGACCAGCCGACGCGCGCGCCAGACGGCGACGGACAGCGTGGCCGCGATGAGCAAGGCCAGGACGACCTGCTGGAACCAAATCACGGCGCTCACATAGTTGGGGTCCAGCAGAAGTTCGAGCACCATTTCGATGCCCTGCGTGTAGATGTCCCGAAACGACAGGACCGTGAAAGCGTTGGCCTGATCGAGTACCCAGATCACGCCGGCACTCCAGGCCAGGACCGACGCACATCCTGTCGTAAACGCGATCATCGGCGAGTAGCTCAGGACGGCAAATGCGATGAAGACATAGAAGAAATCGAAATTGCCCAGTCGCAGCTGCATGGCAATCGGCCAGCCTTCGATCACCGTGGGGTTGGGCACGACGAAGGCGAACGCCAGCAGTCCCATATCGCAAAAGATCAAGGCCGCCCGCAGGACGGCGCCGCCCCACCCGGTCCACCGTCCGGCGGCGGCCTGGGCCAGGCCGAGCAACGCCAACAGACCGACGATCACGAGATAATAGTAGAGGGCCGCGCCGCTGATCCGGACGAACAGCCAGGCCACGATGATGGCCAGTGCGAAAAACCTCACGCGCACCATGAGCGCGATTCCAGCGCGTTCCTCCGCTTGTAGCGCCGCGCGCAGGCCGGCTTCCGCGGGCGAGCCGGGCACGGATAATCGTCCAATCGCTGGAATCATGGCTGCCTCTTTAATGGGGCGGTCCGTGAGGCAGCCGATGTTTTACCGGCCTCAGAGCTGCCGCACGGTCACCGCTTCTTCTTCGGCCTGAACCAACCTGTTCCTCAACGGCCGACCGAAAACCGCCACCTGGATCTCGAATATGTCGCCGGGCTCCGTCTTGACCCCATCGGCAAAGCTCAACGTCGCGGTGCCGAAGAAATGAATGTGGAGATCGCCCTGCTGGCGGAAGAGGCCGTATTTGAAATGATGGTGTTCCAGGTTCGAGATCGCGTGGGACATGTTGTCCTCGCCACTCAGGAACTGTTTTTCCCAGATCGTCTTGTCACCCCGTATCAACCTCGACACGCCCCGAACGTCGCTGGGCAGCGTCCCCACCATCAGCTCCGGCCCGATCGAACATTGCCGGAGCTTGGAGTGGGCGAGATAGAGGTAGTTCTGCTGCTCCATCACGTGGTCCGAGAATTCGTTGCCCAGAACGAACCCCACGCGGTAGGGCCTGCCGTCGGAACCGATCACGTAGACGCCGGCGATCTCGGGCTCTTCGCCGCCGTCGAGCGCAAAGGCCGGCATCGCCAGTTCCTTTTCCGGCGCCGCCACGATCGTACCGTCACCCTTATAGAACCATTCAGGCTGCACGCCCGTCGCGCCGGGCCCGGGCTTGCCCCCTTCCAGACCCATCTGAAACATCCTCATCGAGTCCGTGAGTTCCTCCGCACCAGCGCTTTCCAACTTGGCATGCATCTGGTCGCGGGCGTCGGCGCTGCCGAGATGAGACAAGCCCGTGCCGGTGACCAGGCAATGGCTGGGATCGGGATGGTCGATCGGTGTCAGGACCCGGTCCGATTCGATAGCCGCCGCATAGTTGATCGTCTCGCCGTCGCCGAAACCCACGATGGCGTCGCGCAGCGACTTGCGCAGTTCGATGGCCGTCAGGGCCAGCGTGTATGTGGATTCGACCCCGGGTACGAGGCTGGCGGAGTCGCCATCCTCGCCGACGACGGCGACCGCCCGGGTGCCGTCCTGCCTTCGGTACTGAATGAGCCGCACGTCGATCGTCCTCCCCAGGCGCTGTTGGCCGCGCCGTTTGTTATCGGTCCTAAGCTAGCAGGCCTACAACTGTTTCGGAAGAATTCCTCTGATTTCCAATGCTTATGCGGCCCGGACACACCGCGGCCCGGGCCGCAAGAGCCAGCCCGGGCCGTTCGGTTCAGGCGCAGTCTGCTGTAAAGACGTTACGGCATGGACAAGGGCCGCTGAGCCACCGGATCGAAACTCTTCGCCTCGAACCGGAAGAAGCCATGCTCGTCTATCGTCCGCTTGGCCAAACCTTCGTCGAATGCCAGTCGCTCATCGCCCATTTCCCCGAATACGCCGATCTTTTTGAGCGTGTCGCCTTCGGTCGGGCACAGGCTGGCCTTCTTTACATCGTCGAGGTGCGCCTTGTCCGTCACGACGAAATAGTCCTGATCGGACGAACACTGAAAGATGTGGAATTCCATTTTGCACCTCCAGGCCTGTGAGACCTTGTAATTTCGCAAGCGACCCACCTAACACCAGAACGGCGAAACCCGCATTAACCTGCGGCACGTCGTCGGATAGACCCGTCGTCTAGAACCGCGATAACTAAGGCACGTACCGCGTCGCCTCCGGCTGGGACTGCTGGACACGCCGGCGGGCGCGGGGTGTTTTGGACGGTGTCCGGGAAGGGAGAACAGGGATGCTCAGGGTCTTGTCGTGTGTCGCATTTGCCGGTTGGCTGCTTTGGAGTCACCAAGCCACCGCCGCCGAGGATTTCCGGGAAGCGGTGAAGCTGCCGCCCGAGGTCAAAGCCCAGTTCATGGCGGAGATGCGGGGGCACATGGGCAATCTCGACGACATTGTCGCCGCCTTGACCGAGGGCGACTTCGGTGAAGCGGCGCGGATTGCCGAGATCCACATGGATTTCGGACACAGCCTCTGGGAGGCCATGGCCGACCAGGGCGCAACGGATGAAGAGATTGCCGCAATGAAGGAACGTTTCCGGGCGATGGGCCGAGGGCCCGGCCAAGGCCAGGGCGCCGGGGCCCGCCATGGCGGAGGGGGCGGCATGGGTCGTTTCATGCCGGAGCCCTTCCGGGAAATCGGCATGGAGTTCCACGCGGCGGCAGGCCGGTTCGCCGAAGCGGCCCGGGAGGCCGAAGCGAACCCGACGGCCGATTCGTACCCCATGCTTCTGGGCAATCTGCAAGAAATCACGGCCACCTGTCGCGGCTGCCACGCGGCCTTCAAGATCGAGTAGGCGCCCAACCCGAGCCGAAACCCGCCGGGCCATTCAGGCCCGCCGCGGGTGGCGGGACAGGGTTTATTTGTGCCAAGCTTGGGCGCAAAGACCGTCATTCGAATAACGGCATTAGGAGGAGCACATGGGCAGGCATGACGGCACGGTCGCAGCCATCACCGGCGGCTCCCAAGGGCTTGGGTTCGCCATCGCCAAACGTCTGGTCGAAGACGGTGCGCAGGGAATAGCCCTGTGCGGCAGGAACGAGGAGAAAGGGGAAGCGGCGGCCCGCGAAATCGAGGCAATGGGTGCGCCGTGCATATTTGTCAGGGCCGACATGGGGGTCCCTGAAGACTGTCATGCTTTCATAGACGCCACCGTGGATCGCTTCGGCAAGGTGACGGCGCTCGTCAACTGCGCCGCCATCACGACCCGGGGCGGACTGCTGGATACGGACGTCGATTTGTGGGACGAGCACATGGCGATCAATGTCCGCGGGCCGTTTCTGACTACCCAGCGCGCGGTCAGCTACATGGTCGAGGGTGGCTATCCCGGCAGCATCGTCAACATCCTCAGCGTAGCAGCGCTGTGCGGCCAGAGTTTCCTGACCCCCTACTCCGCCTCCAAAGGCGCGCTGGCGACCTTTACGCGTAATGTGGCCAACGCGTTCGCCAGCAAACGCATCCGTTGCAACGGCATTCTTGTCGGCTGGATGAACACGCCGGGCGAGGATGGAATCCAAAAGCGGTTCCACGACGCCGACGACGACTGGCTGGAGAAAGCCTCGGCCGAACGCCCCATGGGACAGCTCATCGAACCGGACGAATTGGCCGGGCTGGCCTGCTACATGCTGAGCCCGGAGTCAGGCGTCATGACCGGGTCGCTGGTGGACTACGACCAGGTCGTCTTCACCGCCTACCTGGAATAGGAAAGCCAGGTCGTCGGCGGCTACCGCCACTCGACATACCATTCCGGTTTTTCTTATTGCCGCTACAGTGCGGGACGAATCTCGTCAAAAGCGACTGCCGCCGGCATTGGACGATTAGAGTTTCACCCGGACCATACGCTGGAAGACCCCGTCCCTCTCGATGACAAGGTGATTTACAGCGCCCAGGACGTGCAGCACCAACAGAGGGATGATGGCGTGCAAGGAGAAACCGTGCACCTTCTCCAGTACTTCATGCACGTCCCGCATGGTCGCCAGCCAGATGGGAATGCCGAAGAGGCCGAACAGCTCGACCGGCCGCTCAACGGTCCATTGCAGGATGGGGCCGGTGAGGATCAGCAGGCCAATAGCCGCCAGCAGCCCCCATTCCACCAGGCGGGAGAGAAGGTGAATCGCGAACGGTTGCGGCGGCGGCGTTGGGTCCGGCTGCGTGACCCTCCATACGAGGCGGGCGGCCAGGACGAAAACAGCGAAACAGCCGACGAAGACATTCAGGGCCAGCATTTCGTCACGAGAGGCGCCGCGCCCAAAGTCTTCAAGCTGTCCCCCGATAACGAACAATGCGACCACGAAAATCGCACCGATCCAGTGCAGGACAGTGGTGATCCAGCCATGGTGGTCGCGTGTTTCTCGTAGCAAGGCCATCCCGTTCTCCGGCATCAATGAACGTTCTCCAGCCAACACACGTGTGCCGCGTGGAAATCCGTCTGGCGTTTTCTGAAAAGGAGACCTGACTTGTGACCGGGAGGACGGGATTTCAACCGGTATTTCGGCCCTATTCGAGCCCGCGCCAGCGCAGGGCGCGAAGCTTCTCGCCGATCATGCAGTCAATCCGGGGCTCGCGGTAGACGCCGGTGGCGGGCAAGATTTCGGGCTGACGGCCGGCGATCTCGAGTACGAGCTTTTGGCGGATCGCCCGGGCCAAATGGGCCCGGTCGTGGACCGGTATGACGAACGCGCCCGGCCCGCCGACGACGCAGTCCTCGTAATAGATGTCCAGGTCCTCGATGTTGTAGAAGGCGCCCGGCAGAACCTCCTTCAAGGTGAGCGGGAGACCGTTGATGGCAATGCCCTGCCCGACGATCTTGTCGCGCGCGTCTTCCACGGGCCAGCCGCGGTTGTTGGGACCATCGCCCGAGATATCAATCACACGCCGCAACCCGGCGACGCCGCTCTTGTCGAACAGGTCCGCGGCATAAAGAAGTCCGCCGGAGATCGACGTGCCTCGCCGCCCGTTGATCGGTGACCGTTCGAGCGCCAGCGCAAAGTCGTTGGCGGTTTCGTCGCCGTCGATGGCGGACCAGGGCACGATGACCTGCTGGGTGGCCGGCCCGGCCCACTCCACATAGGTGACCGAAATTCGCCCATGCAGCCCGGACTTGATCGCGTCGATCACGTCGGGATGCCGAAAGGCTGCGGCGTACCCTTCCCGCTGCAGGCGTAGCTCGTCGGCATCCATGGACATGGAGACGTCGACGGCGAGCACGAGTTCCAGATCGACGTAGCGATCGGCGGCTCCCGACCTGGACGGAAGCGCCAGGACCATAAGGACCAGGGTCAACCAGATGAGCGAAAGGCGCATGGACACCTCCGGCCGCCGGGATACAAATCGTCGGGTTTCGGTTTCGTCCCGATCATACTGCGCGCCGGGCGCCAGTCCCACACCGGAATCAGTCGTTTGCGGGTGAACTTCGGCCTCTTTGCGCGATCGGCGCTTGTTTCGCTTGAACAGAACGGCATCCGCGGTTATTCGACCGCTTCAACACTGCGTTACTGACGAGACAACAATGACCCAACCTGTCGTCAGACAGTCAAAGCCCAGCAACAAGAACCTCTCCTGCCGTATTCGATCCTTCGCCGCCGCGCTTGCCGCCAGCCTGGTTGTTTCCTGCGCGGCCTCCCCGCCGGCGGAGAAGACGGCGATCAGCGATTACGAGGAGCTCAGGAAGGTGGAAAAGATGGCGCCGTCGTGGAAACGCGCGGCCGTCGTCGATCGGCTGAACCGTCTGGGTTTCAGGCGGCTCGACAATGAGGAACTCGAACGGCTTCTCGTCGACCGGACAAATTTGAACGTGGGCGGCGACATCGTGCTCGTCAACAGCCGGGTCTTCATCGCGTACGAACGCGACAGCACCGGTAGCTACAAATGGGTCCCCGGCTTCTGGGACATTCAAGCCGGCAAACTGACTCTGGCGGGCGTCGAGCAGAACCGCGCCTCCAACACCATCTACATTTGGAAACGGGGCGACGACCTGATTGTCGAAAAGAACTACGACCCGCCCAAAACGTTGCCGGCCAACAAGCAGCCACGCCAGCGTCCAACCCGCGTTCGCGTGCAGAACAGCGGCGGGCTGCGATTCGTCGATGCCGCCAATTACATGATCACCGTGGACGAACTCGAAGGCCGACTTCGCTGGGGTCCCATCGACAGCGCCATCTCAGCAGAAAACTGGATCATGTCGCGGTCGAATAACGAAGGCGTGGTCGTGTTCACGCTGCCAAACGGCCGAAACCACTGTCTGGCCAGTTGGAATTCCCTGGCTGCGATCATTCCCGTGGACGTCACATGTGACGACGGGCGACGAGGCAGCGGCAACTTCGACAGCCGCCGTTTGGAAATCAGGGTGACCAAAAACCGCAGCCCGTCGAAGGCCCGCAAAACCATCATCAAGACAGTTCATGCGCCGAAAGCCACAGTTGTCTACTAGTAGAGCGCGCCGCTAGACCGGTCCGTCCCGCGCTCGGTGCCTTGCCCGTAAGCGGGACGTCAGGACGCGCCGCGCCCCGTCCTAGCGTGCCGCGGCGTCGTTCGGTTTTCTGACAAGATAGGCGATCCAGGTCACAAGGCCCGAGGCCGCGAGCAATCCCACCGCCGTCATCCAGTTGTCCAGCCAATTGGGCGCAACCAGCAGAACGAGCCCCAGCCCCAGCATCATCGTCCCGGATAAGAGCTTGAGAACGCGACCCTGAGTTTCGGTGAGTTTGCGACCGCCCAGCGTCAGCGTGAATGTCAGCACGATGATCAGCAAAGGCAGCACATAAATCGCGTTGTAAGCGCCGAGATAAAGGTAGTAGGCGGCCGTCGATAGGTCGTTCAACGTAAGCGCGCGTGTATAGACGAGCGGAAAACCGCTCGTGCAGAGAAGCTCGTAGGTGTTGGCGGCAATGGCCAACGCCACGGTACCGGTAAGCAACGCCGGCAGGTTGTCGGCCGACAGCAGCCCCCGCATCCGGGCAAACAGTCCCGGCTTCGCCCGTTCGGGAATGGACAGGGACGGTCCATGCCGGAAAAGAAAGAAATCCTTCAAGTTGACCAGCGCAAGGGCAACCGCGACGAGGCCGGCAACAAACGTAACGGCACGGACCCCCTCCAGCACCAGAAACAGATTCAGCCAAGCCGCCATGAAGACGAAATACAGCAACCCGGAAAACAGGACGAAGATGCCGCCGACGAGCAGCATGCGAGCTCTGCTGCGGGCATGGACCAGCAGGCTCAGCAGAAAAAGAAGGACGAAGAACGCACAGGGGTTGAAGGCATCGACGCCGGCCAGGATCAGCGTCAGCACCGGCAAGGACAGTTGTCCTGCATCCAGTTGACCGAAGACAGGCATCGCCACGTTCTGTGGAGCGGGACGTTCGACCGCCGCGTCCGCAGAAAGGGACCCCTGCAGTTGGTCCCGGCAGGCCTCAACCAGCGAACCAAGGTAGGCGCCCATCCCCTCAGGGCTGTCGTAACCCACCACCATCTGACTGCAGAGAAAGAAAGCCGGAACACCCCGGATCTCTTCTTCCAGGGATGCGGCCAGTAAAGCGAAAAGCTCCCGGTTCGCCGCCGACCCCGAAACCTCGTGAGATTGAATCAGGAGCCAGGGCCTCGCCTCGGCGAACGGCTCCAGGAAGGCGTGCGCGCGTGCACAGTGGGGGCAGGTCAGGGACCAGAAAAAGTGCAGCTTTACCTGGACGTCCCCCTCCGGTCCGACCCGGTGCCAGAAGCTCTCCGGCGCCGTCTGTGGCTCGGATTCGCCGGTCGGAACCATGGCCAAGAAGAGGCCCAGGAGGACGCTCAGCAGGATCTGAGGGGTGCGCATCGCGAGGCGGTCGTTGGGTCAATGGGCTCGGCGGTGGCGCCGTGGCCCGTGCCTACACCCTTCCCTTGCCGGCTGCCTTGAGCCGTATCAAGGATCCGGCCACCCCCCGGGGCTGTGGCCCGACCGCACCGCCGACCCCCGTTAAACCCCCAGAAAACCTGGGTTTTTGCGACGAGGCAGCCGCCGTGCAACGGATTCTTAGCCCCCCGCCTGTATGACGGAGGCATGCCCGGACCAAGACAGTATCTGAACCCTATAGGCGGACTACTCGCCATATTAGGATTTGCTTGTGTCCTGGCTTCTCCGGACGCCGCCGGCCAGGCGGTGCCGCTGCCGCCCCCGGGCTTCGACGTGGACCAGACCCGATCGGACCCTGGCCGCCCGACACGTCCCCATGGCGTCTATCGGGGTCCCATCATCGATACCCATGTGCATTTGCGGCCGCCTAAGAAGGGCAGCTACTCGGATGAGCAACTGCGCTCGATCCTCGACGTGGTCGGACAGGCGGGCGTTTCACACATTGTTTTCATGCCGACGCCCAACGAGGGCCGTTTCCGAAACAGCATCGAAAGCGAGCCGCAACTGCGCCGTATTCGGGACCTGGGCTATGGCCGGGTCAGTACCTCCTGCGGCAGCACCTATCTGACCGCCTGGCTGGATGAGGCCGCCGACCACGGTTACTTCGAGGACGAGTTGACCGAGCGGTTGACGCGCCTGCAGACCGCCATCGCCGAGGGCAACTGTCTCGGTGTCGGCGAGATCGGCCCCTACCACTTCGAGAAGTATGAGGGCCAGTTGGTGATCGACTTTCCGTTCAACTTTCCGCCTTTCCTGAGCCTGGCTGGCCTTGCCGCCGAATCGGGCGTCTGGCTGGACCTGCATGCGGAACCGGTGACCCCGTCAGGGCAATCATACGAAAACCAGGTCTTCGGAGGCCTGGCGCTGCTGTACCGCTGGTATCCCGACCTGAAGCTGATCCTGGCCCATACGGGCATGACCAATCCTCGAAACGCGCGGGCGCTGTTGAACCGCTATCCAAATCTGATGATGAGCGTAAAGGTCGAGCCCGACCATCAGAAGTGGCGCAATCTGGAGCCGGTCACCAACGAAGCCGGCGAGCTCTACGAGGATTGGGCGGCGCTGATCGAAGAAATGCCCGGCCGTTTCCTGGTTGGCAGCGACAATCACTTCGGCCGGGAAGGAAAGCTCACCCGGGGCTATCGCCAACGCATCCGCCTGATCCGGCGCGTCCTCGGCGGCCTGTCCGCCTATACCGCGGCCTTCGTCGCCTACAAAAATGCCGAGCGCATCTGGCCGTCGCTGGAGCCCGACCACTCTGCCACGCCCACCCAGTAGGCGCGTTTCACCGGACTGACAGCGGCGCTTTTGCCGATCTTCGCGGGTCGCGATCGTGCCATACTGCTGCCTGGTCGATCCTGGTCTTTGCCCCCGTCCGATCCATGCCCACAGATCTCGCCCCATGACGCGCGCTGCAACGGCGCCCGAGACGACGCGCTGGGCCGCGGTCGTGGTCATCCTGGTGGCGGGGGTCGCCGCTTCTTTCCAGGTTGGCAAAGTACCCGTGGCGTTGCCGGTCATTCGCGGCGAGCTTGCGCTCGACCTGACCGAGGCGGCCTGGATCGTGTCGATCTTCAGCGTGATCAGCATGGTGGGCGGCATGACGGCCGGATCGATGGGCGATCGTATCGGCCATCGCCGGATTTTGCTGACCGGTCTTCTTGTGCTGGCGGCGGCCAACTTCATCGGCGCCTATGCATCCGATCCCGGGCTTCTGTTGTTCTCGCGCCTTTGCGAGGGGCTCGCCTTCCTGATCGTATCGGTATCGTGTCCGGCGCTTTTGTTCCGCGTCTGCTCCGAGCGCCATTGGCGGCTTATTTTCGGCATGTGGGGCGCCTACTGGCCTTTCGGGACCGCGGCAATGATGCTGGTCGCCCCGCTTGCGCTGTCGACGGTGGGCTGGCGCGGCTTCTGGGTTGCGAACGGCCTGTTCGCCCTGGCGGCCGCCCTGCTCCTGCTCCGGGCGCGAAGCGCAATCGGCGCCCCGCCGGCGCCCCGCCCACGCGCCGCGCCGGTTTCTTGGCAGGACATCGCCCGCACGGCCACCAGCCCGGGTCCGTTGCTGCTGGCGTCAATTTTCGCCACCTACGCCGCTGTCCTGGTCACGATGCTGAGCTTCCTACCGACCCTGTATCTGGAGCAGCAGGACATGAGCCCGGGGCGCATTGCCGTGCTGACCGCCGTCGTCGCGGCGGCGAACATGGGTGGCAACTTGCTGGCCGGTTTTGCCCTGCACAAGGGCGTGCCGCGCTGGATCCTGCTGGCGCTCGCCTTTGTCGCCATGGCGACGCTGTCATTCGCCGTCTACGGCACCGCCCTGCCGTTTCCTGTCCGATACGGCGCGGCCTTCGCGTTCAGCTTCCTCGGCGGCATGATCCCGACGTCCTGTCTGGCCGGCGCACCGGTCCACGCGCCGGAGCCGCGACTCTTGGGCACGACCAACGGTCTGCTGATGCAGGGCTCCGGTCTCGGTCAGGTCGTCGGGCCGGTCGTGACAACGCTGGCGGTGACGGCCGCAGGCGGCTGGGCGGTGACGCCGCTGGTCTTCGGCGTCAGCGCGGTGTTGGGGATTGTCTGCGCCCTGGGCGTGCGAGCGCTGGAGCGCCGACCGCGCCCGTGAGGGGGAACATTGCTGACAGTATGTTGTCAGCAGGGGTGCGCTAAGGCAGAGGACGCCGCCGACAACCGGATCAGGCGGCCTCGAAAACGAGAGGACCTAGCCAATGCACACCCTCTATCACTCTCCGTATTCCCAGCATGCACGCCGGGTCGTCGCCCTGATGGAAGCCGCCGGACTCGACCACGAGATCCGACCGGTAGACATGGAAAATCGCGAGTTCCTGTCGCCGTCCTATCTCGCCGTGAACCCGAACCACCAGGTGCCGACGCTGGTGGACAGCGACATCAAGATCTTCGAGTCCAACGCGATCCTGCGCTATCTCTGCCTGAAGCACGGGTTGAAGGATTGGTACCCGGAGGACCTCAAGGCCAGGGCCGCGGTGGAACAATGGCTGGACTGGAACCAGTGCCGGCTGTCTCCGGCCGTGGTCGACATCGTGCTGAACACCGTCTTTATGGGCGAGCACGGCGACCAGGGGGCGATTGAGCGCGGCCGGGAAGCCTTGAAGGAACTGTCGGCAATCCTGGACGACGCCCTGGACGGCCAGGATTATCTCACCGGTGACAGCCCGACCATCGCCGACCTATCCCTGGCCTCAAACATCACCCAACTGGCCTTCGCGGACGCTGTTCCCCAGCAGCCGAACATCCAGGCCTGGTATCGTCGTGTCTGCGGGATCGAAGGATACCGGAAATCCCTGCCCCAGGCTTAGATCTACTAGTAGATTTCGTGCATCGGTTGCCAAACCGGCCCTCCTGCCACGATACTGCCATTCCACAACTGTCGACAGGAGGGGCCGGTGCGGCGCGCCGATCGACTCTTTCAGATCATTCAGATCCTGCGCGGCCGGCGTCAGCCCATTACCGCCCAGGCGCTGGCTGGCGAACTGGAAACGTCCGTTCGAACGATCTATCGGGATATCGCGGATCTGATGGGCCAGCGTGTGCCGATCCGCGGCGAAGCCGGTATCGGTTACGTGCTGGAGGAAGGCTACGACATGCCGCCCCTGATGCTGACGCCGGATGAGATCGAGGCGGCCGTCCTGGGCGCCCAGTGGGTGGCCGGCCGCGGCGATCCGACCCTGGCCCGCGGGGCGCGCGACCTGATCGCCAAGATCGACGCGGTGGTACCAGATCACCTGCGGCCCCTGGTCTTGGATTCCCCCCTGCTGGCCGTTACATCGCCGGGGGCCCAACAGGACGCGGTGGATATGAAGCGCGTACGGGCGTCGATCCGCACCCGCGGCAAGCTGCGGATCCTCTACGGCGACGAACGCGGCCAGGTCACCGATCGGATCATCTGGCCGTTCGCGGTGGCTTATTTCGAAACGGTCCGCCTGATCGCCGCCTGGTGCGAGCTGCGCCAGGACTTCCGGCACTTCAGGACCGACCGCATCCGATCGGCCGACTTTCTGGAGGAGATGTTTCCGCAGACGGCCAAGAAGCTGCGCGACGCGTGGTTGGAAAAGGAACGGGCGTAAGGGCGGGCACGGGATCGAGGCACTGGAATTCGCTGCCAGCGGCGGGTGAAAAAGCGGGCTAGACTGGCATGCAAAGCAGGCCGACGATTTCACAGGCGCGGAAATCGATTTCGGCGAGGGTCGCCGTCCAGAGCAAGCTGTGCTTCGTTAGGGCCGTGTGACCGGTGACCGAGGGAGGATCGCCATGACGGACAGCGCGTGTTGCGGCCCCGGCTATGCAAGTCCGGCCGAGGCGATGCAGGCGCCTCGGGAGAAGCTGCTCTATTCGATTGCGATCTATACCGGCACCGGCATTCAGAAGCCGGACTATCTCGTCACGATCGATGCCGATCCCGAAAGCCCGACCTACTCCCAGGTCATCCACCGACTGGAGATGCCGCGGATCGGCGATGAATTACACCACATGGGCTGGAACGCCTGCTCATCCTGCCATGGCGACGAGTCCATGTCGCGGCGGTTCCTGCTGGTGCCGGGCGTCCGTTCGTCCAACATCCACATTGTCGACACCATCGATCCCAGAGCGCCCAAGCTGCACAAGGTGATCGAAGGCGCAGAAATCAAGGCGAAAACGAACCTCAGCGCCCCACATACGGTGCACTGCCTCGGCCGCGAAATCATCATCTCCATGTTGGGAGATGCCAAGGGCGAAGCGCCAGGCGGCTATCTGCACCTGGACAAGGATTTCAACATCATTGGCCGTTGGGAAAATTCAATGGGTGACATCCCGTTCGGCTACGACTTCTGGTACCAACCCCGGCACAACGTGATGGCCAGCTCGGAGTGGGCGGCGCCCAACACCTTCATGCCGGGCTTCGATCTCGAAGAGGTGGGGCACCTGAAATATGGCCGCCGCATTCACCTGTGGGATTTCGAGAACAAAGTACCGAAACAGACCTTCTATCTCGGCGAGGATGGGCTGATCCCGCTGGAGGTTCGATTCCACCATAACCCCGACAGCACGCACGGCTTCTGCGGCGCCGCGCTTTCCGCCAACATCATTCACTGGTGGAAGAACGACGTCGGCGAATGGCAATGGGAAAAGATCATCGACGTCGAAAACCTGCCTCATCCCGAATGGCCGATCCCGGTGCCGGGTGTGATCTCGGTCATCCTGATTTCGATGGACGATCGCTTCCTGTACTTCTGTAACTGGCTGCATGGAGATATCCGCCAATACAACATCGAGGATCCGCACAACCCCGTCCTGACGGGGCAGGTCTGGTTGGGCGGGCTTCTGGGACGTGCGCCGGTGGTCAACGGCGTCAAAGTGACGGGAGGACCGCAGATGATCCAGCTGTCGCTCGACGGCAAGCGGCTTTATGTCACCACCAGCCTGTTCTCCACCTGGGACAACCAGTTCTACCCCGAGATCCGCACCAACGGCGGCTGCATGCTGATGGTCAATTGCGACACCGAAGACGGGGGCATGGAGATCGATCCGGACTTCGTCGTCGACTTCGGCAAAGAACCGAACGGCCCCAGCCGCTGCCACGAAACGCGCTACCCCGGCGGCGACTGCACCTCGGATATCTGGGTATGACGACATATCGGATCACGCTGGCCAACAGGGGCGGCGCCGTCCACGAGGTGGCCGCACACCGGCCGCTCCTGGACACGCTCCGGGAACAGGGCGTGGACCTGCCCTATGGCTGCAAATACGGCGGCTGCATTACCTGTGCGGCCAAGCTGACGGCCGGCGAGGTGGACCAACGCCGTCAGGTGGCGCTGAACAACCGGCAGATTGCCAATGGTTACGTGATCCTTTGTGTGGCCCGCCCGGTCAGCGACTGCACGCTGGAGATCGGCGTCGAGAGCCATGACAAGCTCTATCGCAACCCATTCCTCGACCCGCTTGCCCCCCATGAGCTGAAGCCGGATATCGCGACGCCCGAGGAGGCGTGACATGGCTCACAGGGACCATAGGCAGGAATATGAAGAAGATTACCTGCAAGGCATTTTGAATTCGGTCAAGACCATCGCCATGGTCGGTGCAAGCCCCGACAAAACGAAATTCAGCTACGGGGTCCTGCGGGTCCTACACGAAACCGGCTACGATATGGCGCCGATTAATCCGCGTCCGGATGTCACCGAAATTCGCGGCATCCCGGTCTACAACACCTTGGCCGAGGTGGGCCGCCCTATCGACATGGTGGAGGTGTTCCGCCGATCCGAGGAACTGCCCGACATCGCGCGTCAGGCGGTTGAGGTCGGCGCCAAGGTGCTTTGGGGCCAGATCGGCGTCTACAACGAAGAGGCCGCCCGAATTGCAGAAGACGCAGGCCTCATGGTCGTCATGAATCGCTGCCCGAAGATCGAACTCTTTCGGCCGTTCTGGAAACCGAAACTGCACTTGGAGATTTGATCGGGCGCGACGCCTACGAGAAACCGGCGCCCTGGAGTTCGTCCTTCAATCGATCCAATCGGGTCGGATCCTTGTAGGGCTGCGAGTCGGCAAATTTGCTGATGCAGAACTCCGGCTTGAGCTTCAGCGTTCTTTCCGCCGCCCACCGCGCGTCCTCGATCTTGCCCAGCGCAACGTTGGAGGCGGCCAGAATGACGTAAGGGTCGACCGCCCCGTCATCGACATCGATCACTGCCCTGGCGGCAGCCACGGCATCTTCGTGCCGGCCGGTGTCGTGATAGGCGGCGGCCAGCGCGGCTGGACAGATAGGCGGCTGCACGGGGGTGAGCCGCTGGGCGTATCTGGCGACATCGATCGCCTCCAAGGGACGACCCAGATAGGTCAGCACGCTCGCCTTTAGTGAATAGGCGCCGGGGCAGCTTGGGCGCAGCAGGACCGCCAGATTGGCCTGTTCGACCGCTTGTTCGTAGGCTCGCTTCGTAAGATAGATGTGGGCCAGAATCAGGTGCGGGTAGCCCGTCGTGTCGCCCAGACTGAGTGCCTTGTTGGAGAGTTCAGCCGCCCGTTCCAGAGCGCTGGCGGTCTGTGCGTCGAGACCTGAGATGGCCCCTTCCCAGTATGCCAGCGCCGTACAGGCATAGCCGACCGAGGATTCCGGCTCCAGGCGGATCGTCTCTTCAAACAGTCGCTGTGCCTCGCGGATTTCCAGCGCCGTCGTCGCGTTGAACAACACCTCTTCGCCGCGATACATGCATTCGAGCGCGCGGGATTTCCCAAGTTCCTTTCGTACCATCCGGGCGGCTTCGCCGCTCAGCAGTTCGACATCCAGCGCCGTGACGATCTCGTCGGTTATCTCGTCCTGGATCGAGAACAGATCGCCAATATCGCGAAGCTCGCGATCAAAGTGTTCCGCCCACAAATACCGCCCCGTGGACAGTTCGATGAGTTCGGCGTTGACCCGGATGCGGTCACCGTGTTTTCCGACACCCCCTTTGAGAACGTACTGAACATCGAACTGCCGCCCAAGCTCCTGCACCGTCAGCTGTTTGGTCTTGTGCATTTTTGGCGATTCATCGGTGACCAGAACCAAAGCGGATACCTTCACCAGGGCGATTGTTATGCCGTTCGTGAGGCCGTCTGCGAAATGATCCTGTTCAGGGTCAACACTGACGTTTGCGAACGGTTTGATGGCGAGGGATGGCTTCGTCCGCTGCCTGATCGGAGAGCCATGTACATTCTCCTGAACGCGGGGGGCCGCCGGTGACCCCGGTCCACTCACCCGATAGACGCGAACCGGCTTTTCGACGTTCCTGACCGCCTGCTCGCCCAGGAACTCGTACTGCAGCGCGAGCTTGTTTGCCGCCGCATCCTGCACACTGCCGGAAACGCAAACGCCGCCGGGTTCTGCCAGGCCTTCCAGCCTCGCAGCGACATTGACCCCGTCACCATAGATGTCATCGCCATCGACGATGACGTCGCCCAGATTGATGCCGATGCGGAAATGAAGCTGCCTCTCCGACGGGAGGCTTGCATTGTATTCGCAGAGTTTGCCCTGGATCGACGTCGCACACTGTACCGCCTCGACGACACTGGTGAATTCCACAAGCGTGCCGTCGCCCATGAGTTTGACGATCCGACCATCATGGGAGGCCACCAGCGGATCGACGATGTCGTTGCGGATCTCCTTCAGCGCGGCCAGCGTGCCTACTTCATCTGCCTCCATGAGGCGGCTGAAGCCGACGACATCGGCCGCGACGATAGCCGCAAGCCTGCGATGTGTGCGTTCGCCGGACATATGCGTCCCTGCCTGTCACCCCATTCTATTAAAATTTTGTGACAAAGGGGAGCTTCAGCGTCGTCAAGCGTTAGGGCCGTGCCTGCCCCGCTTCAAAGGATCGTTTATCAGGCAGACACGCAGCGAAGGCTGACAATTTCGTAGGGCCCGATGTCGATTTCGACGGAACCGCCGACCACCGCAAGCGGCTCCTCGTTTTCTTCAAGCAGATTGCAACGGTGGACGGCATTCATAGTCAGGCCGAAACTCACCCGAACCGGACCCCGGCAGCGCTCGCCTTCGTAAAGCCGGACAATAAACCCGACGCCATCCTCAGCCGGCTTGATCGTCTCAATAACGACATTGCGGCGATCCGTGCTCACGAGTTGGCGTAAGGCCGCCTCGCCCCCCGCATTGTCCACGGGAACCAAGATCGCCGGGCCGTTCAGCTCATATCCTTCGGCCGGGGCGCCGTTCCGCCAGTCGCCGGTGTGCGGCAACAGGCTATAGACCATCCGGTGTTCGCCCTGGTCCGCCGTCGGATCGGGCATGGTGGCGCATTTGAGCAGGGACAGGCGCAGAACGTTGTCCCGCACATCGTAGCCATACTTGCAGTCGTTCAGCAGCGCGACGCCATAGTCCCCTTCGCTTAGATCGGCCCAATTTTGGGCGGCCACTTCGAACCGCGCGAAGTCCCAGGAGGTATTGCGATGGGTGGGCCGCTCGATCGTCCCCCACTGAATATCGTAGGTCGCGGTCGGGCTGAACACGGACACCGGGAAAGCCACCTTGAGAAGGATGTGGCTTTCGTGCCAATCGACGAAGGTGTGGAAATCCAGCCTCTTGCTGTCGTGACAGAGGCTGATGCGCTGGATGATCCGGCTGCTCCGATACCGTCGTTCCACCTCGACCGTTGCGCGTAGGGGACCGGTTTCCACGATCTTTCGTCCGACGAGCCCCGTGATTTCCTCGCCGCGCTCCTCGAAAAAAGCGTCGATGTCCCAGGCATCCCAATTCAATGGCCGGTCCTCGAACGCCCACAACTGGTTACCCGCCTGGCCGTCGCTCAGTACTTCCCGCCGCGCCTCCTTGTCGAAGATACGGCCAAGCCTGCCGTGATCGTCGATCTCGACCCGCAGCAGATCATTCTGGAGAACCACGGTGTCACCCGCCTGCTCCAACAAGACCGGTGCCCCGATGGACACCGGTTCCCCGGCCAAACCCAATGCCGTTATCGAAAAGGCCGGCAACGACGACAGCGCGACCAGCGCACCGCCGTCCACCGCCTGGGTCGCCAGGGCCTGTCCGGTGTTCAGATCGACCAGCCCCGCCTCGGTCCGGCCGGGAAGGAAGCCGGTCCTCGGTCCGTCGAACGACGATGCATTGACGGCCATCACCGCGGTCCCCGGCGACAGCGTTGACGCAAGCGCCGCCATGGCGCCGTCCCGCGCCTCGGTCGCCTGACGCGTGATCGACGCGTAGTCCGCCTCGGCGTCCACGAAGACCTCGGGAATCGATGTGCCGGGCAGCACGTCATGAAACTGGTTCAGACACAGGAGCCGCCAGGCTTCGGCAAGCGCGGCCGGTGTCGCGCCATAGCCTGCAACCGTTCGGGCAAAGACCGACAGGAACTCCGCCTCGTGAAGCAACCGCTCGCATCTACGGTTGTCACGTTTGGTGCGCGCCTGGCTGGTAAGCACGCCCCGATGGCCTTCCATGTACAACTCGCCGTTCCAGACCGGCAGGCCATCAACATCGCCCCTTTCGATTCCCTCGAAAAACTCGCGCACCGTCCCCATACGCACGCGCGGGGCACCAGGCATGCGGTTCAGTATTTCGGCGTTCTCGATCAGCGCCCGATTTGGGCCGCCACCGCCGTCGCCATAACCGTAGGCCATGAGAAGTTCCCGGTGCGTTTCTTTCTGGCGGAATTCACGCCAGCTGCCGAACACTTCGGCCGCCGACATTTCTGCCTTATAGGTCGCCGGGTATGGCAGGTGCTCCACCTCCCTGGGTGTCGTCAGGAAATGCGCCAGCACCCGCGAGCCATCGATCCCCTGCCACCAGGTGATCTGAGCGGGCATCGGGTTGTACTGGTTCCAACTGAGCTTGTTGGTAACGAACCACTTCAGGCCTGCCTGCACCATCAATTGCGGTAGACACCACGAGAACCCGAACGTATCGGGCAGCCACAAGACCGGTGTTTCCACATCGCCGAACCGTTCGCGGAAGTACCGACGGCCAAGCAGCAACTGGCGAACCAGTGCTTCGGCGCCGGCAATATTGGTATCAGGCTCTACCCACATGCCGCCCATCACCTCCCAGCGCCCTTCGGCCACCCGGGCTTTGATCTGTTCGAACAGTTCCGGATAGTCCTCTTCCGTGAACCGGTAGAGCTGAGGCTGGCTTTGGGAAAAACGGTACTCGGAAAACTCATCCATCAAGCGCAGCGCGTTGGCAAACGTTCTGCCGTTCTTGCGCCGGGTCTGTGCCACCGGCCAGAGATAAGCCACATCGATGTGCGCATGGCCAACCGCAACGACATCCACGTCCGTTGGCGCTCCAGCCTCGACAAGTTCGCGCTCAAGCAGCCCCAGCGCTTCCGGCACAGTCTCGTAAAACGATTCGGACCGGATCGGATCCCTGGTGTCGAGCACATGGAAGGCTCGGTTCAGCGCGTTGAGTATCCCCTGCTTTTCCGGCCTTTCATCGGTCAGCTGTGCGGCAACATCCAGCGCCATTTGCGCGAGCCCGGTAAACCTGCAGGTCGACGCATCCAACTCAACAAGACTGCATTCACGCATAAACAGTTTGGTCTTCTTATTCGGCTCAGGCGGCCATGAGGACAGACCCGTCCATCCATGCAGGGTTATGGTATGGGAATCGCCGCCGCAGACGTTCTCAGGCAGCCGAATCTCATGATGATACCGGTCGGCCGAAGCGTAGGCCTGACCGTCGAGATAGATAAGCGCTTCGGGATGAGAGAAGATGTCCCCGGCAACGCCCAGCGGCAAATGAAGCGCGGCCAGTCCGGCGCTCCAGTCCGCAGGCACTCTGAAGGCCGACCGCATGACGAAATCGGTCGCCCAGTCACCCCAATAGGAGTCGGACGCAATGATGTGCCAGTCGGCATCGTCGTGATCGCGGTCGACGGGCGGCCTTATGCCGGGACCGTCGAGGCTCCTGTAGCGGAATGGCGGGATCGGCTCGCGTCGACGATGGGCCAGCGGCCGTATGAGGGCCAAACGCGCCGCGATCTTCTCTGCAGTCCAGAAGCGTTGGTGTTTCATGTCGGTCCCATGATGACCGCCGCTCTGGCAGCGGATGCCCCTATCCCGCCTTGTCCAAGGGCGTTTCGTGCAGAAAACACGAGGATCGATGGTCACCGGCTGCAACCTGGTACAGCGGCGGCGACGCCGTCCCACAGCGATCCATTCGGTGCGGGCATCGCGGGTAGAAGCGGCATCCTGTGGCCGATGCGGTCCGGAACTCTTCTTCCGCTGGCAGTTCGACCTCTCCCTGCCACCTGGTGTTCGGATCCGGCTTGGGCACCGAGTCGATCAGAAGCTGAACGTAGGGGTGCTGTGGGTTTGAGATCACATCGACCGCATTACCCATTTCGGCGACCGTGCCCTGATAGAACAGGATGATCTTGTCGCCGATCTGATAGGCCGTCGACAGATCGTGGGTGATGTACAAGAACGAGATTCCGCTTTCGTCCCGCAAGTGCATCATGACGTCCAGGATCGAGGCCCTGAGCGAGGCGTCTACCATGGACACCGGTTCGTCCGCGACAATGAGCTTAGGTTTGAGAAGGTAAGCCCGCGCCATCATGATTCGCTGCCGCTGCCCGCCGGATAGCTGATGCGGGTATTTGCGGAGCACGTCGTCACCGGTCAGGCCGACGGCGTTCAGCGCTTCTTCCATCATGGCGCGGGCCTGGGAGGAACTCTTGGTCAGCTTGAAATTGCGCACGACCATGTCGAACACGTGCTGGATCCGGTAGAACGGGTTGTAGACGCCGAAGGGATCCTGAAAGACCGCCTGCACGTTGCGGTGATAGCCGCGCATCTCCGCCGCACTCGCCGATCCAACGTCCAGGCCGTCGAAGGTAATGGATCCCTTGGTCGGCTGCGTGAACCCCAGAACCAGGTTGGCCAGGGTCGATTTGCCCGACCCGGACTCGCCGGCCACGGTAACGATTGAAGCCGGCGATTTCGGCAAGGTCAGGCTGAAGTCCTTCAACGCGACGAGACCGCTGTCCTCGGAACCGTAAATCTTGGAGACGTTTCGGATCTCGAGCAGGCTATCCGACATGGGCCATGCTCCCGTCTTCCTGCTCCTGCCAGAGGTGACAGTAGACCTCCTGACCCGGCCTGATCTCCTGCAAGGTTGGCGGCATCTGGCGGCAGATGTCCATGACGTGCGGGCACCGCAGCTGAAAGATGCATCCCTGCGGCGGGTTGCGTGGATCGTGCGTAATCCCGCCCATGATCTTCATGGGTTGACGCTCCGTCAGTGACGGAATGGAATCGATCAAGACCTGGCTGTAAGGGTGCGCCGGGCGCTCGAATAGTTCCTGGACACCGGCGATCTCGACGATCTTTCCGGCATACATGACGGCGATACGGTCCACCATCTGGGCCATCAAGCCCATGTCGTGACCGATCATGATCATGGACACGCCAAGCGCTTCCTTCACGCGCAACATCGTTTGCGCGACCACGCGCTGCACCACGACGTCAAGCGCCGACGTGGCCTCGTCGGCGATGATCACCTTCGGATCGAGCGCGATCGCCATGGCGATACAGACGCGCTGCTTCATGCCACCGGACAGTTCGTGCGGATACATGCCGTAAATTCGGGCCGGCAGACCGACCATCTGGAACAGCTGGAGGATACGCTGCTTCAGAGCGCCCTTCGGCTGCTTGCCTGCGTGGGTCTCGATAACGTCGGCGATCTGGGCGGAGATCTTCATCGTCGGGTTGAGTGAGTTCATCGCGCCCTGGGGTATCAGCGACAGATTTTGCCAACGCTGACCGCGCAACTCTTCCTCGGACATGTGAAGCATGTCCTGGCCGTCCAGAACGACCTCCCCGCCGGCAATCCGGCCGGGCGGCGAGATCAGCTGAAGCACGCCCGACGTCGCCGTCGACTTGCCTGAACCGCTTTCTCCCACCAGACCGAGGGTCTCGCCTTCATAGAGACGGAATGTCACCCCGTCGCAGGCCTTCACGTCGCCCTGGGGCGTCGCGTAATAGACCTTGAGGTCATTGACCTCGAGGACGGTTTTTCTTGCCGCGCCGCCGTTTGGCATGAACCGACCCTCCGTCCTCAGGCCTTGCGCAGGCGCGGGTTTGAGACTTCGTCGAGTCCGAGATTGATCAAGAGCAGCCCGACGAACATGACAGCCAGCAGCAGGGTCGGCAGCCCCCACCACCACCAGAGATTCTGGATCAGCGCGCCGGCGTTGATCGCTTCGTAAATGGTCCGGCCCAGGGTAGGTATCCGTTGCGGCCCCAGACCCAGAACCTCGAGGCCGACCGCGGTTACGATGGACGTGGTGACGTTGGCGATGAAGCTGCCGAACAGGTAGGGGACTAGGTTCGGCAGCATCTCCCTGAACATGATGTCGAATGTCGACGCGCCGGACAGGCGAGCCATCTGGACGTAGCCGGACTCGCGCATGGACAGGACCTGGGCGCGGATCAGCCGTGTGGGCGACTGCCAGACAAAGGCTGCGATCAGCAGGGCCATCATGACAAGGCTCACATCGCCAAACGACGACTGGAACACGACCAAGATAAGCAGCGGCGGAATGGTGATCATGACGTCGGAGATGACTCGAATGAAGTCGTCCGTTCGCCCGCCGATGAAACCCGCCGAAAAGCCCAGGAAGATCCCGAGCGACATGCCGATGGTCGAGGCGAGCAGGCCGACCATCAGCGAGTTGGGCGCGCCGATGATCAGCAGGGCCAGCATATCGCGGCCGGTGCCGTCGGTGCCGAGCGGGAAGTCCAGAACGCCCGGCTGCTTGCGCAGGTTCTCGAACCCCAGCGGCGGCAGCTTCAAGGGCGCAGATCCGGTGAAAACGAGCTCGGGGTCCCAGACGATGCGTCCGAACAGGCCAAGCAGAATGATGCCCAACAGGATACCAAGGCCCCAGAGAAGTTTGGGGTTCATCCAGGGATTGTCGAAGCGCTTCATGCGCCGTGCCCGACGCCTGGCTGCGCGCGCTTCCGAATCGGTGAGTGTCGCGCCGCTCATGCCCTGTCTCCCTCGTGCCTGATTCGGGGATCGATGAAGGGATAGAGCAGGTCGACCAGGAAAACCGACAGCGCCGTCATCAGAATGATGATGTAGCTGGACCCCTGAATGACCGGAAAATCCTGATCGAGGATGGCGTCGTAGATGAGCTTGCCCATGCCATTATAGGAAAAGATCCGCTCGACCAGAATCTGCCCCGCCACAAGCAAGCCGATCTTGAGCGCGAACGCCGTTATCTGGGGTAGGATCGCGTTGCGGATCATATATCGATAAAGAATGTATCGCGGCCGCAATCCCTTGGCCTTGGCGAGTTGTACATAGTCCTCGCCCTGCACGGTGATCATCAGGCCGCGCATGCCGAGCGCCCAGAAACCAAATGTGACAACCACGATCGAGAGCGCCGGCAGCGTGCCGTGGCTGATCACGCTCGCGATGAAGTCCCAACTCCATCCGGGCTCGACGGTGAGCCCGTAGGATCCTGTCAACGGTAACCATCGGAGCTTCGCAGCGAAGATCCACATCAACAGAAGGCCGGAGAGGATGGGCGGTATGGAGGTGAAGACCATCGCCGCCGGAATGGCGACCTTCGCCAGTTTCGGCGACCGTTCCCAGACCATCAGCGCGCCGAGCGCATTGCCGATGAAGAAAGTAATCGTCACGGACAGCAGCATCAGCCCGATGGTCCACGGCAGCGCCCGGGCGATCAGGGACGAGACCGGTGTCGGGAACGACGCCGTCGAGAAGCCGAAATCGAAGACGACGACGTTACGGATGTATTTGACGTACTGCACCCAGAGCGGATCGTTGAGTCCGAAACGTTCCTGCAGGCCGGACAGGATTTGATCGGCGTTTTCGACCGTTCCCGCGCCGGCCGCCATGCGCCCCAGCATCACTTCCGCCGGGTCGACGGGCGACAGCCGCGGGATGATCCAGATCAGCGTTGCCGCGATCCAGACGGTCAGCAGGAATGTCACAATCCGGTTGACCAGATAGGCGCGCGGGATACGTCCCAAGAGTTCCTCCCCTAACCCGCGCTAGCGGGCGAACCGGCGGGGCCCGGCAGGACCCCGCCGTCGACTTCGGGTCATTGCGCCTTCTTCAAGTTGTGGATGATCTGGTGGGTGTTGTTCCACCAGAAGAACGGGTGGTTGTAGTCGTTCTCGGCCGTCGGCCATCCCGTCCAGTAGGTCGTGTTGTACGGCAGCAGTTTGGCTGCCTGGACCAGGGGAATGAACGGCGTTTCCGCATCCAGATATTTGTAGGCGTCGGCCACCATGCCCGGCACGGCGGGGTCGCCCAGCGGCATAGTGCCCATCTCGTTGACGATTGCCGTGTAGGCCGTTGTGGCCTCGGTGTTCCACCGCCCGGTATTGTTGAAGCCCGGCGCCCTCTCGCCAACCGGCGCCATCGCATTGTTTGTATACCGGCTCATGGAGCCCCAGGGCTCGTTCACCGATCCGCAGGACAGCCACGAGTAGCTCATCTCGTAATTGCCGAGAGGCAGCACCTCACCCCAGAAAACGCCGTTCTCGACCGGCACGGCCTTGGCGTCGACGCCAGCGCGCTGGAGCTGCTCGACGACCAGATCGATCGTGCGGGTGTATTCGGTCGATGCGCTGTTGACATGGACATTGACAGACAGCGGCTTGCCGTCCTTTGCATAGATGCCGTCCGCGTTCTTCGCGTAGCCGGCGGCTTCGATCAGCTTTTCGGCGGCCGCCACATCTGCCTTGGCCGGCAACCCCATGCCCGCCTTTTCGATAGCTTCGATGAAGGGCGTCATGGAGCCGTATTGTGCGAACATCGTGACCGACGGGACAGTCGTCCCTTCGTAGGCAATACTGACGATCTGGCCGCGGTCGATGATGTGCGCCACCGCTTTTCGCATGTTCGGATCATCCCAGGGCGCAACGGTGGTATTGATTTCCAGCTGCCGCGCACAGGGATCGGGCGCCGCGAAGGGATAGTCTTCGTGCCAGGCGATGACGCTCGGGTTCTGCGCCTTGATGGCTTCGAAAGTGCCGATGCTCACGTTCTGCGCGGCGTCGAGCTGGTTCGACGCCATCAACTGCGCCCGGTTTTCCTCGCCACCGCTTTCCAGCCAGATAAGGCGCTTGGGTTCCGGCATATCCTGAAAGCCGGTCTTGGCACCCCACCAATTGTCATTGCGGTCCCAGATCGCCCGGTTCGTCGACGCTGAGGTGAAGGTATAGGGGCCAGTGCCGATCGGCGGATTGAAGGCAAATGTCGCGGCATCTTTTCCGGCCCAGACATGCTCGGGCATGATCAGGAAGGAGCCGAAGATGCGAACACCGAAATTCTCCACGTGAAAACGGGGATTCGACGCCTTGAGATTGAAACGCACGGTCAGGTCGTCGATCTTTTCTACGCTCGCCACCTGCCCGCGGACGGTGGCCGCCTCGCGCGAGGACAGGTCTTCGTTCTCCAAAGCGATACTGATGGTAAAAACGACGTCGTCGGCATTGAAAGCCTCGCCGTCCGACCACTCGACGCCGTCCCGCAAGGTCAGAGTCCACACATCGTGCGTGTCGTTTGCCTCGAAGCTGGTTCCAAGCCACGGCTCCAGCTCGCCTGTGAAGTAGTTCAGGATGAACAGGGGTTCCCACATCGCCTGATGCGCGCCGTGCATCCGCTTGGTACCGGGCGTGAACCAGTTGAAGTTTTCGGGATCCTTGATTGTGCGATCCAGGTCGAAAATGACCGTATCCGCCCGCGCCACGTCCTGCGCGGACGCAACGCCGGCATGGCTCGCAAAGGCCAGCGCCGTCGCAAGCAGCAGCGTTGATCCGAATTTCGGCATTGTCGTTCTCCTCCCTTTCCTCTCCGCTGACGCTTGCCAGCGCCAATTCTCTGAGTTTGGCCGATTCCGTCGACCGACCAGTGTAGCCCCGTTGTCGTTTCGCCGGCACAAAGCCGACCCCAATCTTCTCCCGTCAGTTTTCGCCGATGACCCGCGGGCCGTTCTCCGGCGAGACGTCGTCGCCGCGGGGTCGCGGATGGTGCTTCCACTTCCCGGTGGGATCCTCACCGCGGCAGATGATCGATTCCACGCCCTTCTCCCAGGTCGGGTCGACGATTTCGACGTCCGGCGGGCAATAACGCAATGTCAGCCCACAACGGCGCCGGCCGGACCGGTTCGGCGGCGAACCATGGGCCAGCATGTCGGCGTGGAGGGAGATCTGACCTGCCCTGAGATTGTTCGACACCGGCGCACCCAACGCGTGCGCCCCGACGATTTCCTGGTGCAACGCGAAAGGTTTGTCGCTTTTTCGCCATTCCAGGTGCCCCAGCGAATGGGTTCGTGGGATGAATTGCATGGCCGAGTTTTCCTCGTCCGCATCGTCGATCGCCAGCCAGACGGTCACAGTCCGCGACGGCGAGAGATGCCAGTAGGACGCGTCCTGGTGCCAGGGAACCGCTTTCTCGTCGTGCGGCATCTTGCAGAGGAAGTGGGTGGCCCAGCATATGATGTTCGGGCCGATCAGGTCCTGAACGAGGTCGAGGATTCGCGGCTCGTTGCAAAGGTCCCAGATGCCCTCACAGCGCGCTTGGTAGCAATTGATGGAATAGGCGCCGTGCTCGCCGAGCTGTTCCAACAGGCCGTCGAAATAGGTGCGGTTGGACCAAACTTCCTTCGCGTCGAAAACATCGAACGGCGTCAGGTAGCCTTCGCGGTTGTAGAAGGCGATCTGCTGATCGGCGAGGAATTTCGGAGCGGTGTTGACGACCGGCTTGAATGACAGATCGCGCACGTCGGCGAGCATGGCGGACACCCCTATAGGACCTGGAAAGCTTAGTTCCTCGAATTTGATGAATCCTGCCTGGGCTTGAGGTTTTCTTATGGTATTTTGATTTCATGCGACGATTGACGTTCCGCATGGCGAACTATCTGCGCGATGGCGAGGCGTTCCACTTCGCCCGCAAGCACCTGGAGCCGGGTGTCCCGCGGCTGCTCCATACGCACGACTACTGCGAGTGTTTCTGGCTCGAACAGGGCGAAGCGCTGCATTGGATCAACGACCGGAAGGTACCGTTGCGGCCCGCGGAGATCGTCTTCATTCGGCCCAGCGATACGCACGCCTTTCAGGCCAAAGGGGCCATGCCCTGCCGTCTGGTCAACGTCATGTTCACGACCGCCACGGCCGACCACCTCGTCGGGCGATACGAAGAGGACCTGAGGGACCGGTTTCTGTGGAGCAGCGAACTGTTGCCGAGCCGGCATCGGCTGGACGACCTGCAACTCGCCATGCTGAGGCGGTTGACGCTGGATCTGGAACTCGGGTCCCGCAGACTGGCGCGGATCGAAGGGTTTTTGCTGGATGTCATGACGCGGGTCTTGGGACGCCCGGAACAACTGGCGGACCAGGCCCCAGCATGGTTGGCGAACGCCTGCCTTGCCGCACGCCAGCCCGATGTCTTCCGGAAAGGCGCGTCTGGGTTCGTCGCCGCCGCGGGACGCGGTCACGAGCATGTCTGCCGTGTTGCCCGGCAGCATCTGGGGCTTTCGCCGTCGGCCTATATAAACAGGATCCGCATGGAACATGCCGCCCGATTGCTGGCCGGGTCGGATGAAACCATCACCGACATCGCGCTGGATTGCGGTCTCGACAATCTCAGCCATTTCTACCGGATATTCCGGGGCCAGTTCGGCCTGACGCCGCGCGCCTATCGCCGCCGGCACCAGGCCGAGATCGTCCAGCCGAACGCCTGAGGCGCCCTGAAAACAAAACAGGACCCGGTAAGGGTCCTTGCCGTCTCTGAGCGGCCCGAGACATAGGTGACATTTCGTACCGGACACATGGGTAACACTTTTCGCCT